>WNFL01426050.1_pt3 | contig 27900 bp, 24 predicted proteins | sample 5400361 | NCBI WGS metagenome assembly WNFL01 (sample SAMN13153351, study PRJNA577476) | soil metagenome | isolation source: 40 cm soil on Douglas fir-dominated hillslope | place: USA:California | collected 2013-09-17
TCCGAGCTTAGGCTCGCAGTTGTGGCGCTTCTGGCGGAAGGGCTCCTTGAGAGGCGGGAAGAGAGATCGGACGGCAAAGAAATACGGAAAGAAGTTAGCACCGGAGAGCCACGATGAATGAGCGAATAGTTAGGCATGTCTTAGGTCTGTCAGGTGGGAAAGACAGCTCGGCACTCGCTCTCTACATGAGAGACAAGGTGCCGCAAATGGAATACTTCTTTACCGACACCGGGGCTGAGCTACCAGAAACGTACGCCTACTTGGATCAGCTTGAAGGTGTACTTGGAAAGTCGATAAAGAGACTTAGCGCCGAGCGGGACTTCGACCACCTCCTGCGCAATGTATATAACGACTTCCTTCCGTCGCCCAATACTCGCTGGTGTACGAGAGAACTCAAGATTAGGCCATTTGAGGAATGGGTTGGCGATGATCCTGTAATTACATATGTCGGCATTCGTGCGGACGAAGACCGCGATGGCTACAAAAGCACGAAACCCAACATCAGGCCGGTATTTCCCTTCAAAGAGGCCGGTATAACGAAGCCCGATGTTGAGCGGATTCTTTCGGAATTTGGAGTAGGGATGCCCGAGTACTACCAATGGAGAAGTCGATCTGGATGTTATTTCTGTTTCTTTCAGAGAAAGAATGAGTGGTTAGGGTTGGCGGAGCGGCACCCTGACTTATTCGAGCGTGCTAAGAAATACGAAAAGTTTGATGCAAAGACGGGAGATCGTTATACCTGGTCTCAAGGAGAGACTCTAAACGAACTTATCGCGCGAGCCGCGGATATCCAAGCACAGGTCGCAAGGAAAAGTCACAGCGCAACGAAGAGGACTTGGCAGGAGGTGCTTGCGATGGCAGGCGCAGGGGATGAAGGGGACGAAGAGGACGAATCCTGCTTAATTTGTTCTCTCTAGCGTGGCGCAAATGAACCGCAAGCGAGTCGGAATCACTGTACCGAACTCAAAAGAAAGGCCATCTGATTTACTCCATCCGTCGGGCCCAAAGTTCGCGGACAGCACAATATCGCAGCACCCTAAACTTTAACGTATGGACTCTGCGGCGACACTTCGTTCTGTTCCGGGATTGAAGCCGATCTATTTCGTACCACGCGAGGATATCGTTACGAATGTTCTCATCCCGTGCTTACAACAGGCGCGGGCTGTTGATTGCATGGTCGGCTTTTTCTCTTCCGCGTCATTGTCAATTCTTGCTCCAGGTTTAGCCTCGTTCATAGCCAGTTCTTCGAATCCACTTCGGCTGATTATCTGCCCAGTTCTTAGTGCCGCCGACCGCGATGCAATTAGCCAAGGTTATAGGTCCGCGGATACTGTCATCGAGGAGTTTCTTTCACAGGGACTATCCGTCGAGGACGGACTGGCGCGACACACACTGCGTTGCTTGGCGTATTTAATAAGCGTAGCTCGTGTCGAGATCCGCGTTGCGCTGATGCGGGATGCATTATTCCATCCTAAGGTCTGGTTGATTATTGATGGCGCAGATGCCATGGCAATCCATGGATCAAGCAACTTAACCGTGAGTGGTTTATCGAAGAATTATGAGCAGGTATCGGTTACCAAGTCTTGGTCCGACGAAAATAGTATGTACATAGTTCAAGAGTTCCGTGCGGAATTCGACAAGTTTTGGTCGCGAACTTCCCTTGAATGCACCGTTCTCGACTTTCCTGATGCGATCGCGAAACGATTGGTCCGCGAATTTTCCGGTGCCAACCCACCCACCGAGGGGGAGTTACTTGCGCTTCTAGACACTGAGAATCGCGAACTGTCGATAGTCGCGCCGCGCCCGCAGTTTCGTATTCCCGCCTACCTTAACTACACAACCGGAGACTTTGCCCACCAAGGGAAGGCAGCGGACGCGTTTGAGGCACATGGATTTCAAGGCATTCTCGCGATGGCCACGGGGTCAGGGAAAACGATTACCTCCATGATCGCAGCACATAGGCTATTCGAGAAAGAGAAAAAGCTTCTTATCGTTGTGGCGGCACCTTATCTTCCCCTCATTTCACAATGGTGCGATGAGATCACCGAATTTGGCCTCGTGCCTATAAACCTTGGTCTTATCTCAGGAGCGAAGGCGCGAAATACCGAGGTAGCGGCGGTCGCAAGACGTGTTCGCTTGAGTAGCGGCGCATCGGCCGAAGTGTTGGTCGCAACGCACAATACGCTCTGCGACCAATCCTTTCAAACCGCGCTAAATCGGGCGGATGTTCCGGTCCTATTAATCGCCGACGAAGTACACAACCTAGGTCGAGAGGAGTTTATTAGAACGCCTCCGCAAGGAATTCCGTTTCGGCTCGGACTATCCGCTACACCTATCAGGCAGTACGACGCCGAGGGAACTGCGGCATTACAGGCCTATTTTGGCGAGACGATATTTACATTCACGCTCGAACAGGCAATCGGAGTTTGTTTGGTTCCGTATGACTATCACGTCCATTCACTTGATTTGACCGATGATGAACTAGAACGATGGTCGGAGCTCACCGAACGGATAAAAAGGGACTGGTGGAAGATTTCATCAGGAAAGGCGGAAGACAGCACATACCTTCAGACGCTTCTCCAACGTAGACGGCTCATTCTTGAGACGGCCCAGCGTAAGCTGCAAATTCTCTCTAATTTGTTGGACCTCGACGGTCTTTCATCGCTGACGTACACACTCATATACGCGACCGATAAAGATCCGGCGCAGCTTATTGCGGTAAATCAGCTGCTTCGTGAAAAGGGGATACGCTTCCATGAGCTTACATCCGAAGAAACTTCGGATAGAGGATTGACTCGACGCGTTGTAGACGCATTCCAGCGTGGTGACTTGCAGGTTCTTACTGCAAAGCGCGTTCTCGACGAAGGAGTAAACATACCGCAGATATCGAAAGCATATATTCTTGCTAGTACCACAGTGGAGAGGCAGTGGGTTCAAAGGCGTGGTCGACTATTGCGAAAGTGTGAAGCCATTCACAAGAATTCAAGCACCATTCATGATTTCTTAGTCGTACCCCCTGCCACAGCGGTGGATTCTGATACAAAGTCTATTGTGAAAAGTGAGCTCGCCAGAGTTAGGGAATTCTCGAAGCTTTCTAAGAATTTTGGAGCCCCGGATGGCGCGTTGGCTGTTATTGATCCAATCGTAAAGCGCTTCTTCACCGATCCAGAGGATTTGTATGCCGCTAGCTAGCAAAAGAGTACTAAGTATTATCCTGGAGGAATGCAAAGAACGGGATGAGCGCTTTCCGGGCTATCGGCGTGAGCTAATCGAAACGCTTTCTGACATTATTCAGCTCGAGCGTGATCATCGTGTGCAAGGTACGAACATAAGACAGCGCGTAGCGGACAAGATAGGAGCTTTGGGGCGCCTTATCGCTGAAACTTCGAGGACCAACTAGAGGGCTTATCGCGATGAAGCTTCTTAGCGCCCGATTCAAGAATTTCCGTCTCCTGAGGAACTTGGCAGTGGAGTTCTCGACAGATGCGACCAAGCGCCTGACAGTCATACGAGCGGAGAATGAGTCTGGCAAGACAACGATGCTTACCGCGCTCCAATGGGCTCTCTATGGAGATGACGCGTTGCCAAATCGAGGGGAAGAGTATCGCATTCACCCCATAGATTGGGATCTCTCTCAGTCCAGCCAAGTCCCTATAGACGTCGAAATCGAATTTGAGGTTAATTCCGTGGTCACCGGACCAGGGGGACAAACTAGAGAGTCCCGCACTCGCTACCGGCTTCTACGTTCCGTCATGGAGCAGGTGTCTGGGGCCACATGGAAGCGAGGTCGCTCTACGGTGCAGCTCTTCCAACTCACGACGACAGGGGACAAACCGCTAATGGATCCCGAGTCAATCATCGTCGACTATCTGCCAACAGAACTCCGCGAGGTGTTTTTCACCGACGGGGATCGAGCATTGAGCTTCATTGAGGCTGGGCTATCTGCTACTACCAAGCGCGATCGTGTGGAACGCGCTATTCGAGCACTGCTAGGACTTTCTGTAATTGAGATGGCGCAAAAACATGTAAAGGATGCTTCATCAGAGATAAATCGTAAAGCTCGAACGATTACGGCGAGTGAGGATCTGAAAGCCATAACCGAGGACATTGACACCACCGAGAAGGGTATAGACAAGATCACAACCGAACTCAAGGAGGCGAAGCAGAGTTTCGAGTCCTGTGATGAAAAGTTGAATGATATCGATAAGCGAATAAGCGCCGCTCTTCAAAAGGGCGACCAAGAGGCCCTTGCGGGGGACCTGGACACCTGCAGGCGCTCCATCCGAATCTTGGATGACCAACTCGAGACACTCGATCGCGCTCATAGCGGCCTCTTTCGTAGTGCCAATTTAGCCCGCGACCTCCTTAGACCATCATTAGAGTCGGCGATGTCCATAATGGATGGGCTTCGTGATCAAGGCAAAATTCCGAATACAACCATCCCCGTTCTGCAGGACCGCCTAGAGCTCAAAGTATGCATCTGTGGAGAGACACTTGACTCAAGCGCCGAGAATGGGGCGAAGCGGCGCAAACATATCGAGCATCTAATCGAGAATAGCAAGAAGGAAGATGAGATTCAGAAAATCCTGACGGAGTTTTACTTTCGGTCAAAGAATTTTGTCTACGATGAGTCCCGCGAAAATCAGTCCTGGACCAAGATGTATGCGGATTACTTCGAACAACGTTCCGCAGTGGAGCAACAGAGGACAGCGGAGGGTACAAGGATGCGCGGTATCGAGGCGCGTATTGCGGCCCTTGGCACATCCGATATAGTGCAGTTGCGTGACACACAACGCTTGTATCGCCAACAACGAGATGAAGCAAATCGCAGAGTTGCCGTACTGCAAAATCAGCTAGTGGACCGAACGCGGCATCTCGAAGGTTTAGAGAAGAAGCGAGATGCGCTGCTCAAGGAGGAAGCGAAAGGTCAGCTTATTAGCGGGCAATTGCAAGCGGTTCAGGACGTCGTTCTGGTGCTTGAGCGCTCCTATGCGAGGATTTCTAGGGAGGAGTTGCTAAAGGTTAGCAACGCTATGAATGAACTGTTCTTGCGCATGATCGGCGCTGATCCAGAGCAAAAATCAGTCATTCGTCGAGCTGAAATCAATGGCGACTACGACATCTTTGTGTACGGCGCCGAGAATCGTCGTTTGAATCCGGATATCGACTTGAATGGAGCGTCGCGTCGCGCACTTACGCTCTCCTTCATTCTTGCCTTGACGAAGGTCAGTGAGGTAGAGGCCCCGAATATCATTGATACCCCGCTAGGTATGATGAGTGGGTTTGTAAAGCGCGAGGTACTGCGCACAGCGATCAAGGAATCGTCGCAACTTGTGCTATTTCTAACGAGGGCGGAAATTCGAGATTGCGAAGACATTCTCGACGAGTACGCTGGAGAAGTCATTACATTAACAAATCCAGCACACTATCCCAAGATGTTGGCACACGAACCCCCAAGTTCGGAGATTCAAATCTTGCGTTGCGAGTGCAATCATCGATCGGAATGCAATTTGTGCGCTCGCCGGACAGATACCCTACGGGAAGAGACCCAAGAGGAGGTTGCTCGTGTCTAGCAAGTACTTTAATCCGTTTCAAGGACAAGATATTCGCGTTCCAAACCGATTCCGAGAGGATTTCGGCCGATATTGCCAAACGCATTCTGAAGACGGAGCAAAATCGTCCGTTCTGCATAGCCCGTTTCCACGGATGGTGGACATGTGGTTTCTAGCCGCTTGCCTAGGTGCTCAGTCTGGAAAACCGGCCGACTACGATGCGAAAGATACTTACAAAATCATCGACGCGAGCATTCTCAGTAGCGACCCGTGGCGGATTGACGCCTTGGTGTTAATGGCTATTGCATTTACTAAGGATGTAGAAGTTGTCAAAGAACCGCGCGAGATTCTTCATATTGCATCGCGGTTCGCGGTTGCAGGAATGGACAAATTACTTGAGATGGTAAAAGACGGTGATGCCGAACCGGTTTGGAATCTATCCGACGAGCTTGACCGGCTACTGAAGCGAGTTGCGCCGTTGCATACAGAGATTGCGAAATCGTAAGACCTACCAAATACCACGAACACCCTCCTATCTTCTCGACATAGACGCTGGTGATGCACGTAAGAGAATTGGCATTCACTTGATCCTCTAGACCTCGATGCGGGGTTTTCGCCCACGCGGCACAAGGCGTCCTGTGCGTGTCTGAACCATTTCGATGAACTCGCGTTTATTTTCGGGACCGACGCTTACGTGAATGGATTTATTGTCGCCGTAAAAATATAGCCGATCGAACGGTGTATTGCTAACTATCCAGTTGGCGACTTCCTCCATGTTCTCATGTTCGATAATAAAGTCGACCGCGGCACCTAAACGAGGGCAGATTGGTCGCCCGGTACGGTTCGTCTCATACGCGGCATGCTGGTCCAATGCGGGAGCAATGCGGCCGTGAATATGTTTGGCAAGATCTTGCGAGCAAAAACCGTAGGTAAGCTTAATTCCTCCAAAGTACTCGATTACGGGATCGAGTACTTTCGTGGCAAGCTCATAAATCGCCGTATACGAATCCGAATTCGCAGGTAAATTGGGTAACCCAGTGGCTCTTTGTGTTTCGCCACATTCAATTAACGATCGATATGTCAGGTATCGACCACACGGGTCGTCGATGTTTGGAAGTGCGCGGCTCCTTATTAGGCGATAGTCCGCGACTTCCCATCTTGCCAATTCCAATTTCTGGTGGAACTCTTCCAACGTGGGACCGTAGCCGGAGAGATCGAAAATCCCCAGGGCCAAGAGCGCCTCGTCAAATGCAAGCTGCTCTGCATAGCAAGGGAACTCCTCGTTAATGAAGCGAGACTTTTGATACAAGTAGGGTGGCGTGAACTCCTCTTGGTATTCAAATACGTCTAAGCCCTGTACTTTCAAGTTGAGTTTCACTCGACGGACCATCCTTGGTAAAGGTTTTCCGGCGAAGTCGTCGTAATTCATTAGCGACAATTTTCCGGAACCGATATGGATCTTGATTAAGTCTGCGCTTGTAACGTCACCGTACAACACTGTTCCGCAGCCTATGTAGACTCGGAGAAGCGTCGGTAGCTGCTCTACGAGGCTGGTGTGTAACTGAAGAGACTTACCTTCCTCCAACCAACCTAGTCCTTTCTCGGCGGCTTCTTTGCAGGCGGCCGAGAGTGCGGCGGTCTCCGCGATCGTGAACAGCATCTTCCTCGCGTACTGCTGAGCAGTTGTGTAATCGCCGAAGAAGGATTTTATGTCGCGCTGGAGGCCGGTCTCGAGGTGACGATAAGGCTTCCGTTTGGCAAACTGTCCGAGAGCCAAATACGTTGTCAGATCGGCGATCCTGCTAGCTCGCGCTTCCTTTAGCAGTTGACCGTCTTTTCTGTCTGCTATGAAACGCAATGCGCGATGCAGTGAGCCAAAACTCTCCACTAGTTCTATTAGATTGGGCGTTTCGTCCTTGTCTGGCTCGCGGCCTAGACGAAGCCATATTTCCCACAACGCTTCCAACGCCTTTTGGTGTGCGTCGAATTTGATTTGTGCTTTGTCTGGCCTCAATACGGGCTCGCGTCGACGCTCGGTGATGCTTAGGCGCCGAAGGGCGTTTGCATTGCGTTGCCGGCCCGACAGAAACCTCTGCTCGGCGTCCTTGTCTCTAAAAACAAAGAAAACACCGGGACTAACGGGTATTGGTTCCTCATCGAGAACGTCAGCGATGAACGCCGCAAGGTCGCTTTGGGTGTAGTACTTCTGGAATGTATTGCGGGAGGTAACTAACCCGTCACGGAACGGTCTTCCACCCGGGCTTGCCTGGGACGAGAGCATGGCAGAGACGGCAAGCACCTTCCGCGTCAAAGCGTAGGCACTCTTCAGCGCATCAACGCGTTCGCCGAAATCCTCAATGACGTTAATCACGAAACCTAGATTAACGTGGTCGGCCTCGAGTTTGGGTTGCTCCGGTGCATAGTGCGGATCCCAGCCGGCGACCTCAATCCCATTCTCCTTCAACCCTCTTAAGTCATCACCGCGTCCGCAGCCGTAGTCAAACAGATTGGCGCCCTGGCCAAGGAATCCATATCGGGCGAGGGCCTGAATTGGCGCGGAGAAGCCATATCGGGTTAAGGCGGTAAGATGTCTGTCCACCTGTTCTCGAATGGTGGTATCAACTAAGGTTGCTCCACCCTCGCTGTCATCGTTGCCAATGGGCACGAACTCGGAACCTTGGAGCCGATAGCCCCGTTTCCGGATTAGCTCCTCCCATGGTTGGAGGAAGCCAATACGTGACGGATCTTCAAACAGACCCAAGCCTTCGGCGACCAGCGTGAGGGCTTCGCACCGTTCACGCCGCGGATCCTCAGCGGAAAGCAGCAATTCCTTCCGATGCAGAATTGGTGGGTTCAGCGATCCCGAATAGGTCCGAAAGCTGAATTTATTTACTCCCAAATCGACTTTCCAGCTCTTCTCAAGCCGGGGAAACGGATCATCGAAGAATCGCGGATAGCTCAAAAGAGCGCACGTAAAGCCTGATTCGTCAATTCGGACTACATTGAAGTCCTGCTCCGCGCGCACGGCCGCAATGGAAGCGGCCGTCCGAACCGCACTCGCAGTATCAGAATCGATCGACTGGAGCGCGGATACATGTAGGTATCGCTTTCCTGCGACTTTCTTCCCAGGGACTGATTGGCTTCTTTCAGACGTTTCGTACATCTGCATGGTCTGAGATTGGTAAGAATCAATAAATAGGATGCAAGATCTCAATACCTCGGCATCAAAGGACGGTTACTTTCTCCAATCTCACGGCCGCCTAACGGCCGGCAATTTCGGCAAGTCTGATTAACCTAAGGTGCGAGCAACTCCGCGGTCTGTCTCCTGCAAATATCGGATGGCGGCTTCCAGTGTATCGAATTGGTGGTCTGAGACCTGGCGAACCATCTCAAAGTACTTTCGACGTCCCTCCGTGTCATGTTCTTCGACTAGAAGGATGGTCTTCGCAAGCGCCTTAGCGTAGCCGACCTCGAGAGCCAATGCATAGCCGGCAGGGTTGGTGCGCTCCATGTATGCGAGCACGTAGGAACTTTGCCGAATTGCTTCCAGATCCCACAAGGTGTACAGGCTCGGCTCGGCAAGATTGTGTTGGCTGGGATCCAAAACCTCCCAGCTTGGTAACGCTTTGTGGACGGCATTTTGCCACCCACTGCGAAAACCTCCCGCAAGATAGATGATCGGCACGTCAGGTCCCTTTCTTCATTTCCTGCTTAGCAAACAATAGTTGTGTAAGAGCGATGGAGAATGGCGTATCAAGTGCGCGGCGGCGAAAGCTGTAAGCACGCCGGAAAAGCAAAAAGGCGACAAACAAGAGCACCACGGACTGTGCAATCAGACCCGTTACGTCGTTTACGACAATGGAATTCGGCAATATCCAGCCGCATAGCAGCGCATCCAGTACGATCACGCATAACGCAGTTCCAACACCGTTGCAGAAAAGCGAGATTGACATGAAGCGGTACCCCAAAGCCGCTGCTTCTGCTGACATTGTCATCGCGATATTTCGAAGCTCGTTGAACGGGACGTTTTCCGTCGCAAGCGATGGCGTGCCGCTATCGCGCAAAAAACGTTGTGCCCGAATCTGCAACTCGACGTAACGCTTGAACAGGTCGTAGGAGAAATTATTCGACGTTTTTTGTGGAGTCTTCCGTTGCTCTTTAAGCCAGTTCCAGGCTGTTTCGCCCAGGCTTGCCAAGCTAATCAGGACATGGCCAGCGGCGTAACTCACCGTTACCACAATTGCCGCGCCCCAGTCGGAAGAAGGCAACCGATGACTGATCATTGAAACCCCGTGCTCGGTGTGGATGATGGCGAGGCCCAGTATCAGCACCAGCCCTGGGATGACCGCCCCGATTAGATCGTTGAACAGCTTCAAGAATGCTTCAAGTAGCTCATTTACTTTCACGAATTGTTCTCCTGGCAGAATAGTCCCTGGCGTAGATTCGGCTGGTATAGAGCAGACTCGATGGTAGGAAGGAACCCTCGACTGGAATTCTATCGCACGGGACCCGCTCGGGGACTATTGCACGGGACAACGATGGGTGAAATGACGTCGCCCGCGTTTTGTAAGTCCACCTCTGACTTAACAAGCCTCAAATATGTATTGGCGGCCTTTCCTCGCGCAACGCGGCGTCGAAGTAGGTCTCGGCAGGGAGCTGCCGGCGAGTAGAGTTATCGAATCCCCGTGACGGTTCGAACCCCGGTTTCGGTAATACTTCCGGCATGCGCGTAACCAATTGCTGGCACGCGTAGCCGTCTCGATTCTTATTCAAAATTGATCCGAACTTGAGATCTCCCGGACATTCCAGTGAACGCTCCGGCTGGCCACGCAATTCGCAATTAGCTTCCTAGCGTCGGTGGCAGTCCTAGATCTCAGGTTGCTGTGGCGTGAGTCACCCTCAGGCGTCATTCAGGTCTTGGCACTTCCACAGTGCTTGGTGGATGGTACTGAGGCGTATTGCAGGCATAAGAGGCTCGCCGGCTTCAATGGGGATCGCGGTCGTTGCTAACATTCTCAAAGATGCTCATGGCGCCGTAATACACTACCAAGAGAAGAAAGCAGGCCACCGACATCCCAAGCATGAACCATTTCGGAAATCCTCCCGGCCCGATCAGGAACCCGAACACGATCGTGACGAATATCCCCAGGATGGCTACAGTCATCAGAATGAATCGCACAAACGGCTCAAGTACCGCCAACGTCGCGAAGATAAGCAACCCGGCGCCGCGCACGGAAAACTTACCTACATGAATCGCGATTCGGGCTGCCCGATGCGCATGTAGCTGTGTACTGGGATCGCCAACCGCGCGCTGTTTGTCTACGCCCAGGGTGCCATGATCGATCATGAGTTCTCCGTCCATGAAATGAGGCGCAGGCGCGCCAACTCAACGGTCTGCTGAGAGCCGTCTGCGAACCGGACCTCAGCGGTGGTTTTTGAAGGCCGACTTCTTACGTCGAATATCGCGTATTGCTCGTCGACTTTGACCACTAGCGGATTACCAAAGTTACTTGTGGAACTGGCGCGGTCGCGCCGGGCTTGCCTAGAGGGACGTTTTGCACGAACAACGCCTTGCTCGGCAGCAAGAGTCTCCACCTGCTGGCGCGTAACCGTAGCATCGCCTGCAAGCAAACCTTCCACCGCATGAGCTTGTTCGCGATGGGTTCGGACCAGCAAGTACAGCGCACGTACATCGCGACAGCGGCCCTCGTCATGCACCTTGCGGATCAGGGCAGGGGCCTGGGCCAGCTCGGCCACCTCGGTGATCAACGAAGGAGGCTTTCCCAGGCGGCGGGCGATGTCCGCGCGGGAGTCGCCCGCTTGCTCGCGCTCGATCACAAACGCTGCCAGATCGAGCGGCAACAGATCGTCGCGCTGTACGTTTTCGATCGCCTGGGCATATGGGTCCACATCCTCCCGAATATAACCGGGGATAGTTGCGAGGCCTGCCAATCGCGCCGCTCGCACGCGTCGCTCGCCGTGATTGATGAGGTACCGCCCCTTCTGGTCCGGGTGCGGGCGTACGCAAATCGGCTGCAACACACCGTCGGTCTTGATCGTCTCTGCCAGTTCGGTTAAGGTCTCGGCCAATACGTGCCGGCGAGGCTGTTTGGGATCAAAGTCTACGGCCTCCAGAGGAAGCTCCAACGGTTTCCCAGTGGCATCCTCCAGCAACGCGCTGGCCTTGAACGTTTCGAGCCCGGATAAATCAAGTCGTTGCATGGGCCACCTCTACAGGGCGCTGCGCCTGAATCCGCATCCTTTCGCGCAGCAGCCCGAAGGCCTTGTTGACCTCGGCTGTGGCCTCGCGGGCGGACGTCTTGGGGAGCTTCCACACAGGCATCCCCTGCGCGAGCGCTTCAGGGATCGCCGATCGTGTCGAGATCTTGGCGGGGATCACATGTTGACCGTAGGCCGCGAATAACGCTTGCAGCGCCTCTCGCTGGCGTATCGAATGCGGATTGAATCGGTTGGCGAGCAATCCCAGGAACTTGAGCCGCGGATTGTGTCGCTGACGCACCCCTAAGATGGTCTTGATCATCGCCGTTACCCCATCAATGGAGTATTCCTCCAGTTCGATGGGACAAAGCACGTAGTCCGCCACGATAAGTGCTGCGGTCATGCGAAGCCCCAAGGCCGGAGGAGTGTCGATCAGGCAGAAGTCGAAGTGCGGGCCCAGTTGCGCCAGGTTGGTGCGAAAGTTCCGAATGACCTCAGGCGAGGCGCGTTCAAGATCGGCCAGTTCGGTCTCGCCTGGAAACAGACACAGACCGCCCGGAGGTGTACCCGCAGCTGGTAGGCCTGCGCCAAACAGCCGTGTGGCACTGACATCGTAGCGGTGTTGGGCGAACGTGCGGGTCAAATTCTTCTGGCTGTCCAGATCGAGGAGCGCGACCCGCGCCTGCTCCCTCTCCGTCAGCCACCACGCCAACAGCGCGGTGATCGTACTCTTGCCGACACCGCCTTTCTGATTCGTGACTACGACCGTATCCATACTCGAACCCCCACACCGTTAGCCTGAATGGAAGCGGGCCGTCTCGCGCCTTAAGCCGAGTGCCGTGGCGCAAAACAGGATCAGAATATCCTGTGCTTGTAAGAAAATCAATACCGGTTGCAAATATTGATTCCAGACGAGACCAGCTTCGCCTGTTCGCTGAGGAAGGTGACCTGATCGCCTGATCTGGTTGATCCAAAATTGTGTATGAAGGGCTGAAAGCGGCCAATAACCGCCAGCCGATTATCAAATTAAGCCGGCCGAAAGCGAACATTGGATTAGGTAGGCGCAATAAGGCACAGCCACATTGCTCTGGCTAAATCTCACATGCGGCACAACAGCGCCCGAAAATTGCACACTACACGAGCTGAGGTATTACGGCCGTTGACCGATCACCGGCGCAAGTACCTGCCCGCAGCGGTTCGGGACGTGAAGCACGCCAAGCCACTGCTTAGCTCGAGTTGCAGATACGTAGTACAGCCTGCGAAGCTCATCAAGGCTCGTAGTCTGGCTGTGCGATCGAGGCTCAACAACCAAGAGGACGAAATCAAACTCCCGGCCTTTGCTTCGATACATGCTCACCATCGAAGTTTGTGCCCGGGAGGCAACAGCGCCCTCAAGCCCAGTAATCGCGCGGTTCTGCCGATAGGTGTCAAACAAATCAGCTTGACTAGCAGCAAGAGCAGGGGTCCGTGGCAGCCCATGGGACCGTAACGCCCTGGCGGCCGAACGGAAGCAAGAATCCTGTTCCATGGCGTCGAGAAGGCCGCCGGCAAATGCCTCGAATGGCTTCGCAGTAGCCGCTCGAAGGAATTCGCGAACCGGGCTTGCGGCGCGCGACTGTGGAGAAATGCGCCGATATACGGTTTCGATCTTGGCCCCGCTGACTTTTATTCTGCTCCAACTACTCATAAAAATGACTATCGCCATTGCGAAACGCTTAAGCCGTTCATCACAGGGAGCATTGAGCCAATCAGCCCCCGCATAGGCGGCGAGCCGAAACGCATCGAAATCCTCTGTCGGTGTTTCGATGTGAGCATGAATCGGCACGGCTACTGCAGCACCGACCTGCGGAGCGCGAAGATCGGCGGCGAGGTTGCGAGCTGACGCGGCTGATGGGACGATAAATGCAATGGTCGAGTCAGGCCGAGCCTGCCTGCGAATTGCGAGCCAGACGGCTGCTAATACCGCTCGTCGCTGATTGGGGTATGCTGGGATAAGCTGTACTCCATCGCCATTGTTTGGTATTTCCAAATTTCCATGTAGCAATGCGTCGGCGAAGCGAATAATCGCCGCATTTCGGCAGCGGTAATTCTCGCCGTCGAAGCGGATGGCTTGAACACCTTTCCACGTTTCGAACTCAGTAACTCGAGCGAGTGCGATCTGATGCTGTCGCTCATAGATCATCTGGTCCGGATCACCCAGAATCGCAACGCGGTTACTTTCACCAAGTAGCTTGAGAAATTCCCACTGGACAGACGTTGTATCTTGGAATTCGTCAACAACGATGAACGGAAAACGACGCCCTATTTGGCGCCGAATCACCACGCTGTTCAGCAGAAGTGCGCTGGCGAGGGGAATCATTAAATCGAAGCCGATCATGCCCTCCCGCCGAGCAAGGGACCTCACCGCTGCAGCGCGCTCCGCGCTTTCGAGATCATGCCAGTCGCGCTCACTTGCAATTAGGCTGGCCTCGGTCTCATCCATCACCCGAAGCGGCGTCTTCAACCCAACAAATCGGCCGTAATCCTGCAAGATCTCGAAAGCGACGCTGTGAAAGGTGCGAAACCGTAGGCGTCTTGTGTGCTGCCTTAGGTCAATTCCTGCCGACGCGGCAATGCGCTTTACGGCCGCATTGGAAAATGAGGTAAATAGCACTCGACCATGACCGGGGTGGCGCTCCAACCACGCCTTGGCGGCGGCGATAGCAGTAGCGCTTTTACCCCGTCCAGGGCCAGCAATGACAGCCGCGGAGTCGTCGCTCTCAATGAGTTGCCGCTGCTCATCGCTGGGGAGATAGGCCGCCATGGCCGTTCAGACCGCTATCGGCAGAGAGCACGTGGAAAGAGCGTCACGCCCTGCACAGGCATCCATTATCCGCGCCAGGGAATTCAAAAACGTCGTTGGAATTGAGTTGAAGTCCACCTGGTCAATCAGCCACTCGTGAAACGGAATGTGCTTGTTGTTCTCCAGGAACGTCCGCGCACGATCCAGAAACTCGAGGTCGGTCCAGCTGTCGATAGTGGCTTCTGAATAGTGGTGCTTGGCATGCTCGCCGTTGATCAATGCGCTCCGGATGATGTCTCTAGGCAGCTCGGCAAGCAGCAACTCTTCCAGCCCTTTCTTCGCATGAAACAACATGGGAATCTCACCGAGTGCAACGACGTATTCGGCCAATGTTGTGTCGTTCACTTGATCAAGGAAAGCAAAGGTCCTTAGCCCTGCACGCCTAAGGAGCGGGCAGACATTCACAATGTCGCCATTGCCCTGTGCCGTAATCACGGCGATGCCTTGAAGTTCTAGCGCCTCCATTCGCACGCCATTACGGTCTCGTCCGTGCCAGAGAGCGCTCGCCTTTAGCAGCCAGAGCCTGGTGGTTTCCTCTTCCACAACGATCGCGTCGTTCCCGAGTAGCGCCTCACTCAATTGACGTCGAAACCTTTCACGGATCTGCCGCGCCATGCGCGAGTCATTGACCACAGCGGTCGCATTGACATCGCCGTCCGCCGAGCGCGTGAGGCGCTGCATCGCGTCTACCGGGAGTCGCTCCAGAACGTAAGGCGAGTGGGTCGTGACGAATGTCTGCGATGCAAGTGCGACGACCTCGTCGATTACTCGACGTTGCGCATGCGGAAATAGGAACGTTTCCGGCTCCTCCAGTGCGATGATGCCGCGACCACGTTTGCGAGCGATAAGCAGCAGAATCGCCAGAATGGCCAAGCTCCTCGTTCCAGCACCCATCTTCTGTAATGGCAGCGCGATATGATCCTTCACGTAGAGCTGCATTGCGGCCTTAACCTCTTCCCTTGTTCTGTCGGTTGCTTCAATCGACAAGTGACCGTCTCCAACGGCCGCAAGAGGAAGGTATCTAAGCAACTCTTGACGATACTCGTTGATTACCCTTGCGAAGTCCGGCTCTCCGAACAGTGGACCACCAACGCCTTCGAGTTCACTGAGGACACTTTCAAATTTTTTCGGGGTTGCGCCTTGGCTTTCTAATAGTCGGCCAAAAAGTGTGTAGGGCTCTAGAGTGATCGCGCGGTGAAGCGCGCGAAAATCACGATAAATCAGGAAGCCGACGCGGCGCTTGTGTATTCGAGTAACCGGTGTGCACAGTTCACGAGGTGTGTTGGGGTCGCCGCGAAAAAATGTTTTCCAGGCGAATGAGTCTTCGTCGGCGTCGTACCACCCTTCGAAGCAAGGGCGAACGGCCCGAGCGGCGTTGGCAAACGGATCCTGTCCCTCCTCGGTCGACTCAACAACTTGACGCGCATTCTCGTCCCAAGGAACGAGGACGCCCGCTGGGAATTCATCAAGGTCGTCGTCGGCAAGATCTGCCAGAACGGCTTCGATACGGATGATTGGATCAGGTGCGACCGCCATGGGTGCCGCTTCGGTCGCGTCTGCAACCACAGCCACCTCCGCGGCAGGGCCATTCATGACTCCATTAGCTGCCACCACGCCACCAGGCGCGACTTCAGCTCCAGGAGCCGCCGCATTGACCGGCGCTTCCGCGCGATATCTGCGCCTGTAAAAATCGTTCTCGTCAATAACCTGACCGTAGGAACCTGTCTCCGGGTTCAGTAGCAGATTCAGTGCTTCGAGGACCGTTGTTTTGCCCACATTATTGGGACCCAGAAACACGTTGTGCTTATCTGGGTAAAAAGTTGCCTTCCGGATACTCCGGAAATGCGTAATTTCTAGCCATACGATTTTCATGGCCCATCTTAATGTCAGTTAGTGTATCGATTGAGTGCAATATCGGGCGTGGGGCGTGCATCCCGCTCCCTACTGAAAGCATACGCCCCGTTCGCTTCGGGTCGGGAAGCGACCCTTGGAAAACGCGGAACAAGGAGGCTCCCTTCTAAGAACGTGCGTCCCAACATCTGTAAATCGCCGAAAACGCAGAACTAGCGTGTTACTTTGGAAATCCCTTCAGTAAAAGGCTGGCATTAGTGCCACCAAAGCCAAAACTGTTGGAGAGAATCGTTTCGATCTCCGTGGAATTCTGAGTCGTTACGATAGGTAGACTTTCGAAGTCCGGATCGAGCGTCTCAATGTTGATCGAAGGTGCGATGAACTGGTGCTCCAGCATGCCTACGCAAAAGATGACCTCCAGCGCTCCGGCCGCACCTAAAGGGTGACCGGTCATCGATTTTGTTGAGGAAAATGGTGGTAGTTTCTCGTCAAACACCTCTCTCATCGCCGTGACTTCAGCGAGGTCGCCTTTGAGAGTGCCAGTGCCGTGCGTGTTGACGGCACCGACTTGTCGAGGACTAACACCGCTGCCCTGAATGGCACTTAACATGCACTTGGCCGCGTGTCTGCCAGTAGGCTCAGGCATTACCATGTCGAAGCCGTCCGACGTTGTGCCAAATCCAATAATCTCGGCGTGCACGCGGGCTCCACGCGCTAAGGCTTGGTCGAGATCCTCTAGAACGACGATCCCCGCACCACCACCAACCACGAACCCATCGCGGGCGATGTCATAGGGACGTGACGCCTGTTCGGGGCGGTCGTTGTACTTGGTCGATAGAGCGAAGCGCAGAGCCTGAAACCCCGATGCAATGTCCTCGCCACCGCCTGCGACCGCGCGATCTATGATTCCAAATCGGATGAGTTCGTATGCCGTGCCGATGCTGTGAGAAGACGTGGAGCAAGCAGAGCTAATTGAGTAACTGCGTCCATGTACCTTGAGCAAATTCGCCACCGCCGCGCTCGACGAACTGGCCATGCCTTTCAGCACGGTAAACGGGCTGAGCTTTCCAATCTGCCCCGAATAGACTTGATGCCCCCCGGCATAAACGGTCTCCACGCTCCCGATTCCGGTACCGACAATGCACGCCGTTCTATCCGATTGCACCTCCGTCTCGGAAAGACCGGAATCGCTTACGGCGTCAAGCGATGCGATGCAACAGTATTTCGATGCTTCCGACATGGCGAGAAGCAGTTTTTTGGGGAGGGCCGCGCGGTCTAGCTTTGCATCGACATTCACTATTGCGCCTGCTACTCGACTTTTCAGACCCAGGCTTTCCCACTCTGGCATGGCGCGAACGCCGCTCACGCCGCTTCGTAGAGCGCGCACGACTTCAGCGTAGTCGTGCCCTAAGCACGAGATCAGTCCAACGCCGGTGATCGCAACGCGGCGGGGATTCATTCTTGGTCGGTAAGACGCAAAGATCAGTCCTTTGCTTAAATGCGCTCGATAGTATCGAAGAGATCCCCAACAGTTTGAATCTCGGCCAGGGCCTCATTCTCGATTACGATTCCCAAGTCTTCCTGGAGATCCAATGCCAAAGCTATCAAGAGCATTGAACTAATCCCCAGATCGTCGCGAAGGGAAGTCGCCTTGGTGATTTTGTCCGCAGACAGCTTTGTGTCAGAGACCTCGAAAAGACGGCGAATTATCTCTTCGTGGGTAGAGGGATCGATTTTCATTGGTGCCCTTTACTGTTTCGTTACCGGCGGTACCGCCTCAGACCAATGCCGTCATCGATCTTGAATAAATTCTCATTTCGATCGCGTTAACGACGAGCTGCGGCCTTGCAGACCCGTTCGAGAATTCTCCATCGCGTTCTAATGAACGATAGTCCTTTCGGGGTGGTCGCTCGGACGCTCGGTCACGGTATCGTGTTCTGCCGACTGCGGAGCGAACATCCTGAAGAGTTCGTTTTGCGTGGCTTCGAATGTTTTTCGAAGATCGCTGATAACCTCATTGTCTGCGGAGTCGACATTACGGTTTGTTATCTTTTCGGCACTGGCTGCCGAATCCCGCAGGCGAATCGCTCCGGCCATCATCGAAGAGCCTTTGAGTGCATGGGCCAGTTCTCGAAACTGCCCGTAGTCTTTCTTCAGCAGAGCGGTCTCGATTTGGTCGATGAGTTGTCGCGCATCTTTGCTGAACTGTGTGGTCAGAGTCTCTATGAAGGCGGGATCTTTGGAAAAATCCGCCATATCGCGAAGTAGAACATGGTCAATGTAGCCATCCTGTCTTTCGGCGCTGGCCGCAATGTCGTAAGACACCCCGGACGGCTCGAGACGGGTGCGATAGGCATGGTCAACCGCACGCAACAAGGAGCGCGGATCGACAGGCTTGGCGAGGAAAACGTCGATGCCTGCATCTTCAGAATCTTCCTGCAGGTCGATGCTGGCAGCCGCAGTAAGCATGATGATCGGGACTCGCGCCCCGCGTCCCGTGGCCTCAAGTACCCGAATGGCCTTGGCGACCTCCAAGCCCGTGCGGCCAGGCATATTCATATCCAGAATGACCAGGTCAAAGCGGATCTGATCGTACCTATCCAGCGCGCTCTCTCCATCGCTGGCCAAAGTGACATGATGCCCGCCGCCTTGCAGCATCATAGCAATGATCTGCTGGCTGATCTGATTGTCTTCGGCAACCAGGATATGCAGGCCTGGTCGCGCGACAAGCGCGGGGCCGGAAATCTCGGCCAGTGGCCGAGGCGACGATGCACCCGCCACAACAGTGCGCATCGCTCTGCCTACGAGGCGGGGATCCCTTGACCTGAGAACACAGACGTAACCGACATCGAACGCATCGGATTCAGGAAAATCGGAATGAATGAGGATGCACGGGAGTTGCCTGCCAGCGGCCCTCAAGGCGTCGGGCGCGTCTCGCCAATCGAGGTTCATATCTTCGCCGTCAATGAGAAGGGCACACCAATCCGATCTGGCATCCTCCGGCACTCTTTCAATCGCCTCATCAACGGTAGTGACAGTTGAGCACTCCATCTGCCGATCGCGCGCGGCCTCCATGGTCCAATCAAGCGTCCCTGGTCGGGACGAAACAACGATCAGACCCGCGCCGCGGATGGAAATCCCGGCGCCTTCCTCGTACGCCTCTGCAGGTTGTCCCGAGAGTGGTACCGTAAACCAGAAAAGACTTCCTTTTCCGGCCTCGCTGTCAAAGCCGATTTCGCCACCCATGAGTTCCACGAGGTGCTTGCAGATCGTGGTGCCAAGTCCAGATCCGCCGTATTGGCGGTGAATGGTCGGATTGGCCTGGGCAAACCTTTCGAATATCCGTTCTGCGTGTTGAGGCGCAATGCCGATACCGGTGTCGCGGACTTCGAACCGCAGTCTCACCGCGTGGTCGGCGTGTTCTATCGCAGCAACGCTCACACGAACGAAACCTTGCCGTGTGAACTTGAGCGCATTGGCTGTCAGATTGATCAATACCTGTTGAATACGCGCGTCATCCCCTACAAGTAGATAGGGGGTGTCCAGAGAAACGCTCTTAGTGAAGCGCAAGTGCGCGCGCTTGGCTTCAGGTTCGAACAAAGCGACCAAGTGATTCATGAGAACGTGCAGGTCCATCGGGGCGCGTTCAATGAGAATCTTTCCCGCCTCGATCTTGCGCAGATCCAGCAAGTTGTCGATCAGCGAACGAAGCTGTCGCGAAGAGGCCAGTAGCCAGTCCACGAGTTGGCGTTCCTGTTGAGGCAGGTCCTTGGCTGCGAGCATCTCCGCGGCACCCACAACGCCATTCAAAGGCGTTCGCATCTCGTGGCTCATGGTAGCGAGGAATTCACTCTTCGCTTCACTCGCCGCTTCTGCTTCGGCTCGGGCGCGCTCGGCTTCTGCCCGTGCTCGTTCAACACGTTCCCGTTCTGCCTCGGCCTGTGCGCGTTCTACCTGTACCCGCGCTTCTTCAGCCGCTTGCACCGCAACGAGCTTTTGCTTGAGCAACTGAGCAACATAGAACGTCGGGGCAGCGATCCAGAAGAATGCTCCAAGCCAGAGTAGAGGGTTCTGATACCAAAACCCACCGACCCATGCGCTTAGGACATAAACCAGGCTAAACGCAATGAGACTGGCTACCCACGCCACACGAAGATAACGGAGACCGAACCGAAATCCGTGACCTACTGCGACCCAGGTATAGACGAACACCAGAATGGCACTGCGTTCACCTGTAAGGCCCAGGAGGATGGTGGGGGTACCAATGTCGACAGCGAGCGTGAGGAAGCGCACAAAGTCAGAAGTGGTTCTCGCTCGATAGATCCACACGAAGAGGACGAAGGAGAGGCTGACGAATCCCCAGCATAGATAACGCACCCAAGTCTGCTGACTCCAGTCTACCCAAGCGTAGTAGGCCGACAGGAGGATTACGCCAATGGCAACTCGAAGCCCGGCCTGGGCGAGCTCGCCGTAGTTGGGACGCGCTTTCTGCGCGGACCACCAAGAGAGCAGTGACGGCGGTATGTGCAGTTTCGTTAGCGATGACATGGCGTGCAACTACATCTCTTCCCCAGAAGCCCGTCTACTTCCAGACACATCTGGCCGTTCAGCAGGGTCGCCTCCGTGGGGAATGTGAGCGTAGGCCGTGTACTCGCTAATGGGGCTGGGTTCAATGCCAGCTGACAAGTGTCTACCTCACTTGCTTATATTTCTCCGTAATATTAATCTTTGAACTTGGCGAACTTGGAAAGAGGGAGCTACAACGATGAGAATCCAAAGTCCCGATCCACGTCGTGCCCCGCCCGATCCTGGGCTGGAGGCCCCGGTGCACATACTCGGTCTTCAAGGCGCTTCGGTGGTCATTGTCGATGACCAGGAAACAGCCCGTGTAGCTCTGGACGAAATGATACGGAGCATCGATCCAGGCATATCCACTGTCCTCTTTTCTGGCGGGGTCGAGGCTCTCGCGTGGCTAGACGACCAAGAGCCGGATTTGGTCATAACGGACTTTCGGATGCCCGGCATGACTGGAACTCAGCTCACCATGGCGATGCGGCGAACCCCGCGACTGCAGCATGTTCCCGTGATGGTGGTCACCGCAGCCGATGACCGAACGGTACGCTACGAAGCGCTCGAAGCAGGGGCGGTGGATTTTTTGGCCAAGCCGATCGATCCTCTTGAGGTCCGCACACGCTGTCGCAATCTCCTGCTTCTTTCGCATCAGTATCGCCTGGTCAAGAGCTATTCCCTGCTGCAAGAACGAAAACTGGAACAACTGCTAGGACTCCTACATGCGCTGGTGCCCGATGGAACCGAGAACTTGGCGCAGCGCGTGGAGCGCGGCGAGTTGGTCACCGTGAGCTACGACAAGCTCTACGCCATCACCAGTTGCGTTGCCGGGGTGCAAGAACTCGTCACTTCTGCCCAAAAGTACATCACCGAGATGGAGGCGCGGTTAACCAGACCGCTACGCCGAGAACCGGATTAATCCTCACGCACTTCGCTTACGCGGGGAGGGCCTTCTCATCACCATGGCCACCTTCAGGATGGTCTCACGCTGCTCCGGATCCAGGGCGCGATAGGTATCGAGCCAGACACGCTCATCCTCAGTGAATCGTTCCACCTGGTCGAGCTTTAAGCCGGCTGCCTGTGCGAGGATCATCCACGGTTCCACGCCGAGTGCCGTGGCGATGCGGCCGAATGCTTCCTCCGTCACCGCGGTCCACGAACCCGCTTCAATCTGCGACAAATAGCCTTGGCTAAGCCCGCTTCTCTCGGCCAGGACTTCCTGCCCGATCCCGTGCAATTCCCGGATTCGCCGTATCGCGCGTCCCAGCCCTAAGCCTCGTTTGGGGATTTGCGCGCGCGCGGCGCGGGCTCCTTGAGCCATATGTCCTTCTCCTTATTATCCAATTTGGGGTGGTAAGCACGCCTTCCCGTGTCGCCGAGCATTAGGGCAGCGTGTGTCTCTGTGCGCCGCACTAAAGGGTTTTTGGGCATAGCGCTTGTCAGATAAATCAATATTCGTGCTTGACATTAATATTTGTCGGCGATATTAATAGCACATATCGACCAAGTCCGCTCGTGGGATGCAATAAGCGTCCGGGAAATATAGTACGGGAAACCTCGGCTAGGGGGAAGTTGCCTCCTCGCCGACTTCGGCATCTGCGCTTGGTCTCGAGGAGGGGCGGTCGGAATCTCCCGACTTTAGACGACGGCACTGGCTCGGTCACGTCTTACCGGTAGACCTGGGGCGTCCCGCGAATGCGGACCTCGTCCAGCATGAAGAACGGCATTCACTAACTGGAGGAACTGCAATGCGAGGAGCGATGCGCATCGACAAGCGGTCAGAGCGGGCCATCCTGATAGTGCTGGTCGTGCTGGTGCTGGCCCAGGCGGCAGGAGGCGGGCCTTTCTCGACGGGAGCGATGAATTTCCAGTCGAGCCTTCTGACCATTCTGGCGCCCATCGCCGTGATCGGAGTGATGGTGATTGGCGTGGCCGCCTGGTTCAACAAAGTCTCGTGGGGATGGGCTGCTGCCGCGGCAGGCGGGCTCGTGCTGGTCTTCGGTGCCCCCCAGATCGTCGCCTGGGTGCGCGGCATGGCCGGGGTGTAACTCGTGGACCGCAACGTCGGCCTGGTTGCCGATCCCTTGTTCGTCGGGGTCACACGTCCCCCAATGCGGTGGGGTGTTACTTATTCGGCGCTGCTCCTGAACGGCATGGTGACCCTGGAGGCGTTTCTTGTGACGAAGAACCTACTGTGGCTGTCGATCTGGGTGCCAATTCACCTGATCTGCTATTTCGTATGCCTTTACGACCCGCGATTCTTCGATCTGCTGCTGCTGTGGGGTCGCACGCGCGGCCCGGGATGGCTAGCCAATGCGCGTTTCTGGAAGGCGAATAGCTATAGCCCACTGGGCTTGGACCTGCCCGATGATCGTGGACGTCGACACCGTTCCCCGGTAGTGAGCCTTTAGGTTGCAATTGACGGACGAAAAAAGTGGCTGCCTCAACGCTCAAGAACCGGGCACGTGTGGGACGCGAGTTGGACGCGGCGACCAACATTCCGTACACGTCGCATGTGTCCGAACACGTCGTCAAGACTTGCCACGGGGACTATGTCTTTGGATGTCGCTTGAGCGGTGCCAGTTTCGAGAGCGCCGACGACGAGCAACTCAACAATTGGCACGAGCGCCTGAACGTCCTGTGGCGCAACGTCGCCAGTCCGAACCTGGCGCTATGGACTCATGTGATCCGCCGGCGGGAACACGTGTATCCGAGCGGAGAGTTTCCAGCTGGATTCGCGCATGATCTGAACGCGAAGTACCGCATGCGTCTGGCGGACGAGACGCTGATGGTAAATGAACTATACGTCTCGCTGGTGTACCGGCCACAGGCGACGGCCGTAGGCGCGGCAGCACTTCGGCTCATGAAAAAAGCCGATCGCGCCAACGGCCATGCCGAGCTATCGGACTCCCTCGACGCTTGTGCGAAGCTGCAGCAACAACTCCTGGCAGCCTTGGATCGTTACGACCCGGAGCTTCTGGGTGTGTACCGCCATGGGGCCTGGCATTGCTCCTCCTTACTCGAGTTCCTCGGTGTACTCGTGAACTGCGAGTGGCAACGCATGCCGCTTCCGCGTGCCCCGATCAATGAAGTATTGGCGACAACTCGACCCTTCTTCGGGATCGAAGCTCTCGAATACCGCACCGCGACGCGTACCCGGTTCGGGGCGCTGCTGGGAATCAAGGAGTATCCGACACCCACGGTGACCGGCATGTTCAACCGGCTGTTGACTGCCAATTTTCCGTTCGTGCTTACGCAAAGCTTTACCTTCCTGGGAAAGGCCGCCGCGCAGAGCCTGCTGCAGCGGCAATACAACCGGCTGGGAAACGCGGGCGATCTGGCAGTGTCCCAAGCCGAAGAGCTCAAGGATGCGTTGGACGCGCTAACCAGTAACGAGTTTGTGATGGGGGATCATCATTTCTCGCTGCAAGTCCTGGCGGATGGATGCGACGGCGTGGGTGGAGCTGAAAGCGGGCCGCGCCTGAAGCAGCTCAACGACGCCGTGGCGCAAGCGCGCACGTTTTTGGGTGACACTGGTATGGTGGTCGCACGCGAAGACATGGCGCTAGAGGCGGGGTTCTGGGCGCAACTGCCCGGGAATTTCGCCTTCCGGCCGCGCAAGGCGCCAATCACGAGCCGCAATTTTGCGGCCATGATGCCTTTCCACAACTACCCGAGCGGCCGCCGGACGGACAACCACTGGGGAGATGCCCTGACGCTGCTCGTCTCCAGCGCCCAGTCCCCTTTCTACTTCTCGCTGCATGCAGCCGACCCTCGCGATCCAGACGGCGGCAGTCGCAAGGACACGGGTCACACGTTCATCTGTGGACCGACGGGGTCGGGCAAGACCGTATTCCTCGGCTTTTGCGTCTCGATGCTGCAGAAACAAGGCGCCACCCAGGTGGTGTTCGACAAGGACCGGGGCCTCGAAATCCTTGTCCGTGCCTCGGGCGGGCAGTATTTGCCTCTGAAGAACGGGGTTTCCACGGGCTTCAACCCGCTGTTGCTGGACCCCGCGCCAATCAACGTCGAGTTCCTGAAAATGTGGTTGCGTCGGCTGGTTGATCGTCAGGACCAACCCCTCTCGGTGCGCGAGGAAACGGACCTCGACCAGGCGTTACACGGCACCCTTGCGCTTGAACGACACGCGCGACGCTTGTCGCGACTGTTGGAGTTCCTCGATCCCACAGACGCAGCTGGCGTTTATGCGCGGCTATCGCGCTGGTGTGCATCGAACCGAGGCGACTATGCGTGGGTCTTCGACAACTCTGAGGACCACATCGTTGACCTCGTAACCAATAGCGCGATCGTTGGCTTCGACGTGACCGATTTTCTGGACAACGAGATCGCACGGGCACCCGTGACCCTGTACCTGTTCCATCTGGTTCGGCAGCTTCTGGATGGCCGGAGGCTTGTGGTCTGGATGGATGAGTTCGCCAAGCTGTTATCTGACCGCGCCTTTGAGGGGTTCGCCAAGGACGGCTTGAAGACGTGGCGCAAGCTCAACGGCGTGGCCGCCTTCGCCACACAAAGTCCAAGTGACGTGCTGTCGAGTTCGATCGCCAGGACGATCATCGAGCAAACGCCCACCAAAGTGTTTTTTCCGAATGCCGACGGGAACGCGGAGGACTACATCGCAGGCTTCGGCTTGAGCGAGCGCGAGTTCAAGCTCGTCAAGGAGGAGTTGGAGCCCGGCTCGCGGATGTTCCTGGTCAAACAAGGACACCACAGTGTCGTATGCCGGTTGGATCTCAAGGGGTTCGATTTTGAACTGGACGTGATCTCGGGACGGATTACAAACGTCGAATTGATGAACCGCATCATCGCCGACGTAGGGCCGGAACCCGCCCAATGGCTGCCCCGGTTCCGAGAGGCTTGCTAACTCCAGGAGAGAGGAGATCCGTCATGATTCGCAGACATTTGGTTACGGCCGTATTGGCATCCCTGCTTGCCCTTATGCCCATGAGTGCATCTCGTGCCCAGGGCATTCCAGTGATCGACATTGCATCGCTCATGCAGTTGATCCAGCAGATGCAGTACTGGATTCAACAGATCCAGTTAATGAAGAACCAGGTCGATCAGCTTCAGCAGACCTACGCAGCGGTTACCGGACCGCGCGGGATGCAAAACCTGCTCGCCGGAAGCTTGCGCAACTACCTGCCGCCTGATTGGAACGAGATGATCGGTGTGATCAACAACGCCAACGCAACTTACAGCGGCCTCGCCAGTCAGGTGCAGGCAGTCATGAACGCGAACGCGGTGTTGTCCAAAACGCAGGTCAATGGTCTGTCGCCTCGACAGCAGCAAATACTGGTACAGGGCCGCAGGTTGGCGGCGATGATGCAGGTGATGAGTCAGGCGGCGTACGAAAATACCAGTCAGCGCTTCAGCGCGATTCAGCAACTCATTAATGCGATCGGCGGCGCGCGGGATACCAAGGCGATCCAGGATCTTCAGGGACGCATCTCCGCAGAGCAGGCGATGCTCCAGAACGAGCAAACGAAACTTCACGTCCTATTCCAAAGTGCCCAAGCAGATCAGTGGGCTCAGCAGCAGCGCATCCGCGAGGAGTCCTTGAACGCTGTGGGAAGTTACGGCACAGCAAATCATCCTAGCTTCTAAGGAGGTCCGATCATGAAGTTTTCAGTCGTTATAACCATGTTGGTCGTTCTGGGAGTTGTCGCAGGTGGCGGTTATTACTTCATTCATCAACGTGAGATCCGCGTCGAGGTGCCGGCGATCCAAGCCCCGACTGCACGCGAACAGGCGGAGGCGGAGCGTGCGAGAAAGGACATCGGGACATACAAGGACGCCAAGCATCCAAGCTTCCCCGGATCGGAGAAGAAGCAGTAGATACGACGGCGGTAAAGAACTCCTTTTGCACAGGGAGGATGACATGGGATTCTTTGCGAACTTTTGGTCGTGGCTCAACACCCAACTGGCGACCTATATCGGAGTGAAGGTCGCCGCCGTTGCGCTGGTGCTGGAGCCGGCGGCGGTCACCATCGCCACCATCTACGTGATGATTTGGGGCTACATGCATCTGCGCGGAATGATCCAGGAGCCCCTCGTCAGCGGGGCAGTGCGAATCTTTACGATAATCGCGATCCTGGGAATTGGTATCCGCCTGTGGCTTTACAACACAGTTATCACCAATACCTTTTACACCGCACCGAGTCAGTTGGCGGCGGTTCTTGTGGGCTCGCCGAGCACGGTCGGCACGCTCGATACGATCTGGGTCAATGGCGCTGCAGTGGCCGATCAATTCCTCGCGAAGGGGAGTTTGTTCAGCGCGGATTTCGCGTTCTATGTTGCGGGATACTTGGTGTACATCATCATGGGACTGACTTGTCTCTACACGATGTTTCTCATCGGGCTATCCAAGATCGCGCTTGCCGTGCTGCTGGCGCTAGGCCCGCTCTTCATCATCAGCTTGTTCTTCGACACGACGAAGCGATTTTTCGAGGCGTGGGTCGCACAGCTTGCCAACTACGCGCTGATCACCGTGTTGGCAGTTGCGGTCACATCCTTGATGTTATCCGCCTTGATGAAGTTTGCCGCCGACACAGCGTCCCTCGGGGCGGGGATCCGGATAGCCGATGCTGTCGATATGTTGTTGCTCGCGGTTATGGTGTTCCTGGTGATGCGCCAGGTCATGCCCATGGCGGCGGGGCTCGCTAGCGGAATTGCCTTGAGTACCTACGGCGCAGTGAGCCGTACGATGGCTTGGGCACTCGGAGCGTCGGCGCGCAGTGGTGGCCAGTACGCCCGCGGACTGGCCGACATTCAGACTACTCGCTGGGACAGCTTGAGCCGCAAGGCGGGTTATCTGACCAAGCGCGGAGCCCAGGCCTTGACCGCGGTCGC
>WNFL01297929.1_pt1 | contig 27893 bp, 29 predicted proteins | sample 5400361 | NCBI WGS metagenome assembly WNFL01 (sample SAMN13153351, study PRJNA577476) | soil metagenome | isolation source: 40 cm soil on Douglas fir-dominated hillslope | place: USA:California | collected 2013-09-17
GATAGAGCTTCGCGGTGGCGAGGTTCACGCTCTTGTCGGTGGCCTGCGCGGAGAGCACCACCGCCACCAGCAGCTCGTAGGGCGTGGCGTGCTCGAGCTCGCTCTTCGGCTCCGGCATGGCCTTCGCCAGAAGTCGAAAGAATTCCTCGCGCTTCGCGGGGCTCATTCGTAGGACTCCAGGCGTTGCGCCAGCTCCGCCGCGTCGCGAAAGAGGCGTGCGTCGCGAAAATCGTGGCGCGCGCGAGAAAGGCCGGCATCGGGGAGCGCGGCCACCGGTGCGAGCGCGATGCAGTCGACCGGGCAGGGCGGAATGCAAAGCTCGCACCCCGTGCACCACGAGGCGATCACCGTGTGCATGAGCTTCGAGGCGCCGACGATGGCATCGACCGGGCACGCCTGGATGCACTTGGTGCAGCCGATGCAGATCTCCTCGTCGATCACCGCGACTTGCGGCGCGCGGTATTCGCCGTTGGCGGGGTTGAGGGGTTTCGCCGCGCGCCCGGTGAGCCGCGCGAGCGCAAAGACCACCGGCTCGCCGCCCGGGGGGCACTGGTTGATGTCGGCCTCGCCCGCGGCGATGGCGTGCGCGTACGGCCGGCACGCCGCATAGCCGCACTGGGTGCATTGCGTCTGCGGCAGGAGGGCGTCGATCGCCCGGGCGAGGTCGTCAGTCTTCAAGGTCGCGCTCCGAGACGGGAGTGTAGGCGAGGCCGGCCTCCTCCGCGATCCCCGGGTGATTTACGCGGCCGCGCCAGATGAGGACGCCGGAGCGCAGCGCGGCATTTTCGCGCACCGCGCGCGCGATGCCTTTCGCCTCTGCGGGCTCGGCCGCGGGCATGTTGGTCACGCAATAATGGATCACGCCTTCCTCGACGAAGGTGGGCGCAGCGTGCGTGGTCGGGCGCGAGGTCTCGGCGACACCGCCCGCGTCGATCGAGATGTCCACGATCATCGAGCCGCGCTTCATGCGCGCGACGAGCGAGCGCGGCAGGAGCCTGGGCGTGGGCGCGCCCGGCACGAACACCGCGCCCACCACGAGGTCGGCCGCGAGCGCCGCACGCTCGACGGCTTCGGGCGTGGCGCTCGCGCGGCGAAGCACGGTGACCTCGGCACCACGCTCGCGCGCCGCGCGTTCGGCCGCGCCCCCCGCGTGGCCGGCACCCAGCACCAGCACGTTGCGCGGCGCTTGCCCCAGGTGTTTCGCGGCGGTGTCGATCGCCATGCGTCCCGCGATGACGGACATGGGCGCCAGCAGCGGATAGCCGCCGGTGGAGTCGCGCACCATCTCGAACGCGATCGCGGTGACGCCCCTCGCGGCGAGGGCGCGCGCGCGCTCGGGCTCGCGCGGCAGGTGGTGGTAGCCGAAGAGCGCCTGGCCGGCGCGCAAGTGCGGATACTCCGCGCCCTGGATTTCCTTCACCTTGACGATGAGCTCGGCGTCCCACGCCTCGTCGGGCGTCGTGACACGCGCACCGGCATCCCGGTATGAAGCGTCGCTCTTGCCGATGGCCGAGCCCGCGCCCGAGGCGACGCGCACTTCGTGGCCGTCGCGCACGAGGAGCGCCACATGGTCCGGAATGAAGACGATGCGCCGCTCGCCCGGCTTGGTCTCGCGCGGAATGCCGATCCGCACGATCGCCTGCTAGCGCAGCGCGCGGCGCGCGCGGGCGATGAGCTCGGGCCCGCGATAGACCAAGCCGGTGTACAGCTGCACCAGGCTGGCACCCGCTTCGATCTTGGCGTGGGCGTCGGCGCCGCTCATGATGCCGCCCACGCCGATCAGTGCGACCTTGCCCTCCAACGCGGACGAGAGCTTGCGCAGCACTTTCGTGGAGCGCTTGAAGAGCGGCCGGCCGCTCAGGCCGCCCAACTCGCCCGCATGCACGTGGCCCGCGATCTCCTCGCGGTCGATGGTGGTGTTGGTGGCGATGAGCCCGTCCACGGAATGCTTGAGGGCAAGGGCCGCGATCGCGCGAATCTGGTCGTTGTCCAGATCCGGCGCCACCTTCACCAGGAGCGGCTTCGGTTTCGCGCTCTTCGCCGCGAGCGAGGAGCGCTTCGACATGAGCGCTCCGAGGAGCTCGTCCAGCTTCTCGCTCGATTGCAGGTCGCGCAGGTCCTTGGTGTTGGGCGAGGAGATATTCACCGTCACGTAGTTCGCGCGGCTATAAACCGCTTCGAGGCACGCCACGTAGTCGTCCACGGCGCGCTCGATCGGCGTGTCGAAGTTCTTGCCGATATTGATGCCGAGCACGCCGCGGAAGCTCGCACGGTCCACGTTGGCCAGCACCTTCTCGACGCCGTCGTTGTTGAACCCGAGGCGGTTGATGATCGCCTCGTGCTCGACCACGCGGAACATGCGCGGCTTGGGGTTGCCCGGCTGCGGGCGTGGCGTGACGGTGCCGATCTCGAGGAAGCCGAAGCCGAGGGCCGCCAGCGCATCGAGGTATTCGCCGTTCTTGTCGAGGCCCGCGGCGAGTCCCACCGGGTTGGGGAAGGCGATGCCCATCACCTTGCGCGTCTCGGTGGCGTCGGCTCCCGCGCCGAGGAGCGCCGCGCCCGGGCCCAGCGCAGCGAGCGACTTCAACGTCAAGTCGTGGGCGACTTCAGGATCGAGCTTGAAGAGGGCGCTGCGTGCGAGGCGATACAGCATCTAGGCGAGGCGTTTCCACTCGCCCCGTGACAGTCCCTCGATCGGCTTGAACTGGTTCTTGTAGCTCATCTTCCTGCTTTGCGAGATCCAGTAGCCGAGGTAGACGTAGGCGAGGCCCCGGCGCTTCGCCTCCTCGATCTGCCAGAGGATGTTGTAGGTGCCGTACGAGGCGCGCGGCACGAGCGGGTCGAAGAAAGTGTAGACCGACGAGAGGCCGTCGGCGAGCTCGTCCACGATCGACACCATGCGCAGCTCGCCCCCTTCGCGGAACTCCACCAGGCGCGTGGCGACGTTCGACTGCAGCAGGAAGTGCGCGTACTGCTCGCGGCTGTCGTGGTCCATGCCGCCGCCGCGATGGCGCTCGCTCTGGTAGAGGCGGTAGAGCGCGTAATGCTCGGCGTTGAACTTGAGCTCCCCGTAGCGCGACTCGGAGGGCTCGAACTCGCAAGCCACGACGCGCACCGGCACGCACGCGTGGCAATGGTCGCAGTAGGGACGATAGGTGAAGGCGCCGCTGCGGCGAAAGCCCGCCGAGACCAGCGCGGAATAGGTCTCGGTGTCGATGAGGTAGCTCGGCGTCGCGACCTGCGAGCGCGCGAGCTTGCCCGGCAGGTAGCTGCACGGGTAGGGCGCGGTCGCATAGAACTGCAGGTTCGCGATCGGAAGGTCGTTGAGCTTCGCCATTTCTTGCCTGGGAGCGTCACCCCGGATTGTCAGTTGCCCGGGGCCCAGCGTTGTCCGGTTGGAGGATATTGTATCGACTCTTGAACCAGCTGCGCGAACGCCTTGCGGGGGATTTCCCGGGCGCCGAGCGAGGCCAGGTGAGGGGTCGCCTGCTGGCAGTCGATCACCCGGCAGCCGCCGGCGTTCAGGCGCTGCACCAGCCTCACCAGGGCCACCTTGGAGGCGTCGGGGGCGTGCGCGAACATGGACTCGCCGAAGAAGGCCTGGCCGAGCGCCATGCCGTAGAGACCTCCCACCAGCCGCCCTTCATGCCACGACTCCACCGAGTGGGCGAATCCCAGCTCGTGCAGGCGCACGTAGGCCTCCACCATCTCCGGGACGATCCAGGTGCCCGCCTGGCCATCGCGGGGCGCCGCGCACGCTTCGATCACGTCGCGGAAGGCGGTGTCGAAACGCGTCTCATACCGGTCGTGCGCCATGCTCTTCCTGAGCGAGCGCGAGATCTTCAGCTCGTCGGGGAAAAGCACCATGCGCGGATCGGGCGACCACCACAGGATCGGGTCGCCTTCGGAGTACCACGGGAAGATGCCCCGCGAATACGCTTCCACGATGCGCCGCGGCGACAGGTCGCCGCCCGCGCACAGCAAGCCGTTGGGCGACTTGAGGGCCTTCGACACCGGCGGGAAGGGCGCGTCGCCGCGCAGCCAGGGGATCATTTCCCCGGCATTTTCCCGTATTACTTCCCTTGGGTGTCAGCGCTAGCGGTCGGGTTGGGGAGTGATCCGCAGGTAGGGCTTGACGGCCTTGAACCCCTTCGGAAACTTCTTCTTGATGAGCTCGGGGTCCTGCAGCGCGGGCACGATGATCACGTCCTCGCCCTGCTTCCAGTTCACCGGCGTGGCGACGCTATGGCTGTCGGTGAGCTGCAGCGAGTCGATCACGCGCAGGATCTCGTCGAAGTTGCGTCCCGTGCTCGCGGGATAGGTGAGGATGAGGCGGATCTTCTTCTTCGGGTCGATCACGAACACCGAGCGCACGGTGAGCGTGTCGCTCGCGTTCGGATGGATCATGTCGTAGAGGTTGGCAACCTTCTTGTCCGGGTCGGCGAGGATCGGAAAATTCACCTTGCAGCCCTGCGTCTCCTCGATGTCGCCCACCCAGGCCTTGTGGTCCTGGAGCGGATCGACGCTCACCGCCAGCACCTTCACGTTGCGCTTGTCGAACTCGCCCTTCAGCTTGGCGGTGTAGCCCAGCTCGGTGGTGCACACCGGGGTGAAGTCGCGCGGGTGCGAGAAGAGCACGCCCCATTTGTCGCCGAGCCATTTGTGGAACTCGATCGTGCCCTCGGTGGAATCCTGCGTGAAATCCGGGGCGATGTCGCCCAGTCTCAGTGTCGCCATGATCTTTTCACCTATCCTTTCTTCCACGGCAGGCCGGCGGCCCGCCATCCTCTGCCCGGGGCGTCGCCTTCGAAGCCCTCGAGCACGTTGTACGCCTTTCCAAATCCCGCGTGTTTCGCGAGCTCAGCCGCGTAATGCGAGCGTACGCCGCTACGGCACAGGAAGAGGAGAGGGCGCTCCTTGTCGAAAGTTTCCTCGACCTTCGCCAAAAACGCGCGCAGCGCCGGCTCCTCGCCGTCGCGCGGCCACTCGATGAGCGGCACCTCGGGAACGTGCCCCACGAACTGCCACTCGGGGACGGTGCGCACGTCGAGAATACGCGCGGCATCGAGGCCCTGCAGCGCCCATGCCTCCGCGGGGGTCACCGCGCCCGCGTACGGCAGGCCCATGAGGAGCTGGCGCTCGTCGGCGCGCGCGAAGATGTCCGCGGCGCTATCGGGCCTGGCGGCGGCCTCGACCTTGTCCTTCTCGGGGCCCTTCACCAGTAGTTCTCCACCGCGAGGTGCCCGGGCTCGCCGCGCCGCGAGATGCGGAAGCCGCGCTCGGTGAGGAGCTTCCTCGAGTCTTCCACCATCTCGGGGTTGCCGCACAGCATGATGCGCGAGCGCTCGTGGTCGAGCTTCACGCCGAGGTTCTCCTCGAGCACGCCGCTCGCGAGGAGCTTGGTGACGCGGTCGCGCAGCGTATTGGGCACGGGCTCGCGCGTGACGATCCGCGCATAGAGCAGCTTGTGCGCGAACTGCGCGTAGTTCTCGCTCCTGTCGAAGCCGCGGATCAGGTCCTCGTAGGCGAGCTCCGGCTGGGTGCGCACGCTCTGCACCAGGATCAGATTATCGTAGCTCTCCCACGTCGCGAAGTCGTGCAGGATCGACAGGAAGGGCGCGAGGCCCGTCCCCGTGGCGAGCATCCACAGGTCCTTGCCGGCCTCGAAGCGGTCGGTGGTGAGGAAGCCGTAGCTCTTCCTTTCGACGAAGATCTCGTCGCCCGGCGCAAGGCGCGCAAGGCGGCTGGTGAAGGCACCCCCGGGCACGACCACCGAAAAGAACTCGAGGTGCTCGTCGTGCGCGGCCGATGCGATCGAATAGGCGCGCCACACGACGGTGTCGTGCTCGTGATCCCTCACGCCCAGGCGCGCGAATTGCCCCGGAACGAAACGATAGCCGCGGTCGCGCGTGGTGCGGAAGGAGAACAGGCTCTCGGTCCAGGGACGGACGTCGGTGATCTTCTCGATGGTGTATTTGTCGGTCATGAAAAGGAAGCAGCGCGTTGGGAAACGAGGGGTGCCGCGAAATGCCGGCCTTGCAGGAAGCCGAAGCCCGCGTCGCGCGCGGCCTGGGCCTGGGGTTCGTCTTCGATGTGGCGCGCGAGCGCATGGATGCCGCGCCGCGCGAGGGCCTCGACCACCTTGCGGGTGTCGTCGGTCGTCCCCACCGTCGGCCCGTCGAGCGCGACGTCGTGGGGCTCGGCGAGGAATATGTGCTCGAGATCCACCTCGGAATTCGCACGCAGCTGGGCCACCACGCGATAGCCGCGCATGCGATAGGAGATCGCGGCGCGCACGAACGTCACGGGGTCGCCCAGTGCGTCGGCCGGCAGCACGATCGCGACGCACTTGGGCGCGATGCGAAGTTCCGCCAGGATCAGCTCGAAGTAGGCGCCGTGGTCGTCCGCTACGATGCCGAGGAGCCGCGGGTCGACGTTGAGGAAGAGCAGGCGGCTCGCGCCCTGGCATGGAAAGTAGTTGAGCGCATGCACGGTGCGGCACAGGCGGTCGAGCTGCACGAGCATGTCGTCCTGGGCGGCCTGCGCGAACACGCTCCACGGCGCGATCGCCCCGTCGCCCGCGTCGAACACGCGCAGCAAGGCATGGTGCCCGACGATGCCGCCGTCGCAGACTCGCACGATCGGCTGGAAGGCGCTGGTGAGGCGGCTCTGGAAAAAGCGCGCGGTGACGGTTCCCGCGTGCGGCTCGGTGAATTCGGTGGCCGGGAAATGCTTGCGCTGAAGGGTATCGAATACCGCTTGAAGCGCGCCGGTGGCAGGCGCGGTGGCTGTCATGGTCTCCTCACTCTCGTTTCGATAGTCGCCTCGACGCTTCGCCTTGTAGTTGCGGCGCGTGCGCCTCGTCGGGGAGAGCTACCTGGTCGTGGCTCGCGACAGGATGTGGCGGCCCCGAATTTGATCTTCTTCAATAGAGAGTGCCACGTCGCGCGGGAGTTCCTGCGCGAATACTTCACCGACGCACATGACCACGGGACCCGCCGCGCGCGGCAGCGCTTGCGCGCGCAGCTCGCCCAGCGTCGTGAAGAGGCGACGTTCTTCGGGAAGCGTGGCGCTTTCGACGAGCGCCACGGGAGTGGCAGGGTTCTTGCCCGCGTCGATCAGCGCCGCCGCGATCGCCTGCGAAGCGCCCGCGGCCATGTAGAGGACCACCGAGTCCGCGCCGAGCGCGGCCGGCAGCCATTCCGAAGCGGTCTCGTCCCTGCCCACGCGCGGCGTGAGGAAGGCGACGGTGCGCGCGACACCGCGCCGCGTGAGTGAAACGCCCAGCGTGGCGGCCGCGGCGAGCGCGGCCGTCACCCCGGGAACCACCTCGAATTCGATTCCCGCGGCGGTGAGCGCGTCGATCTCTTCCTGCGCGCGGGCGAAGATCATCGGGTCGCCGCCCTTCAGGCGCACCACGATCTCATGCGTGCGCGCGGCCTCGACCAGCGCGCGGTGGATGAAGCGCTGCTCGGTCGAGACTTTGCCGTAACGCTTGCCGACGTCGATGAGGCGAGCGCGCCTTGCGAGGGCGAGCGTGGCCGGATGCACCAGCGCGTCATGGAGCACCACGTCGGCTTCCTCGAGGAGCCGAGCGGCGCGCAGCGTGAGGAGGTCGGGCGCGCCCGGGCCGGCGCCGACGAGATACACCTTACCCACGGCCCACCTCGGAAATCATGCCGCCCGCGACGGTGTGGTGGGTGGCCTCGTCGATGAGGATGAAGCTTCCCGTGGCGCGATCGATCGCATAGGGATCGGCCACCAGCGCTCGCGCCACCGCGATGCGCACGCTGCCCAGGTCGTTGAATTCGAGCGTGGTCGCCTGCGAATCGGGCTGCAGCGTCGTCAAGTTCAGGCGCGACTCGAGCGCTTCGATGGTGGCGCGAACGGTCTGTGTCCCGTGCTTGAGCCAATAGCGGCCGCCCTTCGCGAGCGGGTCGCGATCGAGCCACGTGAGGCGCGCGCCGAAGCGGCGGATCACGGCGGGCACGTCGTGCGCGTGCGAAAGCACGTCGCCGCGCGCGATGTCGATCTGCCGGTCGAGGACGATGGTCACCGAGCGGCCGGCCGAGGCGGTGTGCAGCGCGCCGTCGAGCGTGATGATGCCGGTGACCTTGGCTTCCAGCTCCTGGGGCCACGCGACCACGGTATCGCCCACGGAAAGAGTGCCCGACTCGATGCGGCCCTGGTAGCCGCGCTGCTCGCCGCGCGGGCCGAAGCGCGAGCGCGACACGAGCTGCACCGGAAAGCGGAAGTGATGCGACGGCACGCCGGCGTCGGCGCTCTCGAGGACTTCGATGAGCGTGGGGCCGGTGTACCAATCGAGGTTCGTGCCGCGATGAACCACCATGTCGCCATCCAGCGCCGACATGGGGATGACCGAGATGTCGACGAGACCGAGCGACTCGGCGACGGCGGCGAAGTCGGCGGCGATCTCCTCGAAGACCGCGTGATCCCAGCCCACCTGGTCCATCTTGTTCACCGCGACCACGGCCTTCGGGATCGCGAGCAGCGCCGCGACCGCCGCGTGGCGGCGCGTCTGCTCGGAGATGCCGCGCGTCGCGTCCACCAGGATCACCGAGAGGTCCGCGGTGCTGGAGCCCGTGACCATGTTGCGCGTGTACTGCTCGTGGCCGGGGGTGTCGGCGATGATGAAGCGGCGCGTGGGGGTGGCGAAGTAGCGGTAGGCGACGTCGATGGTGATGCCCTGCTCGCGCTCGAGCGTGAGGCCGTCGGTGAAGAGCGACAGGTCCATGCCCTCGCCGCCGCCGCGCGCCGTGGTCTTCGCGACCGCCGCGAGCTGGTCCTCGAGGAGCCCCTTGGCGTCGAGGAGGAGCCGGCCGATGAGCGTGCTCTTGCCGTCGTCGACCGAGCCGGCCGTAGTGAACCGCAACGTACCAATCTCCCTCTCCCTTGGGAGAGGGCCGGGGAGAGGGTGGCCCATCAGAAGTACCCCTCCCGTTTGCGAAGCTCCATCGATGCGTCCGAAGTCTGGTCGTCCATGCGCGTGGCGCCGCGCTCGGTGATGGTCGCGATCGACGTCTCGTCGATGATCTTCTCGACGGTGTCCGCGTCGGAGGCGACCGGGCAGGTGCAGGTGATGTCGCCCACGGTGCGAAAGCGGACGCGACGCATGACGACCTTTTCACCCGCGCGCGGCGGCGTGAGCGCGGTCACCGGCGCGAGGAGGCCGTTGCGCTCGACCACCTCGCGGTCGTGCGCGAAGTAGATTCGCGGCACGGCGAGGCCCTCGCGCTCGATGTATTGCCAGACGTCGAGCTCGGTCCAGTTCGAGATCGGGAAGACGCGCAGGTGCTCGCCGGGGGCAAGCCGCGCGTTGTAGAGGCTCCAGAGCTCGGGGCGCTGGTTGCGCGGGTCCCACTGGCCGAACTCGTCGCGGTGCGAGAGGATGCGCTCCTTGGCGCGCGCCTTCTCCTCGTCGCGGCGGGCGCCGCCGAAGAGCGCGTCGAACACGAATTCCTTGACCGCGTCCAGCAGCGTCACCGTCTGATGCACGTTGCGACTCTCGTCGGCGCGGCGCAGCTTCACGCGCCCGCTGCGGATCGATTCGCCCACCGAGCGCACGATGAGGCGCTCGCCCAATTCGGCGGCGCGCGCGTCGCGAAACGCGATCACCTCGTCGAAGTTGTGCTCGGTATCGATATGCAGCAGCGGGAACGGGAACTTGTCGGGCCGGAACGCCTTCTCCGCCAGGCGCAGCATGACGATCGAGTCCTTGCCCCCCGAGAAGAGCAGCGCCGGGTTGTGAGTCTCCGCCACCACTTCCCGCATGATGTGCATCGCCTCGCTCTCGAGCCAGTCGAGATGCGAGAAAGTGGTGTCAGGTACAAATTTCACATCTTGATATGTACCTGACACGACTTCTTTCAGGACAGCGCTCATGCCACACCCTCCAACACCTTGATCGGAATTTCGTGCAGGCCGCATTCCTTGCGCGCGCCCTCGTTCTCCCACCACCAACGCCCGGCGCGAGGATGCTCGCCGGGCTTGACGGCGCGCGTGCAGGGGTCGCAGCCGATCGAGGGATAGCCGCGGTCGTGCAGCGCGTTGTAGGGCACGTGGTTGGCGCGCAGGTACGTCCACACGTCTTCGTGGGACCAGTCGGCGAGCGGGCTGAACTTCCACTTGCCGGTCGCGGCGTCGTGCTCGGTCTCGTGGATCGACGCGCGGCTGTCGGCCTGGTCGCGGCGCAGCCCCGTGATCCATCCGCGGCGATGCGCGAGCGCGCGGCGCAGCGGCTCGACCTTGCGCACCGCGCAGCACGCCTTGCGCGCGTCCACGCCGTCGTAGAAGCCGTCGATGCCGTACTGCTCGACGTAGGAGTCCACCGAGCCGGGCCATGGCGTGAAGATCTCGATGTCGAGACCGTAGCGGTGGCGCACCTCGGCGATGAGGTCGTGCGTCTGCTTCGGCAGCCGCCCCGTGTCGAGCGTGAAGATGTCGATGGCGAGCCCGTCGCGCGCGATGAGGTCGAGCACCACCATGTCCTCGGCGCCGAAGCTCGAGGCGAGCGCGGTGGGCGAATGGTTCTTCTCGATCGCGGCCAGCAGGCGGCGCGCGCGTTCCACCCGTTCGTCGAGGCTCATCGGGCAATCCCGCCGGCGGTCGCACGCTTGCGGAAGAGCGGCAGTGGGTCGTCCACCGAGCCCTGGTAGCGCACGCTGAAGTCCTCGAACGAGGCGAGCGCGCTTTCCGGATCGCGGTGGGGTGCCAGCTTGAACGCGTCGAAGCCGCAGCGCGCCAGGTTGAGCAGCTGGTCGCGGCCGACGTCTCCGAAGGCGCGCAGCTCGCCCCGGTAGCCGTAGCGCGTGCGCAGCAGCGCCGCCGTCGAATAGCCGCGCCCGTCGGTGAATTTCGGGAAGTGCACCGCGACGACGGAGAACTTGTCGAGGTCGGCAGCGATCGCGGCGGGATCGTCGTCGGGTTTCAGCCACACGCCGAGCGGCTCGCCGCGCGCGGCAAGCTCATCGCGGCGCGCGCTCCACACGGAAAGCGGCACCAGCACCGGGCCCGGGGGCAGCGCCGCGGTGAGGTCCTCGTCCTTGGCCAGGCCGATGACTTGCCACAGGTCGTTCTCGACGCGCCGGCCGCGGATCACGCGCTCAGGCTGCATGGGCAAGCTCCCGTCCGGCATAGACGCGCTCCTTGAAAGGGGCGATGCCGACGCGATGCACCGTGTCCACGAAGAGCTCGTCCTCGTGGCGCACGTCGATGTAGGTGTCGATCAGCTTGGCGACCACGTCGGGCATCTCGGCGGCGGCGAACGACGGGCCGATCACGTCGCCCAGGGCGGCGTGATTGCCTTGCCGCCCACCGATGGACACCTGGTAGAACTCGGCGCCTTGCTTGTCCACGCCGAGGATGCCGATGTGGCCGATGTGGTGGTGGCCGCAGGAATTCATGCAGCCGGAGATGTTCAAGTCGAGCTCGCCGATGTCGTGAAGGTAATCGAGGTCGTCGAAGCGCCGCTGGATCGCCTCGGCGATCGGAATCGATTTCGCGTTGGCGAGCGAGCAGAAGTCGCCGCCCGGGCAGCACACGATGTTGGTGAGGAGGCCGACGTTCGGCGTGGCCAGCCCCTGGGACTTGGCCGCCTGCCACAGCGCGAAGAGGTCGCGCTTCCTCACGTCGGCGAGGATCAGGTTCTGCTCGTGGGAGACGCGCAGCTCGCCGAAGCTGTAACGCTCGGCCAAGTCGGCGACGAAATCCATCTGCTCCGCGGTCGCATCACCCGGGGGAACGCCGGTCTTCTTGAGCGAGAGCGTGACCGACGCGTAACCCGCCCTGCGATGCGCGTGCACGTTCCTCTCGGCCCAGCGCGAGAACGAACGGCTGTCGGCGAGCGACTGCACGTAGTGCGCGTCCACCTCGGGAAGCTTCTCGTAGGGCTGCGGCTCGAAGTGCGCCGCGACGCGCGCGAACTCCTCGTCGGTGATGACGGCGAGCGAATCCTTGCTCGCCTCCCACTCGGCGTCGACCTGGCGCGTGAATTCCTCCACGCCCAGCGCCTTCACCAGGATCTTGATGCGCGCCTTGTAGATGTTGTCGCGGCGCCCGTGGCGGTTGTACACGCGCAGGATCGCCTCGATGTAGGTGAGCATGTGGCGCCACGGCAGGAATTCGCGGATCACGTGGCCGATGATCGGCGTGCGGCCCATGCCGCCGCCCACGATCACGCGCAGCCCCACTTCGCCCGCGGCGTCGCGGATCACGTGCAGGCCGATGTCGTGCAGCAGGACCGCGGCGCGGTCTGCCTCGGCGCCGTTCAGCGCGATCTTGAACTTGCGCGGCAGGTAGGCGAATTCCGGATGGAACGTGGACCACTGGCGCAGGATCTCGGCCAGCGCGCGCGGGTCGACGATCTCGTCGGGCGCGACGCCCGCGAAATGGTCGGTGGTGATGTTGCGCACGCAGTTGCCGGAGGTCTGGATGGCGTGCATCTCGACCTCCGCCAGGAGCGCGAGGATGTCGGGCACTTCCTCCAGCTTCGGCCAGTTGTACTGGATGTTCTGGCGCGTGGTGAAGTGGCCGTAGCCCTTGTCGTGGTCGCGCGCGATGCGCGCCAGCATGCGCAGCTGCACCGACGAAAGCAGCCCGTAGGGCACCGCCACGCGCAGCATCGGCGCATGGCGCTGGATGTAGAGGCCGTTCTGCAGGCGTAGCGGGCGGAACTCGTCGTCGCTGAGCTCGCCCGCGAGGTAGCGGCGCGTCTGGTCGCGGAACTGGGCGACGCGTTCCGCGACGAGGGCGTGGTCGTAGGAGTCGTAGCGATACATCAGTGCATCACCAGCTTCGTGCCCGCGAGGAGCAGCACTGCGGCGAGCGAGGTGCGCAGGTAGCGCTCCGGAATGCGCGCGGAGAGATGGCTTCCCACGAAAATCCCGGGGAGCGATCCGACGAGGAGGCTCGCGAGCAACCACCAGTTCACGTTGCCCAGGAAGGCGTGGCCGAGGCCCGCGACGAGCGTGATCGGCACGGCGTGGGCGATGTCCGTCCCGACCACGCGCACCGTGGCCAGCAGCGGGAACAACAGGATGAGCGCGGTGACGCCGACGGCTCCGGCGCCGACCGAGGAGAGGGTGACCGCGAAGCCGATGAAGGCTCCGGTCGCGATGGTGGCCGCGCGCGGATTCTTGAATGTGCTGCGCTCTCCGCGGTATTTCGCCCAGGCGAGGAGCCGCGCGCGAAACACGAGGGCGAGCGCGGTGAGGACCAGCATCACGCCGAGCGCGGTCGACACGACGAGCCTGGTGGACGCGCCCGCCGGCGGAAGGAAGGCGAGGGCGATGAGGGCGACGACGGTCGCGGGCACGCTACCCGCGGCGAGCCATCCCGTGATGCGCCAGTCGACGTGGCCCTTGATGCCATGGCTTATGGCGCCGCCGATCTTGGTGAAGCCGGCATAGAGCAAGTCGGTGCCGACCGCGGTCACCGGCGGCACGCCGAAGACGAGCACGAGGAGCGGCGTCATGAGCGAGCCGCCACCCACGCCGGTGAGGCCCACGATCGCGCCGACCGCGAACCCGGCGATCGAATAGGGAAACTCGAGCATTCCACTTCTCCTTTCGAGGCATCTTAGGAGGCGTGGTCATTCCTGAAAAATACTTTATTGTGATATGGTAATAACTTATAGATATAACAGGCAGACCGTGCTAAACCTATGAATCTTCAACAACTTCGCTATGTGTCGGAGGTCGCCAAGCGGAACCTCAACGTCTCGGAGGCCGCCCAGGCCCTGCACACATCCCAGCCCGGTGTCTCCAAGCAGATCCGCGGCCTAGAGGAGGAGCTGGGCACGGAGATCTTCCAGCGCCAGGGGCGGCGCTTCACCGGCCTCACCGATGCCGGGCGCGAGATCGTCACCGCCGTGGATCGGATCCTCGCCGAGATCTCCAACCTGAAGGCGGTGGGCGACGAGTTCGCCCACCACGCCAAGGGCAGCCTCGCGGTCGGCGTCACGCACACGCAGGCGCGCTATGCGCTGCCGCCCGTGGTGACCGCGTTCAAGAAGGCATTTCCCGACGTGAAGCTGAAGCTCCTGCAGGGCAACCCGCACCAGCTCGCGAAGATGGTGTTGGGCGGGGAGGCCGACCTCGCGATCGCCACCGAGGCCCTCACCGAGTATCCCGAGCTCGTCACGCTGCCGTGCTATCGCTGGCATCACTGCGTCGTGGTGCCGAAGCGCCACGCGCTTGCCAAGGCGCAGCCGCTCACGCTGGAAGCGATCGCGGCCTATCCGATCGTCACCTACGACTCGACCTTCGCCGGGCGCACCGCGGTGGATCGCTCGTTCGCCGCGCGCGGCCTCGCCCCCGAGATCGCGCTCACCGCGCTCGACTCCGACGTGATCAAGTCGTACGTGGCGCTCGGCCTGGGCGTGGGGATCATCTCCGCGCGCGCATTCCGCGCCGGCAAGGACGAGGGGCTGGTGGCGCTCGATTGCGAGCACCTCTTCCCGGCGCAGACCACACGGCTTGCCTACAAGCGCGGCGCGTACCTGCGCAACTACACCGTGGAATTCATCCGCCTCTTCGCGCCGCACGTGCGCGGCACGGACCTGAAGCAGCTCGAGGCGGGGGCGGCGGAGAACTTCTCGATCTAGACGACCGTGGTCTTCACGGTCACGTCGACATTGCCGTTGATCGCCTTCGAGTACGGGCAGAACTTGTGGCCGGCCGCGACGATCTTCTCGGCGTCGGCCTGCGACAGCCCCGCGACGCGGATTTCGTGGTCGACCTTCAGCCCGAAGCCGGTGGCGTCCTTGCCGATGCCCACCGCGGTGCGCACCTCCACGGATGCCGGCTTCAGCTTCAACTGGTTGGCCATGTAGTCGATGGCTCCGCCGAGGCACGCGGCGTAGCCCGCCGCGAAGAGATCCTCGGGCGTGGATGTATTCGGCTTGCCGGGGCCGCCCATGTCCTTGGGCACCGACAGGTCGAGGTCGACTAGGCCGTCGCCGGATTTCGTGTGGCCGTTGCGCCCGCCAACGGACGTGCCGTGGGAGGTGTGGAGGACTTGGTCGAGCGGCATGGCGCGTTCCTTTCGTTGGTCTCTAGCACTTGGCCCATTGGGTGCTGTAGCTCTCGAGCGGGCGCACCACCGTCGTGCCTTCGATCGCGGCCTTGGCGCGGTTGCCCATCTCGAGCTGCAGCCTGAATTCGTACTTGCGGAAGAATTCCGCGAACATCTCGCCGCCGAAGGTGCCGGCCGCGAATATCTCGTCGGTCTTCGGATCGTGCTCGAGGATCACCGTCGCGAGCGGCTGTGGCGCGGGGCCCGACACCACGCGCGCGCCGGCGGCCGGATCGTAAACGCTGCGGTCGGAGCAGCAGGTGATCACCTTGGCGCGCCCGGCGGCGGGGCTCGGGCCGTCGCGATAGCCGATGAAGCTCACCTGCCTGGTGGGATAGGTCATCTTGTGCGTGCAGATCGCCGAGTACGCGACCACCGACTTGTCGGCGCCGAGGCCGCCCTGCCATTCATACGGCTCGCCCGCCTCGGTCTTCAGCAGGATGCCCGAGGCCACCGGCACGCCCAGGCGCAGCAGGAATGCGGGCGTTGCCGCGTACGGATAGTCGAAGACATAAGTGGTTCCCTCCGCGAGTGCCGCGAGCCGCAGCGGCTGGCCGTGCTCGTCGACCAGCTTCGCGCGCGTGTACCTGCGCGCGGTGAGCGTCGCGGCGTGCGACGCGTCGGGGAGTACCGCGCCGGCGGCGGATGCGGCGCAGATGTGGACGAAATCTCGGCGCTTCATGGACAACACATTAAATCATTTTCGGGCGCACCCGATGCAAGACGATCACACGGAGATCAGGAGATCGCTCGGAGGACACTGAGTATTTGTAGGGTCCGTTGTTTCAGCGGATAAAGCGCCGCATGCCTTGTCGCAAGGTCGGAACGTTGAAGTTGAGGAGCAGGCCGACACGCAGCTTCAGGAACGCACAGCCGATGATTCGCCGGGTCAGCTCACCATGCACGAACTTGTCACTTCTTGACTCTATTGTTGCGTCCACGTCATCTTCTCACCTGGCACATTCCCCGATAACGCCCAGGTTCACCCGGCCGATGACGTGTTCAGTGCCCTCCGTGCGATCTCCTGATCTCCGTGTGATCGTCTTGAGAAGCGCAGCGTACAGAGTTCAGGCATTTGCCGGCTCTTCTACCTCGACACCTGACGCGGGTTCCACAACATCCACATCAGATGCCCTGGGTACACGGAACCACGCGGCGTAGAGCGCCGGCAGAAAGAGGAGGGTGAGCCCGGTCGCGACCACGAGCCCGCCCATGATCGATACCGCCATCGGCCCGTAGAAGGCGCTGCGTGTCAGCGGGATCATCGCGAGCACGGCGGCGGCGGCGGTGAGCACGATGGGGCGGAAGCGCCGCACCGTCGCATCCACGATCGCGTCCGCGGGCTCGCTCCCCGCGCGGATGTCCTGGTCGATCTGGTCCACCAGGATCACGGAGTTGCGCATGATCATGCCGGCGAGGGCGATGGTGCCGAGCATGGCGACGAACCCGAACGGCACGTTGAAGATGAGAAGCGCGGCCGCGACGCCGATCAGGCCCAGCGGGGCGGTGAGGAGCACGAGCGCGAGCTTGGAGAAGCTCTGCAGCTGCAGCATGAGCGCGGTCACCATCACCAGGATCATCACCGGTGCCACCACCGCGATCGACTTCTGGCCCTTGCCGGCGTCCTCGATGGCGCCGCCGGTGTCGATGCGGTAGCCCACCGGAAGCTTCGCGCGGATGGGCTCGAGCTGCGCGATCAATTGCTGGCTCACCACCGGCGCCTGGATGCCGTCCTTGAGATCGGAGCGCACCGTGATCGCCGGCAGCCGGTCGCGGCGCCAGTACACGCCCTGCTCGAAACCGTAGGTCACGTCCGCGATCTGCGCCAGCGGCACGGTGCGCCCGCGGCCCACCGGCACCGCGAGGTCCTTCAAGAGGCTCATGAAGACGCGCTCCTCCTTCGCACCGCGCACGACGACGTCGACCGCCTTGTCCGCCTCGCGATAGGTGGTCGCGGCCTGCCCGGAGAGAACGGTGTTCAGGAACTGCGCGAGCTCCTGCGTCGAGATGCCGAGCACGCGCGCGCGATTCTGGTCGATGGAAAGCCGGATCACCTTCGAGGGCTCGTCCCAGTCGAAGTTGACCTCGCGCGTCCATGGGTTGGCGCGCATGGCGGCCGCGACCTCGTTGGCGATCGCGCGGATCTTCTCCTTGTCCTCGCCCACCACACGGAATTGCACCGGGAAGCCCACCGGCGGGCCGTTCTCGAGGCGGTTCACGCGCCCGCGCACCTCGGGGAAATCCTCGTCGAAGATCTTGAGCAAGCGCGCGCGCACCACCTCGCGATCCTGGCTGCTCTTGGTGTTGAGGATGAACTGGCCGAAGTTCGCGTTGACGAGCTGCTGGTCGAAGGGCAGATAGAAACGCGGGCTGCCGCTGCCCACGTAGCTCACGAAGTTGCCGAGGCGGTCCTTGATCGCGGGGTCGGTCAAGAGGATGCGCTCCATCTTCTTCACCTGCGCTTCCGTCGCCGGGATCGAGGCGCCTTCCTCGAGGCGCAGGTCCACGATGAGCTCCGGGCGGCTCGCCGCCGGGAAGAATTGCTGCTGCACGAAGCGGAATGCGAAGACCGCGACGAGGAAGAGCGCCACCGTCGCGCCCACCACGATCCAGCGGTGCTCGACGCACCAGGCGACCACCCGGCGGAAGCGCTGGTAGAAGGGCTTGCGATAGACCGCGTGCTCGTCGACGTGCGCGCCGGCCTTGCTGAAGTCGGGCAGGAGCTTGTAGCCGAGGTAGGGCACGAAGATCACGGAGACGAGCCACGACACCATGAGGGCGATGGTGGTCACCGCGAAGATCGAGAAGGTGTACTCGCCGGTGGAGGAGCGCGCGAGGCCGATGGGCAGGAACCCCGCGGCGGTGACGACGGTGCCGGTCAACATCGGCATCGCGGTGGAGTTGTACGCGAAGCTCGCCGCACGCACGCGCTCCCAGCCCTGCTCCATCTTCACCACCATCATCTCCACGGAAATGATCGCGTCGTCCACCAGGAGGCCCAGCGCGATGATGAGCGCGCCCAGCGAGATCTTGTGCAGGTCGATGCCGGTCTGGTACATGAAGAGGAAGGTCACCGCGAGCGTGAGCGGGATCGACAGCGCGACGATGAGGCCGGTGCGCAGCCCCAGCGAGACGAAGCTCACGATGAGCACGATCGCGACCGCCTCCGAGAGCGAGCGCGTGAATTCGCGCACCGAGCGCTTCACCGTCTCGGGCTGGTTGTTGACGCGGTCGAGCTCGAGCCCGACCGGGAGCTCCTTTTCGATCTTGTCCAGCTGCGCGTCGAGCGCGTGGCCGAGCGAGATGATGTCGCCGCGCGGCACCATCGACACCGCGATGCCGAGCGCTTCCTTGCCCATGTAGCGCATGCGCGGCTGGGGGGGATCGGCGAAGCCGCGGTAGACGGTGGCGACGTCCGACAGCTGGAAGAGCCGGCCGTTGGCGCGGATCGCGATCGCCTTCACCGCTTCCACGGAATCCAGCGCGCCGGTGGCGCGGATGTAGATGCGCTCCGACGGAGTCTCGAAGCTCCCGGTGGCCGCCACCGCGTTCTGCTGCGCGAGGGCGGCGAACACCGCCGCGGGCTCGATGCCGATGGTGGCGAGCTTGGCATTGGCGAGCTCCACGTAGATCTTCTCGTCCTGCTCGCCGACGAGGTCCACCTTGGCCACGTCCTTCACGCGCAGGAGCTGGTTCCTGATGCGCTCCGCCGTCTCCTTCAGCTGCGCGTAGCTGAAGCCGTCGCCGGTGAGCGCATAGATGTTGCCGAAGGTGTCGCCGAATTCGTCGTTGAAGGACGGGCCCACGATCCCGGCGGGAAGCGTGCCGCGGATGTCGCCCACCTTCTTCCTCACCTGGTACCAGGTCTCGCGGATGTCGGCGGGGCTCGACGAATCCTTCACGAACACGAACACCACGGACTCGCCGGGCTTCGAGTAGCTCCTCAGGAAATCGAGGCGCGGCGTCTCCTGCAGCTTCTTCTCGATCTTGTCGGTGAGCTGGCGCTCGACCTCGTCGGCGGAGGCGCCCGGCCAACTGGTGCGCACGATCATCATCTTGAAGGTGAAGTCGGGATCCTCGGCCTGGCCGAGCTTCACGTAACCAGCGTCTGGGGCGCGAGCGCCCACTCGGAGAGGTTGAAGCGCTTCAACACCGCCGTCTCCTAGTTCTTCGCCTGCGTCTCGGGCTCGATGGAGGCGCCCTTGGCGTCGGCGAGGCGGACGACCTGGTCCGCGCGCAGCTTGTGCACGCCCGCGGTGACGACGATGTCGCCGCCCGCGAGCCCGCTGGTGATGGTGACGCCGTCCTCGCGGAATTGCCCGATGGCGACCTTGCGCAGCTGCACCCGGCTCGTCTTCGGATCGACGACCCAGACCGCGGCGTCGGCTCCGCCACGCGCGAGCGCCGAGAGCGGAAGCAGCACCAGGCTGCCGTCGACGGCGGGATTGAATACGACATTGGCGGTCATGCCGAGCTGCGCCTCGCCCGGGGCGTTCAACGCGGAGACGCGCACGGCGTAGGTGCGCGTGACGGGATCCGCGCCGCCCGCGATCTCGCGGATGCGCCCGGGAAAGAGGCGGTCGGGAGCGCTCCACAGCGAGATCGCCACGTCCTCGCCCACCTTGAAGCGCGCGAGCTGGCTCTCGGGCGCGTTGATCACGACTTCCTTCTCGCCGGCGCGCGCGAGCTTGAGGACCGCCTGCCCGGAGGTGACGACTTGGCCGGGCTCCGCGGCGACCGACACCACCACGCCATCGGCGTCGGCGACGAGCGTCGTGTAGGCGGCCTGGTTCGAGGTGATCGCGGCTTGCGTGCGCATCTGGTCGGCGCGCGCCTTGGCCGCGTTGAACGCGTTCTGCTTCGCGTCGAACGCCGACTGGCTGATGAATTTCTTCGAGAGAAGGTCGGCGTGGCGCTCGAGCTCCGATTTGGCGAGGGCGAAATCGCTGTCGGCGGAGGCGAGCTGCGCGGCCGAGCCTTGCGCCGCGAGTTTCGCGTCCTCCGGGTCGAGGCGTGCGAGAACCTGGCCCCGGGTTACGCGCGCGCCCGCGTCGACCGCGCGCGAGACGAGCTTGCCGCCCACGCGGAAGCCGAGGTCGGTCTCGTAGCGCGCGCGGATCTCGCCGGAGTAGACGTCGCGGCTCGCGGCGGCGCCGGCGACCACGCGCTGCGTGATCACCGGGCGCACCGGGTCCTGGGTGACGGGCTTCGGGCCGCAGGCGGCGAGCACCACGGCCGCGGCGAGGAGGAGGGCGGGCATTCTCATGATTTCTTTCCTCTTACTGATTTCAAGCGCGGCTTCGCGTCCATGTCGGCGAGCGGCGCGATCGTGCCCGACCACAGGGCGTAGATCGCCGCGCGGATCTCGTGGTCGTAGTCGCGCATGAAGACCTTGGCCCCGGCGCGGTCGAGCGCGCGCGCGAAGCGCTGGTTGGGATGGACGAACTGCCAGAGCCCGACGATGAGCGCGAGGCTGTGCTGCAGCAGGCGAGCGCCGTTGCCGGAACCGAGCGTCGGGAAGTGGCGCTCGAGCGCGGTGCCGGCGGCGGCGACGATTGCGCCGATGCGCAGCTTGAAGGCGACGGCGGCTTCGAGCGGCATGCCGCGGTCCATCATCGCGAAGCACCAGCTGGTGAGCGCGAGGGCTCCCGGTGGCGCGATGAAGTGCTCGTGCGCGACCGCGAAGATCTCGTCGAAGCCCACCGGCCCATCCGCGGCCATCAGCTCCATGAAGTGCGAGAAGAAGGCACGTGTGTGGCGCTCATGTAGCGCGAGCAGCATCTCCTCCTTGCCCGGGAAGTAGAGGTACACCGTGCCCTTGGCGAGCCCGGCGGCCTCGGCCACCTCGGACACGCTCGCCATGCGCTCGGGATGCTTCACGAAAAGCTTCTCCGCCGCGTCGAGGATCGCCTGGCGGCGCTCCTCCTTGTCTTCCACGGCGATCGCGCGTTGCTTGAGAGCCACAAATGACTCCGGGTCAGTTAAGCCAGAAGCATAAATGACCGTGAGTCAGTTGTAAAGGGGTCAGATTACTTTTCGCCCCTAAAAGTAATCTGACCCCTTTATCCCTTTACGAAGCGCTCCATCGCGGCGCGCAAGCGCTCGGGGATGGCGACGGACTTGAGCGGATTGAGCGACGAGTGGACCGCGACCACGGTCGCGCGCACGCACTCGAGCCCGCGCGCCCGGCCGACGATGCGCATCGTGATCGAGCTCGTGCCGAGGCGCGCGAGGGTGAGCTCGAAAGCGATCACGTCGCCCACGGGATTGGGCGCGAGGAACTGGCACTCGACCTTCACCGCGGGAAGGCCGTGACCGCCGCGCACGAAGGCGGCGTAGTCCTCGCCCAGCGCCTCGGTGAACCAGTCCTCCATCAGCTCGTGGAAGAGCACGAAGTATTGGGGATAGAAGACGATCCCCGCTGGGTCGCAGTGGTGGAAGCGCACGCGCTTGTCGCGGCGAAAGACCTCGGCCATCAGTCGAAGCGCACGTACTCGAAGCCGATGGGCTGGCCGTTGATGCCGATCGCGGGAGGCGCGATCCACCCGGCGAATTTTCCGGGCTCGACCACGCGGCCCATGAGGGAGGCGACGAACGCGCGATCGGCGGCGCTCGGAAGCCAATCGCCGAGGCGCTCGTTCCATTGCGCCTCGGCGAGCACCTCACCCTCGGGCGACACCTTCACGCCGGCGAGGGTGCCGATGCGCCGGTTGAATGCCTTGTGCGGCAGCATCAGCCGGTGGCAGACGCCGGTCTTCTCGATCCTCTTGTTCCAGCGCTCGACGCCGCCCACCGAGTCGCCCACGAAATCGTCGCGCAGCACCTCGTTCAGCGCGTTCAGCATCGGTACGCGCCGCGTCCCGAGACGGCCGTCGACCACGTCGAGGACCTCGTAGGTGTCGTCGCGCAGTCGGTGGTCGCCGTCGCGCTTCGCCTCGTCGAAGCGGCCCTTGATTCCCGAGGCGTAGAAGGTCGCCGCATTGCTCGACTCGTCGGCGCCGAAGAGGTCGAGCGTCACGCTGTAGTGGAAGTTGAGATAGCGCTGCAGCGTCGGAAGGTCGATCACCCCCGCGGCGCGCAGCCGCGCCGGATCGTCGGTGCCGAGCTCCTTCATCGCTTCGCAGGTGCGCTGGATCACGCGCGAGACGCCCGCTTCCCCCACGAACATGTGGTGCGCTTCCTCGGTGAGCATGAAGCGCGTGGTGCGCGCGAGCGGATCGAAGGCGGATTCGGCGAGCGCCTTCAGCTGGAACTTGCCGTCGCGGTCGGTGAAGTGCGTGAACATGAAGAACGCGAGCCAGTCGGGAGTGCGCTCGTTGAAGGCGCCGAGGATGCGCGGGTTGTCGCCGTCGCCCGAGCGCCGCTGCAGCAGCGCCTCGGCCTCCTCGCGCCCGTCGCGCCCGAAATGGCGGTGCAGCAGGTACACCATCGCCCACAGGTGGCGGCCCTCCTCGACGTTGATCTGGAAGAGGTTGCGCAGGTCGTACATCGAGGGCGCGGTGAGGCCCAGGTGGCGTTGCTGCTCGACGGACGCGGGCTCGGTGTCGCCCTGCGTCACGATGATGCGGCGCAGGTTGGCGCGGTGCTCGCCGGGTACGTCCTGCCACGCCGGTTCGCCGAGGTGGTCGCCGAAATGGATCTTGCGGTCGGAGGCGCCCGGCGCGAGAAAGATCCCCCAGCGGTAGTCGGGCATTTTCACGTAGTCGAAGTGCGCCCACCCCTGCGGCTCGACGCTGGTCGCGGTGCGCAGGTACACGTCGTAGCCGTGGCTGCCTTCCGGGCCCATGTCCTTCCACCACTCCATGAAGTCCGGCTGCCAGTGTTCGAGCGCGCGCTGCAGCGTGCGGTCGCCGGCGAGGTTCACGTTATTGGGGATTTTTTCGCCGTAGTCGATCGAGCTCATACGCGGTTCCAGTCGAAGGCGGCCTTCTCGCCCTTGCCGTACACCTTGAGCGCACCCTTGTCGCCCACGGCGTTGGGACGGATGAAGATCCAGTTCTGCCACGCGCTGAGGCGCCCGAAGATGCGCGTCTCCAGGGTCTCGGCCCCGCCGAAGCGCAGGTTGGCTTCCAGGCCAGTGAGCGCGTCGGGCGACATCGCGGCGCGCTCCTCGAGCGCGATCCTCACCTCATCGGCCCAGTCGATGTCGTCGGGGGTCGCGGTGACGAGGCCGAGCGTGTTCGCGGCCTGCGCGTCGAGCGGCTTGCCGATCGCGGCGCGCGCGGCATCGAGCTGCGCCGCGTCGTCGTAGAAGAGGCGCGCGAGGCGCCCGCGAGCGCTCACCATCGGATAAGCGCCGAAGTTCATCTCCGAAAGCGTGAGCGCCGGAGCGCGCTCGGGCGCATCCGGCAGCGCCAGCATGTAGGTGCGGTCGGCGGCGAAGGCGAGCTCGGCGAGCGTGCCGGCGAAACACGAGCCCGGCTCGATCAGGGCATAGAGCGTGCGCGAGGACACGTCGAGGCGGGCGAGGGTTCGGCGCAGCATGCCGCCGCATGCGCCTGCATCGCCGCGTCGCATGCCAGCACCGCCGCGGCGTCGCCCTCGGTCTTGAGGATCCAGGTGCCGATGTCGAGCTCGTTGGTGCGCAGCGTCAGGATCGCGTCGTCCAGCTCGCGCGCCATCGCCAGCGGCCACCAGCGCGCGCCCGCGGCCTCGATGGCGGCGAGATCGCGCGGCTCGCCGGCGGACGGCGCCTTCACGACGATCGTCGCGGCGCGCCGAGCGCGGTCGATCGCGATCTTCACGAATTCGTAATCCAGGCCATCGCCGTCGTAGCTGCGCTCGATCGCGGTGAGCTTTACTGGCTTCGCATCGCCGCGGGTACTTTCCTTGCCGAGCGCCAGGGCGCGAGCCTTCACCGCCTGCGCGAACTGCCCCGGCTTCACGATCGCGTCCACCAACTTCCAGTCGAGCGCGCGCTGGCCGCGCACGCCCTCGGCGGTGGTGCAGAAGATGTCGGCGTGGTCGTGGCGCACGCGGCGCTTGTCGGTAAGGCGCGTGAGGCCGCCCGTGCCGGGCAGCACGCCCAGCAGCGGCACCTCCGGCAGCGACACCGCGGAGGAGCGGTCGTCCACCAGGATGATCTCGTCGCATGCGAGGGCGAGCTCGTAGCCGCCGCCCGCGCAGGTGCCGTTCAGCGCCGCGACGAACCTGAGGCCCGAGTGGCGCGAAGAATCCTCGATGCCGTTCCTCGTCTCGTTGGTGAACTTGCAGAAGTTCACCTTCCACGCGTGGCTCGAGGTGCCGAGCATGAAGATGTTGGCCCCGGAGCAGAAGATGCGCTCCTTCGCGCTCGCGACGATCACCGAGCGCACCTCGGGATGCTCGAAGCGGATGCGGTTCAAGGCGTCGGCGAGCTCGATGTCGACGCCGAGATCGTAGGAGTTGAGCTTGAGCTTGTAGCCGGGCCGGATGCCGCCATCTTCGGCGACATCCATCGCGAGCGTGGCGACGGGCCCATCGAAGGAAAGCTTCCAGTGCCGGTAGCGCGAAGGCTCGGTGCGGTAATCCACGCGCTCGGGTGTCGTGGCGAGGTCATTCATGTCGGTCATCCCGGAAGCTGGAGGGCGGAGCGCACCTTGGAGCGCAGCTCGCGAAAGCTCGCGTCGAGCGCGGCGCCGCGGGTGTCGATCGCGGCATCGGCCTTCGCGTAGGACGGCGTGCGCCCCGCCAGGATGCGGCGCAGGTCTTCCATCGCCTCGGTGCTCGCCGCCATCGGCCTGAGGTCGCCCTGCGCCACCACGCGTTGCATGTGCTCCTCGGGAGAGGCTTGCAACCACACCGTGTAGCAATGCGCGAGGAGCAGGGCGAGCGTTTCGGGATCGGACACGATGCCGCCCGGAGCCGCGATCACGCCCTCGGGGAAGCGCGCGATGGACTCCTCGAGCGCGCGGCGCTCGTAGCGGCGATAGGCCGCGGCGCCGTAGAGCGCGTGGATCTCGGTCACGCTGCAGCCGGCGACTTTCTCGATCTCGCGCGAGAGCTCGACGAAGGGGTAGCCGAGATCCTTCGCGAGGCGCGCGCCGAGCGTGGACTTGCCCGCGCCGCGTAGCCCGATCAATGCGACGCGCGCGCGTCCGGTGCGAAGGTCGCCGACCAAGTCGGCGAGAGAGCATGACAACGCTCCCGCGATCTGGGAAAGCACCAGGATCGAGGGATTGCCGGTACCGTATTCGAGGTTGGCGAGATGGCGCTCGGAGACGCGCGCGGCGAGGCAAAGGGCCTTGCGCGTGAGGCCGCGCTGCAGTCGCAGCGAGCGCACCCGCTCGCCGAGGGCCGCGAGGAGGGGTTCGCGCGACTCTGATGCATTATCTTGCTTGACATGGCCTTGCATGGCCGATATCTTCCCCCAAACCGGCACAATAATGCAATAGGCACCATGTCAGAGCTTCCGAAACCGCCCGGCGAGCGCTTCAATTTCGCCGCTCACCTCCTCGAGGCGAACCGCGCGCGCGGCACGTCGCTCGCCTACATCGACGACCACGAGCGCATCACCTATGGCGAGCTCGACCAGCGCGTGCGGCGCATGGCGGCGGCGTTGCTCGCGACCGGAATGCGCCGCGAGGAGCGCGTGCTCCTCCTCATGCACGACAACAACGACTGGCCGGTCGCATTCCTCGGCGCGCTGTACGCGGGGATCGTGCCGGTCGCGGTCAACACGTTGCTTTCCGCGGACGACTACGGCTACATCCTCGCGCACTGCCGCGCGCAGGGTGTCCTCGCGTCGCAGGCGCTCGTGCCGATGCTCGAGAAGGCGATGGCCGCGGCGCCCAGCGAGGTGAAGTTCGTGATGGTGTCGCGAGCCGAAGGCGCATTGCCCGGGAACGGCGTGGCGCTGCGCGACGCCCTCGCGAAGCACGCGCCGCGCGATCGCGCCGCCGATACCGGCCCCGAGGACATCGCCTTCTGGCTCTACTCGTCGGGCTCGACGGGACGGCCCAAGGCGACGCTGCACACCCACGCCAATCCGTATTGGACCGCCGAGCTCTACGGCAAGGGGGTTCTCGCGATCGAGGAGCGCGACCTGTGCTTCTCCGCGGCGAAGCTTTTCTTCGCGTACGGCCTGGGCAATGCGCTCATCTTTCCGCTCTCCGTGGGCGCATCGGTCCTGCTCATGGCCGAGCGCCCCACGCCCGATGCGGTCTTCGCGCGCTGGACCACGGCCAAGCCGACGCTGTTCTTCGGCGCGCCCACGGGCTATGCGGGAATGCTCGCATCGCCGAACCTGCCGGCCCGGGACGCGGTCGCCCTGCGCCTGTGCTCGTCGGCGGGCGAAGCGTTGCCGCGCGACCTGGGCGAGCGCTTCACCGCCCGCTACGGCTGCGAGGTGATCGACGGCATCGGCTCCACGGAGATGCTGCACATCTTCATCTCCAATCGCCCGGGGCGCGTCGCCTATGGCACCACCGGCACGCCGGTCGCGGGCTACCAGGTGGAGCTGCGCGGCGAGGACGGGCGCGCCGTGGCCGACGGCGAGATCGGCGATCTCTACATCCGCGGCCCGAGCGCGGCGCTCATGTACTGGGGCAATCGCGCGAAATCGCGCGAGACCTTCCAGGGTGAGTGGACCAAGAGCGGCGACAAGTATTTCCGCAACGCGGACGGCAACTACGTCTACGCGGGACGCAGCGACGACATGCTCAAGGTGAGCGGACAGTACGTGTCGCCGTTCGAGGTGGAGGCGACCCTGGTGAAGCATCCGGCGGTGCTGGAAGCCGCCCTCATCGGCACGCCCGACGAAAACGGCCTCACGCGCTCCAAGGCGTTCGTGGTGCTGAAGGCGGGCGAGCGGCCCTCGCCGGAGCTCGCCGCCGAGCTGAAGGCCTTCGTGAAGGGCGAGCTCGCGCCGCACAAGTACCCGCGCTCGATCGAGTTCATCGCCGAGCTTCCCAAGACCGCCACCGGCAAGATCCAGCGCTTCAGGCTGCGCGAGCTGGAAGCCGCCAAAGCGCGGGCCTGATGTTCGGGCACCTCGAATGGGGCGGACGCCCGGTCCGCATCGAATACGAATGGGTGGGCGCCGACGCGGCTCCGGTGATCGTGTTCCTGCACGAGGGCCTCGGATCCCTGTCCATGTGGCGCGATTTCCCCGCGCGGCTCGCCAATGCGCTGGGCATGCGCGGCCTCGTCTACTCGCGGCCCGGCTACGGCAAGTCCACGCCGCGGCGCCCCGACGAGCGCTGGGACGTGGACTTCCTGCACCGCCAGGCGCGCGAGGTGCTCCCCGCGGTGCTGGAGGAGGCCGGTGTGGGCGGCGAGCGGCCGTGGCTCTACGGCCACAGCGATGGCGGATCGATCGCGTTGCTCTACGCATCCTTCTTTCCCGCGCGAGCGGCGGGTCTCGTGGTCGCGGCGCCGCACGTCTTCGTGGAGGATCTTTCGATCGCGTCGATCGAGCGCGCGCGCGGCGCCTACCTCGCGGGCGATCTGCGCGCCAGGCTCGCACGCCACCACGACGACCCCGACTCGGCGTTCTGGGGATGGAACGACGTCTGGCTGCACGCGCCCTTTCGCGCCTGGACGATCGAGCGCGAGCTCGACGCGATCCGCGCGCCGCTGCTCGCGATCCAAGGCCTCGACGACGAGTACGGCACGCTCGAGCAGATCCATCGCATCGCGCGCCGCCTTCCCGCGACCGAGCTTGTCGAGCTCGAGCGCTGCGGGCACTCGCCCCATCGCGACCAGCCCGACGCCGTCATCGCGGCGGCGGTGCGATTCGCCGGATCGCGTTAACATTCCGCCCAGTTCCATCCAACCACAAGATCGAGGAGACCCCATGAAACCAGCCACTCTCTGCGCCG
>WNFL01327784.1_pt1 | contig 27882 bp, 29 predicted proteins | sample 5400361 | NCBI WGS metagenome assembly WNFL01 (sample SAMN13153351, study PRJNA577476) | soil metagenome | isolation source: 40 cm soil on Douglas fir-dominated hillslope | place: USA:California | collected 2013-09-17
TGATCCGCGACGGCCTGGGTGGAAGCGCACCCTTCGTCGAAACCATTTTCAATCCCTGGAACGTGGCCGAAAAGCTTTCCTCGAAACAGCAGGTGTTGGAACTCAAGGCGACCCGTCCGCAGCAGCTTCTCGACGCGTTGGAGGTGATCGCCAAGTCCGAGGCCAATCATGCGCGACTCGCCGTGCGCGCCGGAGCTGCGGGTGTGTTCCTCGCCATCGCCAATGCGCAAGCGGGCGTTCTCTCCGAGCCTGACTACGCGAAGTTCAGCGAGCCCTTCGACAAGCTGATTCTCGAAGCCGTGCGCTCCGCGCCGCTCAACGTGCTGCATCTCCATACCGACGCTCAGTCCGGCGACAAGCTGTACGCCTCGCGGTTTCATCGCGGCTGGCCGGCCGCGGCGATCAACTACAGCTTGCACACCGGAATCCCGATCGCGCAGATGCGCCGCGACTTTGCGGGCGTGATCCTGGCCGGTCTGGACGAGCGTGGTTACCGCGGCCTCACTGCCGCGCAGTTGAAGGAGCAAACCGCCGCGGCCCGCAGCGCAGCCTGGGCGAAGTTCATTCTGACGCCGGGCTGCTCGGTGCCGAACGATTCGACGGATGCCGAACTGGAGCGCCTGCCAAAGCTATTGGGAGCGTGAAACATGCCTTGCGCGGTCAAGCCGAATCCGTTTGAAAAGAGCGCCTCCGAGGCCAAAGCGCTATATGACCGCCTTCTGGTCGCCCTGCGCAAACTCGGACCTTTCGAAGCCGAATGGAAAAAGACGTCGATTCACCTGGTCCGCAAGACCGCTTTCGCGGGAGTGCATCCGCGCAAGACATCGCTGCTGCTCACGCTAAAGGCCGGACAGCCCATCCAGAGCCCTCGGATCGCCAAGAGTGAGCAGGTATCGCGCAATCGCTGGCACCTCGATCTGAAGTTGACGTCGCCGTCTGAGATCGACGCGGAACTGCTGGACTGGCTGCGCGCTGCCTACGAACTGGCTGCCTGATCCGTTGTAACGCCGGGCGTCACCCACTTTTCGATAGCTTTTTGTAGCTGCTCGAGGCCGATCGGCTTACTCAAAAAATCGTCCATTCCCGCCGAGAAGCACATCTCGCGATCCTTGTCGAGCGAATTAGCGGTCAACGCGCAAATGGGCGTGCGCCGGCCATTTCGTTCTTTATTTCGGATCACCGCGGTTGCCTCGAAACCGTCCATGTCGGGCATCTGGCAGTCCATCAGGACCAAGTCGTAATCATGCTTCGCCAGTGCGTCTACGGCCTCGCGGCCGTTGATCACAGCGTCCGCCTCAAAGCCCAGCTTCTCCAATAAACGAAGCGTGATGCGCTGGTTCACCTTGTTGTCTTCCGCCAGGAGAATCCGGGAAGGACGCCGCAAGGATTCCGCGGGGCCGCTGGAGACTGCCTCGCGAATCGGCTCCGATACGATCGCTACCTTCGCACCCGGACTGGGCGTCTGCGCTGGCGCCTGACGGTCCCTTCCGAACGTAGCGCTGAACCAGAACGTGCTGCCGCGGCCGGGCTCGCTGCGTACCCCGATCTCGCCGCCCAACAATTCCACGATCTGTTTTGAGATCGCCAGACCGAGCCCCGCGCCTTCGTATTTGCGGGCGCTCGATTCGTCCGCTTGCGTGAAGCTCTGAAACAACCGGCGCTGCTGTTCCCGCGCGATGCCGATCCCCGTATCGCTGATGGTGAAACGCACCGTCACGGTGTCCGCATTCTCCTTTAGCAGCGCGATCGCCAGGCCCACTTCGCCATGCTCGGTGAACTTGATCGCGTTGCCGAGCAGGTGGCCCAGCACCTGGCGCAAGCGGCCGCGATCGCCCACCAGCCGGGTGGGAACCTCCGGTGGAAGCAACGCGCTGAACTTCAACCCCTTGGCGCTTGCTCGGAGCGCGAACAGCGATCCGACTTCCTCCACTGCAGCCGCCAGATCGAATGGCGCACGCTCAATCTTCAACGCGCCGGATTCGATATTCGACAAGTCCAGAATGTCGTTGAGCACCGCCAGCAGCGCGCTGCCCGATTGCTTGGCCTGTTCCGCGTAGCCGTGCTGTTCCTCCGTCACGGGCGTGCCCAGCAGCATGTCCAGCATGCCCAGCACGCCGTTCATAGGCGTGCGGATCTCATGCGTCATGTTGGCCAGGAAACGATTCTTCATGCGCGTGGCTTCGCGCGCCTTGGTCAGTGCGGACTCCAACTCTTCGTTCTTGCGCTTCAGCTCCTCCGCGTTCTCGGACAGTTTCTTGTCTGCGATGCGGCGCTCGGTGATGTTGCGGAGGACTGCGATTACGCAATCCCAGTACAACGGAAGGATTCGGCATTCGTACGTCTCAGGACCGAACTTCGCGTCCTCCGAATACTCGATCACCTCCAGCGCATTGGTGCGCCGCACCCGCCCGATCGCTTCCACCATGGCTTCGGCCGCGCTCGACGGCAACACCTCGCGCAGGGCCCGCCCGCTGAACTTGCGCGGATCCAGAAAAGGATCTTTGGTATTCCCGCCATTGCACTCGAGTACGTCCCCTTCGGCGTTCAGCCGCAGAAACAAATCGGGGAATGCCTGAAACAACGCCTTCAATTCCGAAGCGCTCTTCACTCCGTCTTCCGCGCTGCGATATCGCTCGGTCACGTCGATTCGTGCAACCCGCAGACCGATGGTGTGACCACTCTCGTTCCGCAGAAAGGTCTCGTGCGCTTCGGTGATTAAAATCGATCCGTCGGGACGCACCAGCTTCTCTTCGAAGGGCACCAGCGGCCCTTGCCGGGATAGCTTGGTCTCCAATTCCTGGCGCACCCGCGTCCCCGTCCCGGGCGCCGCCAGATCGGCGTAATGGCGTCCGAGTATTCTTTCCGGAGCGAGCCCGCGGAGTTTGCACTCCTGCTGGTTCACATTGCAGACCTTTCCGTCCAGATCCACTTGCAGGAAGCCCACCAGTGCGTTCTCGAACAGATCCTCCACGGGCAGGGGCTTTACAGCAGCGCCCGGCTCCGCTTTCGCCTTGCGACGCTTCCTGAAATAATTCACCAGCAGCCCGGCCACAAGGCAGCCGACAATCCAAGCGAGGGTCTGCGAATCGACAAGCATTGATAGAGGTTGCCACTCGTTTCGTCGGCTGCTTCGGGCCAATTCTTTAGGGAACTGCGATCCGATCTCGGCCTAGCCCCGTTTAGCCGCCCCCGGCGTCACCTCCGGATGCTACCGTGGAGGGCGTTTGGCTCTCCCTCAACCTCCCCGGCGACTGGGGCCCTTCGACGCCACTATGATCGTCATGGGCGGCATCGTCGGCTCCGGCATCTTCATCAATCCCTACGTGGTCGCGGAACGCGTCCACACACCCGCATTGATTCTTGGTGTTTGGTTGGCCGGCGGACTGCTGGCGCTGGCGGGAGCGTTCATCTGGGCCGAGCTGGCGACCCGATTGCCCGGCGCGGGCGGCCAATATTTGTACCTGCGCGAGGCATATCATCCCTCGGTCGCGTTTGTGTACGGGTGGGTGCTTTTGCTGGTGACGCAGACCGGCGGCATGGCCGGCGTTGCCGTGACCTTCGCGCATTACTTCCGCGAAATGACCGCCGTGAACGTTGACGATCGCGTCGTCGCGGCGATCGCGTTGCTGGGCCTGACCGCGATTAACTGCTTCGGCGCGCGCGCCGGTAGTAACGTGCAGACCACGCTGATGCTGCTGAAATCGGCGGCAATCGCCGCGCTCGTGATCGCCGGCCTGTCCAAGGGCGGCACGATTCATTTCCTTCCGCTCACCGATCAGCCCCTGTCCTTCAGCTTGATTCGCTCGATCGGCGCGGCCATGATTCCCGTCGCGTTCGCGTACGGCGGTTGGCAAACGGCGAGTTTCGTCGCCGCAGAAATGCGCGACCCGCGGCGCGATCTGTCGCGCGGATTGATCGCCGGCGTGATCGGCGTGGTGGTGTTGTATCTCGCGGTGAACTTCGTGTGCGTGCTGGTGCTCGGTCCCGCGGGGCTCGCGGCGACCAAGACGCCCGCGTCGGCGATCATGCGCATCGCTCTCGGCGAAAACGGCGCGCGTCTGATCGCGATCGGGATCGCCGTCTCGACCCTTGGATTCCTTAGCCAGGGGATCCTTACGGCACCGCGCGTCTACAGCCGCATGGCGCAGGACGGTCTCTTCTTGCGACGCGTCGGTTGGATCTGGCCTCGCACTGGCGCGCCGGTGGTCGCGATCGCGCTGCAGGGCGTACTCGCCGCGATCATCGCGATTTCCGGACGCTACGATCAGATTCTCAACTACGTGGTGTCGGTGGATTTCATATTGTTTGGCTTCACCGCGGCGGGGCTGATCATCTTGCGACGCCGCGCGCTTTCGGGCGGCGACGACGCGCTGTATCGCACGCCGGGACATCCCTACACGACGGGCCTGTTTGTATTGGCGTGCGCGGCGATCGTCATCGCGACGATCGCCACGGCGCCTGCCAACAGCGCCATCGGATTGGGGATTTTGCTCACCGGCATTCCTGCATATTGGTTGTGGAGGCGGCGACCGGCATGAGACACATGCATTCCGATTACATGCACTGGGCGAAGACGCGGCAGCGCGGAAAATACACGCTGGCGACCAGTGGCGCGGGTGGGTTTCCGTTGGCCGAGCTTGGCGTGACGATCGATCAGCTCGAAATCAACGGCGACAGTGCTTATGGATACAAACCGCTCAACGCAGCCTTAGCCGCGAAGTGTGGCGTCGATCCGGATTCGATCGTCGCCGCGGCGGGCACGTCCATGGCGAATCATCTGGCGATGGCTGCGCTCATTCAGCCCTGATCGTGTCAGCTGCGATGTACTTGGGCGCGGATGTGAAGCGGTTCGCACGCACGGAAGAGAGCGGCTATTCGCTCGATCCGGCCGTAATCCGTCGCGCAATCACGCCGCGCACCAAGCTGATCGTCGTCACGAATCTGCACAATCCGTCGAGCGTACTTACATCTGACGACACACTCCGCGCCATCGGCGACCTGGCCCGCAGCGTCGGCGCCCGCGTTCTGGTCGACGAAGTCTATCTCGATGCCGTTTACGAGAATACGCCGCGGACGTCGTACCACTTGGGTCGCGAGTTCGTCGTGACAAGTAGCCTGACGAAAGTCTACGGACTAAGCGGCCTGCGCTGCGGCTGGATCGTTGCCGAGCCGGATCTCGCCCGCTGCATGTGGCGCCTCAACGATCTCTTCGCATCCATTCCAGCGCACCCGGCGGAGCAGTTGAGCGTGATCGCGCTCGAGCATCTCGCCCGCATCCGCGACCGCGCCCGCCGCATCGTCGACGCTGACCGCGCCTTGCTGACACAATTCCTCGACTCACACGATCAGATCGCCGCCCCGCGCACGCCCTGGGGAACCACGTCCTTCGTGCGCCTCAAGCGCGGTAATGTAGACGAATTTCTCGATCGCCTGCGCGATGAATACGAAACCACCGCTGTGCCCGGAAGGTTTTTTGAAATGCCCGATCACTTCCGCATCGGCATGGGCGTGAACACGGAGATGTTCGCCGAAGGGCTGCGCCGCTTGGGCAAATTACTGACAGAGACGTGACCAAGGGAGCGGAATTATTCCACGCGATAGTTCGGAGCTTCCTTGGTGATGATCACGTCGTGCACGTGACTCTCTCGCAGCCCGGCGCCGGTGACCCGGACGAACTTGGCGTTCTCGCGAAGATCGGCGATGGTCGCGCAACCGCAATAACCCATGCCCGCGCGCAGACCACCAACCAATTGATACACCAAATCCGCCAGCACGCCCTTGTACGGCACGCGACCCTCGATCCCCTCGGGCACCAGCTTGCCGCCCGCGTCCTGACCGTAGCGATCGGTGGCCCCCTGCGCCATGGCACCCAGCGATCCCATGCCGCGATAGCTCTTGAAGGTGCGCCCCTGGTACAGAATCGTCTCGCCGGGACTTTCTTCCGTGCCCGCGAACAGGCTCCCGATCATCACGCAATCGGCGCCTGCCGCGATCGCTTTCGTGACGTCGCCCGAATACTTGATGCCGCCGTCGGCTTGCGGAACGCCCGCACCGCTTACCACGCGCGTGGTGCAAATCGAACCCGGCCCGATCCCGACCTTCACGCCATCCACGCCCAGCGCAATCAGATCGCGCGCGCCGTCAAACGTTGCCACATTGCCCGCGATCAACTGCACATCGGGCAGCGCGTGTTTGATCGCTGCCACCGCTTCGAGCACCCGCGTCTGGTGCCCGTGCGCCGAGTCGATCGCCAGCACGTCCACTTTCTTTTTCACCAGCTCCTGCGCGCGCTCCAGAAAATCGCCAGTCGATCCCAGCGCCGCACCCACCCGCAAGCGGCCCTGCGGATCTTTCGCCGCGGATGGATATTTCAACTTCTTCTGAATGTCCTTGACCGTGATCAGACCCTTCAGGTTGTAATGCTCGTCCACCACCAGCAGTTTTTCGACGCGATGCCGGTGCAGAATCGATTCCGCTTCTTCAAGCGTGGTGCCCACACCCACCGTGATCAGGTTGTCTTTCGTCATCACCGACGAAATGGGCAGGTCGTAGCGCGTCTCGAAGCGCAGATCGCGATTCGTCAGAATCCCGACCAGCTTGCCATGCTTCGTCACTGTAACTCTTCATCACTTCCAGCGCGTCGGAGATTTTCTGCTCGGGATCGATCGTCACCGGATCGACGATCATGCCGCTCTCCGAGCGTTTCACGCGATCCACTTCCTCCGCCTGCCGGTCGATCGCCATGTTGCGGTGAATCAAGCCGATTCCGCCCTGCTGCGCCAGCGCGATGGCCAAATGCGACTCGGTCACAGTATCCATGGCCGAGCTGACGACTGGAATATTCAGGCCGATTTTTCGCGTGAGCCAGGTGCGCGTATCAGTTTGTGCGGGGACGACGTCGCTACGCGCGGGCAACAACAGAACGTCGTCAAAGGTCAGACCTTCTGGGATTGTTTCGGGGACCATGCACTATTATAACGGTCCGCCCTTCGCGGCCCGGATTTACAAGGCGGCCTGCGCCGCGCCGTCTGTTACACTGAAGCATCCTCATATGCTTTCTGCAACACAACTGCGTCCGGGCATGGTGGTCAAGTTCAACAAAGAGTTGTACTCGATTTTCAAGATGGAACATCGCACCCCCGGCAACCTGCGCGGATTCGTCCAGGTGAAAATGCGGAATTTCCGCACCGGCTCCATGATGGAGCATCGCTTCAGCTCGGAAGACAAGGTCGAGAAGGCGCAGCTCGACGAGCACGAAATGGAGTACCTGTACGACGACGGCGAGTACTTCTATTTCATGAATACCGAGACTTTCGAGCAGCTGCACCTCACCAAGGACATTCTGGGCGACGCCGTTCTCTTCCTGATTCCTTCGCTCCACGTGAACGTCGAGTTCTACGAGGGCAAACCGATCAGCGTGGAGCTACCGCCCAGCGTGGACATGACCGTGGTCGAAACCGAGCCGGGATTGAAAGGTGCGACCGTGTCCAACGTAACCAAAGCCGCGAAGCTCGAAACCGGACTGGTGGTGCAGGTGCCGGCGTTCATTAGCGAGGGCGAAAAGATTCGCGTCTCGACCTCCGAGCAGGCCTACCTCGAGAGATCCTGAAGCGCGCGCTCCAGCGCCGCTTCTTCTTCGACAAACACCGTTCGCAGATCCAGCACCACGCGATTGTTTTCGATCCGTGCGATCACCGGCGGCGTGCTCTCGCGCAGTTTCTTTTCGACTGCGACGGCGTTGCCCGGCAACACGATCAGCCAGGTGGCGAGCGATTGTTCCGGCGTCGATCCACCCCCAGCCACGCTGCGCCCCTCGATGATCTCCAGGCCGCGAACCCGCGAGCATAGCCGCTCCGCACGCCCACGAATTTCATCGGCACTGGTCCGAATCATGCGCAGCGCCGGAATCTCATCCCATCGCGCGAACACCAGGTGACCGAGCGTAGTCGCGAGCGCCTGCGTGATCAGCTTGTCCAGCCGCAGCGCGCGAAAGAGTGGATTTCGCCTAAGCCTCGTCACGAGTTCCGCATCGCCCGCGATCAACCCCGCCTGCGGCCCACCCAATAACTTGTCGCCGCTGAAGGTCACCAGGTTCACCCCCGCGTCGAGACTCTCAGCCACGCGCGGCTCGCTGATTCCGAACGGACGCAGATCGGCGACGCAGCCGCTACCCAGATCCTCATACAGGGGCAAACTTCGCTCGCGCGCCAACCCCGCCAGTTCCTGCAGCGATGGCTTGGCGGTAAATCCTTCGATGTGAAAATTGCTGGGGTGCACACGCAACAGCAGTCGTGTGCGATCGCTGATCGCGTCCCGATAGTCCTCAAGGCGCGTCCGATTCGTGGTCCCGACCTCGCGTAGCACCGCGCCCGACGCCTTCATGATGTCGGGAATTCGAAACCCGTCGCCGATCTCGATCAGCTCGCCGCGGCTGACGATCGCCTCGCCGCCGCCCGCCAACTCATGCAGCGCCAACAATATCGCCGCCGCGTTGTTGTTCACCGCGATTCCTGGCTTACCAGTCAGTCGCTCGAGCAAGTCTGCGATGTGGCTGTCGCGCTTGCCACGCCGCCCGGCGGCAAGGTCGTATTCAAGATTCGAGTATCCCTCCAGCGGCACGAACGGCACAGACGGCGCGCGCCCCAGGTTGGTGTGCAGGATCACACCGGTCGCATTGATCACGCGACGTAGCGACGGTTGCTTCATCGCGGCGATATTCGCGCGAATCTGCGTGTCGATCGCCCCCGCGTCTGCCTCCCGACCTGCCGCAATTGCTGCACGCGTCGCCGCGATCACGCGCCTTGCCTCGCCTACGATCAAGGTCCGCGGCGCGTCAACGTCATCCACGAGCGCGACTACTTCATCCACCGATGGCAAATCGCGCAGCGTCATTTCCGTCATTTCCCCAACATGGGAAAGAGCCTGCGAATCTCGTCATCGTTTGGCTGCCGGCCGTACTCGCACAACTCGAAGCACTCGACGTAGCGAGCCCTCTGCGCCCGCTCCGCGCCATACCATTTCGTCAGTGACGCCAAAGTCGCCGGGCTGATCGGACGGACCCGCTGCGAAGCAACCCACTTGCGCCGCTCCTCTGGATCCTTCGGCACCTGGTCTAGCCGCCCGTCCACCCATGGCAGCCATTCGTAGAATTGCGACACGTGCGCATCGAACGCGGCGACCTTCTTATCGAACACGTCGTCGATCACTACCGCGACGTCCGGGCGAAACGGATTCGGCCGCTGAAAATTGTCCTGAAAATACAAAAACACCGGGTTGCGTCGCAGCGGCGGCACATCCGGCACCACGTTCGGCACCACCACCATATACGCGGCATCCTGCACCAGCACGCCGGTGTAGCGATGATCCGGATGATAATCGTTAGGCCGCGGCGCGATCACGATATCAGCATTCCATTCGCGAATGCGGCGGATGATCTGCTTCCGCACCTCCACCGTCGGTAGCAATTCGCCGTCGTGATTATCCAGAACCTCGTATTCGATCCCCAGCCGCCGCGCCGATTCCAGCGCTTCCGCGCGTCGCCGTTGCGCTAGTGCACCTCCGCCCATGCTTTGATGACCCGCGTCGCCATTGGTCACCGAAAGGAATTTCACCTTGTGACCTAGCGCGGCAAACTTCGCGGCCGTGCCCGCGGCGCCGATGTCGCAATCGTCTGGATGCGCTCCAATCGCAATGACGCGAAGTGTTTGGGCGGGAAGCGCGAGCGCGGTGGCAGCCAGCAGTAACGCGAGTATCATGGGTGATCGAGATTCCACGAGATTACATGATACAAGCCATGAACTTTCCCCGCCTGCTTCAAATGACTGCGCTTCTCGCGCTGCTGTCGACAGCGCGGGTTGACGGCCAGTGGACGCAGTTCCGCGGGCCGAATGGGTCGGGTGTAGCTACCGGGATAGGTTATCCGGTCGAATTCTCCGCGTCCAAGAATGTCGCGTGGAAGGCGACGATTCCCTACGGGCAGTCATCTCCCGTGGTCGTGGGTAATCGTGTGTATCTAACCGCCAGCGAAGGCGATCGACTGCTGACGCTTTGCCTGGACGCGCGCACCGGCCGCGAGTTGTGGCGCCGCGAAATCCGGCGCGAGCGCGTTGCCAAGATTTTCCGCGCCAACGACCCGGCCTCGCCGACTCCCGCTGCCGATGCGAACGGTGTCGTCGCGTTCTTTCCGGATTTCGGATTGATCGCGTACACGAACGAGGGGAAAGATCGCTGGACGGTCCCGTTAGGCCCTTTCCAGAATTTCTACGGAATGGGCGCGTCGCCAGTGATCGCGGGGGAAATGGTGGTGCTGGTTTGCGATCAACAATCCGGCTCCTACGTGATCGCGCTCGACCGCAATACCGGCCGTCAGATCTGGAAAACGGAGCGCCCGGGAACGACGATCGGTTGGGCGACGCCGATGGTTTTCCGCCCTGGCAAGGGGCCGGCGGAGCTGATCGTATTGGGCTCCACGCGGCTTGATTCGTATTACCTCGCGACCGGGGAACGGCGCTGGTGGCGGCCGCTGGCATCGACAGGCGGAGTGGGAACGGCGATAGCCGAGGGGGACACGCTGTTCGTCGCGACGCTCGCCGCGAACGAACCCTGGATGCCGACGTTCGAATCGATGCTGGAGAAGTACGACAAAGACAAAGACCGCCGCCTGTCGGAAGCAGAGTTCCGGGCGGATGCGGAGTTGGGCGAGCACTTCGGCTGGCTCGACGCCAACAACGATCATTTCGTCGACGCGCAGGAGTGGAACGAAGCGCGCAAAATGGGCGTCGGCGAGTATGGTGCGATCGCCCTCCGCACGGAAAACGCCAAGGGACAATTGGGCGCGGACGCGGTGCGCTGGCAGTTCAAGAAGAATCTGCCGTTTCTTCCGGCTCCGCTGGTGTATCAGGGCGTGTTCTACATGGTGCGCGACGGCGGGATCATCACGTCGCTCGACTCGTCGACCGGAAAACTCTTGAAGGAAGGTCGTACTCGCGATGCGCTGGGCGAGTATTACGCATCGCCCATCGCCGCCGATGGCAAGCTATTTCTCGCGAGCGTGGAAGGCAAGATCACGGTGCTCAAAGCCGGCGCGCAGTGGGAAGTGCTGCGGGTGAACGATCTGGGCGAAGAGATTCACGCGACGCCGGCGCTCGCCGCTGGGCGGATTTACGTGCGAACGCACGGCGCGTTGTATTGCTTTGCCGACTCGGCGCATTAAGTCAAACTCAAGCTTTGCTGCGCGCTTTGGGATGCGAGCGATCGTACACCGCCATCAGATCCGTCAGCGATACCTGCGTGTACTTCTGCGTGGTCGACAACCGCGCATGTCCCAGCAGTTCCTGAATCGCCCGCAGATCCGCGCCGTCTGAAAGCAGATGCGTCGCGAACGCGTGCCGCAGGCTGTGCGGATGCAGCGCCGAATCCCCCGAAATCATTCGCGCGTAAAACTTCACGATGCCGCGTGCGCCCCGATCCGTCAGCCGCCGCCCGGCGTGATTCACCAGCAGCGCTCGCTCGGTGGGTTGATTAATGAGCTGTGCCTGCCTGATCTCCAGGTATTTCTCCAACGCGGAACCCGCCTTCGATCCGTAAGGAACCTGCCGTTCCTTGTTGCCCTTGCCGCGCACGCGAACCCAGCGCTCCGTGCGATCGATATCTTCGAGATTCAGCCCGACCAGTTCGCTCACCCGTAGTCCGCAGCCGTACAGCATCTCGAACAGCAACAGGTCGCGCTCCACGTGCGGCTGATGCAAGTCCGCCGTGGCGATCCCATCCACCAGCCGGTTGGTTTGCTCCGCTGTCGGCACCAGTGGAACGTTCTTCGGGGCTTTCGGCGTTCGCACCAGCCGTGCCACATTGGTCGCGACCGTTCCCTCGCGCAATAGGAACGCGAACATCGATCGCACCGCGGCCAGCTTGCGCCGGATCGAGATGACGCTCAGTCCGCGATCGTACAGATCTCCAAGCCACTCGCGAAGTTGCAGCGCCTCAATCGCGGCAGGTGCCGGCGGCGACGCGCCGGGAGGCGAGAAATACTCGAGAAACTGCTCCAGGTCGCTCGCGTAATTCCGCAGTGTGTGTGGCGATGCGTTCTCGAGACTCAGCGACGTGATGTATCGTTCGATCGCCTTGCCTAACGTTGAGACGGGTTCAGACATGGGCGCACAAATGTGCATCGAGCGCTGCCAGCGCGCGGCGGCACACCTCCGCGTGGCGCTGCTTCTTATCACGCGGTGGATGCTCCAACTTCGGCAGCAGGTCGAACGTGATATTCGCCGGTTGATAATTGTTCGGGTTCGCACCCGAAACGTACGCGCATAACGACCCTACGGCCGTCTCCCGAGGGAACACGCGCACCGCTTCTCCCGCCGCCAGCGCCGCCGCACCGCGTCCAGCAATCAGCCCTGTCGCGATCGATTCCACGTAGCCTTCCACTCCCGATATCTGACCCGCGAAGAACACCTGAGGGGTGTCGCGCAATTGCAGCGACGGCAACAGCAATGCCGGACCATTGATATAGGTGTTGCGGTGCACCTGCCCGTAGCGCAGAAACTCCGCGTGCTCCAGGCCCGGGATCATCCGCAGCACCCGCGCCTGTTCGCCGAAGCGCATGTGATTCTGGAAACCCACCAGGTTGTAGCTGCCCGCGCGCAGGTTCTCCTGGCGAAGCTGCACCACCGCGTAGGGCCGTCGGCCGGTGCGCGGATCGGTCAGCCCCATCGGCTTCATCGGTCCGAAGCGCAAGGTCTCGCGGCCCCGCCGGGCCAATTCTTCGATTGGCAGGCACGCCTCGAAATACGTCACCTGATCCTGCTCGATGTGCGCGGGGACACTCTCCGCCGCCAGCAGCGCGTCCAGGAACGCTTCGTACTGCGGCTTGTCGAACGGGCAATTCAGATAGTCGTCCGTCCCGTCCAGCGACTTTCCGTAACGCGAGGCGCGGAACGCGACCGACGTATCGATCGACTCTGCGTCGACAATCGGGCTGATGCTGTCGTAGAAGAACAGGCGATCGCTGCCGGTAATGCGGGCGATCTCTGCTGCCAGTGCGTCGGAAGTTAGCGGTCCACTGGCGACGATCCAGATCTGCGCTGGATCGAGCGTGGTCACTTCGTCGCGCTGAATGGTGATCGCCGGATCCGCCTCCAGCGCGCGCTCAACCTCCAATGGAAACAGGTCGCGATCCACCGTCAGCGCGTGACCCGCCGGAACCCGCGCGCGAGACGCTGCGCTCAGCAACAGCGAATCCAGGCGGCGCAGTTCTTCCTTCAAGAGCCACGGCGCCGAATTCTCCTGCTCGCTCTTGAGCGAGTTGCTGCACACCAGTTCCGCCAGGTTCGCGGTCTTGTGCGCCGGAGTCTGCCGCAGCGGCCGCATCTCGCGCAGCACAGCCCGGCCGCCCGCACGCGCGATTTGCCACGCGGCCTCGCAACCGGCTAGCCCTCCGCCGATGATCTGTACCGTCGCCCCCATCCCTGTCTCCTGGCCCCTGCCCCGGGCCCTGACTCCTGTATTCTTCTCTATTATGCTGAACCGTCGCGACCTCTTCCGCACCGCCGCCGCTTTCACGGCTGCATCCTACTCGCGCATCCTCGGCGCCAACGACCGCATCCGTCTCGGACTGGTCGGCGCGGGCGACCGTGGCCAGTTCGTCATGAGCGTCTTTCAGAAGAACGCGACCGTGGAGGTCGCCGCCGTCTGCGACGTCTACACCACCAAGATCGACCAGGCGCTGGGCAAGGCGCCGGGCGCGAAGAGCTTCACCGATCATCGCAAGCTGCTTGAGATGAAAGAGCTCGACATCGCCCTGGTCGCCACGCCCGACCATTGGCACGCCGGCGTCGCCATCGACGCGCTGAACGCCGGCAAAGACCTGTATATCGAGAAGCCGCTCACCTTGCGCATCGAGGAGGGCCCGCGCATCGTGAAGGCAGCGCGGGTCAACAATCGCGTGGTTCAGGTCGGCATGCAGCAGCGCAGCGGCCCGCACTACATTCGCGCGCGCGACGAGTTCATCAAGGCCGGCAAGCTCGGCAAGATTACGCTGGCGCGAACCTGGTGGCACGGCAACTCCTATCATCTGCGCAAGGCCCCGGCGTCACTGCAGCAACAGCCCTCGAATCTCGATTGGGCGCGCTTCCTGGGACCCGTCAAGTGGCGCGATTACGATCCGCAGCAGTATTACAACTTCCGCGCGTACCTCGATTTCGGGGGCGGCCAGGTCACCGACCTGTTCACCCACTGGATCGACGTGGTGCACATGTTCATGGAACAGGACGACCCCATCGCGGCTTCGGCCGCAGGCGGCGTGTATTACTACAAGGACGGCCGTACCGCGCCCGACACCATCAACGTGCTGTTGGAATACCCCAAGGAGTGGACCGCGACCTTCGAAGCCACGCTCGCGCCGGGGATCAGGGGCGAGGGTATCGAGATGTGCGGAACCGAAGGAAAGCTGCTGATCACGCGCAGCGAGTTCGTGTTCACTCCGCCCGGCCGCAATCCTCAGACGGTCACCGTGAAGGCGGAGCGCGAGCTCACCATCGACCATGTCGAAAACTTCCTGGAATGCGTTCGCTCCCGCCAACGTCCCAATGGAGACGTGTATATCGGTCACCGCAGCGCGCAGGCCTCGCACCTGGGCAACATCGCCTATCTGCAGAAACGGCGGCTGCGTTTTGATCCGGTGCGCGAGGAGATACAACCACTTTAGCCGCAGATAAACGCAGATGGACGCAGATAACGAAGGAACAAGGAACCAGTCCGGCACGGACGCCCGATTGCGGGTCCCGGCGACAAACAACGCGGAGCCAGGAGCCGCGGATCTCACGGACCCAGCGCCCGCACCGGGGTCCGATCCGAAGCCGGAACTGTCGCGCGACCCGACCCTGGTCGGCCCGGTGGCCGGCGACGATCGCATCTTCTACATCGACCTGCTGCGCGGCATGGCGCTGTTCGGGATCCTGGCGGCGAATATGCGCGCGTTCTTCGCACCGCTGGACGTGTACGACAACATCAAGTTGCTGTACCCCGGCACGGCGGACCGCATCGCGCAGGCCTTCATCGACACGTTCATCCAGGGCAAATTCGTCACGCTGTTTTCGTTCCTCTTCGGCTTGGGATTCGCCGTGCAGATGACCCGAGCCGAAGCGCGCGGCGTACGGTTCCTGTCGTTCTATCCACGCCGCCTCGCCGCTCTCGCCATGTTCGGCTTGATCCACGGCATCGCGATCTGGGCGGGCGACATTCTCTTCACCTACTCGGTCGCGGGTGCGATCCTGCTGCTCTTCCGCAATCGCAAACAGAAAACGGTGCTGTGGTGGGCCGGCGGAATCCCCGGCGGAATCTTTCTGGGTATCACCGTCGCCTTCATCGTTGCGGCGATTCGCTTTAAGCCGGCGCCGCCCAAGCCGCCCAATCTTGCGCCCATCCAGCACATCGTCGACGTGTACGCGCACGGATCGTTCCTCCAGATCATGCGGCAGAACTGGCTGGGATGGTTTCACGACGGACTGCCTGCCACGCTCGCCGCCATTTACGTCCTGTACCTGTTCCTTTTGGGCCTGTGGGTGTGCGCTCTGGAATCATCCAGCATTTGAACGACTACCTGCCCGTTCTCAAACGAGTCTTCCGGATCTGCCTGCCCCTGGGGATCGTACTCAACCTGATCGCGACCCTCATCCCCATCCTCAGGCAATCGAACGGCGGCCGCCCGACCGTGCTTGGATGGTTCTCCCAGGTCCTCTTCGTTTTCTCACTTCCCGTGCTCAGCGCCGCATACGCTTCCGGCCTCGCGTTGCTGATTCAGAACGACGCATGGAAGCGCGTTCTCCGACCCTTCGCCGCCGTGGGACGGATGGCGCTGACGAACTACCTGCTGCAATCCATCCTGTGCACGCTGTTCTTCTATCACTACACGACGGGACTGTATGGCAAGGTCGGCCCCGCGTTGGGGCTGATCCCCACAGTCGTGCTGTATGGTCTGCAGGTTCCGTTCAGCAACTGGTGGCTGAGCCGCTATCGCTTCGGACCGATGGAATGGATCTGGCGCGGCCTGACTTACGGAAATCTCCCCGTGATGCGGCGCGAGCCAGTCACTGCTGGTGGGGCGGACCTCCCGGTCCGCGCGTGACCTCCTGGTCGCGCCCGTCACTCTCCCGGATGATAAGTCCGCTCCGCGTTGGCCTTGATCTCCGCCAGCGTAAACCAGGCCGGCTTGAACTGCTGCTTCGCGTACAACTTCGCCTGATCCAAATAATGCGGGCTCTTTGAATCCGCATTTTCCCCGAACACCAGAATCGACTTCGCCTTGACCACCGGCCCGAACTCCACGATCTCGACGAAGGAGTGTCCCGCCACGCCGTAGCGCATTTTCTGTCCCTGCACCGGCCGCGTGTAGAAATTGAACACGATCCCGATGTCGCCTGGACCGCCCGCCACCGGCAGACTCATGCGCTGATCGCTAAACGGTTCTTCGCCGCTGGTGTGGATCCGCTGCAGACGGTTCACGTCGCCCCACGCCACCTGCCAAGTGCCGAACGTTTTTTCCAGGTCGGCCAGGACCTCTTCCAGCATGTCAATGGGATCGCGCTTCGACGGCTGCATCCCATTGCCCGCCGCCGGGGTTTGCAACTGCGACCAGCGCGTGAACAGCGTCATCGCCACCGACGAAAGCCTGCTGCGATGGTCCCAGTCCTGAAGCATCCGCACCATGGGTCGGAGCTTGAACGCTTTCATCCCGTCAGTCAGCTTCAACCCGTTGTAGGCCGCGACGATGCGCGCGATCCCGGTCTCCGCTTCGATCACATAAGTGTCGAATGCCGCCGCGGCCCATTCGTCGAAGGTGAAGGATTCCTTGTTGAACAGGATCCGCCGCGAGATGCGCGCCCGCGCCATCTCCGGATCGTGCACCATGTAATTCGGAAACTTGGATTCGTCGGGATTGTCCTCGTGCACGCTCGAAGTGGTGAAAGGCGACGAATTGCAATTCTGCACGAACCCCGACTTGGGGTTGAACACCTGCGGCAGTTCATCCAGCGAGTGGTAACCTTTCCACTCAGCTTCCGGGTCGGATCCATCGACGGGCCTGGTCCAGTCGTACTTGGTCGATCGCCGCGGCACCGCGCCCGTGTAGACGTACAGTATGTTGCCGTCGCGATCCGCATACACGGTATTGAACAGCGGCACGGCGAGCCTGCTCAGCGCGGCGCGGAACTCGGCCAGATTGCGCGCGTGCGTCATCTCAAAGCGCTGCTGCACCTGCCCGCCTTCTTCCAGCTTCCCGAAATTCACCGAAAACCACTTGCCGTCGCGATGCGCGACCACGGATCCGTGATGCGTGCGCCGCATTTTGAACGTGCGCGTGGTCATACCGCTCGCCGTTTTGATCTTGATCGCTTCCGACCATTCGATCGCCTGGCGATATTCCTTGGCGTAGCGGTAGGCCAGCGGATCGGACGGCTTGTCGAACTTCTCTTCCCAGATCGAGTACACGCCGGGATGATTCACCGTGTGGCTCCAGCCGACGGTTTCGGTGTGGCCTGTGCTGGGAAACGCCGAGCCGAAGAACGTCGCGCCGGACATGTTCCAGCCCGTGTCGCTATGCACGTGGCCTTCGTACCACTGGCCCATTCCGAAAAACGGCTGATGTGGATTGATGAACAACATCGCGTGCCCGTCGGCTGATTTCGAGGGCATCACGGCCCACATGTTCGACCCTTGCTGCGTCGCCGACGAAATCTCTTCACGCTTCAGGCCGGTCTGGCCGTACAGGAACGAAAAATACATCGAATAGCGAGTGAAGGCGAACAGGTGCCACGGCTCGAATGTCGTCAGCAGGCGCGGAACTGTCCCGCTGCGCTGCAGATAGTAGTTCAGGCCCGCGGCATACGCGTCGGCGACTTCCTTGATCTGCGGCGGGGCCTTCGCGTACTCGGTCTTGGACAGTTCAGGAATCCGCAGGGCACGGACCAGTTCATCGTCGCCCACCGTTTTCTCGCCGTAGACTTCGGAAGCGCGGCCCAGCGAGCGGATATAGCTGTCCTCTATCTGCCAGAAGTTGTCCTCGGCCTGCGCGTAGGCGAAACCGAAGACGCACGCGGCGTCGGTCGGTGCGTAAATGTGCGGGACGCCGTAGGTGTCGCGATAAATGGTTACCGAGCGCGCGATGGTTTCAGGGGCGCGTGTTGGTTGCGGCGCCGCGAACGTTAGCGCGGCCGTCAACAGGGCGGCGAGAGGAATCAGACGCGTGGTGATCCGGGTTGACACGACTGCGAGGATATCACGCCCAGCTCAATTTCCAGCTCCAGCGTTTCGCCCGGCGGCAGCGCGCGCCATTGCGAGCATAGGTTTGCCAGCGTGCGCTCCATTTCGGAGAGTTGTGACTCGGTGACCGCATCCTGTCCGACGGTGAAGTTGATGTCGGAGGCGCTGTAGCGGTGCGGGGTTGCGACGTTCATGGAGACTGCACCGGCGAGACGCTCGGGTAGTGCCGCGTCCGCGGGAATCGGCCCGCGCGCACCAGTCTCGAAGTCGTCGATGTTCCATCCCTCTGCAAGCAATCCGTAGAACCCGCGCGAGAATCCGAAATACGACTCGACTACGTAGTGCGAGAAGTCGTGAATATGGTAGGTAGATGTGCCGTCCGGACGCACCGCAGTAATGACGGCGGTGCCGTCGTTCTTCTTCTTGAATCGAAGGCGCAGCACTTTTAACGATTCTCCCAGGTGGCAATCTCCGCGGGAAGTACGGCGCACCAGGTGAAACAGGTGCGGCGGTTGTCTTGAAGTATAAGCTGGGTAAAGCCGAATGAATAAGTACGAAGTCATCATCTACTGGAGCCAGGAGGATGAAGCCTTCGTTGCCGAGGTGCCCGAGTTGCCCGGGTGCGCCGCGCATGACGCGAGCCAGGAAGCCGCCCTCGCTAGCGCACAGGAGGTCATTCGTCTGTGGGTCGACACGGCGAAGGAGTTCGGGGATCGCGTTCCAAAACCCAAGGGTCGTCGCCTAATCCTCGCTTGACGCAAGGAACTCTCTAACGCAGGCCGACAGGCGGCAAGACCGCCTGCCCCACTATGCCGTCTGTTACGACGTAACCGGCTGGAGCGCGCGGCTGGCGATGATGCGATCGATCATGCCGTACTCGACGGCCTGATCGGGCTCCATGATGTAGTCGCGATCGACGTCGCGCGACACGCGCTCGAGCGTCTGGTTGGTAGCTTCCGCCAGAATTTCGTTGAGGATTTCGCGCATGCGCAGAATCTCTTTCGCGTGAATCGCGATGTCGGCCGCCTGACCGCCCAGGCCGCTCATCCAGGGCTGGTGAATCAGGATGCGCGAATGCGGCAGGCTGTAGCGCTTGCCCTTGCTTCCGCAGGCCAAGAGCACCGCTGCGATGGACGCGGCTTGCCCGACGCAATAGGTCACGATATCCGGCTCGACCAAACGCATGGTGTCCAGAATCGCGAGACCCGCCGTGATCGAACCGCCCGGCGAATTGATGTATAGGGAAATGTCCTTCTCCGGATCTTCGGCCGCCAGAAACAGCATCTGCGCGATCACCAGATTCGCGACGTTATCGTCAATCGGCGTGCCCAGGAAGATGATGTTCTCCTTGAGCAGCCGCGAGTAGATGTCGAAGGCGCGCTCGCCGCGCGAAGTCTGCTCCACCACCATCGGGACCAGGACGGAATTCTGCATGACAGCTTTCTCCTCCACCAGAGGGACCGCACCGCGGGCTATTTCGCCGCGGACTTTTTCTTCGAAGCCGCGCGCCGGCGAGGCCGGGCCAGCAGACGGCGCTTCTCGCCCAGCGCTTTCGCCAGATCGGCGACGGACGTCCCCTCTAGATACTCTATGATACGCGACCGAACCGGCTGGAAGGTATCGTGCATGCCGCAAGCCACCCGATGGTTGCATTCGGGCATGCCGGCGGGGCAGGTCAGGTAACGTCCCGGGCCGTCCACTGCTTCGACCACGCGGGCGAGAGAAATGTCCGCCGCCGGCCCCCGCAGGCGGAACCCGCCGCCGGGTCCTTTGCTCGATTCGAGCAGGCCCACTCGTGCCAGCGTTTGCAGAATGTGCGCCAGGAACGGCGCGGGCATGCCGGCATCGGCCGCCATGCGCTTGACCAATGCATACTCGCCCGGGGGCAGGGCTCCCAGATGGGTGAAGGCACGAAGCGCGTATTCGGCGGCACGCGAATAGATCATGAGAATCGAACCAGTTTATCTGAAATACGCCTCGGCGGCGTCTTGGCTTTCCACCGAATTCACGTCCGCGAAAACGAATCCGTCACGCTCCACGATGCTTCCGAGGCATATGTCGATGGGGTGAGCGAAAACAGGCGCGTCGTATACAAACGTGTGGAACTCGCCGTTCTCTCCGCACGGATCGACCTCTTCCGGGAGGCTCTCAAGGAATGGCAAGTCGAAGTCGCGCCCCGCATAGGACCGGTCCAGCTTGGAAGGGTCAACGCAGGTCAATTTCGCCTTGACTCCTGCCGCGATCATGTCCAGTGCCAGCTGGCTGGTTGGAATACCCCATACAGGAAATAGCGGTTCCAGACCGGTTCCCGCCATCTGCCGTTCCCGGTAGTCGCGAACGTCTTGGAGAAACAAGTCGCCAAAGGCAACCGCGGCTATTTCCTCATTGATGGCCCGCTGCAGCACGCTACGCATGATCTCCTCATAGTCCGCGTTCGAACACGGCCAAGGCAGATCCACGGCCCACAACGGTACGCCGATCCGCTGCGCTTGCGCTTCCACCAAGCCGCGACGGACCGCGTGCATCGCCACGCGATCGGCTGCGCGATTGAAGGTAGTGAGCAGCCCCGCGACTCGCACGTCTTTCTGCCGCGAAAGAAGATGCAGCGTCCAGGCGCTATCCTTGCCGCTGCTCCAGGATAAGAGGACGTCCTTCACTCCAGGTCCGCCGCCCAGCGCCAATGTATCCCTTGCGTCGGCGCTTCGGAGATTTCCCCGTGCAGGATCTCGGCGATCATCTCAGCGGTTCTCGAAATCGTCATGCCCGATCGATTAAAGAAGAGGTTTCCGTCCGCGAACGCGACCTTGCCGGCCTGCACCGCCCGCAGTGAGTTCCAGCAAGGATGATTTTCCAGAACGTGGCGCTCCCGCAAGGTTCGCTCCAGACTAAAACCGCAGGGCGCAACAATTATGAACTCTGGATCAGCGGCGGCAAGTTGATCGAAAGGAATCGCGCTCGAATGCTCGCCTTTCTTTCCGAGACGCAAATCCCCGTTTGCGATCTCGACCAGTTCCGGCCCCCAGTTCCCCATCGCGAATAGCGGTTCCATCCACTCCAGCATCACCAGCGACGGCCGTTTTCGACCGGCCACTCTTTTCCGCACGGCTTGCAGACGGGCTTTTTCGCTGTCGACCAGAGCACGACCCTGAAGGTCTTTCCCGAGCGCCGCGGCAATTCGCAGCATGCCGTCGAAAATGCCGCCAAGGGAACCGGCCGTCAGGGCAAGCACGGAAGCGGCAGTCCCATCGCACCCGCTCCGCTCGACGTCGGCGGGTGTCACGGCACAGACCTCGCAATGTGCCTGGGTGATGATCAGGTCCGGGGCAAGTTTACCGATCAAATCGTTATGGATGATGTACAAAGGCTCGCCGGCTCGTAGCCTGCGATTCACTTCGGCGTCGATTTCACGGCTTGAAACTCCGACATCGAACGCCGCTTCACTGCAGGCCGGAAGAGAGTTAACCCAGGGCGGGTTGTCACATTCATGCGAGCGCCCGACCAAACTTTCGCCGGAGCCAAGCGCGCAAACGATCTCAGTGCCGCTCGCCAGCAGCGAGACGACCCGCATGGCTAGGCAGTCCGCGGCGCCGGTTGGATCAGGCGGCTAATCAGTGCGTGGCTGCCAAACAGGGCGGCGGTATAGAAGGCGTCACCCAGCAGTTGATTGCGGTAGAACGGAAGGCCTGCTACGAAACAAGCGGCGAGGCCGGAAAACGTATGTGGATACAACGTGCCTGTGGCCCAAACCATAAAGTTTGTGATGACGAAAAAAGACAGGCTGGAGAGCAAGCCGCCGGCCACGATTGCGCCCACGCCGTCCTGCCGTCTGATGAATCTACCGGCCAGCACAGGGATCAGCGACGCGGCATAGACATACCACATCCCACGGTAGAACCCCATCACGGCGTCGCTCAGAAAAAGTGCAAGTAGAGTGACCAGAACTCCGGTCCGAAGCTTCTTAGATTTCGCGCCCGCATAAAGTCCCAGGGCCATCATGGGAGTGAAATTCCACGGATGCGGGACCAGCCGGGCTAACGCGCCGAGCCCGACCAACACGGGAACCAGGCTCTTTTTCTCTTCTTGCATGCAAGTCATTTTAACACCTCACTCCGTGCGGAAGGAGTAAAGATCCGTGCTCCGCACGTCTACGCCCATCATTTTCAAATACATAAACAATTGGTGTTTGTGGTTAATCAGGTGTTCCAGATTGCCCAACAGAAGCGTCAGAAGCGTCTCGCCGTTCTTCACGAACACCGTGGGGATGCGAGCTTCAAGGTTCGAATCTCGAATCGCGATAAACCCGTGGTCGATACCGGTACGGTAAGCAGCGATCCGGCTCGCTGCTTCGCCCGGCAAACAGTTATGGTTCACGGGAAGTTGTTGAAGCGCGGTAAGACTGGCGAGCCGATCGGGCGCGGCCGCGTACAGGGCGGCGCAGAACCCGGCCAGACAATCGAGCAGATGTCCCAGCAGAATCCCTAGCGGCCAAGCTCCTGAAATCGGAGGCGTCCAATCTGTGCGGCCTTCCGGCACGGCGCGGATCAAGTGCTCCATCCGATCGATCTGTTCGTGAATCTTAGCTTGAAGAGAGGCACACAAAGGGTTGTTGGGATCCATTGAGGTGTCGAATCGAACCAGCTTATCTGAAACGCCTGCGGCCCGAAGGCGGGAGAAGAAGGAATGCGCTAAACGACTCAATGCATTACCTCGCGGGCGAAATTGGCTTCGGATTGCAGAATTCACTTTTCGGCCGATTCCGCGGCTGTCCGATTGCGGATCCGTTCCGGAAAGCCACGGCTGCAGGCTAAAGCCCACCCACATTGCAAAAATCTAATGATGCCGATTCCGTGGCTGCTCGCTTGGTCGGTTAAGAAAGATCCCACGCCACAGGCGAACAGCCTGCCCACAGACTTGGCGAATTGGGTTCGATTTGCAAAATTGGTTCCGCGGCTGCCCGTTCGCGGGTCTTGGTGAAAGCCGCGGCTGCGGGCAAAAGCCCACGCCACAAGGGAGGAGAAATGGCTCATTAAAGGGAGATTACGGCCTGGGAACCGCTGAGCAGAGAAGCGCGAACGCTATCAGGTTGGAAGGAAACAGGATGCTGACGACCGGCCCTGGTGACGCGATATTATTGGGCCCTGGGAATGCCGAATAACAATCACTATCACGAGCGCGTGAATCGCGTGCTCGACTATATCGGCGAGCATCTGGATGGAGAGCTTTCGCTGAGCCATTTGTCTGAAGTAGGCTGCTTCTCCGCCTTCCACTTCCACCGGATCTTTCAGTCTGTGACCGGCGAGACGCTGAACAGCCATGTCCGGCGTGTGCGCCTGGAAAGAGCTGCCCTTCTCATGAAGGCATCGCCGCGTAAGCGGATCACCGACGTCGCCCTGGAGGCAGGCTTCGCCGGAACAGCGGAATTCTCGCGCGCGTTCAGGAACCATTTTGACCGGTCGCCCAGTTCCTGGGACCGCCGCAGTCCGCTCGAGAAAAGCAAGATTTGCAAAGCTCCGGAGATACTTTCCTGGTATTCTTTAGAGCAACTTGAGACCTGGAAAGCTGATGCAAATGTGCGGGTGCAAGTGGGTCGGCTCAGCGCGTTCCGCTATGTCTACATTCGAGTCTTCGAGCCCTACGGCAACAACCGACTCGTGGACGCCTATCACGCGCTCATCGCATGGCTGGCGGAGAGAGGAACGGATCTCCGGGAGGTTGTCGTCATCGGCATGTCGCTGGACGATCCGGCCGTCACGCCTTCCGAAAATTGCCGCTATGACATGGGCGTCGCGTTCCCCAAACAGAGCGGCGACGATGGCATGCTCGGGGAGATTATCCGCTCGCGAGGGCGGGATGTGCGGGCCATTCCGCCGCCCGCAGCGTCCGAATGCGGATCGCGCGGCTTTAGCATCCGCGATTTCGAATGTCAGGAAATTGCCGCGGTGCACTGCGCGGGCGACCTGGGGCATGTGGATCGCGCCTGGCATTATCTGTATCGAGTATGGCTGCCCTCCGTCGCCTTCGAGCCGGCGGACCTGCCGGCCATGGAAGTGTTCGTTAGGCTACCGGAGGAAATAGGATGGGAGACATTCGACCTGCAGGCCTGTATACCCGTCGCACGGCGCTGATGATCGCGGGCGCGGCGATTCCGTTGTGGTCACAAGCGCGAAAGAGTACTCAACCCGGAGGAAAAGACATGGCACATCATCCCGTTGTCCATTTTGAGATCGGCTGCACAGACCCCGCGAGAGCCGGGAAGTTTTTCGGCGAGCTGTTCGGCTGGAACATCCAAGCGAGCGGTCCCGCTGCGATGATCGACACCGCGAGCAAGCAAGGGATTCCCGGACATATCACCGCGCTGGGCCACGAGCCGCTGCATTACACGATTTTTTACGTGGAGGTGGATGACATCCAGGCGTGTTTGGACAAGGCGATTGCATTGGGCGGAAAGACGGTGGTCCCGCCGGTTAAGATCCCGACCGGAACCTTCGCCTGGTTTTCAGATTTGGATGGCAATACCATCGGCCTGCTGAGGCGAAACGCGTAAGTTTTGGGCGAGGAGCGCGACTGCGGGCAGACTCGCCCCCGCGTAATCTCTATCAGTCACCGTGGACGATCCAACCTGCGGATGTTAAGCTGAAGTTTGGAGCTTTTGTAGTGGATCGACACACACGTAAAGACCTGAAGACCGACAAGTTTGCTTTAGAGGTCGGCCATACGGTCGAGTACCTTTCGGGGCATCGCACCGAAGTAAAGCGCTACGCGATCATCGCGCTGGTTGTGATTCTGGTAGCTGCCGGTATCTACTTCTATATGCGGCGTCAGACCGAGATTCGGACGGAGGCGCTGGCGCAGGCGCTGAAGATCGACGACGCTACGGTAGGCCAGAGCCCGGTTCCCACCAATCTCAACTACGCGACCGTGGAAGAAAAAATGGCGGCGCGCAACAAGGCTCTCTCCGACATCGCCGCCAAGTATCCCGGCACAGCCGAGGCCAGCTACGCGGAAATCTACCTGGCCGCCGATCTGGCCGACAAGGGCGACCTGGCGGGAGCCGAAAAGAAGTTTCGCAAGGTGCTGGAGGACGGGCCCGCGGCTTACGCTGGGATCGCGCGCCTGTCGTTGGCGGATACGCTGATCGCGGAAGGCAAAACCGACGAGGCCAAGAAGGTACTGCAGCAAGCGGTCGCCAAGCCGACCACCACGGTTTCGAAGGAACAGGCGACGGTTCTGCTGGCGCAGCTGGTGGGTAAGTCGGATCCCTGCGAGGCGCGCCGTTTACTGGAGCCGTTACGGACCGAACGCAGCGTGGTCAGCCGCGCAGCGGTTCAGGCGCTGAGCGAAGCCGGCCCCTGCCCCGGAAAATAGGTGATCGCGGCGGCCGCCGATACTCCGCTCGCGCATTTGCGTTTTCGCCCGGAGCAATCCCGCGGGCGGCGCTATCCTGAACTCCCGCACCCATATCGCAACGAATTTCAACGCGATCGCGATCGTGTGGTGCACTCGCGCGCTCTTCGCCGTCTGGAAAACAAGACGCAAGTTTTCACGCCGGGCGTCTCCGATCATTTCCGCAACCGCCTGACCCACACCATCGAGGTTTCGCAGATCGCGCGCACAGTCGCGGGCGTGCTCGGACTGGATGAGGATCTGACCGAAGCGCTGGCGCTGGCCCACGACGTCGGGCATCCGCCGCTCGGGCACGCTGGCGAAGAGGAACTGGACCGCCTGATGCGCCGCTTCGGCGAGCGCTTCGAGCACAACCTGCACGCCCTGCGGATCGTGGAAAGCTTCGAGCATCCGTACGCGCGCTTCCCCGGCCTGAACCTCACCTTCGAAGTTCGCGAGGGCATCGTCAAACACTCGCGCGATTTCGCCGCTGGTGAATTTCGCGAGCTGGACGAGTATCTTCCCGGCCTGCGCCCGCCGCTCGAGTCCCAGCTGATCGATTTGTGCGACGAGATCGCCTACAACACCGCCGACCTCGACGACGGGTTTCTGGCTGGCTTGGTCACTATCGAGGATGCGCGGCGGGGCGTCGCCAAATTCCACGAACTGGACGAAATCGCGTCGATGCAGTACCCCGGAGCGAGCGACCGCGCCCGGCTGCATGAGATCGTGCGCGGGCTGATCGATTGGCTGGTTTCGGGGCTGGTCGAGGGCACGCTCGCGGCGGCCCAGACGCTCAAGGGCGTCGCCGAAGTTCGCGAGCACCCCGGCCGGGTCGCGCAATTCACACCTGAAACCGCAGCCGGTACCCGCGAACTTAAAGCGTTTCTGAGCTCGAAAGTCTATCAAGCGGAGCACCTGGCCGAAGAGCGCCATCGCTCCATCGGCCGCATCGCGGTCCTGTTCGATCTATTCCTTCAGTACCCCGAGCGCTTGCCTGCCAACTACTTAGAGGACTCGGCCGGCCAGCCGATCCATCGCCAAGTGTGCGATTACATTGCCGGAATGACCGACGGTTTCCTGGATAGGACCTACCTCCGCATGGCCGCGTCATGAACATTCCATAATTGCGGTCAACTTCTGGCCTTCTGTGGCGTTTAATAGTATGTAGAGGGTAACCGAGGAAATGATGCAGAAATCCTTCGCCCTGGCGCTTGCGTTCGTGTGCGCCACCGGCCTTCCGGCCAGCAATTCGAAAAAAGCTCCGAAGACTGCCCCGCCCGACTTCAGCCAGTTCCAGAAAAAGCTCAGCAAGGATCAGCAGATCCTGCACGCGCTGGACCGGCTCACGTTCGGGCCGCGCCCCGGCGACGTCGAGGCGGCGAAGAAGATGGGCCTGAAGAAGTGGATCGATTTGCAACTTCACCCGGAACGTCTCCCCGAGAATCCGGAGCTGGCCAAGAAGCTGGAGCCGCTCGAATCCCTACGCATGTCGCAAGAGGACATGGTGCGCAGCTACCCGCCACCGCAGCTTATTCGCGCAGTTGCCGCCGGACGGCAGCCGCTCCCGGAGGATCCGGTGACGCGCGCCGCGGTGGAGCGCCAGATCAAGCGGATCAAAGTCAAAAAAGACAAGCCCGAGGAGGGCGAGATGGAGCCGGTGGTGTCGCTCGAGGAGCTGCTCCCGCGCGATCAGATCNNNCCCGCCGACAAGCTGGACGACATCGTGGTGGCGCTGCCGCCTCCGATGCGCAATCAGTTGATGAACGTCGCGCCGACCGAGTTGCGCCGACGCTTGATGCTGGCGAACCAGCCGCAGCAGGTAGTGAATACCGACCTGATGGAAGCGAAACTTTACCGCGCGATCCTCAGCACGCATCAGCTCGAAGAGCAGTTGGTCGATTTCTGGTACAACCACTTCAACGTGTTCCTGGACAAGGGCGCGGATCGCTTCATGGTGACCAGCTATGAACGCGACGTGATTCGTCCGCACGTGTTCGGCAAATTTCGCGAGCTGCTGGGCGCCACCGCCGCGAGCCCGGCGATGTTGTTCTACCTGGATAACTGGCAGAGCGTCGCGCCGCCGCCCGCCATGGCACAGCGTCGCCAAGCCAAGGGAGGCCCGCAGCGAGGGCGCGGTCTCAACGAGAACTACGCGCGTGAGCTAATGGAGCTGCACACGCTGGGCGTCGACGGCGGCTATACCCAGAAGGACATCATCGAAGTGGCCCGCGCTTTCAC
>WNFL01150355.1_pt1 | contig 27873 bp, 10 predicted proteins | sample 5400361 | NCBI WGS metagenome assembly WNFL01 (sample SAMN13153351, study PRJNA577476) | soil metagenome | isolation source: 40 cm soil on Douglas fir-dominated hillslope | place: USA:California | collected 2013-09-17
CCTTGGCTCTACCCTAGTTACAGCTTCTGGTGGAAATGGTGGTACTGGACTTAACGGAACGACAGCAGCGGGTGGTATTGGTGGTGCTGGCAGAGTTGCCACTTTCTCAACCACTTCAACTTCAGGTACAACTTCCCCTACATATGTAGTGGACACGACCACTGGTAACTACAACTCATATAAAGTGTTGATTTCTAAGGAGCTTTCTACCTCTGGTGCAGTTTCTTTTGGAAACATTGAGTGGACTGAGAATCTTCCTGCAGGAACAGAAGTTGAACTCCAAACAAGAAGTGGTAATACCAGCAATTCCTTGGACGCCACTTGGGAAGCATGGAAGCCAACAACAACTTCCACTACTATTAACAACGCCGATACTCATACGGACTGGGTTGGTACCAATGCAACCGTCGCAGATGGAGACGTAACCCGCGATGTTAATTACTACGAAGATGAAGATGAGCCAACAGCTGGGAACATAACCAAATTCACAACAACCAGTGCTAATGGGTATGCCGAACGCACTCTTGGAGCGGTTGACCTTTCTGCTCGTCAATATGTTGTTTTATGGCTCCGCTCCGCTACAGCCGGAAATATTATTACTCTTGGTATGGGTGAAGCTGCCGCAACTGAACAAACCAAGACCATAACTATTGATAACGCAAATACTTGGCAAAAAGTATATTGGGATATTAGCGGCATTACAGGAACCAGCAGGGACGCAATTACCAAGTTTAGAATAACAAGCAGCCAAAACAGTAACGCGGTTTACTTGGATAATGTTGTTGCCCAAAGTTATTTAACAACGGCGACTGGTTCTTCAATTACAAGTACCGCCAACAATTACATCATGTATCGCGCAATTCTTACAACAACAAGTGCTTTGGTCACTCCCACTCTATCTGAAGTTAGAATTAACTATAACGACGGTGCCGCTAAAGTAATTAACGATAGATTGTCAGATCAAAATGATACTGATAACTACAATCAAAACATCAGACTTGATATTACAACTGTAAGTCTTGATAGTTATAAGAGTGTAGGACTCACTAAACTTTCAACGGGTATCACAACTAATGGAGCTATTGATCCTGGTAATGGGAATGATGGGAATGTGACAGTTACAACAGACACAAACATTAATGTTACCCCATTAATCAGTGGCCGTTCTTGTGTGGATGGTGGTGATGCAGCTAACTGGTCTGTAACTTCCCTCACCTCAAGAACAGCAACACTTAATCAAGCTCCATCCTTAGGGTGTTTAGCGATAGGAGATGAAGTCCTTCTAATCAATTTACAAGGCAGTAACACAGCATATGGTAATGTTGGAAATTACGAAACACTCCGTGTTCAAAGTCAAAATCAAAATGTAATCACCTTCACTAATGCCAAAGCTAAATATTACGGTGATGGTGCAACTGATGACACAAATCTAGGAATGTTGTATGGAACACAAAGAGTCATGCTTCAAAGAGTCCCTAACTACAATAATCTTGTTGTTAATAATGGTATTAACTTCACCCCTAACGCTTGGAATGGAATCCGTGGTGGTGTGATTTTCTTTAGAGCTAAAGCTGTATCTATCAATGGAATAGTGCATGCAAATCAAAAGGGTTATGGTTTTGCTAGTGGAAATGGTGGAACAAGCAGCGGTATTGGTGGAGGTGCAGGTGGTGAGGCCTTCTGTGGTGTCGGTGGTAACGGAGCAGCTAACGGTAGTGTTGGCGGTAATGGTGCTGGTGGAGGTGGAGCTCCAAATCAAAATCAGGCAGGTGGTGTTGGTTTCTGTGGAGGTGGAGGTGGTGCTGGTAATGCCACAGCTGGTGGGGGTGGATTAGGTTCTTCAGGATTAGGTGGAGCTGGCGGGGGTGGAGGTGCATATCAAGGGGGTGGAGGTGGAGGTGGTTATGGTACCCCTGGTGGAGGTGGTAACGGAGGCACAACTGCTGAAAATGGTGGTAACGGAGGCACAAACAGTTCAGGTAATGGAGGTAACGGCACTGCAGTCAATGGTAATTACGGTGGAGGTGGAGGTGGAGGTGCATATGGAGACACTGCCTTAAACAAACTCTTATTTGGTTCGTCAGGTGGGGGTGGAGGTGCATACGACCTTGGTGGCGCACATACTGCCGGCAACGGTGGAAATGGTGGAGGAATTATTTATATCGCAGCCAACTCAATCGTTGTCTCCGGAAACCTATCGAACAAGGGTGGTAATGGTGGAAATGGTTCGGGTGTCAACAACTGGGGTGGTGGTGGAGGTGGAGCCGGTGGATCTGTTAAGTTGATTGGTAATACGATTAACCTTGGTGGACAATCTCAAACTATAGCTTCTGGTGGCAATGGAGGCACTGGACTTAACGGTACAACAGCTGCTGGTGGTAACGGTGGTTCTGGTATCATAGCCGCAAACTATGGATCATCCATCTCTGGTGCTAGTTCCCCATCATACAACGTTGCCCAAGTCCCAACATACTCTTCTTCAGTATTTGTAAGTAATGAAATACCTACTCCTAATGCTGTAAGTTACACTAGGATTAGTTGGCTGGGTGACAACACCCCTTACGGAAATATAGAAGTCCAAACCCGTTCGGGGGCTTCTAATAATAGTACGGATGGCAGCTGGGAGGAATGGAAACCTGCAACCAGTAGCGCCACAGTCCTTGAAAGCGCCAATACTCACACTAACTGGACTGCAAATAATTCAACCATAACTGTTGCAGACGGTGATGTTGCAAGGAATGTTAATTATTATGAGGATGAAGACGAATCAGTGGTTGGTAATACCGCCAAATTAACTGCAACTAGCGATGCAACAGCTTACGGTGAAGCCAGAATTGCCTCAACCGATTTATCGCAAAAAGACTTTATTACTCTTTGGCTTTACGCAAGTACAACTGGGAGCAGTGTTAAAATTGGTTTTGGAGAAAATACTTCAAACGAACACGAAACTTTGGTTAATATAGTAGCAGCCAATACATGGCAGAAAGTATATTGGGATATTAGCCACATTCCACTTCAAGAAAGAGATGCTGTACGAGTTCTTAAAGTTGGAACAAATACTGCCAGTAACACCATTAACTTTGACGAATTTGCAGCCCAAAGATTCTTAAATACTCCTTCCGGATCTGTAATCACCTCCTCCCCTAACGAATATATTCAGTACAGAGTAATACTCGCGAGCAGTGACCCGGGCTATAAACCAACTCTTTATAATATTCAAGCTGAATGGGGCAACGGCTACAAAATACAACAAACTGATAGTAACACCGTCAGACTATATAATTACACAGGTAGTACTCAGCAACTTAGACTTGACGCGGTAGTATTTGGAGCTGACTTGGCTGAGTGGTATACGGTTGGTGATGAGTCAATTGAGGCTGCCGACTTAGTTGCCTTAACTGGCCAAACCGACGTCTTTGGAGTGCCAATCTTAAGAAAACCAACAGGCCCTGACGATAATGGCTTAATTGGTGCAATTTCTACCCAAGCAGGTAAAGAACTAGGTTTACAAGCAGATAATCGTAGACTTTTGGCTTTGGCCGGCCGTGTACCTATTAAAATTGACCCGGATTCCAAAACAATTACTGCCGGTGACTATTTAACAGCTTCAAAAGACAAACCTGGTTATGCGGTACGTGCTAGTGCTGGCGATGTTGTAATTGCTAAAGCTTTTGAGTCATGGTCCCCAACCCAAGGGACTGTAGCAATACTTTCTTATGTTATGCAGCCTCAGAGCGCACCGCTTGTTAACTTACAACCTATCGGAAACTATATTCTGGAAAGTACAGGTGATAATTATTTTGCACTCAAAAATAGTGCTGGAGAAGTAGCTAGCGCTGCCGGAGTATTTAGTGAGGCTGTAATTGCAAATCTAACTGCTGGAACTATTAATGCAACCAATTTAATTGCACAAAATATAAAGTCCGGTGCAATTGAAACCACCAACTTTGTAAGTGATAATATAATAGCCAAAGTTATTAAAACAGATATCATTAGTCCGCTTCCAGACGGAACCGACATAACAGTCAAACTTGGAAGCGTTGCCACTCCATCCGGTAAATTCGCGGTTCAAAACTCAGACGGAGGCGAAGTTGCATCAATCGATAATTACGGTAACGCAACATTTAGCGGTACAGTTCATTCCCAAAATATTGACGCGATCCAAAACCTTTTGACTCAAGTTGCAACCGACCAAAATATTCTTTTAGCAGCTACTTCATCGGCAAACTTAAATGCCACTGGTTCCGCCAATTTAAGTCAATTGGCTGTATCAGATTTGTACATTACCAATCAAGCAGCCATAAATAATCTATCTGTTACAAATACAATTTCTATTGGCAGTGATTTAGTCTTTAGTTCTGTTATTGACCAATCAACCAATCAACCAATCAACTCTATCAACTCAATTTCAGCTCCGCTGAAATTGCAGTCTCTAGCCATGGCCCCAATCGAACTCATGGCTGGGCTAGTAACAATAGATACTCATGGAAATGTAAACATTGGGGGGAACCTTAATGTTGCAGGCAAAATCACAACTCCTGCAGTTGAAGTCAAAGACTTGTCAGTCCAAAATCTGACAATCGCAGCAAGTACTGATGCCACTCCTTCAGGGCAAGTTGCTAGCGGCGAAATTCAAACTAATGCAACAGCAGGAAGTGCGGTTATTCCTGCCGGAGTGAGTGAGATAACTATCAAGAATCCAAAAGTAAATGACTACACATTGGTTTATGTAACCCCAACTTCTAAAACCAAAAACTTTGTACTATATGTAAAGGAAAAAAGCTCCGGTTACTTTAAAGTTGGGTTCGATCAACCAATAGACACAGATGCTTCATTTAATTGGTGGGTAGTTGGAGTAGCACAATAGTAACGATCGAAGAAGTATAATAAGTGATGTTTGCCAAAATTAAACTCCATCTTCCACAAATAATTACCGTCGGGATTTATTTTGCTCTTTTTACTTCACTTATTTTTCCTTACGCCGATAAAGATTGGGGCTGGCATTACAAGTATGGGGAATACTTTTTGGAAAATGGAAAGCTTTTGGTTCGCGACATTTATTCTTGGACACTCGCAGGTTACGCCTGGATCAACCACTCCTGGCTTTTTGACCCTATTCTTTATATTTTATATAACAATATTGGCTATATTGGCCTCTCTTTGGCCGCAGCAGCTATCGGAATCGTTTGTTTTTACCTAATTACGGATGGCTTTAAACTTAAACCCTGGCAGCTTGCAATCTGTGCCATATTTTTTGGCCAAATGTTAGAAACAGGGCTTATAGAAGGTTTAAGGTCTCAGGTCTTGGCGCTTTTGCCTCTTGGGATTTTAATGTACCTACTCAAAAAAGGACGGAGTAACCCAAAACTATTTTCTTTTATTCCCCCACTATTTTTGATCTGGGCAAATTTGCATGGTACTTTTGCTTTTGGAATTTTAATCCTTGGAGTTTTCTTTGCCGCTTACTTTTTTGAGTTTAAAGAATATAGAAAACGCTTAGTAATAGTTGGACTTCTAGCTTTATTTTGCTCACTTTTAAATCCTTTTACTTACCACTCATATTTAGAAGTTTTAAGGCATACAAGTAGTCCGTACTTAAAAAATATTTTTGAGTGGCTACCCATTTATGCTGCCTGCCCGGACTGTCACGTGCCAACTTTTAGTATTTATTTAGTGATTTTATTGATAGCAGCCATTATTAAGCCTCAAAAATCAGAAATTCCCTATTTTTTGATAGTTTTAGGGCTTACATATCAGGCAATTCAAGCACGCCGTTATTTACCCCTTTTTGATGTTGCAACTATTCCTCTTCTTGCGAGTTTTTTAACTAGAATAAAATTTAAGTTTTTAGATCTTAGTGCCTATAAAATCACCGCTTTTCTTATTATTTTTATGAGTGTTATTACTATCCAATACAATCTTACTGTTCGCTTACCTAGTTTTAATTTTTATAAATATTCTGAAAATGATTTTTGCCTACGGCTTTCTGGTTGTCCAATGGGCGCTACTGAATATATTAAAAAACACCCTCCCATTGGCAATGGTTTTAATTTTTACGATTGGGGCGGCTACATGATTGGCCACGATTTTCCCGTTAAATTATTTGTGGATGGCCGCATGCATCTTTGGGGTGTTCATGGATATTCACCCTTTGGTGATTACATCAAAATGTACTACAACGGAGACAAAGATTTATTTAACCAATACGATTTTGATTGGGCTCTTGTCCAGTCTGGCTCTCCGATTGCCAAAATGATTGAAGAAGGCAATGTTGGCAATTGGCGACTAGCTTATTATGACGAAGTCAGTAGATATTACATACGAATAAGGTAAAGATGAATAAATACAAATGGCTTGCAATAATTATTAGTACTGTTGTTCTTATTGTGTCCTCGTCTCCAATCATCTATTTCTCCATTCACCCAAATTCAGGCCTAAAGTTCTTGGGCCGGCATTTCATAAATTCACAAGATGTTTATACCTATGTTTCTTTTATTGAACAAGCTAAAGGGGGGCGTAATTTATTTGAAAATCTTTATACAACCGAACCACAAAAACCAAGTTTAATCCGACCTTCCTATGTTGTTATTGGAAAGATTGCGGCTCTTACAAATACCACTTCTATAGTCGCATATCATTCAGCTCGGATAATTTTTGGAGTACTGTTTTTGTTTGTTCTTTATAAATTTGTTGGATTTTTCTTTAAAGATGAAAAAACTAGGTTTATTTCGTATACGCTTATTCTTACTTCCTCAGGCCTTGGATTCTTATTATTTAAATGGATACCAAACTCAATTGATCTGTGGATTCCAGAAGCGAATACATTCCTTTCTCTTTCGGAGGCACCTCATTTTATTCTTTCCCAAATGCTGGAACTTTTGGGTTTTATGGCATTTTTAACTTACCTGAAAAATAAAAATGCCTGGCTAATTTTGGTATCTTTCTTATCTTTTTTACTTTTATCATTTGAGCATCCTTTTAATCTTATTGTTATTGTTCCCGTTATTATATTAACCGGAATTTTGACCAAAACCTCCTGGAAAACTTGGCTAACGTTTTCTATTGCACCAACCATAGGACTTATCTTTCAGTACTACCTAACTTCCACAAATCCAACCCTGGCTTTATGGCAAAGTCAAAACATTCTTACCTCCCCCCCTCCTGTCAGCTTTATTTCCGGCTATGGATTACTTTTGATTCTGATGATTGTGACTGCTGAAAATCTTTTAAATGCCGATAAAATTAATTCCTATTATAAATTTGCACTTGTTTGGGTAGCAGCGACCGGTCTTTTAATTTATGCTCCGATTAGTTTTCAAAGAAGGTTGATAGAAGGTGTACATATCCCAATTGTTCTTTTGGCCACATACGGGCTTGTAGTTATATTTAGGAAACACAAATTAAAATACCAAACTTTAATTATTGCTGGAATTATTGCCATCCTTGCGGGTACATCGTTTTTTTCTATTTACAATGACTTTACTGTGATTGGAAATGATAAAAGTGATAACTATTACTACCATATTGCCCCTGAGGAAGAAAAAGCAATCGCTTGGTTGGGCTCAAAAACAAAACCGGATGATACTATTCTTTCCAGCTGGTATATTGGGAATATTATTCCCGGGATGATTGGGCGGAAAGTTTACCTTGGGCATAAAATTCAAACTGTAGATTGGGATGCAAAGAATCGTGAGCTTGATGATTTTGTTCTTAATGGGAATCCCACAAAATCAGATAAGTTTTTAAGGGATAATGGAATTAAATATATGTTTTTAGGTAAGAACGATGTGCTCTTGCAAAACGGTTTTAATGCAAAATATCATACCGATCTTAAGCTTGTTTACAATGAAGGAGAGGTAAGTATTTACCAGGTTCTTGGTAATTAATATTTATTCCAATAATTTATTTGTTCATTTACTTATAAAGAAGCGGTATTGTTGGAATAAAATAGATATACAAAATACCTTAAAAAAGTCTCACTTGACAATAAAATTTACACGATAAATACTGATTAGTCGAGAATAAACAAACATAAATAATATGAAATCACTTTTTGAAAATTTAGAAAAATACACTCTTTACTTACTTATTCTTCTTTACCCTATTTTTGTACTCCCCGTCTTTAGTAATCCTTATGTAGTACCTAAAGAGATACTCTTAGTTGTGCTTTGTTCATTGGTTTTAGTTTTTTGGGTAATTAAAACAATAATCTCCGGTTCATTTGATTTTAAGGTAGGTAAATTTGATTTGGGAGTACTTCTTGTAGCGATTGTTTATATTGCCGCGACACTTGTAAAAACTCCTAATAAAATGGAAGCTTTCCTCTTCCCTGGTACAACAACTTTATTAGTAGCCTCAGCTATTTTATACTTTTTAATAAACCAGCTTGATAAAAAAGGTAAAATGGGCGTTGCCTACAGTCTTTTATTCTCGGCAATTCTTTTGTCCGTTTCTACTCTTTTTACCCAGATCGGATTATGGACCAAAATTCCACAGCTCCCGGCATTTGTTAGAGATGTAAACTTTGTTGCTTTTGGCGGTAACTTGCCTGCTTTAATTTACTTGGTCTCTACTTTTATTCTTTCTTTTGCATTGATATTCAAAGAAAACGACTCAGCTAAAAAGTTATTCGTTGGGGTTTCTGCAGCTGTAATACTTTTAGGAATCATATTAATGGGCAAAAACGCCCTTCCCGGCAAATCCCAAGCTCTTCAGTTAACAGATTTTCAAACATCCTGGGCGGTTGGAATTGAAACTTTAAAACAAAGTCCACTCTTTGGAGTTGGGCCTGCAAACTACCTGACTGCTTTTAACCTTTTTAGGCCTGTTAACTATAACCAGACCTCACTTTGGTCAGTTAGGTTTACAACTGCACGAGACTTTTACCTTACTGTATTAACGGAAACAGGATTTGCAGGTATTATTGCTTTTGGAGTATTACTCATTCTTATCTATAAGTTTTTTGTAGGTAATTTAAGTTACCTCCGAAACTTAAGCGATTTAATGGAGAGGATAGCTTTAGCTACTTTACTTGTTATCTTCTTTTTTCTACCAGCAACACCAAATATCGTAACTTTGCTTTTTGTGCTCCTAGCACTTTTATCCTATTCCGAAGAAAAATCAGCAAATATTGTTAATTCCGGTAAAGCCGCAGGCATACTAATTAGTTTACCAATTATAGTAGGACTTTCTTTCCTTGGATTTTTTGGATCTAAAATGGTGCTTGCAGAATATAAATTCCAACAAGCGTTAGTAGCACTATCTAAAAATAATGCACAAAGCACATATGACAATATTCACTCCGCTATCGCACTTGAAAATAGAGTTGATAGATATCATGCCGCACTTGCCCAAATAGACATGGCTCTTGCAACCTCTTTAGCTGGTAAAAAAGAAGTAACAGATACCGATAAAAACGCTATTACCCAGCTTGTTCAGCAGGCTATTAACGAAGGCAAGTCTACAGCAGTACTTAACCCTCAAAGATCCGGTAATTGGGAAATACTTGCACAAATTTATAGAAGCATAATGCCATTTGCCCAGGGGGCTGATCAGTTTGCAATTCAAACCTACACTCAGGCAGTTGTACTTGACCCAACCAATCCTAACTTAAGAATTGCCCTTGGAGGCGTGTACTACGCTTTGGGACGCTACGATGAGGCAATTGATACGTTTAAGCTTGCTGTTCTTGCCAAGCCGGATTTAGCCAATGCTCATTACAATTTGTCGGTAGCTTACTCGGGTAAAAAAGATTTTGACAATGCAATCACCTCAATGAAGAATGTACTCAGTCTTGTTCCAAAAGATTCAAATGATTATAAATTAGCCCAAAAAGCTATTGAAGACTTGGAAAAGAACAAGCCAGCTAAAACAAGTACATCTGATAGTTTGAGTGCTCCACAGCCAGTAGGCACAAGCAACGTTAAGCCCCCAATTGTACTTCCAGCAGATTCTACCCCACCGACACAATAATTTCAGTTTATCAGATTTTAGTTGTCGGATTTCAGTTTCTCAAATACTCAGATTACTTTTTCTTTGGAGAAAAGCTTCGCCAAATAGTGGATAGCCTATTTAGGCTCTTCGCTAGACTGGTATATTTTTCAATAAGCTCATTGCATTCTTTAATGGGTATTCTGGAGAATCTTCTGGATAAAATAACAGCTTTAGTCAGATGTACAGTGACTTCATCACTTTCAGCCATGGCCATTTCGTAAAATCTGGCAGCCTCAAGCGGATTTCTTTGCTTTGCATACCCTTCTGCAATAATTGGCGCAATTGCTTCTCCGGAATTAAAGAGTTGAGTTCTCATCTTAATATGGGGGATCTTGTAGCCAATATCGTAGAGAGTGTCTAAATATTTAAGTGAATCTTGGTAAACTTCTAAATCTTTAAAAGATTTGATTATTCTCATTAATTAATAATATCAAATCTGACAGCCCGAAGACCTGAAATCCGATAACTGACACCTGAAAAACCGAAATTGAAGATTTGCTTATTTGTAGATTTCTCCTACTTTGCCGATGGAGAAGCTTCTGGAGATGGACTTGCGTCAGTTGGAGTTTGTGGCTGTTGATTGATGTTAACCGCACCTACTTCGATTACTCTATTTTCTGCTGGTCTATAAAGAATGGCTTTCTTTGCATTTGTATAAATTAAAACTCTGTCGCCATTTTTAGCATTCTTAAAGAAAGGTTGATCTTTGACTTTGGATATATCGGTAATTGTAGCAACTGTTGGTTTCTCGTCTGTTGGAAGGCTAATAAGTTTGCCAACTTCTGAAACCAATCTATCAACTTCAGCCTGAACTTGAGCTTGGCCTTTGGAAAGACCTAAAAGTTCTGGTTTTTGTTTAACTACGTAAGCTGCTCCACCTGCACCAAGTGCTAGAGCAACCAAAAACAAAACCAAGAATTTTACAAAACCTGGCATTCCCTTTTTAACTTCTTCCTGGACTTCATCGGCCATATCGGTATTTATATCACGAAGATTAAAATCATTGCAAGTAGTAGTTTTGTGGCTATAATTAAAAAGTGAAAAAATATTCATGGATAATACCTATTCGAAACGAGGCTGAGTCGGTTCCCCAATTAATAAATGAGGTTAAAAAAGTTATGGGAACTAAAAATTATGAAATAATAGCCGCGAACGATGCTTCAACTGACACAACAATCACTATTTTGGCAGAATTAGAAAATAAAAACCCAAATCTCAAAACTATAAATTTTCAGACACAGATGGGAAAATGGGCAGCATTAAGATCTGGTTTTGAAAAGTCTACAGGAAAAATAATAATAACAAGCGATTCTGACTTGCAAGATAATCCCAAGGAAGTAACAAAACTTTTAAAGGCCATGGAAAAGGGATACGATCTTGTGTCAGGTGCCAGAAATAATCGTAAAGATAGCTTTTATAAAACCTTTCTTTCAAAATTAGGATCTTCTTTTTTCAAATTTCAGGATATTAACTCCCCTTTTAAGGTTTATAGAAGACAAGTCTTTAAGCATATTCCAAAAGAAGGTTCACTTATTAGGTTCTCGCCCTTTTTTGCTGTCAAAATGGGTTATAAAGTGGCTGAAATCAAGATTAACTCCCGAAAACGCAAATTCGGAAAATCTAAATTTGGTGTCGAGAAATATTTCAGAATAGTATACGATGCAATTCTAATTAGCCTCCTCTTTATGGGATCCGGAAGAATCAATAAAAAATGAAGATCCTTATAGTTTCTCAGACCTTCCCATTAACTCCAACCGATTCAACTGCCCATTTTATGTACGATTTTGCTTCTGGGTTTAAAAGTCTTGGACACAAGGTTTTTATTCTTTTACCATTTAATGAAAATTTAAAGCCAAAATCATTCAAAAATATAAATATTAGTCAATTTAAATATGTTTTCCCGAATCGCCTAGCACAACTCGGCTATGGAAGAAGTTTAAAGGGTGGACAAACTTTAAGTTTATTTAATTACTTACTAATCCCCTTTTATGTACTTTTTCAGACCATTTCCTTATATAAACTGGTTAAAAATAAAAAAATCGATTTTATAAATGCCCATTGGATTCTACCAAATGGGCCTGCGGCTGTAATTGTTTCCATTTTAACTAGTAAACCCTTAATTATTACTTTGCCCGGATCTGATGTTTTTGTTAGTCAAATGAATCCTTTGTTTTGGATAGTTTCCAAGCTTTCAGCAAGGTTTGCAACGATCGTCACGAATAGCCCCCAACTGTCCTTGGATCTTAAAGAAAAAGGATATTTTATTCAGTATGCAGTCCCGGTAGAAAAAGGTACAAGGATATTAAATAAAAATGTGCTAATAGCTACCGCAGGGCGAAAAGTGCCTAAAAAAGGATTTGAGATAATTAAGAAGATTTTACCAAATATTGAAGTTATTTCAGGGATTAGCAACAATGAATTTAGAAAAAAACTTTTGGGAATAGATATTTTTATTGCGCTCTCGATTCGCGATTCAAAAGGAAATTTAGATGACGCTTCCTTAACGGTATTAGAGGCCATGGCCGCAGGCTGCACCGTAATTGCCAGTGATTTGCCAGGCTACAGACTAATAATAGAAAATGGTAAGAATGGTTTCTTAGTTAATCCTAAAAAAATTAATGAAATAAAGTCCATTATCGAGAAATTGCGTAAATCCCCAGCCCTAAGGCGTAATATTGGAAAAGGGGCAAAAAAGAAAATAATGGATTTTTACACCCCCAAGAGTATTGCAAAGGAATATGTCAGTCTTTTTTTAAAAGCCAAATAAAGTTTGGGTAAAATGGCTCAAAAGGTTTTAGGAGCCAAAGCGGTAAAAAATATCCGGTTCGCGCTTTCGCAATTCTGGGAGTAATTTTTTCAATATTAAATTCTTGACACAAACTTTCAAGTTCCCAATATGATTTGTAATACGTAGGCACATGCTGGTCTCTCTTAAATGGCCAATATTTGTTGACTCCGGCCAAAAAACAGATTCCCCCGGGTCGAAGTACTCTAAAAATTTCTTTAAAGAGTTTTTCTTGATCTTTAATGTAAAAATGAATCTGGTGTGCAATAACGATATCAAATGAATTTTGTGGAAATTTTAAGTCAGTGGCAGCCATAAATAAGAAGTTTTTCCTTTTAGGAATTGCCGATTTGTCTATATCGATTCCGGTAACTGATTTAAAGTTTGGAGTTAAATAATCAGTGATTATTCCGCTACTTGCACCCAAATCAAGAACCTTTAACTGTTTGAGTTTGTTTTTGCCAATTTTTTGCTGAAGAATCTTTAATATTTGCTCACCTCTTTTTAAACGTACCTTTTTATTAAATATGTCGGGATTGTTGAGAGCATAGTTGTAATCGCCCATTTTATTTAACAAATTGCAGATTTATTGGTACGGCCTTCATAAAACAAGTGTCGGGTATGAGTCCGTAAAACCTAATTGTGTTAGTTTCCTCGGCTGGGAAATAAAAATCAGTTACAGTTTTTGAAATATCTTTTCTTTGCGGGATCATATAATTGTTTAAGTAAAACAAGCCATCGCGTTTAGAACAACCTTCGCTTGGTATACTGACCCTCAGGTTTGTAATTTTATATTTTTTATCCAGGTTTATCTGCCAAAAATCGCCAAATTTTTTGTCAGATCCTTTAATTCCAACTAAACCGCTAAGTGAATCAAACTGGGAGTAATCTTCTTTAATAAATTTTTTATCATTTTTCCAAATCACAGCAATCGTTACTCCATCAGCCTTAATTTCGTAAACAGGTCTTAAGAACCGCTCTAAATATAAATAGGCAAAAACTTGCGGCGGCTGGGGGTAAACAATTGAGATTACATACTCCCCTTTTTGGTCAAAGGCAGAAAAATATGAACCAAAGCGAATATCGTTTCTAAGCCAGATCGAGGGAATTGCAACCATTGTGCCATCCAAATAGGCAAGCTTTGCGTCTTTTTCGGCATGAGTATTTAGCCAGTCAACTCCTTGTCTATATGGATTACTGTAGCTCGCCTGCCAGTCAAAAAGTTTGATTTTTACGGCTCCTTTTATTCCACCCACCAACTGATTAAAATAGACATTTTCGTTTGGGTGATAGACAACAAGAATAACTAACATAGAAAAAATATAGAAAATTCCAACGAGGGTATTTATATATTTTGGCAGCTTCTTTAACAAATAATTGATCCCAAAACCGGCAATAATAGCTACCGCCGGTAAAAGTTCTATAAACTGTCTAACGCTCCCAAAAACTGCAGCACCCGGTCTTACAACCCGTGCCAGTGGAATAATAAACCATAAAAATACCAATATAACTTCTGCTTTCTTTGAATCCTTGAATGATTGGTAAAGTCCAAAAACAAACCCAATAAGCGTAACAATAGGCATTCCAGTGAAAAATAAAAGAATAGAACTTGCGTCAATACCAAAGGGCAGTAGGAATGGTGAAGCAGTCTGAATACTTGGATCAACGCTTCCCACGTCCTTGTAAAACCTGAGTACTTCGATAATTCTTTGAACGGGAGAGTCCCAAAGATACGGCCATATTAAAACTAAAAGAACAATATTTGCCAACAAAAATATTGAGCCATAAACAAATAAGCGTTTAGTAAACCACTTCTTAAAATCGGGAGTTTTTCGTATCAAAAATAGCCATAAAATTAAAATTAAGGGTACAAAGAGGATATTAAATTTTGTCCCAAGACCCAGGAAAAATAAAATTGTAAAAAATATAAAATAGCTTAGTTTTCCCGCTTTGAACCAAAAATAGAAAGTGATAATGCTGCCAGCAAAAAAAGCAAGTTCGGGAATATCTTTAATATTAAAGTGAGATTCGGAAAAGAATATCGGGTAAAGCGCCAAGGTTGCACTTGAAATAATGGCAACCACCCTGCCCCAAACATGATTTGCAAAAACATATACCAGAAATATAGCTAGAACGGCTGTTAGTATGGAATATAAATGATACGACTCAACATCCCCCAAAACTCCAAATACTTCATAAAAAATATGATTGCTCAAAGCCTCCAGTTCGTCGCTTACTGGAGGGTGCCCCGGTCCCCTGTCAAAATATTCTCCGGTCCAAGCATTTGATTTATAAAAACTCTGCCTGCCCGCTAAATCACGGTATTTTTTGAAAATCTCCTGAACCGTAAGCCCATTTGGATTGTAAACAATTTGCTGAAGTGGTGAGGTGTTTGATTCCGCCGCATTAAGTTTGTAAGTAGACATTCTTTGATTTGAAATAAAAAGAGTCGGAGATGGCAGTTGAGGCTGGTCAAATTTAGATGTTCCTGTTGTTAGAAGGTGAAGGTAACTCTGACCGCGAAGAAAGTGTAAGGGGCTGTCTTCATTCATTCCATAGTCACTGAGAGTTAATATTCCAACAACTAAGAAGCATAGGCTAAGCGCGATTCCCGGCCAAAGATTTTTAAAATTCATATAAATATATTGACGCTCCAGTTGTTCTAAAATTCTCTATCCTTTTACCTTTTTTGTCTAGGTGGTTAAGAATATATTCTTCCTCATTCATGGGTCCCCAGACTGTATCGCGACTTACAATAACATGCGAAAAAATAAACCAAACTCTCCGCTTCCCCATAATTACTTTATCTATTTCTTGTATATATTTAGGCCAATCTTCCCTGGAAATTGTGCCTAAAAAGAAGTCCTCCCGATTAATGCCATATTGATGCATGTAATAGTAAAGCGGAGCTTCGCTTGCATAATAGGCATAGGTAAAATCATTTGGTTTTCTGTTCATTTGATAGTAGCTTAGAATCGGCTTAATCTCCTCAATTTGCCTTGGTTTAAAAAGCCGCATCCCGGATAAAATCATTGATGGAATTAATAAAACTGCGACAACTGCCAAAAACAGCCATTTTTCAGAAGCTTTTTTGACAAATTCAAAAGTCAATTCCGCGCCTTTTACTATTAAAATGATGAGGGCAGGTACAGCGTACAAAAACAGACGTGTAGTAAACGGATATTTATGAAACCCGGAAGCAATTAAGCCTAAAACTAATGGCAAAATAAGAAGTGTGAATGTTTTTTTGTCTTTCTTAAAATAAAAATGCGCACCTAAGAATAATAAAATTATTTCAACCCAAGCAGAAAGTGACCCCAAAAGCTCTTCAAATATAATCAGGAATCCCTGAAAATCATAAATCAACGAGGCTGGTTTAAGAACCGACAATCTAAAATAAGGCCATTCTCTTAAAAATGAAGTGTTTTGATAGGCGCTTGAAACATCGTAGCCATAAAGAATATAAAAAAGCAAAACCCAAGAAAGCACCATAAGTCCCCATATGGTTAAATTTTTAAAATCATGTTTTTTAATGAGCGGAATTGAATAGACAATTGCAATTGGAATTAATATAAAGACCGGCGAATGCGATAGAAAAAGTCCTAAAACTCCGACAACGAAAAGTAAAAGTCTGTTGTTTTTAAAAGCAATCAAATATAAAGTAATTGCTACTGCCACCCCTATTGAATACTGCTTAAGTTCTGTTGAATATCTAATAAGCAGGTCCGAAAAACTAAAAATTGAAAGGGCAAGAAGGGAAAAAATGCTGGAAAAATAATTATCTGCAAATTTTTTAAAAAGATATATTGATGCAATACCAAATAGTAGAGGTGGCAGACGTAAAACAAGTTCGCCTTGCCCAAAGAGCTCATACAAAAGCCTCTCTAGCCATAAAAATCCAATTGGTGCATGTTGATCGTAAATAAGTGGTCTTGTAAGTTCGAGGGCATTCTTTTGAATAACATTTAAGGCAAGAAATGCTTCATCGACCCATAGCGAACGATTCGAAAGATATTCAACAATTCGGATTAGTGAACCTAGAACAATAATTAAATATGCCATGACTGATATTACCTTAATTTAGCCACCTATGCATTGCCTAAGCATTGCATAGGTGAAAGAAGCTTGTGCCTTAGTTATTAACCTGTATATAGGTTCCACTAACCCAGCCCACTACGCCGTTGTAAGTTACTTTATACCAATTATTATTAACATCCGTATAATCTAAAGTCGTACCGGACCCAATCTGGCCGAGTTCGTTGTAGCTTGCATCAGGGCCTTCTCTAAGCCTGACAAAGCCTAAATCATTAGCTAAGACTGTTAAGTTTTGACTGGGTGCTGGGCTTACCAATGGGCTTGCCAACGGTGTGGGTGAAGGCGTTATTGTTGGCACTAAAGTAGGTGTTGGAACAACAACCTGAGGGCTAGCAGTTGGTGTAGGTTGAGGTGTCGCAGATACTAAAACGGGTTTAGAAGCATTAGTACTAATCGAAGTAAAGGCATCTTTTGCAGCAAGGGCAATCCAAGAAAATGTAATGTCACTCGTAGCTGCCGTTGCCAATTTTATTCTAAAACCTTTAGTAGTTCTTCTGGTTACAATATATTTTGTATCCCCTTGCAAAATGCTATTCTCAAGCGAGTTTTGTGCATTTTCATCACTACTATCACCAAGTGAAATTGTTGCGGTAACCGTAGGCATTACAGAATATTCTTTATCAAAAGTTACGTCGACGTAGTCAGAGTCGGTTTTAATTACAGCAAACCCGGCTGTATTCTTATTAAATAGAGGTGTGATATTAAATGTAGCCAAGCTATTAAATAGAGTTTCGGCATTAAATGTTGCTTTACCCAAGATTGTTAATCCGCCATCATCATCAAAACTAAACCTATTTCTGATTTCGGATGAAGCTGTAGAAACTTTTGCAATTTGAGCCTTGTAGTCCTCATAAGATGAAAGTTTATTTGCTATTATTTCATCGGCAAATACTTGCAAGCCCTCTATTTGATTAGCTTTGATTTTATCTGCCGTAAGTGTACCTGCAAAAAACGCATCACCATTTGAATTCAAACTAATTGCCGGAATCTTGTCCTGGCCTAAAACTTTTAGTGAATTTGTTTCTGTAGAATTACTTACAACGTCTCCCGCTTTTAAGTTGGCTATCATTGCATCCGCATATGCTGCAGTTGTTCCAATAGCGCTTCCAACTTTATCGACTATGCTGTACTTGGTCGTGGGTGAATCAGGTGTTTCTGTATTACTATTTATTGTGCTATTTGGATAAGAAAGAATGCCGTTTATAGAAAAGTCATCAAGATTTATATGATTGCCAATGTCGTACCAGGTTGGATTAACATAAACTAAAATCATTCCTACTCCATCTGGGAGTGGCTGTTGAGGAGCTTTTATGTCACGTTCCTGACTACCATCCCAAGATTCAAGAGCCCAACCTATTACTCTACCTGATTCGTTCGCCTTAGCTCCGACTCCAGGAATAGTTGATGTGGTTATAGCGTCTCCTGGCTTAACTTCGCCATTTTGGTTTGATACTTTTACATATACCTGACCAAGCATACCCACATTGGCCCAGGCTGGATCATCTTTATGGCTTCCGGTGCCATAGAAATCGTCATAACTTAAATCGTTATTAGAAGCTCCCCTTTCGATTGTAGTTACAGCTCCTGCGATATTTGTGTCATAAGACTGACTACTTTTTGCTACTTGGCCGTTTCCGCTTGCAGATATTACCATTATGTCGCCAGGTTCGCTTTCTCCGGGAACATCCTGCTGCATAAACTCAGAATAGTCAGCAATTAACGATTGGGTGGATTTAAAAGTATATTTTGTGCTTCCGGATTGGGTCCAAATTCTTGCAGAAGTTCCGGTTCCTGTTGCAGTTATTGTTCCTACCGAAAATACGCCCGCCGCCCAAGCAGTTGTAGTTGGGACCGCAAGGTAGTTATCAAAAAACTTTACGGCGGTACTTGAACCACTTGTTCCAATATTAATTGTTCCACCAGCACTTCCCGAGTCCAAGGTAACGGCACTGGTTGTTGTTGATTTAAGAGATAGTGCACCTGCACCTGTAATGTTTAAGGTGCCGGCAGAATTTGTAATAGTTGCGGCTGTACTTGAGGTAACAAGAAGTGTTCCCGAAGACCCGACATTCAAATTAATTTGGTTGTCGGTATTGTTATCAAGCGATTCTCCATTTTGGAGAGTTAAGTCTGTGGTAACACCTGTTGAAGCTATGTTTATGGCTGTTGTAATAGCTTGAGCGCTGGCTCCGATTGTGATTCCATTGGTTATAGCAGTTCCCGTAGAATTTGTAATTTTTAACCCGTCAGTAATTGTAGCTCCTGCAATTGCATCGTCAACTAAAATACCTGTTGTTAAAACACCTGCAGAATTTGTAATTTTTAAAGCATTTGTGGTTGTGCCGCTTGCACCGTTTCTATCGAGCCATAATAAATTATCAATGGTGTTTGAAGTATTAGTATTTGAAATTTTAACAGTGGTATCAACTCCGCCCCCGGAGGCTACTCCAGTTTCACCAAAGGTAAATGCAGTTTTACCATCGTTTGTTGGCAGCCAGTTCCAAACTATTGCATTATCTCCGTTTGAAATACCTGCCTGACCCGAGGTTGCAGCTGTAATGTTTTGAAGCGATACAGTAGTTTGAGCTGCTGCAGCACAGTTCTGCCAGGAACTTGCGTAATAACACTTAAATACATTTGAGACGGTGTTGTAATACATCGCACCATTTGTAGTCGTAGACGGATCTGCATTTCCCGAATCAAGAATCAACACGTCCGCCGTTGCTTTGGCACTACTTGTACCAATTTGAATGGAACCTGTTGTACCAGTACCTGCAACTTCAAGTGTAATTCCACCGGTTCCTGAATTTATATTTGTTGACCCGGCACTGCCATTGGCATTACCAATTGTTATATTTGTTTTTCCTGTACCTGCCGGGGTTGTATCCCCAATATGAATAGCTTGTGTAACACCTGTTAGGGTTGCCCCTGTCCCAATATTTATTATATTAGCTCCCGTTCCAGTGCCTTCATTTATAGTTGTGGCCGTTGCACTGGTTCCTACATTTACTGTTGTAGCATTTGTAGCAATTGTTACAGTCCCTGCACCTGTTGAATCAAGAGTTAACGTTCCACTTCCTTTAGAATTAATGGTCAAAGGAATATTGGTGCTTCCAGAAGAGGCAGCTATTGTTACTGCGGCGCCCGAAGTATTGCCTGTTATTGTCAAACCTTCAACAGCAGTTCCTGAGACATCGGCAACTGTAAATATTGCTACCCCGTTATCCTTGCCTACTATTATAGAGTTAGCCTGAGCAACGTTGTCTACCATCAAAGCCCCGTTTGAGTCCGCTGCATCAAGGCCAATTGCCAAAGATCCGGAAGTTGTGAAGTCTGTTGTGGTTGACCCAATATTTACGATGATGTTACTGCCAGCATCTTCTGTACCATTTAATGTATATGCTCCCAAAGTATCAGTTGAGCTGTCGAATGTAATTCCACCATTGGCAGCAATTGCGCTTGATGCTGTTACTGTAGAGGTTGAAACTCCTGTTGCGCCTGTTATGGCACCTGCAGAATCAATATCAATTGAGCCAGTATCTAAAATTTTTGAACCAATTGTGCCTGTGATTGATATTGCAGTGTCTTCTGTACCTGCAATTACAAAAGCGGTTGATGTTGCTGAAGCTCCACCATCTTTAAGAGTTAATGATAAACCTGTTTGATTGCCGGAAGATGAATTAGGAACTGTAGCATTAGTTGAAAAATCAAAAGTCAATCCTGATATGGCTCCATTTTGAGTTGTTGCTGACCCAAAAGCTGCATTAATTACAGTTCCTGTTGTCCACTGTGTGGCAAGAGCAATGTTTTCGATTGTTCCTGTAGTTGCCGGGTCAACCGTAATTAAACCACCATCTGCGATTTCCCATACTGTTGTTCCGTTATCTTTAGCATTAAATATCGGGCTAGATTGTCCTACATTATCAACCATCAAAGCGCCATTTGAATCTGCTGCATCAAGAGCAATTGCCAAAGAAGCTGATGTTGTAAAGTCTGTACCTGTTCCGCCAATGTTTGTAATTATGTTGGAACCAGCATCTTCTGTACCATTGAGTGTAAAGGCGCCAAGAGTGTCAGTTGAATTGTCAAAGGTTATTCCACCATTAGCTGCGATTGCAGACGAAGCAGTTACAGATGTAAACGTACCTGCCGCAGCTGAGCTTCCACCGATTGTAGTTCCATCAATGTTCCCGCCATTAATGTCCACTGTAGTTGCAGTTAATGTTCCAGAATCTGTTAATTCTGAATTGGCGATACCACCGTCTAAGATATCAAATTCAGCGGGTGTGATAAGAGTTCCTCCAATATCAAAAAGATTTGTAAATGTTCCCCCTGCATCTATAAATTTAATGGCAGCTGTAACCGCTGTATCTGTGTCTGAGTTATCAATTACCAAACTGGCATCCGTTACTCCGGTTGAGGCAGCGTTATCGATGTAAAGACCGTACTGAGTTCCGGAGGAGCTTGAATTAGTAACTGTAAGTGTTGTTGAATTAGCCGATGTCGTACCTGTAAAGGCCTGGTCAATTGTAAGAAGTGAATCACTATCCAAATTTATATCCATTCCGCTAGTTGATCCCGGCGTAAAAGTCTCAGCACCCGTCCAGGTTAAAGATGAAGATTGATCAATAGAAAGAGTTAATGCCCCACCTTCAGATCCAGCTGCTCCACCTGAAATTCCAGTTCCATTGGCAACTGAGGCTACATAGTTGCCTGCAGTATCTGTGCCAAGCGTCAGATCAGTTATTTCAGTTGGGCCAATACAGTTTGTACAAGAAAGGTCCCCGGCAGTTAAACCTGTTGCGGTTCCTGAAAGATGTGCATAATCCAGTGCAACTCCGGCCACATTACTGCCTTCATCAGTTACCACAAAATCACTGGCTGCATAATTAAAGGCTGTTGCGGCTGCAACAACACTACCTCCACCTTCCTCTGCTGCAACTGACCCACCACTTGCCGTTACCCAAGACAAAACTCCTGAACTATTTGACTGTAAAACTTTATCGCTGCCTGGTTTAGCAACCGGTAATGTATAAGTTGCGTCAGCTGTCTGTGATGTTGAGGGTTGGAATTCTGTTTTAAAACCTGAAGTATTGTCATAGAAAGTAAGTTTACCTGTATTTGATCCGTTCTTTCCTAATACTAAGTTCCCAGCGGTTGAAACACTCCAATCGGTTCCACTGTTTCCAATCGCAGTTGTTGCTACACCAGTTGTATTAATTGCTGAAGTTCCCAAAACAGTTTCGCCGCCATTGGCTGTTAAAATTCCAGCTAAAGTCAAAGCACCGGTTCCTGCTATAAAGTCCGTACCGGTATTGCCGATATTTGTGATAATTTGAGTGCTTGCATCTAGTGTTCCACCTAAAGTAAATGCTGAAAGGGTGTCCGAAGAGTTATCAAAAGTTATTCCACCATTGGCTGCAATTGCACTTGATGCTGTTACTGTAGAGGTTGAAACTCCTGTTGCGCCGGTAATTGCGCCGGCTGCTGTTATATTAATAGTGCCCGAAGTAACGAAATTATTATACCCGGTTCCAAATGTAATTCCGTTATAAGTATTATTTGTATGAGCTGTTGCGTTTTCAAACTTAAATCCTGTAATGGTATTTGCCCCACCCGCATTGTCAGTTCCTACAAATGTTAGATCGTTTCCAATTACTGAGACTGTCCCGGACGAAGCAGAGTTAGTTAAAGATTGCGTGTGTGAACTTGTTGCTGTGGTAGCAGATGAAAATACTTCGGCAAGAGTTGAATCGGCATCGGTATTGATTGTTAAATCATTTGTTGAACCTGGTGTAAATGTCCAGCCTCCTGTTATTGTTTCATTTTGGTCACTTCTGACTATTTTTGAGTTAGTGTAATCAAGAGATAAGTTTCCCTCGCCTGACGGAGAATTGGTTAAATTAAAATCAGTTCCTAAAAAGTCGATGGTTGTTGCAGTTGTAACAACATCAGAATCATCAACCTGTAAGGTTGCGACTCCACCACCGGCCCCGGTGTCATCAATTCCGCAGGTTAAAACTCCAGAAACAGTCTCAAGAGCAGAACAATTTGCAAAAGATGAATCTCCAAACGAAATTCCAGTCCCAGATGTTCCAGCATTAAAGACAACCGTATCACTATTTGCATCCCCCAAAGTTGTATTACCATTTGAGTTAAGTGTGGTAACTGAAGCGGCGGCGCGGGTTGAAGCACCAAGAATAGTTCCATCGATATTACCGCCATTAATGTCAACCGTACCAGCAGTTAACGTTCCACTGTCAGTGAGTTCGGAAAGAGCAATTCCACCATCGAGTAAATTAAGTTCTGCTCCCGATATTAACGTGCCTGCGTTATCGATTATATTTGTAAATGTTCCCCCTGCATCAATTATTTTAATTGCTGTGGTTACCGCTGTATCTGTGTCTGAGTTATCAATTACCAAACTGGCATCCGTTACTCCGGTTGAGGCAGCGTTATCTATGTAAAGACCGTACTGAGTTCCACTTGATGATGAATTTGTCATCGTGAGGGTTGCACTATTTGCAGTTGTTGTACCTGTAAAAGCTTGGTCAATCGTAAGAAGCGAGTCTGAGTCCAGATTAATGTCTACCCCGTTTGTAGAACTTGGCGTAAAAGTCTCCGCCCCTGTCCAGGTAAGGGAGGCTGTTTGATCAATCGCTAATGTTAATGCAGCGCCTTCCGATCCCGCTGCTCCACCTGAAATTCCAGTTCCATTGGCAACTGAGGCTACATAGTTGCCGGCAGTATCAGTTCCTAAAGTTAAATCTGTAATTTCTGTAGGGCCAATACAGTTTGTACAAGACAAGTCACCAGCTGTAAAACCTGTGTTGGTTCCTGTTAAACCTGTTGTCGCACCAGCTGTAGAAATTGACCAATTATCATCTGTAATGCTAACTCCAGTTGAGGAACTTGAACCTATTGTAATAGTATTAGCAACAGCATCGTTTCCAATTGTAACTGTGTTTGCATTTGTGCCCCCTTCCCCAATGTGGACTGTGTCTGCAGCTGAACCGGTACCAATATTTACAGTTCTTGTGAAGTTTGAAGAACCAAAATTCATTGTTCCACCGTTTTCAAGAGTATCAAGCGTTACAACAGGAGCACCGTTTGTGGTAGTTATTAATAAATAATTATTCGATCCTTCTGAAATCGTCAAAGCTGAGGCCGTATTGTCTCTAATATCAATATCAGTTGCTTGTGCATTTACGGCAAGAGTGGCATCGTTAATTGTTACAGTCCCTGTTGAATCAATTGTTACGGCTCCTGAATTACTGCCAACATTTGTAGCGCCGGTTGATGAAAGACTTGTAAAAGCTCCGGTTGAAGCCGAACTGGCTCCGATTGCGGCTCCATCAATTGCTCCACCGTTAATGTCAACCGTACCTGCAGTTAGGGTTCCACTGTCGGTGAGTTCGGAAAGGGCAATTCCACCGTCAACTATGTTTAATTCTGCGGCTGTAATTAAAGTTCCATTGTTGTCAATTGCATTATTCCAACCAGAGCCAATTCTAATTGCACTTTCAACAGCTGTTGAATCTGTAACGTTGTCTAAATTAAGGCCATAAAGAGTGTCTCCTGAATCATTATTAGAATTAGTGTTTGCATTAACATAGATTGCGGAAAGTGTTTGGTCTGTAGCGTCCAAACTGAACTTTGGAGTTACGGTTAACCCTTTTGCAGTTGCGGTAGTTCCAACTGGTGAAAATGTTTGAACAAAAGTTCCAGTTCCGTCACTTAGTGCTAGGTTCTGATTCGCAGAAACTGTTACACCACCGCTTGCAGTTAAAACACCGGCAAGATTTAAGGCACCAGTTGAGGCCACAAAGTCTGTACCCGTATTGCCGATATTTGTAATTATTTGAGTATTGGCATCTTCTGTGCCACCCAATGTGTATGCTCCCAAAGTATCAGTTGATTGATCAAAAGTTATTCCACCGTTGGCAGCTATCGCATTTGAAGCTGTAACCGTAGTTGTAGCTACCCCTGTTGCGCCGGTTATAGCCCCCGCCGCTGTTATATTAATAGTCCCGGAAGTAACAAAGTTGTTATAACCAGTCCCAAAAGTAATACCGTTATAAGTGTTATTTGTATGTGCGGCTGCATTTTCGAATTTATAACCTGTAATGGTATTGGTGCCACCAGCGTTATCGGTTCCAACAAATGTTATGTCGTTTCCTACTACAGCAATTGTTCCTGAAGAAGCACTGTTGGTAAGGGACTGTGTATGGGAATTGGTATTATTAGTCGCTGATGAAAATACCTCTGCCAAAGTTGAATCACCATCTGTATTAATGGTTAAGTCGTTTGTACTTGAAGGTGTAAATGTTGAGTTGCCTGTCCAGGTCAAGCTTGCCGACTGATCAACTGCAAGTGTAAGTCCAGAGCCTTCCCCACCACCATCGCCACCCGTTATTCCAGTTCCATTTGTAATTGAACCAACATAATTCCCTGTTGTATCAGTAGTTAAGGCAACGGCATTATTTGCAATTGTTAGTGCGCCAGTATTTGAAATTGTTGCGTCAGTGCCAAGTGTTACAAACAAAGGAGGATTACTTGATTTACCAACCAAAATTTGTCCATCTGTTCCTGCTGTGACTGATGCCAGTGTATCAGCACTTGATGTATAAAGAAGTGTGTTTGTTCCTCCAAATGTGCCAACTCCAGTACCGCCACGAGCAACTGCAACAGTTGTAAAACCACTCCCAAGTGTACCTGCTGTTAATGTTCCAACGCCTGTTATTCCTGTATAACTTCCCGAAATTCCTGCAGTTTGGACAACACCACTACCTGATATTATCTGCGCACCATTGTATCGTAAGATATCAGTTAAACCTGTTCCAAAGTTTAAGCCATAATAACTATTGTTTGTATGGGCTGTAGCATTTTCAAACTTAATTCCATTAAGCACATTTGTTCCACCTGCATTATCAGTACCAACTAAAGTAATATCATCACCATTTGTGGTAATGCTTCCGCTTGAGGCAGAATTTGTAATCGACTCTGTATGACTTGATGAATTGTTTGTCGCCGATGAAAAGACTTCTGCCAGTGTCGAGTCGGCGTCAGTATTAATTGTTAAGTCGTTAGTTGAACTTGGTGTAAAAGTCTGGGCTCCTGTCCAAGTTGGACTAAATGCCTGGTCAACTGAAAGTGTTAAGGTGGCACCCTCACTTCCAGCAGCCCCACCCGAAATTCCGGTTCCATTTGCAACTGAAGCAACGTAACTCCCAGTTGTATCCGTTGTTAATGCAACAGAGTTTGACCCAACAGTTAGCCCTCCAGAAAAACTACCAGTAATATCCCCCGCACCAGGCGATTCGCCAACATTTACATAAACGCTATCGAGAGTGGATGTGTAATTATTTGTATCTAAAAGAGTTCCGCTCCTACCATCCAAAAGTCCTAATTCAGTCGGTGAAATAAGTGTGCCATTTATATCAAAGGCATTGTTCCAACCAGAACCAATTCTAATTGCACTCTCAACGGCAGTTGAGTCAATAACGTTATCTAAATTAAGTCCGTAGAGAGTGTCCCCTGAATCGTTATTGGAATTAGTATTGGGGTTAACATAAATAGCGGACAAAGTTTGGTCTGTAGCGTCAAGTGTAAACTTTGGAGTTACTGTTAACCCTTTTGCAGTTGCGGTAGTTCCAACTGGTGAAAATGTTTGAACGAATGTTCCCGTGCCATCACTTAGTGCAAAGTTGGCATTGGCGTCAATTGTAACTGCATTAAGAGTAGAAGCTGAGTCAACATTAAGAGTGCTAGTTGTTGAAACGGCTGCCGTTAATGATCCGATTGCAGTTTCACCTGTCAAAGTTGCATTCGCGGCAACTGTAATGAAGTCGGACGAAATAGGCGCATATTTCGATGCAAGCGCGGTTCCGCCTTCAGAAACTGAAGCAAAAGCTGCAGCCCCTGCGGCGCTGACACTCCAATTATCATCAGTCAACGACAGTGTATTTGATGTAATGGTGACTGTATCTGCTGCTGCCCCCAGAAGAATATTATCAGCTCCTGCGTCGTTGGCTGTAATGTCCCCGGTTCCGGATAGGGTTGTAAAGGCACCACTGGAAGGCGTTGAAGCCCCGAGGGTTGTACCGTTAATTGTTCCGCCTGTTGCTGTCAATGTTCCCGCGGTTAGTGAGTTACTGGCACCAGATAAAGTTAAAGTATTTGAATATGTTCCAGAAAGCCCAGCACTCTGAAGTACTCCACTACCTGATATTATCTGTGTACCATTATATCGTAGGATATCAGTTAAGCCTGTTCCAAAGTTTAAGCCATAGAAAGAGTTGTTGGTTGCAGCAGATATATTTTCAAATTTAATTCCATTAATTGTATTGGTACCGCCCGAGTTGTTGGTTCCAACAAGAGTAATATCGCTACCATTAGTTATAATTGTTCCGCTTGAAGCTGAATTTGTAATCGACTCTGTGTGACTAGAAGTGTTATTGGTTGCCGACGAAAACACTTCTGTGAGTGTTGAGTCAGCATCTGTATTAATTGTTAAGTCATTTGTAGAACTTGGCGTAAAAGTCTGGGCTCCTGTCCAAGTTGGTGAGAATGATTGATCAATAGATATAGTTAATGCCCCACCCTCCGATCCCGCTGCTCCACCTGAAATTCCAGTTCCATTGGCAACTGAGGCTACATAGTTGCCTGCAGTATCTGTTCCTAAAGTTAAATCAGTAATTTCAGTTGGACCAATACAGTTTGTACAAGATAAGTCGCCGGCAGTTAAACCAGTTGCAGTTCCTGAAAGGTTTGCATAATCAAGTGCAATACCTCCAATATTGCTTCCTTCATCGCTTACTATAAAATCATTGCCTGCAAAGTTCGCCGCAGTTGCCGCTCCAACAACAGTAGAACCTGCTTCTTTAAGGGTAAATGACCCGGCTCCACCTGTTGAATCACTTGCACAACCCCAAGTGTCTGCTGACTCGTTCCATTTAAGTAGTTGGCCATCTGCACAACCTTGAAGTAATGTTGCTCCA
>WNFL01181111.1_pt1 | contig 27867 bp, 29 predicted proteins | sample 5400361 | NCBI WGS metagenome assembly WNFL01 (sample SAMN13153351, study PRJNA577476) | soil metagenome | isolation source: 40 cm soil on Douglas fir-dominated hillslope | place: USA:California | collected 2013-09-17
CGTTCGAGGAAGACTGCGTGCACTTCCATCGCGCCAATCGCGACGCGCTCTCGCCCTTCCCCGGCCTGCACGCGCGTTTCAAGAAGCAGTGCGACGAGTATTTCGTCCTCAAGCATCGCAACGAGCCGCGCGGCATCGGCGGCACGTTCTTCGACGACTTCAGCGAAGGCGGCTTCGACAGTGCGTTCGCCGTGATGCGCGCCGTGGGCGACGCGTTCATCCCGGCGTATCTCCCGATCGCGAAGCGGCGCCTCGACAAGCCCTACGGCGACCGCGAGCGCGATTTCCAGGCGTACCGGCGCGGCCGCTACGTGGAGTTCAACCTCGTGTGGGACCGCGGCACGCTCTTCGGATTGCAATCGGGGGGACGCGCCGAATCGATCCTCATGTCGCTGCCGCCCGTGGTGCGCTGGCGATACGACTGGCAGCCGGAGCCGGGATCGCCGGAAGCGAAGCTGCACGCCGTGCTGATGCCGCCGCGCGATTGGGCGAACGCATGAAATTCGAGACGCGGCGCCAGCAACTCGCGAGCCCCGAGGTTTTCCGCCACCGGCTGCTGCGCTCGTTCGCCGTGGGATCCCTCATGGTCGCCGTCTCGCTGGCGGTCGGCATGGTGGGCTACGGCGTGCTGGAATCGCTGGGCCCGCTCGATTCATTCCTCAACGCCGCCATGATCCTTTCCGGCATGGGGCCGCTGCACAATCCGAAGACGGACGCCGGCAAGGTGTTCGCCGGCATCTACGCGCTCTACTCGGGGTTCGCCGTGCTCGTCATCGCGGGCGTGACGTTCGCTCCCGCCATCCATCGGGTGCTGCACCGGTTCCACCTGGCCGACGAGCAGGACGAGGCGAACGCGGAGGCGAGCGACAAGAAGAAGGAAGGCAAGCGGGCGAAGGCCGCGCGGAAATGATCGAACCATGCTGAACGGACGCCGCATCGCCGTCGTGATGCCCGCCTACAAGGCGGAAAAGACGCTGCGGCGCACGTTCGACGGCATTCCGCACGACGTCGTGGACCACGTGATCCTCACCGATGACGCGTCCGGGGATGCGACGGCGCAGCTGGCGCTTTCGCTGGGCATCCGCACGCTCGTGCACGATCGCAACCGCGGCTACGGGGCGAACCAGAAGACCTGCTACCTCGAGGCGCTGCGCCTGGGCGCCGACGTCGTCGTGATGCTGCATCCGGATTACCAGTACGAGCCGCGGCTGGTGACGCCGATGGCCTCGATGATCAGCTCGGGCGTATACGACGTGGTGCTGGGCTCGCGCATCCTGGGCGGCACGGCGATGGCGGGCGGTATGCCGCTGTGGAAGTACGCCGCCAATCGCGCGCTCACGGCGATCGAGAACATGGCGCTGGGATCCAAGCTCTCCGAATTCCACACGGGCTTCCGCGCCTATTCGCGCGAGGCCCTCCTCGCGATGCCGATCCTCGCCAACTCCGACGATTTCGTCTTCGACAACCAGCTCATCGCGCAGGCCGTGGGCCTGGGGCTTCGCATCGGCGAGATCTCGTGTCCGACTTCGTACCACGGCGACGCGAGCTCCATCAATTTCTCGCGCTCGGTGCGCTATGGCTTCGGCGTGCTGGCGACTTCGGCCGCGTTCCTCGCGTGGCGCATGCGCCTCGCGCGCCCGCGCATCTTCGCCGGGCGCGACGAGGACCGGCTGGGATCGCGGCTCGGCTCGAACGCCTAGGACGCGGGCCCTTCGATCAGCAGCAGGCGGCCGTTGCTGTTGGCCTTGCGCAGCGCCTTGGGCTTCTGGTATTCCGGCGAGTCCCACCACTTGCGCGCCCCCTCCCCCGTGGGAAACTCGATCACCACCCGCCGGCGCTCTGGCCACTCGCCTTCGAGCACCTGCGTCCTGCCGCCGCGCACGAGGAAACGCCCGCCGTATTTCTGGATGGTGGCCGGCACCTGGGCCGTGTATTCCTTGTAGCCCTCGGGATGGGTGATCTCGATCTCGGCGATGACATAGGCGGCGGGCATCTTTTCGTCCTTTTGGCGTCCAAGGCAGTATGAGATGGTGCCATGGCAACGCCCTTCCCTGAACCGGCGGTCCGCCACGACCACGGCGAGCGCAACGGCGTGTTCTTCATCGAACGCGAGGGCCGGCGCGTGGCCGAGCTCACCTATCGCATGATGGGCGAGACGGTGGTCGTCGATCACACCTGGGTCGATCCCACGCTTCGCGGCGGCGCCCTCGCACCGAGACTCGTGCAGGCGGTGGTCGACTGGGCGCGCCGCGAACAGCGCCTGATCAGCCCCGTGTGCTCGTACGTGAGGATCGTGATGGACCGCTCGCCGCAGACGTACAAGGACGTGCGCAAGGCCTGAGCGCGGTTGCGCTATATTTCCGCCGATGACAGCCGAGCCCGATCGACGTCCCGTCGCCATCGTCGCCTCCGACGCGCCGGCCAGGGCGAAACCGACCAGCTATCCGGAACCCTTCGCATCGCGGATGGCGGGCCGGATGAAGCGCCCGCTAGGCGACTTGTTCGGCCTGGCCAATTTCGGGGTGAATCTCACGCGCCTCGCCCCGGGCGCCGTTTCCGCGCTGCGCCACGCGCACTCGAAACAGGACGAGTTCGTCTACATCCTCGAGGGACAGCCCACGCTGCACACCGACGAGGGCAGGACGCGGCTCGTGCCGGGAATGTGCGCGGGATTCAGGGCCGGCACGGGCAACGGTCACTGCCTCGTCAACGAGACGAAGGAAGACGTCGTCTATCTCGAGATCGGCGACAGGACGCCCGGCGACGAGGGAAGCTATCCCGACGACGACATCCAGGCGGCGTTTGTCGACGGCAAGTGGAAGTTCACGCGCAGGGACGGTTCGGCGTACTGATGGCGAAGCGCATGATGACCGACGCCGCGAGCCCCGAGGCGTACGTCGCTGCGCTGAAAGGCTGGCGCCGCGATCTCGTCGAGCACCTGCGCGGCACGGTCCTCGCAGCGGCCAGGCTCGACGAAGGGATCAAGTACGGAAACCTCTTCTACTCGGCGAACGGCCCCGCGATCGTGATCCGCGCCGAGGACAAGCGCGTGCTCCTCGCGTTCTTCCGCGGCAAACGGCTGCGCGACATCGAGCCGCGACTCGAGGCGAGCGGAAAGTACGAGCTGGCGAACCTCCAGCTCCTCGAAGGCGACGTGATCGCGGCAAGCACCCTTCGCAAGCTCGTGAAGGAGGCCGTCGCGCTGAACAAGCGGCTCGGCGACCCCACGCACGCGGCGAAGAAAACGCGCAACTAGAGTTTCTCGTAGGCGAGGCGCACGGGCTCCGCGCCGTGGATCTTCTCCAGGCGGCGAACGATGAAGTGGCCACGCGCCATGTCCTGGTAGTGCGCGATGAAGAGCGTGTTGATGAGCGCGCCGCCCGCCGCGCCGATCACGGGCACCAGCTGCGCCGCGGTCTTCTCCGAGACGACCACGCCGAATCGCGCGGCGATGAGGCTCACCAGCCGCACCAGCGCGGGCCCGCCGCCCTTCGCGAGGCCCTTCTGCGCGAGATGCTTCGAGGCCTCGGTGACCGCGGTGGCGAGCGCGGAGCGCGCGGCGAAGTAGCCGGATTCCGCGGCGTTGTCACGCGCGTCCGTGGGACTGCCCAACGCGAACACGACGAGGCAGGCGAGCTTCGTATCGATGTGGCGCGGATCTTCGCCCTCGCTCGCGGCGATGTCGGCGATGGAGCGCAGGATGATGGTGGTCGAGATCGGCAGCTCGACACCCAGCGCGATGAGCCCGAAGGCGCCGCCGACGGCGCCGGAAGTCGCCACGGCGAAGCGATGCGCGGCATTGCGCGCGCCCTTCGTGCCTTGCGTACCGGACCTCGCTCCCAGGCTTCTCACCGCCACGTCCAGCGCTTTCATGAGCGCTCTTTCCGTTGCGCTGTGCACGCCCGCCTGCCACTTCTTCGGCAGCAGCTTCATTCCCTTCTCGACGGGGAGCTTCGCCTGCCGCAGCTCCTCGAGCTCCTCCTTTGAGAAAGGCACCGTCAGTAGGTCCAGGTGAACGTGACCCAGACCTTGCGAATGGTCGGATCGGGCGTGTTGGGGCCGGGATCGTAGCGCGCGTGCTGCAGGCGCAGCGTCATGTTCTCGTTCCACGGGTAGGTGAGGCCCACATCGAGCTCCTTGCCGAAATCGATGCTGCCATAGTCGGAGCGGAAGCGGTGCGATTCGCCGTAGAACGTGACTTCACGCCAGGCGGCCTTCAGCGTGATCCATCCGTCGCGCAGCCCCTGGCGCGGGGTGTTGAAGAAGTGCAGCGTCCAGCCGTTGAATGCGTAGAAGTCCGTGAGCGGCATCTGCACGCCGTAGGCGCCGCCGTTGCTGCCCTTCACCTCGTAGTCGTAGCGCAGGACCGACTGGCGCCAGCCGGCGCCGCCGCCCAGGCGCCAGTATCTTGCGTCGATGCGCGAATCCCCGCCCGCATACGGGCGCTGCCATGCGATTTCCGCCTCGTACGGAAAATCGAATTCGCCCGCGCGAAACGCCGTGCCTTCGGCGCGCACACCCGCCACGCGATACGAGTTGTTCGCGAAACCCGTGAAGGCGCCGTTGGACGGCTGGTCGTGGAAATAGCCGTATGCGACCAGCGCGTGCCCGGGGAGCGGATTCCACGCCGCGTGCATCAGCGTGAGGTTGAGGTCGCTCTCGTGACCGCTCGTGTCGCGCACCTGTGCGAAGTACGCGCCGTACAGCTCGACGCCGAAGGGCGTCCCGTACCTCACGCTCACGCCGTCGAACACCTGCGGGATCTGGCGGAAGTTGTTGTCGCTCACCCAGCGCTGGTTGTCCATGCGCACGACCTGGCGCCCGGCGCGCACGCGCGCGGATTCGATCCCGGTGAAATCGATGTACGCCTGGTTGATGCCGGTGTAGTTCGGGTCGGGAAGCAGCGGATAGGGCGAACTCGCGAAGTTGTTCCCGTCGTCGTTGAAGTGGGGATCGATGTGGTCGGCATGGATGCCCTCGAGCACGATGCGCATCATTGCCTCGATGGGCGCGGACGCATATCCGGCGAGGATGCGCACGGTGCCGCCCGTGGTGACTTCGGGCTTGTCGCTCTCCTCGATGTGGTTGTAGCGCGGCCGCAGCTCGAAGGTGAAGCGTCCCTGGGGAGATTCCTGCGCGCGGGCCGGCATGAGGACGAACGCGGCCGCGCCGGCCGCAGCGATGCGCAACGCCAGTCGCTTCCGACGTAATGCGCGCATTTGCATGTGCACGTCTAGAATAGAGTCACCTAAACTCCGGCTCGCCGCAGTCTCCCGCAGCTAGACGGTAATGTCCAGACTCGGACTTGCGGCAACCCTGTTTTCATTCCATGCACTTGCGCCGCTCGCCGCGCACGCGGCCACGCTGCAGGTGCAGGTGAAGGACGCTTCCGGAAAGCCGCTCCAGGACACGGTCGTCTATGCGATCGCCGGGGCGTCGCACGACATGCGCCCGCCGAAGTCGCCGGTCGCCGTCGAGCAGGTCGACCGGGAGTTCGTGCCCTATGTGACGGTGCTCCAGACCGGGACCACGGTCACCTTCCCGAATCGGGACCCGATCCTGCACCACGTCTATTCGTTCTCGCCCGCGAAGCCCTTCGAGATCAAGCTCTATACGGGCAAGTCGCCGGTCGAGGTGGTGTTCGACAAGCCGGGCGTGGTTGCACTGGGTTGCAATATCCACGACTGGATGATCGGCTACATCGCGGTGGTTCCGACGCCCTGGTTCGCCAAGACCGATGCCGCCGGAACCGCGATCATTCGCGACCTTCCCCCCGGTGGCTACGACATACAGGCGTGGCATCCCCACCAACGAGGTACGATCGGTCCGTCGCGGGTGACGTTCGATGCCGCCTCTTCCACGCATTCGGCGGCCTTCACCCTCGACGCGCCGCCGCGCAAGCCCAAGTACAAGCCGCCGCTCGACCGACTCAAGTACTGATGACCGAAACGCCGCCGCCGCCACCGCCACCACCACCGCCTGCGAAGCGCCCCTGGCTGACGCTTTCGAGCCTCGGCACGCGGCTCGTGATCTTCTTCGTGGCGCTGCTCGTGCTGGTGCAGGGATTGGGCGCGTTCCTCGTGATCCAGGCCAACTCGCAGATCGCGCGCCAGACGATCGACGGGGAGCTGGAGCAGGGAGAGCGCGTCTTCCGCAAGCAGCTGTCGCAGAACCAGGCGCGGCTCGAGCAGGGCGTGGCGATCCTCTCCTCCGACTTCGCGTTCCGGCAGGCCATCGCATCCAACGACACGGGAACGATCCTCTCGGTCCTGCGCAACCACGGCGCAAGGTTGGGCGCGAGCGTGATGACGCTCGCCTCGCTCACGAACACGGTGCGCGCCGACACGCTCGACGAAAACCGCGCCGGCAAGCCGTTCGCGTTCCCGGAGCTGCTGAAGCTCGCGGAAGCCGACGGCAGGGCCTCCTCCGTCGTGATCCGCGACGGCAAGCTCTACCAGCTCGTCGTCGTGCCGGTGCTGGCACCCGAGCCCATCGCGTGGGTCGGGCCCGCGTTCGAGGTGGATGATCGCGTGGCGAAGGAGCTGAACGAGCTCACGGGCCTCGAAGTCACGTTCGCGAGCCGGATGGCGGAGGCGCCGTGGAAGCTGCACGCCTCCACGCTCTCGGCGCCGCTGCGCGCGAGCCTGCTCGCCACGCTCGAGGGCGACAGCGGCATACCGTCGCGAGTGCACGACGTGGAGGTGGGCGGCGACGAATACGAGACGCGCGTCACGCGCCTGGAATCGCGCCCCGATACCAACATCGTCGCGATCCTGCAGAAGCCGCTCGCGGTGGGTCTCGCGCCCTTCCGGCGCATCAGCTCGTCGTTCTTCTGGCTCACGCTGGCGGGACTGTCCATGCTCGTCGCGGGAAGCCTCGTGATCGCGCGCAGCATCACGCGTCCCGTGCACCGCCTGGCGGAAGCGGCCAACCGCGTGCAGCAGGGCGACTACACGAAGCACGTGGCGGTCGAGCACAAGGACGAGATCGGCCAGCTCGCGGTGAGCTTCAACCACATGCTCGACGGCATCGTGAGCCGCGAGCGCGAGATCCTGCGCCTCGCGTACGAGGATGGCCTCACCGGGCTTCCCAATCGCTCGATGTTCAACGAGCAGCTGGGCCAGGCGGTGAGGACTGCGCGACGCTCCGCGCATCCCCTTTCGGTGCTCGTCTTCGACATGGACCGCTTCAAGACCATCAACGACACGCTGGGCCACCCGGTGGGCGACCAGGCGCTGCGCGAGGTGGGCGTTCGCGTGCGTGCGGCGCTGCGCGACTCCGACGTGATCGCGCGGCTGGGAGGGGACGAATTCGCGGTGCTCCTCACCACGAGCGGCACCGAGCACGCCGCGAAGGTCGTCTGCGGCAAGATCCTGAAGGCGCTCGAGGAGCCGCTGGTGATCGACGGCCAGTCGATGGACATTACGGCCTCGATCGGCATCGCGCAGTTCCCGGAGCATGGCGACGATCCCAACGCGCTCATGCGCGCGGCCGACGTCGCCATGTACGAGGCCAAGCGCACCAAGTCGGGGTTCTCGGTGTACGACCCGACGCACGACGAGCGCCGCCAGGAATTCCTCACGCTGCTGGGGGAGCTGCGCCACGCGGTGGAAGCGGGCGAGCTCGTGCTGCACTACCAGCCGAAGATGAGCCTCGCGGAGGGTCGCGTGACCGCGGTGGAGGCGCTGGTGCGCTGGCGCCATCCGCAGCGCGGGTTCATCGAACCCGGACAGTTCATCCCCTTCGCCGAGCAGACGGGCTACATCAGCGCGATCACGCGCTGGGTGCTGGGCAAGGCGATCGAGCAGTGCGGCGTGTGGGAGCGCACGGGCCTTCGCATCCGCATGTCGGTCAACATCTCCGCGCGCGACCTGCAGCTGGGCGAGGCGCTGGTGCAGCACGTGGCGGGCGCGCTCCAGGCCGCGGAGCTGCCCGCGGGCATGCTCTGTCTCGAGATCACGGAGAGCGCGCTCATGGAGGATCCCGGCAGCGCGCAATCGACGCTGCGCAAGCTTCGCGAGCTGGGCATCACCACGTCGATCGACGATTACGGCACCGGCTACTCGTCGCTCGCGTACATCAAGCAGCTCGCCGTCAACGAGCTCAAGATCGACCGCGCGTTCGTTTCAGGCATGGAAGCCGACAAGCGCAACGCCGCCATCGTGCGCTCGACGATCGAGCTGGGGCACAACCTCGGGCTCACGGTCGTGGCGGAGGGCGTGGAGACGGACCACGAGCTCGCGGAGCTGCGCCGCTACGGATGCGACAGCGCGCAGGGCTACTATTTCGCGCGGCCGATGCCCGCGGCTTCCTTCGAGCGCTGGTTAAGCGGGATCCGGGACAAGCCGGTTGGCGAGCGCAGCCCCACCCTTGGAGAAGCCTGATTCGTAGCGCCTGAGCGCGTCGCTCACGTGCTGCTGCAGCTCCTTCGCGTTCACCGGCTTGGCGAGGAAGCGGTGGACGTGCGCCTGGTTGATGAGGTCGGCGACGACCTCGGAATCGGGCTGGTCCGAGAGCAGGATCGAGAGCGTGTCGGGGCGCTTGGCCTTCAGAAGCTTGAAGAGCGAGACGATGCCCTTGGCGCCCGCGCGCAGGTCGGCCACCACCGCGGCCACGTCGTTCGATTGCAGGATCTTCGCCGCATCGGCCGCCGAAGCGCCTTCGTGCACGGTGACGTCGTTGCCCAGCATCCGCTGCAGGCCCTTGGCGAGCGCGTTGTCGGTGTCGATCACGAGGATGGAAGCGGCGACCTTCTTCGCCTGCAGCTTCTCCGCCGGCGGCGGCGCCACCTTCGCGGCGACCTCGGCGGCATCCTTGAGCACGGCGCGGATTTCGTCGTTGTCCCACGGCTTCTTCACGAAGCGGAAGATCTCGCCGTCGTTGATGGAGCCCACCAGGGCTGCGAGATCCGAGTAGCCGGTGAGCAGGATGCGCACGGTGCGCGGATGGCTCTTCTTCACCTCGCGCAGCAGCTCCACGCCGGCCATGCCGGGCATGCGCTGGTCGCTCACGATGACTTGAACGGGATTGGACTTCAGCAGCTCCGCCGCCGCCTCGCCTCCGACTGCCGTGAGGACTTCGTATTCGTCGCGGAAGAGCATGCGAAGCGCGTTGAGGATGCGCTCCTCGTCGTCCACGAAGAGGACCTTGGTCTTCGGCGCCGCGGGCTCCCGGGGTTTTTCGGGCTCGGCCGCCTTCGGCGCGATGAGCTTGGCCTTCTGCGCGAGCGTCCCTTCGGGCGGCGCCTTCACGGGCCTGGGCGTGAGTGACTTCTCCGCGCCGGCCCAGGCTTCCTTCGCGATGGGTGCTTTCGGCACGCCGAGGGGAGCGCCGATGGATTCCTGCAGTCCCAGGCGCAAGCCGTCGCCGAATTCGCGCGCCGCGCTGAAGCGGTCGGCGGGATCCTTGGACAGGGCGCGCTGGATCACCCAGTCGAGCTGCCATGCGATCTTCGTCACCATCGACGACGGATCGGAAGGCCGCTCCTGCATCACGCGATGGACGACTTCCTCGCGCGTGCCGCTGAAGGGCGGCCGGCGCGTGACCAGGGTGTAGAGGAGCGCGCTCGCCTGGTAGATGTCGGTGCGTGCGTTGGTGACGTTGTCCGAGAGCTGCTCGGGCGCCATGAATTCCGGCGTGCCCATGTTCGCCACCAGGTTCGCGAGTCCGAAGTCGGTGATCGCGACGTGTTGCTCGCGATCGACGAAGACGTTCGCGGGCTTGAGGTCGCCGTGGAAAAGGCCCTTGCCGTGCGCGGCCTCGAGCGCCTCGACCACCTGGCGGGAGACCTCCCAGATCCTGCGCAGGTCGAACTTCTCGCCGGACTTGAGGATCGCGGAGAGCGACTCGCCCTTGGCCATTTCGGAGACGATGCAGATCGCCTTCTCGTTCTCGAGCATCTCGACGAAGGTCACGATCGCCGGATGGCGCACGCGCGAGAGCGGGGCTTCGCGAAGCGCGGCGAGGCGCTCCGGCGTGAGCGCGGCCTTCGGCACGACCTTCACGGCGACGATCTTGTCGCCGTCGGTGCCGCGATAGACGGAGCCCACCGCCCCCTTGCCGATCAGCGACCCGATCTCGTAACGCCCGACGCGCTTGGTGGTTTGCTCGCTCATGCGGCGACCTCCTCCTCGGCAAGCGTGGCGAGCTCGGGCGGCGGTTCGATCGGCAGGGTGACCGTGACGGTGGTGCCTTCACCCGGCGTCGAACGCACTTCGATGCGCCCGCCGTGCTGCGTCACGATCTTGTATGCGATCGAAAGGCCGAGGCCCGTCCCCTTGCCGGGCTCTTTCGTGGTGTAGAACGGATCGAAGATCTTCGGCAGGGCATCGGCGTGGATTCCCTTGCCGTTGTCCTCGACGTCGATCGCGACCGCGCCGACGCCGGCCGGCCGCGTCGTGATGGTGATGCGCCCCTGCGGCTTGTCCATCGCCTGGGCGGAATTGTTGAGCAGGTTGAGCAGGACCTGGTTCACCTGCGAGGGCGAGCACGTGATCGACGGGATGTCGCCCAGGTGGCGGTCGATTTCGAGCTTGCGAAGCGAGCTCTGCGCGATGAGGAGCGTGGCGCGCACGCCCTCGTTCACGTTGAAGCTCGCGACCTTGCTGCGATCCAGGCGCGAGAAATTGCGCAGGTTCGCCACGAGCTCCACGATCTGCTCGATGCCGTGCAGGCCGTCGCGCGTGAGGGCGTCCAGGTCGTCGAGCATCCGCGCGCCGCGGATCCGCGCGAGCTTCTGCTCGAGGCCGTCGAAGGTTTGCTGCAGCTGCTCGGGGTCGGGCGCATCGAGGCGCAGGATCTCCAGCAGCCGCTCGGCGCGGGTGAGCGCGTCGCGCAGGTCGGGCATGCGGTCGCGGGCGGTGGCCACGCTGTTCTTCACGTAGGCGAGCGGCGAATTGATCTCGTGCGCGACGCCGGCCACCATCTGGCCGAGCGAGGACATCTTCTCGCTTTGCACGAGCTGCGCCTCGGATTCCTTCAGGCGCTTGAGCGTCTGCGAGAGATCGCGCGTGCGTTCCATGACGCGCATCTCCAGCTCCTCGTTGGCGGCGCGCAGCGCATTCTGGGCGTGCGCGACCTTGATGCCGAGGTGGCCGATCACGATCAGCAGCGCCGCGGCATAGAAGAGGAGGTAGACGCGCCAGCGGTCTTTCTCGTCGAGCGTGGCTTCGATGTTCTTCGACAACGAGCGTGCCACCAGGTCGATGCGTCCGCCCAGCGTGAGGAAGGTGAGCTTGTTCCAGAGGCGATCTTCAGCGGCGCGCGCCTCGAGGAACGCATGACCGCTCGCGTCGGCGGCGTTGGCCGCCTCGCCCATCGTCGGATCGACCGCCGCGTCGTGGCGCATCAGGGCGAGGCGCCGTTCCATGGCCGGGGAGCGCGCCGCGAAGGTCTCGATCCGGCGCCCGATGTCGCCGCGAAGCTGCTGCGCCAGCGCGGCGACACCTGCGAGCGGACGGTTGTCCGGGCGCGCATTGCTGCGCGCCGATGCCAGGCGGTCCAGGTTCGCGAGATCTTCGCCGAACGTTTGCGCGGTGACAACGCTGCGCGCGTGGGCCTCGCGAAGGGCCTTGAACGCGGCGGCCTTCTCGTCGAGCGCGGCGCGAAGCCCGCCGATCTCGCTGCGAAGCGCATCGCGCGTGACGCCGCGCTCGGCCTCGCCCAGCGTGCGGCCGATCATGGCGGAGAAATCCGAGACACGCGCCGTACCCTGCAAGTCGTTCACGAGCCGGCCGGCCTCGTCGTCCCAGTGGGAATCGAGCGTGATCATCTCGCGCATGAGGCTCAGCGCCTGGGAGTCGTGCCGGAAGTCGATGCCCGCGGTCTTCACGAAAAGGAATACCAGCGCGCCCAGGAGGAGGGCGGCGCCGAGCGCCATCAATGCTCCGCGGTGCGTCTTGAGCATGGCCCCTTTCCTCGCTTGTTGTTGGTCGGCTGTCGAAGTACGTCAGATTCTGCCGCAACCAACGTCACATATTGTGTGATGGCCGTCACACGGGCACATTGCGGTTGAAATGCGCGATGAGCATTTCAATCCTACTCGCCTAGGTATGCCTCCCGGATGCGGGGGTCGTGCAGCAGCGCCTTCCCCTCGCCGGTCAGGGTGACCAACCCGCCTTCAAGCACGTACCCCCGCTGAGAGATTTCGAGGGCCAGCCGGGCATTCTGCTCCACCAGCAGCAGGGTCACGCCTTCGGAAGCGATGGTGCGCACGACGTCGAAGATCTTCTCGACCATGAGGGGGGCGAGTCCCATGCTGGGCTCGTCCAGGAGCAGCAGCTTCGGGCGGCTCATGAGGGCGCGGGCGATGGCGAGCATCTGCTGCTCGCCCCCGGATAGGGTCCCCGCCGTCTGCTTGCGGCGCTCCTTCAGGCGCGGGAAGAGCGTGAAGACCCGCTCGACGTCCGACGCGACCGCCGCGGAATCGCTGCGCGCATAGGCGCCCATCGCGAGGTTTTCCTCGATGGTGAGCTGTGCGAAGACGCCGCGGCCCTCGGGCACGAGGGCGAGTCCGCGCCGCGCGATCTCGTGGGGCTTGAGCCGCGTGATGTCGGTGCCGTCGTAGCGCACGGTGCCCACGGCGGCGCGCACGAGGCCGGTGATGGCCCGAAGCGTGGTGGTCTTCCCCGCGCCGTTGGCGCCGATCAGGCACACGAGCTCGCCCTGCTCGACCTTCAGGTCGATGCCCTTCACGGCGCGGATGCCGCCGTAGGCCACCTGGAGCTGCTCGATCGAAAGGAGGCTCACGGCGCCGCCGTGGTGTGGCCGGTGCCGAGGTAGGCCTCGATCACGCGCGGGTCTTTCTGGATGGCTTTCGGCAGCCCTTCGGCGATGTTGCGGCCATAGTCGAGCACCAGCACGCGGTCGCACAGGCCCATCACGAGGCGCACGTCGTGCTCGATGAGCAGGAGCGTCACGCCGTCCTTGCGGATGGATTCGAGCAGCGCGCGAAGCTCCACCTTCTCGGTGGCGTTCATGCCGGCGGCGGGCTCGTCGAGTGCCAGCAGGCGCGGGTCCGTGGCGAGCGCGCGCGCGATCTCGAGGCGGCGCTGGTCGCCATACGACAGGTGCTTGGCGAGCTCGTTGCGGCGCTCCTCGATCCCCACGTATTCGAGCAGCTCGTGGGCGCGCTTCTCGATCGAGCGCTCCTCCGCGCGCGTGGCCGGTCCGCGCAGGATCGCGCCGAAGACGCCCGCGCGCGTGCGCACGTGGCGCCCGATCATCACGTTCTCGAGCGCCGAGAGGTTCGCGAAGAGGCGGATGTTCTGGAACGTGCGCGCGATGCCCAGTCTTGCGATCCGATCCGGTGTCGCATTGCGAAGCAGCCCGTCCTCGAAGCGGAACTCGCCCTCGTCCTGGCGATAGATGCCGGTGAGCACGTTGAAGAGCGTGGTCTTGCCGGCGCCGTTGGGGCCGATGAGCCCGTAGATCTCGCCCTTGGTGATCGAGAAGGACACCTCCGAGAGTGCCACGAGGCCGCCGAAGCGCTTGGTGATCCCCTTCACCTCGAGGATCGGCGCGCGGCCCGGGGCGAGGGCGGCTTCGCTCATTCCTTGGGTGCGGCGAGCTCGCGCTTGCGAACGGCCGAGGGCAGGATGCCCGCGGGGCGGAAAAGCATCATCACCACCATCGCGAGCCCGAAGAGGAGCATGCGGATCACCTCGGGATCGATGAGCGAGCGCCCGAAGAGGCGCTCCTGCACGTCGGCGCCCACGGTGTAGCGCAGGATCTCCGGAACGAATGAAAGCAGGATCGCGCCGAGGATCACGCCCCAGATGTTGCCCATGCCGCCCAGCACCACCATGGAGAGCACCATCACGCTCTCGGTGAGGATGAAGCTCTCGGGGCTGATGAAACCCTGGATGGAGGAGAACATGCCGCCCGCGATGCCGCCGAAGGAGGCCCCCATCGCGAAGGCGAGCAGCTTCATGTTGCGCGTGTTGATGCCCATGGAGCGCGCCGCGAGCTCGTCCTCGCGGATCGCCTCCCACGCGCGGCCGATGCGCGAATCCTGCAGACGCAGGTTCAGGATCACGATCAGCACCAGCACCGCCAGCAGGAAGTAGTAGTACTTGATCGTTCCCGAGAACGCGAGATCGCCGATGCGCGAGGTGTTGGCGAAGTCGATGCCCGCCACCTTGATCGGGTCGATGGTGGTGAGGCCCTTCGGGCCGTTGGTGAGGTTGAACGGCTCCGAGAGGTTGTTGAGGAAGATGCGCACGATCTCGCCGAAGCCGAGCGTCACGATGGCGAGGTAGTCGCCACGCAGCTTGAGCGTCGGCGCGCCGAGCAGCACCCCGAAGAGGCACGCCACCGCCGCGCCGATGGGCAGGATCGCCCACCACGGCCAGTGGATGTTGAAGTGCGGCGAGGCGAGCAGCGCGTACACGTACGCGCCCACGGCGTAGAACGCGATGTATCCCAGGTCCAGCAGCCCCGCGAAGCCGACCACGATGTTCAGGCCCAGCGAGAGCATCACGAAGAGGATCGCGAGGTTGGTGATCCTCACCCACGCGGTGCCGACTGTCGCAAGCACCAGGGGCAGCGCGATCAGCGCCGCGGCCACCAGCACCAGGCCCACCCACTTGGCCTGGGGATGACGGCGCAACGCCGATAGGGTGCCTGACACCATCTTGCGTTAAATGGTGTCAGACACCGATGGGTCTCGCCGCGAAGAGCGAGCCGAGGGCCGACTGCGCGGGCTCGTCCAGCGGGTGCTCTTCCTGCAGCAACCGAACGCGTTCGGTGTATTCGTCGGCCACGTCCGGGCGGATGTTTCGCACGCGGGCCACGATGTCGGCGAGCAGTGCGCGCATGGCCACGCTCTTCGGAAGGTCGAGGCACAGGTGCAGCGCGCCCTCGACGATCTCGCGGATGCCGTGCAGGGCCGAGGGGCTGCGCGCGCAGCGCACGGCGAGCAGCTGCTCGAGGCGCAGCATGTAGTGCGCGAGCTGCGGCGGCGCCGGCGGCAGGTACAGGCTTTGCAGGTTCGCGGGCGTCCCGGCGTGCTTCTCGAGCGCGCGTTGCAGCTCGATGGCAAGCTCGACGCCGATGATGTCGGTGCGATCGACGGTCGCGAAGGCCTCGTGCTGGAAGAGCACCCTGCCGTCGGAGCAGCGGATGAGCTTCATCGTCGCCGACCACGGATCGCGCGCGCCCTTCACGTGCGTGACGACCACGTAGTCGCAGGCGCCGCCGCCCTTGGCGCGCGCGACGGCATCCGCATCGGGCGTGGGCAGTGTCGTGAGCACGAAGCTTCCGCCCTGGGCGTTGTCCATCCACGGGAAGAGCGAACGCACGCGTGCGCCGCAATGGAACTGGGCCTGCTCGGAGAGGTAGAGCGGAAGGATGCGCGACAGGCGCCCGGCGGCGTCGGCGAGTTGCACCTGCGGCGTGGCGGGCGCATTGGGAACCTCCGCGGTGGCGCCGACGAAGGCCACGCGCACCGCGTTTTCGGCGGGCGGCGGGAAGATCTTCGCGATGGGCGAGGCGGCGTGTGCCCACACCGGTCCGTCGATCACGTACATCGCCATCTCGATGATCGGCCCCACCTGCACGTTGCGCGAGGCCTCCGCCTGCATGAGCTGCGCGTCCCAGAACGAGAGCGCCGATTTCCAGTCCGGGCGATTGAGCTTGTAGAGGCGCTCGAGCAGGGCGCGCGCTTGCGCGGGCTTTCCCGAATCGAGATACGCCTTGATGAGGTTGTTGCCGACCATGATGCCGTGCGCTTCCGGCACGTAGCGCGTCATGCCGAGCTCGAGGAGCTGCGCGAGGAAGCCGCGCTTGCCCAGGTCGCCCGTGATGGTCATCAGCACTTCGGTGGGAATGTCGGTGCCCACCATTCCCAGCGCCTCGCGATAGAGGTTCATCGCGCCTTGGGCGTCGCGGGCATCCAGCGCATAGCGCGCGAGGTGCATGCGCGCGCGCCATGCGTTGGGCAGCGCGGACACGCGCTTCAGCGCTTCGGCCGCGCCATTGGCCCCGCCGCGCTCGCGCGCGATCGCCTCGAACCAACCCACGCTGTTGTCGTTGTTGGGATCGGCCTCGATCGAGCGCCACAGCGTGCGCTCGACGAGATCCTTCTCGTTGCGCTCCGCGTAGACCTTCGCGAGGTTGTTGAGCACCGCGCCTTCCGGGCCGTGCTTCGACAGATAGCCCTCGAGGAGCGACTGCGCCTCGTCGATGCGCCTCTGGCGCAGGCGGATGAACGCGAGCGCCGTCGCGGAGCGCGCGCTCTCGGGTTCCAGCTCGAGCAACCGCTCGGCGGCGAACGCGACATCCTCGAAGAGGTTGTCGTTCAGCGCCTGGAGGATCGCGCCGTAGAGCGCGTCGGCGTCGTCCCAGTTGGACTTCAGCGCGGCGGGAAGGACCTCGTTGCGCCAGTGCTCGCGCGAGACCTGGAACTCGCGTCCGTACTTGTCGTAGACCTGGATCGAATCGTTTGCCGTTTGCGGCGCGGGTGTGCTCATGCTCTGTCTCCGACACGCTCGCCGAGCAGTCCCTGCGGCCGGAACACCAGCACCAGGATGAGCACGATGAAAGCGTAGACGTCCTTGTAGTTGCTGCCGAAAAGACTGGATTCGGGACTGTTGGCGCAGACTTCGGAGAAGCCCGGCAGCCATTGGTCGAGGAAGCACACGTTGGTGAAGTCACCGACGTAGCCCGCGCCCAGCGCCTCGATGAGTCCCATGAGGATGCCTCCGAGCACGGCGCCGGCGAGGTTGCCGATGCCGCCCAATACCGCCGCGCTGAAGGCCTTCAGCCCGAGGAGGAATCCCATCTGGTAGTGCGCGATCCCGTAGTAGGTGCCGACCATGACGGAGATCACCTTGTTGATGTCCACGCCCATGAGGCCCGCGATCTGCGGGTTCTGCGACGTGGCGCGCATCGCGATGCCGATCTTCGTGCGGTACACGAGTGCCAGGAGCCCGCCCATCATGGCGATCGAGGCGCCGATGATCGCCACCTGCACGTTGCTGATGGCGGCACTCGTGGCCGAGTCGCCCAGGTGGTAAAGCTTGAGCTCGATGATCTGCGGGAACGCGATGATGTTGCGGCTCCAGACGAGGAGGGCCAGGTGCTGCAGGATGATCGACACGCCGATGGCGGTGATGAGGGGTGCCAGCCGCGGCGCAAGGCGCAGCGGCCGGTAGGCAACGCGCTCGACCACGTATCCCACCATCATGCATATCGGAACGGCGGCCGCGGTGCCGATGGTGACGATCACGAGCGGCGGCATGCCCGTGGGCGCGAGCGCCACGATCACCGAGAAGGCGACCATGCATCCGATCATCACCACTTCGCCGTGGGCGAAATTGATGAGCTGGATGATGCCGTAGACCATCGTGTAGCCGAGCGCCACGACGGCGTAGACGCAGCCCAGCGTGAGGCCGTTGACGATCTGCTGGAGGAAGGTATCCAAGGGGTGTGATTTTACGCTGCGGGGTGGCGCGAAAAAAAACGGCGCCTCCCGGCGCCGTCTTCGAATCGGCGGATACCGCCTATTTTTATTTCTTCTTCTCTTCTTTCTTGGGTTCGGCCGGGGTCGCGGGCGCGGCCGCAGCTGCAGCGGCGGGCGCGGCAGCGCCGGCATCCGCCTTGAACGGGGAGGAAACGCCGTTCTTGATGATCGCGACGGGCTGGATCTTGCCGTCCTTGCCCATGCGGAAGATCGTCATCTCGGCGTCCTTGCGGTCGCCCTTGGCGTCGAACTCGACCTTGCCCGTGGCGCCCGTGAAGGACACGTTGAACATCTCCGGCCCGAACTTCGCCGGATCGGTGGAGTTGGCCTTCTTCATCGCCTCGATGACGGCCATCGCGCCGTCGTAGAAGTAGGGTGCGTACTGCTTGATCTCGCCGTACTTCGCGTTGAAGGTGTCCTTGAAGTCCTTGCTGGCCGCCTCGGCGGGAAGGCCCGCCTGCGAGCACGCCATGCCTTCGGAGGCCGCGCCGGCGAGCTTGCTCATCTCGTTGGTGCAGGCGCCGTCGCCGAACGCGAACACCGACTTGATGCCCAGCTCGCGGGCCTGCTTCAGCATCGGGCCGCCCGTGGCGTCCATGCCGCCGTGGAACACGACGTCCGGGTTCTTCGCCTTGATCTTGGTGAGGATCGCCTTGAAGTCGGTTTCCTTGTCCGTGGTGCGCTCGCGGGCGACGACGGTGACCTTCGAGGCCTTCAGCGTCTTCTCGACCTCGTTGGCGATGCCTTCGCCGTACGCGGTCTTGTCGTCGATGATGGCGACCTTCTTGCCCTTCAGCTCGCCCGCGATGTAGGCGGCGATGGCCGGACCCTGCTGGTCGTCGCGGCCGACAGTGCGGAAGACGGTCTTCAGGCCGCGCTCGGTGAGCGCCGGGTTCGTCGCCGAGCCCGAGATCACCGGGATGCCGGCCTTGTTGTAGATCTCGGAGGCGGGGATCGTCACGCCCGAGTTCAGGTGGCCGACGACGGCGGCGACCTTGGCGTCCACGAGCTTCTGCGCGACCGTGGTGCCGACCTTCGGATCGGCCTGGTCGTCCTCGCTCATCATCTTGAACGTGACCGGCTGGCCGCCGATGGTGATCTTCTTGTCGTTGGCCTGCGCGACTGCGAGTGCCACGCCGTTCTCGTCGTCCTTGCCCAGGTGCGAAATCGAGCCGGTGAGCGGGCCCGCGTGCGCGATAGTGACGGTGACGCCGGCGGGAGCGGCGGCGGCCGCCGCGGGTTTCGGTGCTTCTTCCTTCTTGCCGCACGCGGCCAGCGCGAGGGCGACAGCGACGGCGAGTGTCAGCTTCTGGGAGCTTTTCATGGAAACTCCTTGCAGTTCGTTGGGGATGCGGGGTGGGTATGGCGCGGAAAGGCGGCAATTATGGGCATCGCCGCGCGCGGAGTCAACGCACTGGATCCCAGCCTTCGCTGGGATGACCGTGCTCAGGCTGCACCTTCGCAGCGATGAACGGTCACTTGAGCGACAGGATCCACTTCACCAGCGCCTGGATGTCCTTGTCGCTCACGGTGCTGTTGGGAGGCATCGGCACCTGGCCCCAGACGCCCACGCCACCTTCCTTCACTTTCTTCACGAGCATCGCTTCGGCAGTCTTGTCGTTGCGATATTTGGCGGCGACTTCCTTGAACGCGGGACCGACGATCTTCTTGTCGACGGCGTGGCACGCGGTGCAGGCGTTCTTCTTCGCGAGCTCTTCGTTCGCGAGGGCGGGCAGGGCCGCGACGGCGAGGATCGCGGCGAGAGTGACGCTGTTGTTCATGGTGCGGGGCTCCTGTTCGTTGGGGCGGGTTGAAAGGCCGGAATTGTAAGCTTTTCGGCCAGCGCCCCCGGCGAGCGGATCGGTGCAAGGCAGGTTGCACCTTCGCAGAGATAGGCGTTGACCTCGGTGCCGACAGGTTTCGCGAGCGCGGGTGGAACATCCTTCGTCGAATCCATGAAAAGGACCAGCGTGGTCGGAAGGTAGGCTGCATCGAGCAGCTCGTGCCACGGCCCGAAGGCTCCGCGCGGTCCGGTGACGATGATTGTGCGCGTCGGCGTGACCTGTTCTTCGAGCGCCGCCAGCATCGTGCCGAATGCCGCGGACTGGCGCTCGAGGTGCGGCCAGAAAACCGCGAGGGTCCCCGCGGCGGCCCCGGAGAACTTCGTCTCCCCCGTGAGGAACGACAGGCGGTTCAGCGCGAGCGCGGCCACGGCGTTGCCCGAGGGCGTCGCATTGTCGGGGCCGGGCTTGGGCCGATGGATCAGCGTCTCGTGGCCGTGCGAAGTGAAGTAGAAGCCCCCGTTCACCGGATCGAGGAATTCATCGAGGAGCACGCGGCCCAGCTCGGCCGCCCACTCGAGGTCGCGCGGATCGAAATCCGCTTGCATTACCTCGAGGAGCGCGGCGAGGAGATACGCGTGGTCGTCGAGGTACGCATCGAGGTGCGCGCGGCCATCCTTGGCCGTGGCGAGGAGCTTGCCGTCGCGCCACATCCCGCGGCGGATGAAATCGAGCGCGCGTCGTGACGATGCAAGCCATTCCGGCCTGCCGAGCACGCGTGCCGCGTGCGCCATGCCGCCGACCATGAGCGCGTTCCACGAGGCGAGGATCTTCTCGTCGCGCCCGGGCCGCACGCGCTTGTCGCGCGCGGCGAGGAGCTTCGCGCGCGCCGAGTCGAGCATTCGCCGCGCGGACTCGACGTCGATGCCTTGGTCCTTCGCGACCATTTCCTGCGAGAACGCGACCACCAAGTGCCAATGCGTGCCCTCGAAATTGGGCGCGTGGTCCAGGCCGTAGACGGCCGAGACGAGCTTGTATTCCGCGGGCGTGAGGAGCGCGCTCACCTCGGCCGGCGTCCAGACGTAGAACTTGCCCTCGTGGCCTTCGGAGTCCGCGTCGAGCGACGAGTAGTAGCCGCCTTCGGGCGATTGCATCTCGCGCATCACCCACGCGGCGGTTTCCTCGCACACGTGCCTGAAGAGCGGATCGCGCGTGATCGCCCAGGCATCCGCATAAAGGCGCAGCAGCCAGCCGTTGTCGTAGAGCATCTTCTCGAAGTGCGGGATCGCCCAGCGCTCGTCCACGCTGTATCGCGCGAAGCCGCCACCCAGCTGGTCGAAGATCCCGCCCTCGGCCATCTTGCGCAGCGTGAGCAGCGCACGCTCCAGCGAGGCGCGGTCGCCGAGGGCCGCGAATCGGCGCATGAGCAGCTCGATCGTGTCCGGGTGCGGGAACTTGGGCGCGCCGCTGAATCCACCCTCGACGGAATCGAACGCGTGCGCGAGATAGGTGGCGGCCTCGTCGAGCGGCAGCGCATCGAACTCGGGCGTGCCCGCGGCGCCGGGCGAGGTGCGAGCCAGCGCCTGGAGGAGCTGCTCGCCCTGCGCGCGGATGTCGTCCGGATTCTCGTCGTAGAACGTGCGCACGCGCACGAGGAGCTCGCCGAAGCCGGGCATGCCGTACTTCGGGCGATCGGGAAAATACGTGCCGCCGAAGAACGGCATCTGGTCGGGCGTGAGGAACATGGTGAGCGGCCAGCCGCCGTTCCTCTGCGTGAGCATCGCCTGCGCGACCTGGTAGATCTGGTCGATGTCGGGACGCTCCTCGCGATCGACCTTGATGTTCACGAAGTTGTCGTTCATCACCCGCGCGATCTCGGGATTCTCGAACGACTCGTGCGCCATCACGTGGCACCAGTGGCACGCGGAGTATCCGACCGAAAGCAGGATCGGTTTGCCGGTGCGCCTGGCTTCGGCGAGCGCTTCCTCGCCCCATGGATACCAATCCACGGGGTTCCCGGCGTGCTGCTGGAGGTAGGGGCTTGTTTCCCGGGCGAGGCGGTTGGGCATGTCTCTAGGACATGCGCGCCCCCAGCGGGTTTCTCACGAGGCCGAGGATGAGCGCGCATCCGGCGAGGATGATCGCACAACCGGCGATGCGCCCCGGCGTCACGGGCTCGTGGAGGAAGATGACGCCCCACACCATCCCGAAGATGGGCACGAGGAGTGTGACGGTGATCGCCTTCACCGGGCCCACGTCGGCGATGAGGCGGTAGTAGAGGATGAATGCGAACGCGGTGGAGACGACGGCCAGGCCGAGTGTCGCGAGCCACGCCAGTGTGGTCACTTCGGATATCGGGTGTGGCGCGTCGACCACGAACGCAAAGGGCGCGAGTGACGCGGCCGCCATGAGGAGCGTGCCGACCGATGTTCCCATGGGGCTTGCACCCTTCAACCGCACCTTCGTGTACACGATCGTGAAACCGTAGAGCGCGGTAGCCGCAACGGACATCGATGCGGCGATGAGTTGTCGGGTCGTCATCGGCGCGGGCGTCCATCCCACGAGCACCATGGTGCCGGCGAGGCACAGCGCGATTCCCGCCATCTTCGGCATCGTGAGCGGATCGCGGATCCACAGCGCGGCGAAGACCGACGCGAAGAGCGGCGACAGCGCGTTCAGGATCGCCGCGGTGGATGCGTCGATGGCGGTGAGCGCCTCGGCGATGAGCACGAACGGCATCGCGAGGCCCACGGCGCCCACGAAGAGGTAGTCCTTCCAGTAGCGGCTCCAACCGATGGCGCCGCCCGTCGCAACGAGGAATGCCGCGAGGAGCAGCCCTCCCACCAGCACGCGAAGCTCGATCATGCGCACCGGCCCCAGTTGCGGCACGGCGTAGCGCATGAAGAGGTACGAGGCGCCCCACACCGCCGAGAGCGCGACCAGCCGCGCGAGATCCTGTGGCCTCAAGCCAGCGCTCCCTGCCTCGCGTCCTCGATTTCCAGCAGCTTCGCCTTGCGCGGGACGCCCCCCGCATAACCCGTGAGGCTTCCGTCGGCGCCCACGACGCGATGGCACGGCACGACGATGGAGATCGGATTGCGTCCCGTGGCCGCGCCCGCGGCGCGCGCGCTGCCCGGCGCGCCGGCGCGCTTCGCAAGCTCGGAGTAGGTGATTCGCTCGCCATAGGGGATGCGCGCGATCTGCATCCACACCTTGCGCTGGAACTGCGAGCCTTCGGGCGCGAGCGGCAGGTCGAACGACGTGCGCTTGCCGTCGAAATACTCGCCGATCTGGCGCGCGCATTGCTCGAACGGCCTTGCGCGCGGGTCCTCGATCCAGTCGTCGCCGATGGCGGGGGCATGCCGCTGGCGGTCGAAGTAGAGGCCCGTGAGCGCTCCATCCTTCGCGGTGGCGAGCAGCGTGCCGATGGGTGTCTTCAGTCGTGCATAGCGAATCATTTTTCCTCCAGGGATTTCCAAAGATGCATCACGGCGTAGGCGCGCCATGGCCGCCATTGCTCGGCGTGCGAGAGAACTTGCTTGCCGCCAACCGCCGAGCGCCCCCCGCCTGCCGCATTGATCGCCTTGATGAGCGCCACATCAGGGTGCGGAAATGCATCGGGCCACGCGAGCGCGCGCATCGCGATGTACTGCGCCGTCCACGGCCCCACGCCGGGCAGTGCCTCGAGCGCGGCGAGTGTCGCCGTCACATCGGCCGACGGCTCGAGGCGGATGCGGCCCGCGGCGACCTCCTTCGCGAGCGTGACGATGGCCCGCGCGCGGGCGGAAATGATTCCCGTCGCGGCGACTTTCGACGGATCGAGCGCGGCGAGCGCCTGCGGCGCCGGAAAGAGCTTGTTCAATCCGGCGACCGGCGTCGCGATGTCCTCGCCGAATGCTTCGACGAGTCGTGCCGCGATGCGCGTGGCGGCCGCGACGGACACCTGCTGCCCGAGGATCGCGCGCACTGCGAGCTCGAAACCGTCGGCGGCGCCGGGCAAGCGCAGGCCGGGACGCGCCGACGCCAGGTCGCCCAGCGCCTGCGAGATTTCTTCCGGATGCGCCGCGACGTCGAAGAGATGCTTCACGCGTGAAAGCGCTGCGGGCAACGCTTTCGCCAAAGACGCGCTTACCGAGACACGGAGGGCGTTTTTCCGCCCAGCGGGAGCCACGGAGAACCAACCAGTGACTACGTTCTTGTGTCGAGTCAGGCGCAGTGTTCGAGAGTAGCTGCGCGAGTCCGCGATCTCGACGCCGGCGACAGCGCGGCGCGCGAGGAACGCGTGGATCGACGACCAGTCGTACGGCGGGCGATAGGCGATCTCGAACACCATCTTCTCGACCGGCACCTCACGCGTCGTGTCGCGGCGCAACTGGCCGGGCGTCATGCGATAGCGCGTGCGGAAAAGGTGGTTGAAGCGGCGCAGGCTCGCGAAGCCACTCGCCATCGCGACGTCGATCACCGGCATCGCGCTGTCCGTGAGCAACCGCTTGGCAAGGAGCAGGCGCTGCGTCTGCGCGTACTCGACCGGCGAGACACCGAACTCCTGCTGGAACACGCGGCGCAGATGGCGATCGGTGACCCCCAGCGCGCCCGCGAGCTTCTCGAGGTTCGCGTCCGCGAGGCGCCCGTCCTCGATCATTCCCGCCGCGGACTGCGCGAGGCGGCGGTTCGCATCCACCGCGGCGTAGCCGGGTGCCAGCTCGGGACGGCAGCGCAGGCAGGGGCGAAAGCCACCGGCTTCCGCCGCGGCGGCGCTCGCGAAGAAGCTGCAGTTGCGGCGCAACGGCGTGCGCACGGTGCACACGGGGCGGCAATAGATCCGCGTGCTGGATACGCCCACGAAGAAGCGCCCGTCGAAGCGCGCATCGTGGGTTTGCATGGCCCGGTAACACTGGTCGGCATCGAGTAGCATGCAGCCATTATCCGCCCGCGCGCGGCCCCTGCTCGCCATTTTCGGACATCGATATCCCGTGCGAAAACCCCCGGAATTCGTCGAGCTCGTCGTCGAACAATTGCGCCCTTTCGGTGCGGTCACGGTCCGTTCGATGTTCGGCGGCTGGGGCGTCTACCGCGACGGCGTCTTCTTCGCGCTGGTGGCCGACGACACGCTCTACTTCAAGAGCGACGACGGGAACCGCGCGCAATTCGAGCGCGCGAGCCCCGGACCCTTCACGTTCGAGAAGAAAGGCGAGACCGTCGTCACGCATTACTTCGCGGTGCCGGAAGACGCCTTCGAGGACCCCCAGGTCATGGCGCGCTGGGCGCGGCTGGGCTACGCCGCCGCGCTGCGAGCAGCCAGAAAGCCGCGCAAGCGGCGCAAGCCGCCATCAGGAACCCGACGTAGTTGATCGTGTTCCAGCCGGCCGTATTCACCAGCACGCCCGCGGCGAACGACGAGAGCGCCTGCACCCCGAAGACCGTGATCTCGTTCGTGCCTTGCGCCTTCGCCTTCTCGGAAGGGCGATACGTCTCGGTGAGCAGCGTCGAGCCGCCGATGTAGGTGAAGTTCCAGCCCACGCCCAGCATCACGAGCGCCCACCAGAAATTCGCGACGGACTGTCCCGAGAGCGCCACGCCCACGCACGCGAAGAGGCATGCGACCCCGGCCAGCATCACTTGCAGGACGCCGAAGCGCTTGATGAGCGAGCCGGTGAAGAACGACGGCGCGAACATGCCGATCACGTGGGAGGCGAGCACGACCGCGGCCGCGTCGTATGGATGGCCGCAGAAAGACATCGCGAGCGGTGTGGCCGTCATGAGGAGGTTCATCACGGCATAGCCCAGCGCGCCCACGGTCACGGCGACGAGGAATGCGGGCTGGCGCGCGATCTCGCCAAGCGGGCGCGCCGGCGCGCCATCCGCGTTTGCCGCAGATTCGGGGATGCGCAGCAGGCTCACGATCGCCATGGCGGCGAAGCAGAAACCGATGAGCGAGGCGAACGTGCCCAGATACTCGGGCTGCGCGAAACCCCTCGTGTGGCGGCTCACCTCGGGCCCGATGATTCCGCCCGCGAGCCCGCCGGCCAGCACGTACGAGATCGCCTTCGCCTTGAAGTCCGTGCTCGCCGCATCCGCGGCCGCGAACCGGTAGTACTGGCCGAACGCGTTGTACGCGCCCATGAGCGGCATCGACGCGCAGAAGAGGACGAAATCCGCGCGCGCGACCGCGAAAGTCGCGAGCGCCGCGCCCAGCGCGCCGAACGCGGCGCCGGTCATGAAGCCCTTGCGCCGCCCCACGCGCTTCATCCACATGGAAGCCGGAAACGCCGTGATCGCCACGCCGATCGTGTAGAGGGTGGCGGGCATCGTCGCGAGCGCCTTGTTGGAGGCGATCGCGTAACCCACGAGCGAGCTCACCGCGATCAGCGTGACCGCGTTGGTGAGCAGGAGCGCCTGGCAGCTGGCGAGGAGGAAGACGTTGCGGCGGGCGGAGTCCATCCCCGGATTCTAATGAGCCCCCGTAGGAATCAACCTACAGAAATGCCGCGGGCCGCTATCCATACTGGGCCATGCTCGACCAGGCGATGGAGATCGTGCGCGCTTCGCCCCAGCCGATGGCGGTGCTTTGGGGCGCCGAATTCTTCGTCCACTTCAACGACGCCTGCCGCAGCGTGATCGGCGACCGCTACCCGATGGTGGCGGGCCGTCCCGCGGCGGTCGCGTGGAGCGACCTGTGGGAAGCGGCGGGGCACCGGGCGGAGCTCGCGCTGCGCGGCGAGGCCTCGACCATGAACGCGCTGCGCCTGGAGGTCTCGCGCGCGGGGCAGCGCGAGGAATCGCGCTACGACGTCGTCTTCAGTCCGTTGCCCGGCGAAGCCGGCGATGCGGCGGGCGTGCTCTGCGCGTTCACGGAGGTCGCCACGGAGCAGTAGGCCGTCCCGGGGCATAATGCGCGCCGGGAGGAAACATGAACTACCGGCGACTCGGACGCAGCGGCCTCAAGGTGAGCGAGCTTTCTTTCGGCTCGTGGGTGACATACGGCAACCAGCTCGACGTGAACGCGGCGCGCGACTGCATGGCCGCGGCATGGGAGCGCGGCGTCAACTTCTTCGACAACGCCGAGGTGTACGCGCGCGGCGAGAGCGAGACGATCATGGGCGAGATCCTCGCCAAGCTCGCCTGGCCGCGGCTGCGCTACATCGTCTCCACCAAGTTCTTCTGGGGCATCACCGACGGGCCCAACGAGAAGAGCACGCTGAACCGCAAGTACCTGCTGAACGCGATCGACGGCTCGCTCGCGCGGCTCAAGCTCGACTACGTGGACCTCGTGTATTGCCATCGTCCCGATCCCGCGACGCCGATCGAGGAGACGGTGTGGGCGATGCACGACATGATCGAGCGTGGCAAGGCGCTCTACTGGGGCACTTCCGAATGGAGCGCGGCCGAGATCATGGCGGCATGGCAGATCGCCGAGCGACATCACCTGAGGAAGCCCGTGGTCGAGCAGCCCGAGTACAACCTCTTCCACAGGAATCGTGTCGAGGTCGAATACAAGCGCCTCTACGAGGAGATCGGCCTGGGCCTCACCACGTGGAGCCCGCTCGCTTCGGGGCTGCTCAGCGGGAAGTACAAGGACGGAATCCCGAAGGACAGCCGCGGCGCCATCGAGCGCATGCAGTTCCTGGTAGCCGACCTCACGGACAAGACGAAGAACCAAGCGGTCGCGCAATTGGGCGACGTGGCGAAGGACCTGGGCTTCACTACCGCGCAGCTGGCGCTCGCCTGGTGCCTGCGCAATCCGCGCGTGTCGACCGTGATCACGGGGGCGTCGCGCGTCTCGCAGGTGGAGGAGAACCTCAAGGCCGCGGACATCGTCCCGAAGCTCACGCCCGCGGTCCTCGAGCGGATCGACGGGATCGTGGCCGGCCTGGGAGGCTAGTCCGTCACCGCTCCGTGGCTCGCGTCGCGGACCAGCATCGCGTACTTGGCGAGCACGCCTGACTTGTAGCGCGGCTTCGGTTGTTTCCACTTCGCGCGGCGGCGCGCGAGCTCCGCCTTCGACACGTTCACCTGGATCAGGAGCTTCCTGCCGTCGACGGTGATGGAGTCGCCTTCCTTCACCAGCGCAATCGGCCCGCCGTCGAACGCTTCGGGCGTGATGTGGCCCACGACCATGCCCCACGTGCCGCCGGAGAATCGCCCATCGGTGATGAGGCCCACCGATTCGCCCAGGCCCTTGCCGATGAGCGCCGATGAAGGCGCGAGCATTTCGCGCATGCCCGGGCCGCCGCGCGGGCCCTCGTAGCGGATCACAACGACGTCGCCGGGCTTGATGCGGTCCTTGAGAATCGCGTCCATCGCGTCGGGCTCGGAATCGAAGACGCGCGCGGGACCCGTCATCGCGGGATTCTTCAAGCCCGTGATCTTCGCGACACATCCTTCGGGCGCGAGGTTGCCCTTGAGGATCGCGAGATGGCCCTGCGCGTACATCGGGTTCGACCATGGGCGGATCACGTCCTGGTCCTTGCGCGGTTGCGCGGGAACGTCCTTGAGATTCTCGGCGACGGTCTTGCCGGTGATCGTCATGCAATCACCGTGGATCAATCCGTGCTCGAGCAGCATCTTCATCACCTGCGGAATGCCGCCGGCCTTGTGGAGATCGACGGCGACGTAGCGCCCCGA
>WNFL01141472.1_pt1 | contig 27850 bp, 29 predicted proteins | sample 5400361 | NCBI WGS metagenome assembly WNFL01 (sample SAMN13153351, study PRJNA577476) | soil metagenome | isolation source: 40 cm soil on Douglas fir-dominated hillslope | place: USA:California | collected 2013-09-17
TCCGGTGGCCGAGGAGACCGGCCTGATCTTGAGCATCGGCGAATGGGTGCTGCGCAGCGCCTGCCGGCAGGCCAAGAGCTGGATAGACGAGGGATTGCCCGTGGCGCGCATGGCGGTCAACGTCTCGGGACAGCAATTCGTGCTCAAGGATTTTCCGCAATTGGTGGCCGCCGTCATTCAGGAAACCGGAATCGACGCTTCGATGCTCGAACTAGAAATCACCGAATCGGTGGTCATGAAGGACGAGGCCTGGGCCGAACAGGCGCTCGCGCAATTGAAGGAACAAGGCGTGATGCTGGCCATCGACGATTTCGGAACGGGCTATTCGAGCTTCGGCCGGCTGCGGCATTTTGCCGTCGACCGGTTGAAAATCGACCGGTCATTCATGACCAGCCTCATCGACTGCAGCGACGATCGGGCGATCGCCGCCGCGATCATCGCGATGTCGCGATCGCTGCGGATCAGCGTGACCGCCGAGGGCGTCGAGACCTTCCCGCAGCTCTTGTTTCTGCAGGAGCACGATTGCCACGAGGCGCAGGGGTTTCTATTCAGCCGGGCGCTGCCGGCACCCGATGCCCACAAGCTGCTGCGCCGGGCGGTCGATACCGAGGCGGGCACCCGCACCCAGCGTTTGAGATCGTTGATCGGATAGCCGGACGCGGCTAGCAGGCCGCCGCGGCGGGCGCATAGCGCGGCCGATTGACCCGCAAGATCAGCAATGCGCCGATCACGCAGAGGCCGCCGGAGATCATCGTCGCGGCGGTGTAGGTTCCGAGCGAGCTGCGCAGCACGCCCGCTCCCAGCGCGGCGAACGCGGCGCCCAGTTGATGGCCGGCGACCACCCAACCGAACACCACGGGTGCGTCCCTGCTGCCGAAGACATCGCTGGTGATGCGCACGGTGGGCGGCACCGTTGCAACCCAGTCGAGCCCGTAGAACAGGCCGAATAGGGCTAAGCCGGGATATTGAAAACCAAAGGCGAACGGCAGGAACATCAGCGCCATTCCGCGCAAGCCGTAATACCAAAACAACAGCACGCGGTTGTTGAACCGGTCGGATAGCCAGCCCGACAGAGTCGTGCCGACCAAATCGCACACGCCCATCACGGCGAGCATGCCGGCGCCGCGAACCTCCGACAGCCCATAGTCGCCGCACATCGCGATGAAGTGCGTGCCGATATAGCCGTTGGTGCTCGCTCCGCAAATGAAAAAAGTGAAGAACAACAGCCAGAAGTCTCCGAGCTTCGCGGCTTTGCGCAGCGCGGCGAAGGCGATGGCGATCGGATTGGCCGGGGCCGGCGCCGCCTCGGCCGGCGCATCGGCGCTTTCCCCCAGACGCCGCAGCCCGATCGAAGAGGGTTGTTCGGGCAGCACCAGCGCCACGATCGGCAAGACGATTGCGGCGGCGGCCGCGACCAGAAGCACGATGGGCCGCCATCCCTGATGCTCCACCACCCAGGCCATCAGCGGCAGAAACGCCAATTGTCCCGTCGCCGAGCTCGCGGTCAGAATGCCCATCGCCAATCCACGGTGCTCGGAGAACCAACGATTCACGACGGCGGCGCCGAGCGTCATCGAGGTCGCTCCGGTCGCGCCGCCGACGAGCACGCCCCAGATCAGCAGCATCTGCCAAGCTGCGTTCATTCTACTGGAAACCGCGACGCCGCCCGCGAGGACCGCCAACGCGCCGATCACGGTGCGGCGCATCCCAAAACGCTGCATGGCGGCGGCCGCAAACGGCCCCATCAAACCGAACAGCGCAAGGTTGATCGCCAGCGCCAGCGAGATGGTGGTGCGCGTCCAACCGAAGCTGCGTTCCAGCGGCACCATCATGACGCTGGGCGTCGAGCGGATTCCCGCCGTCACCAACATGACCAAGAAGGTCACACCAATCGCGATCCACGCATAATGAAAGCGGCTTCTCGCCCAGTTTGCTATCGGATGCATGACGCGACTCGACATGTTACGATGTGACTGCTCGGTCACAATAGACGATATGCTAGTGACCGTGCGGTCACATTGTCAACGACTTTCAGCCGGAATCGAACTTGGCCGTCAGACATAAGCCGAGGCAGCGCAGGATCACCGCGGGTCCGGCTGCGCATTCGCAAATCTTGGACGCCGCGGAAGATCTCTTTTACCTCGAGGGCGCCCGCAATGTGGGCATCGACGCGGTGATCAAGCGCGCGCGCGTCAACAAGATGAGCTTGTACCGGCAGTTCGAGTCCAAAGAGGATCTGCTGCATCAATACTTGCTGCGCCGAGACGCAAAGTTTTGGGCATATTTCGACGCCAGTCTCGCGAAGCGTCCCGGCGAGCCGCGCGCGCAACTGCGGCAATTGTTCGTCGATCTGGCCGCGCGCACGTCCGCGGCCGGCTACCGGGGCTGCCCGTTCGTCAATATCGCGGTGGAATATCCCGACCGCTCGCATGCCGCGCGCCGCATGGTAGCCGGCAACAAGAAGCGCTTGTTGGTGCGTTTGAGGGAGTTGGCGAAGGCGGCGGGCGCGGGTGATGTAGCGTTCTTGGCGAAGGCATTGGCCTTGCTGATCGAAGGCGCGTATGCCGCGAGTCAGACCTACGGTGCCGGCAGCTCCGTGATGGCGGCGCTGCCGAGGGCCGCCGACGCATTGATCGATGCCGCAACCCGCGTGACTGTGTCATTGGAGAAAAAACGATGGATCTCGAACTCAAAGACCGCCGCGCACTGGTGACCGGCGCCTCGCGCGGGCTCGGCCGGGCAATTGCGTCGGCGCTGGCGGCGGAAGGCGCGGAGGTGGTGGCCGTGGCGCGCAATCTCGAGCGTTTGAACGAACTCGTGGCCGCAACCCCGGCGGGGCGCGGGACGATCGTTGCGCGCGCCTGCGACCTCGCCGATGCATCCGCGATCGGCAGCCTCGGCGCTCCGCTGGAACGAGCGGATATCCTCGTGCTCAATACCGGCGGCCCGCCGCCGGGGAGCGCCGCCGGCACGGCGGACGCGGTCTGGATCCAGCAATTCGAGGCGATGTTCCTGAGCGCCATCCGGCTGACGCGCCTGGCGCTGCCCGGCATGCGCCAGCGTGGATTCGGGCGGATTCTCGCGGTTGTTTCGTCCGGCGTCATTCAGCCGATTCCCAATCTGGGGATTTCCAACGCGCTGCGCTCGGCGCTGGTTGGTTGGGCGAAGACCCTGGCGGGCGAAGTGGCGGGCGACGGCGTCACCGTCAACTGCATCGCCCCCGGCCGCATCGCCACCGACCGAGTCGCCGAATTGGATCAAGGCCGCGCAAAGCGCGAAGGAATCGACATCGGCCAGGTGGAAAAAGAGTCGCGGGCCGTCATTCCCGCCGGTCGTTACGGCGACGCCGCCGAATTCGCTTCCGTCGCCGCGTTTCTCGCCAGCCCGCGTGCGTCTTATATGACGGGAGGGGTCATCCGGGTGGATGGCGGCATGATCCGCAGCGTCTAGACCGGGTGATGCAGGGTCCAGTGCCGCGCGATCGCTTCGCGCGTACACAACCAGACGCCCTCATGACGCTGCATGTGATCCAGCAAGCGGACCAGGGCGCCGATCCGGCCGGGACGCCCGATGATGCGTGCGTGCAGGCTGACGGTCATCATGCGCGGCCGGCCTTCGTTGCCCAATCGATATAGCCAGTCGAAAGCGTCGCGGCAATAGGTGAAGAAATCGCCGCCGGTGGCGAAGTCGCCGCCGCGCTGCAGGCGGCTGTCGTTGCTGTCGAAGCTATGGGGCACCACGAGATGGGGACGGCCGCCGACTCGAACCCAGTAGGGCAGGTCGTCGTTGTAGGCGTCGCTGTCGTACAAGAAGCCGCCGCACTCCACCACGAGCCGCCGCGTGTTGGGACTCGGCCGGCCCGTGTACCAGCCGAGCGGTCGCCTGCCGATGAGCCGTGTGATGACCTCGATGTTGCGCAGGATGTCGGCGCGCTCCTCCTCTTCGGCCACGGACTGATAGTCGATCCAGCGCTGCCCATGGCAGGCGACTTCGAAGCCGCTCCGTGCGATCTCGGCGGCGGCTTCGGGATTGCGTTCCAACGCCATGCCGACGGCGTAGACGGTGGCGTCCACACTGCGTTCGCGAAGAATTCGCATGATCTCCCAGAATCCGACGCGGCTGCCGTATTCGAAATTCGATTCGACGTTGAGGTTGCGCGCGTTCGGAAGCGGATCGGCGCCCACGTCGGTCAATACCGATTCCGAATGAGCGTCGCCGTGCAGGATGCAGTACTCGCCGCCCTCTTCGTAATTGAGCACGAAGGAGACCGCGACCCGCGCCCCCTGCGGCCAGCCTGCATCGGGCGGCCGGGCACCGTAGCCGATCAGATCGCGCGGGTAAGGATCAGAGGGTTTCATGCGAGCCGATCCAGTCCATGTAGGCATGCAGCGCCTCGCGCACCGGGCGGGGCTGCCATCCGGTTTCGGCGCCGATGCGGGAAACATCGTAGGCGCCCCACATGCCGCCGCTCAGGGCGGCATCCTGTACGATATCCGCATCGGCGGCCGCGGTGATCTCGGCGTGGAAACCCGGCGCCTTTTCCGCCGCCCAGCCCACCAGGTCGCCCACCGTCGCCGTCCTGCCGGCCGCGACATTGTAGACTCCGTAGCGCAGCGCCGGCGCGCGCAGCAGCGAGACCACGGCGCGCGCCACGTCCTCGACATGAATATAGTCGCCCACCGCCGCGAGAGTATTGACCCGCACGCGCTTCGCGCCGTGCACGGCCAGGTGCGCAATGCGATTCGGCACATGCCGGAAATTGCGGCTCGGCGTGATTCGATCCATGGTTCCGTACACCGATGAGAGACGCACCGACGCGGTCGACAGGCCGAAGAGATCTCCGTAGCGTTCGGTGATCAGCTCGGAGGCCAGCTTCGAGATGCCGTAGAGCCGCCGCGGCATGACGAATCCCTCCTCCGGCAAGGGTTCGCCGGGGCGGTCCGGACCGTGCTGCTTGTACACCGCGCCGGAACTGACGTAGATGAATCTCTGCAGCCTGGGGAGCGTGCGCGCCCAATCGAGCACGGCCACCGTTCCCATGACATTGACGTCGATGATGCGGCCGGGATTCTCCGCCTCCGGTTCGCGCTTCGACTCCGCGGCCGTGCCGCGCGACAACGGCGTGATCGTGGCGCCGTGGACGATGTGGGTGATGTCGCCGCCCGCCAGGGCTGCCTGCCAGGCCGCGGGATGAGTCACGTCGGCCACCACGACGTCGAGCCGGTCTGCCACCGAGGCAAAGTAGCGCAGAGCCGCCGCATCGGGCGCAGCCGCGTCGAGCACCGCCACGCGTTCGTTTGGAAAGGCGTCGAGCCAGTGCCGCGCGAGCACACTCATGACGAAGCCCGTCGCGCCGGTGACCAGCAGCGTCATGACTCGCTCAACAGCAGTCCAAGCAAGGCGCGCGCCGCGATGCCGAAGTCGTCCAAGGTCATAGCTTCATCCGGATTGTGGCTGCCGTGGTCGTTGCGCACGAAGATCATACCCGTGGGAACGCCCATTTTTGCAAATACGGCTGCGTCGTGTCCGGCGCCGCTCGCCATTTCGAACGGCCGTTCGAGCTGGCTCCGCAGGGAAGCCCGCAGCCGGGCGTCCATCACCGCCGGAGGCGAGTCGCTGGTCGTGCCCAAGTCGAAGGCGACGCGATACGCCTCGCCGATTCGCGCCGCGGCCTCGCGCGCTTCGGCGGCGACGGCATTCATCGTGTCTTCGGACACGCTGCGCAGGTCGATGACGAAACGCGTCTCGCCGGCGATCTTGCTGGGCCCGTGCATGGCCGGGTCGGTATAGAACTCACCCGAGGTGATCACCAGATCCGCGCCGGCCCGTTCCTGCTGCAGCCAGATCGTCTCCAGATGATGCAGCAAAGCCACCGTGGCCGCGACGGCATCGTGGCGGTGCGGCCGATCGACGGCACCGGAATGGCCATACTGACCGACGCAACGGGCATTGCGAAATCGTTTGCACCCTCTGATGCCGGTCACCACCGCAGCGGGTAGACGCTCCGCCACCAGCGTCGGACCCTGCTCGATGTGCAGCTCCAAGTAGGCCCGGATCCGCGACGGATCGAGCAGCCGCCGCCGTTCGCGAATCGCCCCGGGATCGAAGCCGCGCTCGATCAGGGTGGCTTCGAGAGTGCGGCCGTTGTCCGAGCGCGGGACCGAGAGGCAGACAGGGTCGAGCAATCCGAATGCGCCGCCGCTGCCGAGGTACGCAATGTCGAACCAGGCGGACTCTTCCGCCCGAATGGCCATGACGGTGATGTCGCAGGCGGCCGCCGTCCCGGCGCGCCGCAGTGCGGACGCCGCGCAGAGGCCCGCGACCACGCCCGCCGCGCCATCGTAGTTGCCGCCCTGCGGCACGCTGTCGAGATGCGAACCCACGATGATGCGCGGCGCCAGCCGATCGCGCCCGGGGAGCGTCATCATCAAGTTGCCGATGGCATCGATGGAGACGTCGAGACCGATCGATTCGGCCGCGGCGCGCATGATGTCATGCGCCGCCTGTTCGCCCGCCCCATAGCTGTCGCGCACGATGCCCCGTCCGCGCCGAGTCGCGCGGCCGAGACTATCGAACAGCGCCGCCGCCAGCTTAAGATCGGGTTGCAGTCGTTCGGTCGGCATGATGGCCGGTAATGGTATCGCAACCTAAGGGGATTCACGCGGATGTCGAATTTACTTGCTGGAAAAGTCGCGATCGTCACCGGTGCGAGTTCGGGTATCGGCCGCGCAATCGCGCAGAGTTTTGCGGCGGAAGGAGCCAGCGTCGTCATTGCCGATGTCGTGGCGGAGCCGCTCGAGGGCGGCGAGTCGACTCTGGATCTCATCGCGCGGTCCGGCGGCGCCGCGACTTACCTGAAGACCGATGTCGCCAGCTGGGACGACGTCGACGCACTGGTCGGCCAAACCATCGCGCGCCATGGCCGGCTCGACGTGATGGTGAACAACGCGGCGATCTTCTCGGGCACGGCGCTGCTCGACACCAGCGCCGCGCAGTGGGAACGAGTCATGAGCGTCAACTTGACCGGCATGTTCTACGGCTGCAAGCGCGCCATCCAGCAGATGATCGTTCAGGAACCGCGCCACGAGGTGCGAGGGCGGGTGATCAATTTGGGGTCGCAGCAGGGCATCGTGACGTCGCCTCGGGACACGCCCTATGGAGTGAGCAAGGCGGGGGCGATCTATCTGACCAAGCAAATCGCCGTCGATTACGCGCAGGATCTCATCGTTTGCAATTGCATTTCGCCCGGCAAGATCGTGACCGGTCATCCGGGCTTGCCGATGGACCCGGCGCTGCTCGACAACGCTCGCCGGCGCACGCCGTGGCCGCGCCTCGGAGCACCCCAGGACATCGCCAATGCCGCGGTGTTTCTCGCCAGCGACCGGGCCACCTACATGACGGGTTCGAACCTCGTGGTCGACGGCGGGTGGTTGGCGCGCTAGACGTAGCCGATGGCGCGTTTCTGATCCGCGACGACGGTTCGGCTGGCCATGCAAAAATGATAGGCCGCCCAGAATCCGCTGGGTGCGAGCACCAGCAGCGCGAGGCGCAGCGATGCCGCGTCCGCGCCGCGCCCGCCCGCGAACCAGTCGCTCAACAGCCCGACGCCCTGCGGCGCGATGATCAGGTTGAATACATTGCCGACCACCAAAGACCAGGCGGTGAACATGGCGCGCATGCGCGGAGGAGCGAGGTTTTGCATCAAACCCATGCAGGGGCCAATGTAAAAATAGATGGCGGGAATGAAGATCCAGAACATCGATTTCGCGATCCACAGGGAGTGGGTCCAGTAGGCGATGAACGACGGAATCGTAGTCAATCCGACGCCAGCCGCCAACAGCCAGACGACGCGCCGCGGATCGGCCATGGAGGGGCGCGATAAGATCCAGGCGGTGCCCGCCGTCGCGATGATGCCGCCGACCAGGTGAATATGTCCGGTGACCGCGCCCGCTTCGCCGACATTGAGGCCGTAGGTGCGCATGAGAAAGGTGGGCGTGAACCAAATGAGACCCCAACCCCAGAGCGCGCACACGCCCGAACCCATCACCACGTGAAATGCCGCCTTTTGGCGCCACAGGAACCGCAGGGACTCCAACAGCGGCGGCGCGCCGGAGTCGGCCACGGCGTCCAAGCGTCCGCGCACCGGTTCTCGAATGGTCAGATAGACGATCGCCCCCATGATCACCCCGGGAATGCCCAGGGCCAGAAATGCCGCGCGCCAGCCGAAGGCGTGCGCCACCGCACCCGCCATGTCCGCGCCCAACCAGGCGCCGATCGGGGCGCCGAGCGCGAACACGCCGAGCGCCATGGGGCGCCGATCCGCCGGGAAATGATCCGCGATGATGGAATTGGCCGGAGGCGTTCCGCCCGTTTCGCCGATGCCCACGGCGACACGGCCCGCCAGGAATTGCCAGTAGTTTCTCGACAGCCCGCACAATGCGGTGAATCCCGACCAGAGGATCAGGGAGGCGGCCAGAATATTGCGCCGGTTCTTGCGGTCGGCCAGCCACGACATCGGTATGCCGAAGGAGACGTAGAATAGGCCCAGCGGCACGCCGGTGAGGAATCCCACGCCGGCGTCGCTCAATCGCAGATCCAGGCGGATGGGTTCCAGCACCGTGGAGACCACGTAACGGTCGGCAATGCTCACCGCGTAGATCAAGCACATCACGATCACGACATACCAGCGCTCGACTGCGGAGGCCCGCGATTGCGACGCTTCGACGACTATCGTGCTCACTAGAAACGTTCAACCCAGGGACGTAGCTCGATCTCATGCGACCAGGCGCTGCGAGGCTGGCGCAACACGTCCACATAGCTCTGGGCGATTGCGTCGGGATCGAGTGTGCTATCGGGTTTGTCGGTGGAGTCCGGGCGGTGCGCCGCGCGCACCGCGCCGTCGATGATGAAGTGGGCGACATGGATGCCTTTGGGGCCGAGTTCGCGCGCCGCGCTCTGCGCCAGACCGCGCAGCGCGAATTTGCCCATGGCAAAGGACGCCGAATGCGCAAACCCTTTGATGCTGGCCGTAGCGCCGGTCAACAGGATGGCGCCGCGGCCGAGCGGCACCATGCGCTTTGCCGCTTGTTGAGCCACGAGAAACCCGCCGAACGCCGTGATGGCAAGGGCCTTCTGCACCGCCTCCGGGTCGAGTTCGGCGAGCGGACCTTGGGCGCGGGCTCCTGCGTTGTAAACGACGATCTCGGGGTCGCCGATACGATCCCGCACCTGATCGAAGAGCCTCGCGACGGATTCCGGACTGGCGGCGTCGGCGGCGAATGCCTGCGCGCCGGTGTCTTGGATCAGTGCGTCGAGCTTCTGGACGTTTCGGGCCGCCAGCGCGATTTTCACGCCGAATCCGGCGAGGCGCCGTGCGAGCGAGGCGCTGATTCCGGGACCGGTTCCGACGATCAGTGCGCTGCGATAGGGGAAGTCCATGGCGGTGATCTTAAGCGCTTAGCCAGGTTCCTTGTTGAAAACCAGCAAGCGATTGTTCGCCGGCAGGTCATGATCCGTGTCCAGCCGCAATCCGTATTGCTCGGCGAGCGAATTGACCGCCTGAATGTCGCGTAGACCCGATTGCGGGTCGCGCTCCTGAAGCATCCGATCGAATTCCTGGTTGCTGTCCGATGTATACCGGCCGGCGTAGCGAAACGGCCCGTAGACGCAGAGCACGCCGCCCGGCGCAAGCACGTCGCCGATGCCGCGGAACAGAGCCGCGACCTCGGGCCACGACATGATGTGCAGGGTGTTGGCGGTGAATATGGCGTCGACGCTGCGAACCGGCCACACGGCTTGACGGACGTCGAGCAGCGTGGGCGCGCGCAGATTCTGCGGCCCTTCGAGCTTCACGCGCTCGGCCAGGTCCGTGAGGTACGCCAATTGCTCCGTGGGGTGCCAGATCAAATGGCTCAGCTCGCGAGCGAAATGCACGGCGTGTTGACCGGTGCCGCTGCCGACTTCCAATGCCTGGGAGCGGCCGGCAAAGCGCACGCGCAGTACCTCGAGGATGGGGTCCTTGTTGCGTTCGCAGGCTGCGGAGAAGGGGAGCATAGCGATCTCGATCTTAGCCTTTTTGATGTACAGTGTCGCCCGGCTGGCCAGGCTTACGAAGGAGATGTCGATGTCGATTTCCATGTACGATTTTTCGATTCCGGTATTGACGCGCGGGTTGACCAATTTGTCGGCCATTCTCGACAAGGCGGCGGCGCACGCCGCGGCGAAGAAATTCGATTGCGCCGTTCTCGCCCAGGCGAGACTGTTTCCCGACATGTATCCGCTCACGCGCCAGGTGCAAATCGCCTGCGACACCGCCAAGGGGGCGGCGGGACGGTTGGCCGGCATCGAGGTGCCGAAGCATGAGGACAACGAGGTGACGTTTGCGGAACTGAAGGCGCGAATTGCCAAGACTTTGGAATTCCTGAAGTCGGTGAGCGCCGCCCAGCTCAAGGACGCCGAAAGCCGCGCCGTCGAGCTCAAGTTTCCGAACGGAAGCTGGAAATTCACGGGCCTCGCGTATTTGAACGACTTCGTGATGCCGAATTTCTACTTCCATGTGAGCATGGTTTACGCATTGCTGCGCAAGAGCGGCGTCGAGGTCGGCAAGGGAGATTTTCTCGGCGACGTTCAGTAGGCGTCCGGCAGGCGCCGTTGCGGCCGGGCCGCAGCGGCGCTAGGCGAGTTGTTCGACCAACTGTTCGACGCGGACGAACAGTTTCTCTTCGGTGCGCGCGTCGTGAGTGAAGCGTAATTTCAGCGGACCGTCCAGGCGATATTCCTTCGGCCTGCCTTGAATCAATTTGAGCACGCGCTTCGGGTCGACCTTGTTCGCTTCCTCGAAAATAAAATAGCCGCTGGTCGCGCCGGCGTCGATCTTGCGTATTCCCAGTTCCGCGGCGCGCAGCTTGAGCCGGGTGGCGCGAAATAGCGATTGCGCATACTCCGGCATCGGCCCGAAGCGGTCGATCATCTCGGCCTTCATTTCGTCGAGCTCTTCGCGGGACGGCGTGCTGGCGATGCGCTTTTAGAGCACCAGCCGCAGATGCACGTCGGGCACATAATCTTCCGGGATCAGCGCCGGCACGTGCAGTTCGACCTCGGGCCCGGCGTCGAGCGGCCGTTCCAGGTCCGGTTGCTTTCCGGATTTCAACGCGGCGACGGCGCGCTCCAGCAACTCCATGTACAGGTTGTATCCGATCTCCTGAATCTGACCGCTTTGTTCGTCGCCCAAGAGCTCGCCCGCGCCGCGAATCTCGAGATCGTGGGTGGCCAACGTGAATCCGGCGCCGAGCTCCTCGAGCGATTCCAGCGCCTCCAGGCGCTTGACCGCATCGGCCGTCATGGCCTTGCGCGGCGGCGTGATCAGATAGGCGTAAGCGCGATGGTGCGATCTTCCGACGCGGCCGCGCAATTGATGGATCTGCGCCAACCCGAAGCGATCCGCGCGGTCGATGACGATGGTGTTCGCCGTCGGCACGTCGATGCCGCTCTCGATGATGGTGGTGCAGACGAGAACGTTGAAGCGGCGATGATAGAAATCGAGCATGAGCTGCTCCAAGTCGCGTTCGCGCATCTGGCCGTGCCCCACCGCGACATTCGCCTCGGGCACGAGCTTGCGGATGGCTTGCGCCGTCTTCTCGATGGTCTCGATCGTGTTGTGGACGAAGTATATTTGCCCGCCGCGCCGAATCTCGCGCAAGCTCGCCTCGCGTACCACGGTTTCATTCCATTCGAGGACGAAAGTCTTCACCGCCAGACGTTCCGCGGGCGGAGTCGTGATCAACGACAAATCGCGCAGGCCGCCCATGGCCATGTTCAGGGTCCGCGGAATCGGCGTCGCGGTCAGCGTGAGAACGTCGACCTCGGTCCGCAACGCTTTCAGTCTCTCCTTGTCGCGCACGCCGAACCGGTGTTCCTCGTCGATCACCACCAACCCTAAATCCTTGAAACGCGCCTTACCCTGCAGCAATCGCTGCGTGGCGATCACGATGTCGACCTTGCCCGAGGCGACGCCGGCGAGGATCCCCTCCGCCTCCTTGTTGCTGCGAAAGCGCGACAGGCTCTCGATGCGGACCGGCCAGTCGGCGAAGCGGTCGACGAACGTCGTGTAGTGCTGCTGGGCGAGAAGGGTGGTGGGCACCAGCACCGCGACCTGTTTGCCGGCTTGAACGGCGACGAAGGCGGCGCGCAGCGCGACCTCGGTCTTGCCGAAGCCGACATCGCCGCAGATGACCCGATCCATGGGCTTGTCGGATTTGAGATCGCTCAGCACCTGATCGATCGCGACGGCTTGATCGGCGGTCTCTTCGAAGGGAAAGCCGGCTTGAAACGCGCGGTACTCGGCTTCGCCGGCCTGCATTTGCGCGCCCTGGCGAGCGGCGCGGCGCGAGTACAGATCCAGGAGTTCGGCGGCCACATCGCGTATGCGCTGTGCCGCCTTGCGCCGCGCCTTCTGCCACTGCTCGCCGCCGAGTTTGTGAAGCGGCGCGGTTTCGGCCGGCGCTCCGGTGTAGCGGGACACGAGATGCAGCGCCTGCACCGGAACATACAACTTGTCGCCGTCGGCATATTCGAGCACCAGAAATTCGCCGGTGTAGCCGGCGACGTCCATGGTCTTGAGTCCGGCATAGCGCCCGACCCCGTAGGATTCGTGCACCACGGGCGAGCCGATGCGGAGGTCGGACAGCTCTTTGAGTATTTTCGCCGGATCGCGCTCGGCACGCCGGCGCCTGCGTTCCTGCCGCGCGCGATCTCCGAACAATTGCGCTTCGGTGAGTATTTCCAGCGCCGGCGCGTCCAGCCTCAAGCCCGACACGGCGGCCGACACGGTGATTCCGAGGCTCAAGGAACCTGCGAGAAAACTCGCGAAATTGTCGAAAATCTTCGCCTGAATATCCTGGCTGCGAAGCAGGTCGAGCAGCAGTTCACGGCGTCCGGCGGACTCGGCGGCGAGCAGGATGCGCGCCGGGCTTGCCTGGAGGTGCGCCACCAATTCCGCCGCCGGCTGTTCGGCGCGGGGATCGATGCGCACCGCGGCCGGCGCGACGCTGGGAAAATTTTGGAAGGGCCCGGCCGTCTCCGGGGGCCATTCGAAGGTGTGCAGTTGAATCTGCTGCCAGCCCGCGTAGGACGCCAGGAATTCCGCTGGCGTCAAATACACCTCCGCGGGGTCCAAGACCGGCCGGTGCCGGTCATGGCGCAATTGTTCGTGGCGTTCGACGATACCGTTCCACAGACCGTCCAGCCGAGAAACGGCGTCGTTCACGTCCACGAGCACGCTGTCCGGCGGCAAATATTCGAACAAGTGCGACGTCCGATCGAAGAACAGGGGCAAGAAGTATTCGATGCCGCCGGGCGCGATCCCGGAACTCACGTCGCGGTAAATGGCTTGCTCCGACAGGTCGCCCGTGAAGCGCAGGCGGTAGCGGCGGCGGAACTCCCGGACCGCATCGGGATTCAGCGGCGTCTCGCGCGCAGGCAGGAGTTCGATGCGGTCCAGTTTGTCCAAGGAGCGCTGGGTGTCCGGATCGAAGCGCCGGATGCTGTCGACATCGCGATCCAGCATGTCGATTCGGAACGGGGTGTCCGAACCCATGGGAAAGACGTCGATCAGCGAACCCCGTACCGCGATCTCGCCGTGCGCGACGACCTGCGTGACGGCGGCATATCCGGCCAAGGCCAGTTGAGCGCGCAGCGCTTCCAGATCGAGGCTTTCGCCGACCTGGACTTTGAGGGAGTAGGCCTCGACGTAGCTGCGGGGCGCCAGACGCTGCAGCAACGTGTCGATGGCGACCAGCCAGACACCCTTTCGGGCGCGCGGGAGCTCCGCCAAGGTGGCGAGGCGGCCGGAGGTGATGTCGGGATGCGCGGAGAAGGCGTCGTAGGGCAGCGTCTCCAAATCGGGGAACACCCTGACGCTCATGGCGCCGCCGGCAAAGAATCGAATTTCATCGCTCAAGGCTTCCGCCTCGCGTGTGCTTTGCGCGATGACGATGAGCGGTGCTTTCGCGCGCGCCGCGGCCTCGGCGATGGCGAGCGCTGCCGCCGCGCCGTAGAGCTTGCCCCATTTGACGACGGGCGCCTGGGTGTCGGGCAGATTGGGTGCGAGTAGGGGCATCAGTTCCACGGAACAACAGAACGCCCGCCGCGAACGGGTCGCGGTGGGCTCGGCTTTAAGAGCTTACGATCTTACGCGATTTTGGTTTAAGAGTTCGCGACCACGCTGTGAATCACGTGGTTGGCTTCGAAATACACCACGAAGCCGGGATATTCCCAACGCGAGATCGGCGGCTTGCCGACGGCCGGCACTTTGGTCACCGGCGCTCCGAACTTGGTCGCCACCTGGTCCATGGTCATGCCGCGAGCGGGCGTGGCCACATCGGACTCCTTGACGGCAATGCCGTCGTCGACCGCGATGGTTTCGGCCCCCGCGAGGCCGCTGGCGAGCACTGCTGCAAGCAGTAGGTTTCGATACCGCATGGCGTACCTCATTTTTTAACCCCTATTCCTTGAACAAGTCTTGGTCCCCCCAAACTATAACACCGCACGGAGGGTGCAATAGTTGACCCAATTAACACTCTGATTGTATTGCCGTTTGTGGTTTAATCGCCGCGCATGTTTCAGCCCGTTCCCGTTTTCGTGGGTCTGCGCTATTCACTGGCCCGCGAGCACAGCTTTTTCGTGTCTTTCATCACCTGGGTCTCGCTGGCCGGGGTCGCGCTGGGCGTGGCCGCCCTGATCACGGTGCTGTCGGTCATGAACGGCCTGGAATCCGAGTTGCGGACCCGCCTGCTGAGCTTGACCGCGCACGCGACATTGAACGCGGCGGGGGCGCCGATCGGCGACTGGCAAGCCCGCATTCGGCAATTGCAGGGGTCGCCGGGTCTGACGGGAGCGGCGCCGTTCCTCGATACCGATGCGATGCTGAGCCGCCAGCCGGCGATGAGCGGCGCCATCGTCCGCGGCATCGATCCCGAACTCGAGATTCAGGTGTCCTCCATCGCCGATTCGATGCGCGAGGGCAGGCTCAGCGACCTTACGCCCAATTCGAATCGAATCATCCTTGGGCGCATGCTGGCCTACCAGCTGCAAGTGGGCGTGGGCGACGACGTGACGGTCATGATCCCCGGCAACGCGCCGTCCGCCGCCGGCGCGAGCGATGCCATCGTGCCGCGTCTGCGCGATTTCCACGTGGCGGGCATTTTCGAGGTTGGACTGCAGGAGCACGACAGCGTATTGGCGCTGGTCAATCTGCAGGATGCGGAAGCCTTCCGGAGCATCGACGGCCCCAGCGGAATACGGCTCAAATTCTACGATGTGCTGAAAGCGCCGGAGCTGGCGCGACGCGCCGCCGCGCGGCTCAGCCCAAGCTTGCAGGTGCGCGACTGGACGGAGGACAACGGGGCGTATTTTCGCGCCATACGCATCGAAAAGACCATGATGGGATTGATGCTGATGCTCATCGTCGCCGTCGCCGTGTTCAACATCGTGGCCACGCTGATCATGGTGGTGAACGACAAGCGGACCGATATCGCGATCCTGCGCACTCTGGGCCTGAGTCCCCGCGGCGTCATTGCGGTGTTCATCACGCAAGGCGTGCTCATCGGTTGGATCGGCGCCGCCGCCGGCGTGGCGCTCGGCCTTGCCCTGGCCTGCAACGTTGACGTCGTCGTGCCCTTCCTCGAGCAGACGTTCGGGTTTCATTTCATGGACCCGGACGTGTACTACATATCGGGTCTTCCGAGTGAAGTGCATCCGGGCGACGTGGTGAGAATCGGGACGGCCGCGTTGATTCTGACCCTGATCGCGACCGTGTACCCGGCTCTGCAAGCCGCTCGAACCCAACCCGCCGAGGCGCTGCGGTACGAATGATGCGCTACTGGTACGAGGGATTCGTCGGATTACGGTACCTGCGCGCATCGCCCAAGCGCGGTTCCGTGTCGTTGATCGCCGGCATCGCGATCCTGGGCCTGGCGCTAGGGGTCGCAGTGCTGATCGTGGTGCTCTCGGTCATGAATGGTTTCGAGGAAGTGCTGCGGACGCGGATCCTGAGCCTGACGGCGCACGCGACGATTTCGGGCCTCGAAGGACGGATTTCGAACTGGCGCCCGGATATCGAGAAACTCGAGCACTTCCCGGGCATCGTGGGCGCGGCGCCGTATATCGAAGAACAAGGCATGCTGATTCACGGCGACAAGTCTTCCGGCGTGCTGTTGCGCGGCATATTGCCGGAGGCGGAGCGGCGCGTCGTCGATTTGGGGCCGCACTTGTCGAGCGGCCGAATGAGCGATCTGACCGAGGGCAAGTATCGCGTGATACTGGGGTCCGCGCTGGCCGAGGAATTGCACGCCAAAGTCGGCGACCGCGTGGTGCTGCTGGTGGCCTTGGGCGACGTCACTCCGCTCGGAGTCATGCCCAGGATGCGCGCCTTCGAGGTGACCGGCATCCTGTCCATCGGCATGTATGAATACGATCGGCGGATCGCCATCGTCGCCATGCCGGACGCCGCCAAGCTCTTGCGCATGGGCGGCGATGTAACGGGCATTCGCTTGAGCCTGTCCGACATGTATGCCGCGCCGAGAATCTCGCGCGCCGCCGCCATCTCGATGGGCGGCGACTTCGAGGTGCAGGATTGGACCAACGAACACGCGAACTTCTTTCGCTCGATCTCGATCACCAAACGCATTCTGTTCTTCATTCTGTCGCTGATGGTGGCCGTTGCCGCATTCAACATCGTGTCGACCATGGTCATGGTGGTGAAGGACAAACGCCGCGACATCGCCATCTTGCGCACGTTCGGGTCTTCGCCGCGCAGCATCTTGGAGGTGTTCGTGGTGCAAGGCAGCTTGATCGGATTGCTGGGAATCGGCGTCGGCGTGTTGCTGGGCATCGTCATCGCGGTCAACTTGCAGGATTTGGTGCACGGACTCGAAGGCATCGTCGGATTCAAGTTCCTGGATGCCCGCGTGTACTTCATGAGCGACTTGCCGGCCCGCGTGCGGGCGACGGACGTGGTGCGCATTTGCGGTTTCGCCTTCGTGCTCGCCTGTCTGTCCACCCTGTATCCCGCGGCGCGTGCCGCCCGCCTGCTGCCCGCAGAATCGCTGCGCAACGATTGAGGATGGGAAAGATGATGCCGAATTCAACCGCGGTGGTGCTCGAAGGCAGGGATCTCGCCAAGGAATTCGTCCAGGGCGACGTGAAAATCCAGGTGTTGCGGGCGGCATCCATCAGCGTGCTCGCGGGCGAGAGGATCGCCATCGTCGGCGCCTCCGGATCCGGCAAGACGACGCTTCTGCAGCTGCTGGGGGGGCTCGATTTGCCGACCGGCGGCACGGTGCAGATCGCAGGGTCCGCGATGAATCGCTTGAACGATACCGAGCGCGGTCATTTGCGCAATCGCGCCGTGGGCTTCGTCTATCAATTCCATCACCTGCTGCCCGAATTCACCGCGCTCGAAAACGTCGCGATGCCGCTCCTGGTGCGGCGGATGAATCCGCGCGCCGCCAAGGCGCGGGCGAGCGCTCTGCTGGCGCGCGTTGGGCTGGCCGAACGCCTCGCGCACCGCCCCTCGCAGCTCTCCGGCGGCGAACGGCAGCGCGCCGCGGTCGCCCGCGCGCTGGTCACCGAACCGATGCTGGTGCTCGCCGACGAACCCACCGGCAACCTCGACGGCACGAATGCGGCGCAGGTGTTCGAATTGATGCTCGAGCTCAACCGCGAACTCGGCACCAGTCTCGTCATCGTCACCCACGATGAGCGATTGGCGGCGCGCCTCGACCGGGTGCTGGTTCTGGCCGACGGAGTGCTAGCGGAGCGCCGCGCCGCGGCCGATTGACCGGGCGCGGTCGACCGATCGGATGCGTTTGCGCCGCAGATGGTAGAGCACGCGGACGCGCCAAACGCACTGCGCCAACAGGTAGCCCGATCCGGCCGCAAGCAGTCCCAGAACCAGGGCTCCGAGCAGCAGCGGCTCCCATAATTGGCCGATATGCCGCCACGGGTGCCGATGATGCAATTCGTTCAGGACGGGCATCAGATCGATTCCCATGAGCTTGGCGCCGACCCAGATCGAGCCGGCCACCTGCGGCAGCCAGGTGAAGGGATTACTGATGAATGTGGTGGCGAACAGCACCGGCAGGTTCAGCCGAAACAGCATCCCCAGTATGACGCACGTCACAAGATGCACGGGCAGGGGAGTGGGCGGAATGAACGCGATAAAGAGGCCCAGGGCAAACGCGCGCGTCACGCTGTGCCGGTTGAAAGTCCAACATCCGCGGTCGAGAACCAGCGTCTTGAAAGGCCTCAAACACCAGAGTCTCTCCAGTGTATGGCGGTCCGGTGTAATGCGTTTCAGCCAGCGTTGCATGGATTGCGATCGACTCCCACGAGGCGTCATTATGCAGGTTTCGCCGATCGGCGACAGTGATCCACGACCGCTCCGCAAATCAACGGGTTAGCCTACGGCCGATGCCGGTATCTGAACCGTCTGCGGTCAAGTATCATGCCGGCTGATTTATCCGGACCAAAGAGGACGCAATGTGGGAGATCATCCGCGCGGGCGGCGGCTTCATGTGGCCGATCATTTTATGTTCCATCGCGGCGGTGGCTATCATATTGGAGCGCCTTTGGACTTTGCAGAGCAGCCGGGTCATACCCCGCGACTTGTCGCAAAAGGTCTGGAACTGGATCGAAGCCGATCAGCTCAGCGACAAACTGGTGGTCGCACTCGAGCAAAATTCGCCTCTCGGCAAGCTCCTGTCCATCGGACTTGCCAATCGCAACAAGCCGCGCGCGCTGATGGTGGAGCGGCTGGAGGACGGCGGCCGGCACGTGGTGCATGAACTGGAGCGGTTTCTGAACACTCTCGGCACGATTGCGGCGGTCGCACCGCTCCTGGGACTGCTGGGAACCGTGGCCGGCATCATTCATGCGTTCAATGCGATCACGGCCAATGGGATCGGCGATCCGAGAATATTGTCGGGGGGCATTGGCGAAGCGCTGATTACGACGGCGGCCGGGTTGACCGTTGCGATACCGTCGCTGATCGCGTATCGCTTTCTGCGGGGCAAAGTCGAGCGCCTGGTGGTGCGCATGGAGAAGGAAGCCATGAAGCTCGTCGATGCGTTGGACGAGCGCGGCATGCTGGTGGCGGCCAACTGACATGAATCTGCGTCCGCGCCACCGTGAAGACCCGGAAATCAATTTGATTTCGATGATCGACGTGCTGCTCGTGCTGCTGATCTTTTTCATGGTGTCGACCACGTTCAATCAGGAGGGGCGCGTCAAGGTGCAGTTGCCTCAGGCGAGCGAGATACCGGTGCCGCGCGGATCGCATGAACCATTGGTGGTCACGGTCACCGCGGAAGGCGGCTACCGGGTCAACGAGCGTACGCTGATCAATGCCAGCCCCGATACGTTGCGGGCCGCCTTGCTCAAGGAGGCCGGCACCGACCGCGGTCCGATCACGATTCGCGCCGATGCGCGCACCACGCATCAGGCCGTGGTGACCGCCATGGATGTGGCGGGCAGACTCGGGTTCGCCCAGCTCAACATCGCGACCGTGCATTCGGAAGGGTCGCCTTGAGCGCAACCCCCGCTGCGGGCTCGAAACCCGCCGGCGATGCCTGGTCGATTTATCGGCGGCTGTTGAGGTACGCGAAACCCCATCTCGGGATGTTTCTGATCGGCGTGCTGGGCGCGGGGTTGTTCGCGGCGTCCAATGTCGCGCTGGCCTACCTGGTCCAGAAATTCCTGCACGGCGCGTTCGTGGTGAAGAGCCCGTCCGTCTTGTGGGAGGTGCCTCTCGGGGTCGTGGTGTTGTTCACCCTGCGAGGCATCGGGGACTATGTGCAGAGCTACTATCCGAGCTGGGTCGGAAGGCAGGTCATCAAGGGCCTCCGGCACGACGTGTTCGCGCACTACCTGCGGCTGCCCACGGCCTATCTCGACCAGCAGCAGTCCGGACATTTGCTGTCGAAGTTGACCAATAACATCGAGTTGGTGGCGGCGGCGGCGACCAGCGCGGCGATTTCCCTGATCAGCGACAGCCTGAACATCCTGGGACTTCTGATCTGGCTGTTCTACAAGAACTGGCGCCTCGCGGCGTTCTGCGTGGTCGCGGCGCCGGTCATTGCCTGGCTGATGAAGATCGCGAACCGCAGTTTCCGCCGCTACAGCGAGCGGATTCAAAATTCGATGGGCGATATCACGCGCGTCGCCAAGGAGGCGATCGACGCGCACCGCTTGATCAAGATCTTCAACGCAGAGGATCATCAAACCGAGCGCTTCGAACAAGTCAACGAACACAATCGCGCGTCGAACATGAAGCTGATCCGCGCGCGATCCATCAGCAATCCGGTCGTGCAGTGCATCGCCTCGATCGCGCTCGCCAGCGTTCTTTACGTCGCGATACGCCAGGTGTTCACCCACCACATGCAGGTCGACGAGTTCTTCGGTTTTTTGACCGGGCTGATGCTCATTCCGTCGCCGCTGCGCAGCCTGGTGAGCATGAGCGGACCCTTGCAGCAGGGCATTGCCGCCGGCCAAAGCGTGTTCGAGATCATGGATCATCCCACCGAGGGCAGCGGCGGTTCGACCAGGCTGGCGCGCGCCCGCGGCGAGGTCGAATTCCGCAACGTTTCGTTTGCCTATTCGGGCGACAAGGGTGATGTGCTGCACGACGTGAGCTTTCACGTGCGTCCCGGCGAGACAGTGGCCATCGTCGGACGATCCGGCAGCGGCAAGTCGACGCTGGTCGGCCTGGTGCCGAGGTTCTACGACGTGCGGCTGGGCTCGGTGCTGGTCGACGGAGTCGACGTGCGCGACTATCGACTGACGGATTTGCGCACTCAGGTGAGCCTCGTCAGTCAAGATGTGGTCTTGTTCAACGACACCATCCGCAACAACATCGCCTTCAATGCGGTGGGCAAAACCGACGCGGAGGTGGAGGCCGCGGCGCGCGCGGCCAACGTCATGGAGTTCGTTGCGCAGCAACCGCAGGGCTTCGATACCGTGTTGACGGACCGCGGTCAAAATCTCTCCGGCGGACAACGGCAAAGAATTTCCATCGCACGATCGCTGCTCAAGGATTCGCCCATTCTCATCCTGGATGAGGCGACCGCGGCGCTCGACAACGAGTCGGAGCGCCGCGTGCAGCACGAACTCGGCGTCTTGATGGAGGGCCGCACCACCCTGGTGATAGCGCACCGCCTGTCCACGGTCGAGGGCGCCGACAGGATCATCGTTCTCGACCAAGGTCGGATCGTGGAGAGCGGCCCGCATCGAGAGTTGCTGGCGCGCGGCGGACTGTACGCGGCCCTGCATGGAATGCAGTTCAACGCTTGAACGGGCGGCACCAACGATGTCGGTCCAAACTTGGCTCAATCGAATTTGGTACCGGCCGGCGCCGCCGCCATGGTGGATGTTGCCGCTGTCGCTGACCTACGGCGCCGTGGCGGGTTCGCGCCGATATCTGTACGCCAAGCGCCTGCGTAAGTCGATCCGGGTGTCCCTGCCGGTGGTGGTGGTGGGAAACTTGAGCGTGGGGGGGACCGGCAAGACGCCGCTGGTGTGCTGGCTGGTCGCGCGCCTGACCGATCTCGGGTTCAAGCCGGGAGTGGTGACCCGCGGCTATGGAGGCTCCTCCGGCAGCGTGCGGCTCATCGATTCGTTCGATGATCCCAACGTCGTGGGCGATGAGTCAATCTTGCTGGCGCGGCGCACGGGCGCGCCCGTCGCGATCGGCCGCGACCGCCCGGCGGCGGCGCAACTCCTGGTGAACGCGGGATGCGACGTCGTCGTGAGCGACGATGGTTTGCAGCATTACGCCTTGGCGCGCGACTGCGAAATCGTCGTCATCGACGGCGATCGGCGTTTCGGCAACGGTTGGCTGCTGCCCGCGGGGCCATTGCGCGAAACTCCAGCGCGGCTCGCGGCCGCGGACGCCATCGTGGTGAACGGCGGCCGGGCGCTCCTCGACGGCGCTCTCAGCATGCGCCTGGAGGCGAAAGGCGCTTTGAGCCTGATCGGCGGCGCCTCCAAGGCGTTGGACGAGTTCGCGGGACGCTCGGTGCACGCCATCGCCGGCATCGGCAACCCGGAGCGATTCTTCAACATGCTGCGCGCGCACGGCATCGAGGTCGTCGGTCATCCGCTTCCGGACCACGCGCGCTTGCGGGCCGCGGACATTTCCTTCGCAGATCAGCGTCCGGTGCTCATGACCGAGAAAGATGCCGTAAAATGCCAGCGGCTAGCCGGGCCACATCATTGGTATGTGCCGGTGACCGCGAGTTTCGACGGCGGCGAATCCAATGTGCTGCTCGACATCGTGACTCAGGCTATCCTAAAGCGCGCCGCGCTTCGTTAAGGGTGTTTATGGACAAGCGTTTGCTCGATTTGTTGGTATGTCCGATTTGCAAGGGACCACTCCGGATCTCCGGCAGCGGCAACGCGCTCGAATTCGTCTGCCGGCCGGATCGGCTGGCATATCCGGTGCGCGAGGGAATCCCCGTGATGCTGCCGGAGGAGGCCCGCGTGTTGAGCGCCGACGATCCCTTGTTGGATCGTTAGCGGCAGACGGGAATCGCCCATGTTCCATATCACCCCATGTTCCATGTAGTCATACCGGCGCGCTTCGCGGCCTCGCGCCTGCCGGGCAAGCCGCTGCTGCCCATCGGCGGCCGGCCGCTGATCCAATGGGTCTGGGAATGCGCGCGGGCGAGCGGCGCGCAATCCGTGATCATCGCCACGGATGATGTCCGCATATTCGAGTCGGCTCGCGGCTTCGGCGCCGATTGTCTCATGACCTCTGCCCAGCACGCCTCAGGTACGGATCGGATCGCCGAAGTGGTGAGGGCGCGCGGCTTTGCGGCGGACGATATCGTCGTGAACCTACAGGGCGACGAACCCATGATGCCGCCGGCGACGGTGAGCGAAGTTGCGGAAGCTTTGGATGTGCGGCCGGATGTCGACATCTCGACGGCCGTCACGCCCATTCAATCATTGACGGAATTTCTCGACCCCAGCTGCGTGAAGGCACTGCGCGCGCGCGACGGGCAGGCGCTGTACTTCAGCCGCGCCCCGGTGCCCTGGCCGCGTGACGGCGTCGCGGCCGGCCGGCCCGCGCGCTTTGCCGGTGCGTGGCGCCACATCGGCATCTATGCCTACCGAGTGCGCAGCCTGCTGCAGTTCGCCGCTTGGCCGCCGACGCCGCTCGAGGAGACCGAGAAGCTCGAGCAACTCCGCGCATTGGATCACGGCATGCGGATTCACTTGCTGGCACTCGCCGAGGCGCCGCCCGCCGGTGTGGATACGCCGGAGGACCTGGACCGCGTGCGCGCCTGCCTCGCGCGATGAGGGTACGGAGCGTGCTGTTCGTTTGCCTCGGCAATATCTGCCGCAGCCCGACCGCCGAGGGCGTATTTCGGCACCTGCTCGCGAAAGAAGCGCCCGGACTCGAGGTCGAGGTCGACTCTGCGGGAACGGCGGACTATCACATCGGCGAGCCGCCGGATTTACGCAGTCAACGGGCCGCCGCGCGGCGCGGCATCGACCTCGGCGGCTTGCGCGCGCGCCAGATCGTGCCTGCCGATTTCGCGCGCTTCGATCTGATCCTGGCGATGGATCGGGGCAATCTGCTCGAACTCGAGGCAATGCGCCCGCAGAATTCGCGCGCTCGGGTGCAGCTCTTCCTGGAATACGCTCCGGATTTGCGGCGGCTGGAAGTGCCCGACCCTTACTACCGCGATGCGAGCGTCTTCGAGGAGGTGCTGGATTTATCCGCCGCCGCGTCGCGAGGACTGCTCGCCGATTTACAGAAAGTTGCGTAGCAGCCAGTACAGGCTGCCGGCGAGCGCGATCGAAACCGGCAGCGTGAGCACCCAGGCCATCAACAAATTGCGCACCGTCGCCCATTGCAGGCCGGACCGGTTCGCCACCATGGTCCCGGCCACGCCCGATGACAACACGTGCGTCGTGCTGACCGGCAAACCATACATCTCGGCGGCACCGATCGTGGCCATTGCAACGATTTCCGCCGACGCGCCCTGCGCGTAGGTCAAGTGGGTCTTGCCGATTCGCTCACCCACGGTGACGACGATGCGCTTCCATCCGATCATCGTGCCCAGTCCCAAGGCGATGGCGACGGCCACCTTGACCCAGGTCGGAATGAACTTGGTCGAGTGGTCGAGCTGCTTCTTGTACGCGCCGAGTACCGTCTTGTCGGCGTCCGACACGTGCACCGATTTGGACTTCCCCAAGAAACGCAGGCCCTCGCTCACCAAGTACATGTCGTTGCGGATGTTGACCATCGAGCCGGCGGGAACCTTGTCCATCGAATGATACTGGTTCACTTGCAACGAGATCGATTCCGCAAGCGCGGCGAGCGCCGACACGCCCTGCGGCGTGACCGAGCGGGAGCGCACCACATCCATCGCCGCCGCGTGCGCGTCGGCCGGCGCAGCCTCGGCGCCGTAGCGCGACAGCGCCGTCTGCGCCTGCGCGGAGACCGCGACGAAAGTGCTGACGTCCGCCTCGTGCATGGTGCGGTTGAGCGCATAGGCGGTCGGTACCGTGCCGATGAGGATCAGCATGATGAGCCCCATGCCTTTTTGACCGTCGTTCCCGCCATGGAAAAAGCTCACACCGCTGCAGGTCAGGATCAACAAGCCGCGTATCCAAAGAGGCGGCGGTTTGTTGCCCTCGGGCTCCTTGTACAGCGCAGGGATTCTGATCGTCGACTTGAGGATGGTCAGCAGCAAGAAGGCCGCGCTGAAGCCGACCAATGGCGATATGAGCAGGGTCTCGCCGATCTTGGTCGCCTGCCCCCAATCCACGCCGCTCGTGCCGGAGGGACTCGTCGCCATCAACTGGTTCATGAGTCCGACGCCGATGATGGAACCGATCAGGGTATGCGAACTCGAAGATGGCAGACCGAAATACCAAGTTCCCAAATTCCATAGAATGGCGGCAATCAACAAGGCGAATACCATCGCGAAGCCGGCCCCGCTGCCCACCTGCAGGATCAGTTCGACCGGCAACAACGACACGATGCCGAATGCCACCGCCCCGGTGGAGACCAGTACGCCCGCGAAGTTGAAGAAGCCCGACCAGACGACGGCAAGATTCGACGACATGGAATTCGTGTAAATTACCGTGGCGACCGCGTTTGCGGTGTCGTGGAACCCATTGACGAACTCGAACCCTAAGGCGATCAACAGTGCAATGCCAAGCAAGATATATGGATAGGCTCGGGTGTCGCGGACCACGGAGAGGTCGTCCGCCAAGTGAATGCCGCTGTATATGACACCGGCGACGATCACGGCGCCCGCGAGGACATTGAACCAGGGACTCGGCTTCTGCCCGATCAATGTGCTTGCGGCGGGCGGGCGATCGACCCTGGCCGGCGCTTGATTGATCGCATCGATATTGGACATGCTGTCATCCCCGGGGTCGAAGAGTAGGGCGTAGCCGTCTATTTATAGATCTGTAATATGAAAATGAGATGACAACCAAGGTCAGTTGATGCCATTCACCATTTCCCACGCCGCCGCCGTCCTGCCTTTCTCGCGTTTGCTTGCACGCTGGCGGTTGCTGTCCGCGGTCGTCATCGGCGCCATGGTTCCCGATTTCGGACTTTTCTTCCCCTGGCGCATCCACCGCTTCGAAACGCACAGCGCCGAGGCGCTGTTCACCTTCTGCCTGCCGGTGGGTATCGCCACCTACTGGGCATTCCAATACCTGATCAAAGCGCCGGTTTTGGAGGTGTTGCCGGAGGGCGCGTATGCGCGCTGGCGTGCGTTTTCGTCACCCGCGGATTTCACCAGCATCCGCCAATGGATTTGGGTCGCCTTCGGGGTGTTGGCCGGAGCGGTGACGCACATCGGGTGGGATGCGTTCACGCACGAGAATGCCCGTGGTGTTCGGCTGATCCCCTGGCTCGAGGAGCCGATCGACATCGGCGCGCACCACATGGGCGGGGTCCGCTTGCTGCAGGACGGCAGCTCCTTGATCGGACTTGCCGTCGTGTTCGGGCTCGTCGTGTACGGGCTGCGCCCGGGCCGGGGTCAGCCCGTGCGGCCCCGGCCTTTGGGGACGGCAGAGCGCCGGGTATGGGTAGTGGCCTATGTGGTCGCCACGGTTGTGTTGAGCATCGCGTGGTGGCTGTCGGAGCCCGTCGGGCACTCCTTGACGGGGGTGGCCAACCGCATTGCCATAGCCGCTCTGCGCGGGCTCGCCATGGCGCTCCTCTGCACCAGCCTAAGCTTGGACTGGCGGCTGCGCGCGCTCCGGGTATCGAGCGCGCGCTGACCGCCCTCGAATCGTCTACCGGTCGTCCGGACCGGTGCGCGGAACGTCGCTCGGGGCGGAAGACCACACCACGTACTTGTTGTCAGTGCCGGTGCTCGACACCGGCGCCTCGGGGGCGCGTACCGGCGTTTCGGGGACCCGAGCAGGGGTCTCGCGCGCCGATTCGAAGGGTGTCGGGGAGCCGCCGCCCTCTCGGCCTTCGCCCGCACCTGGGGCCGTAGCCGTCCCGGTACCTGTCCCCGGTCCTGGGCCTGGCCCTTGGTTTGCGCCCTGGTTTGGGGCTTGGCCTGAGGCCGGGCTTGGGGCCTGATTTGGGCCACCATTCGTGGCGTTTTCGCCGCCTTCGCGCCGACCGCGGCCGCGCCGCCGCCGGCTTCGTCCGCCGCGCTCGCTGCCGGGGCGGTCGCCGCCGGGGCGCTCACCGCCGCCCGCTTCGCCGGAGCGCGGCTCGCCGCGCGCCTGCTGGTCGTTTCGCGGCGGCTGGTCGGTCCGCGGGGCCGATTCCGGTCGCGATGCCTGCTCCGCGCGCGGGGTCTCCGGACGCTGCCCGCCCGACGGGCGCTCCGTCAGCGCCGCGCCTTCGGGGCGGCGCGGTGCGGAGTCGCCGCGATTCTCGCCGCGCGGCCGGCCGTCGCGCCGCGGGTCCCGAGGTCCGTCGCGCCGCACGTCGCGATTCCGGTCGCGGTCGCCGCGGTCGCGATTTCGATCGCGGTCGCCGCCGCTGCTGCTGCTGCTGCGATAGCGATCGTGCCGGGCATCGCGATGGGCGGGCCGGTCGCGCTGGGTCTGGGTCGATGAGGACGAGGCCGCGGGGGCGGCGGCCTTTGCGCCGCTGCCGAACAGCCAACGCCACAGGCGGACGAACACTCCCGCTTGCGGTACCGCGACGGCCGGCGCCGGCGCCGGCTCAGGGACGGGCACAGGCATGGGAATGATGGGCGCCGCCGATGCCGGCAGGATGCTGGGGACCAGGGGCACGTCACCCTGAGGTTTCTTGTCGCGATTTCCGATATTCGAATCGTCGACGACCGGCTGATCGGCCAGTTGATAGCTGACGGTGGCGTTCTCCGGCAGCTCCTTTTCGTCGTCGCGGATTCGCCGCAGCGCGTACGCGGGCGTCTGCATGTGCGGATTCGGCACGATCACGAGCGACACCTTGTCGCGCGATTCGATCTGGTTCAGCCAATCGCGCTTCTCGTTCATGAGGTAGGTCGCGACATCGACCGGCACCTGCGCGATCACCCGCCCGGTTCGCTCCTTGCGCGCCTCTTCGCCGATCAAGCGCAATAACGCCAGCGACATCGATTCGACGCCGCGTATCGTGCCCATGCCGCCGCATCGCGGGCAGTTGATATGAGTCGTCTCGCTCAGCGCGGGCCGCAGGCGCTGACGCGACAATTCGAGCAGGCCGAAGCGCGACAGCCGTCCCAGCTGAATACGCGCCCGGTCCATCTTGACCGCGTCCCGCAGCATGTCTTCCACGGCGCGCTGGTTGGCTTGCGACTCCATGTCGATGAAGTCGATGACGATGAGGCCGCCGATG
>WNFL01126489.1_pt1 | contig 27848 bp, 36 predicted proteins | sample 5400361 | NCBI WGS metagenome assembly WNFL01 (sample SAMN13153351, study PRJNA577476) | soil metagenome | isolation source: 40 cm soil on Douglas fir-dominated hillslope | place: USA:California | collected 2013-09-17
CTATAGGCTCCTCAGCCACGAAGAGGCCTTCAAAGCGCAAGTCCGGAGGCACTGCACAGGTGAGACCTATTCTGACGTCGCACCCGGACTACCGATCAATTGACACCGGTCGAATTTCCCAGGACGAGTATCGCCTCCAGAAACGTAAGGAACAGAACCGTGCAGCCCAACGTGCATTCCGGGAGCGAAAGGAGAAACATGTCAAAGACGTAAGCCCTCTCCCCCGATCGGCATCCCCCCATCATCACCGTCACTCACAACTGTGACCCACAGCTCGAAGACAAGGTCTCCATGCTAGAGGTAAAGACGGACACCCAAGCCGCTGAAAATGAAAACCTCCGCGAGTTGCTAACCCGCTTGCAAAACGAGAATGTACAATTGAAACAAGCCCAATTCAACTTTACATTCCAGCAGCCTCCACCAAGCGCTGGTACCAGCGCTGCTGGCCCGTCGGCCACGGGGGGCCGTCACCCGAGTCAATCATCCCAGTCACCCACGGAACCTGTCTTGACGCAAAATCCTACCCCGCCGACCAGCAAAGCGACTCCGGACATGCATCTCTTCGATGCATTTAGTACCAGCGACTCTCTCAGTAGTTTTGGCATCTCACCCCCTCCGACCAACAATGCTACGATAAACGGGACCACAAACGGCAATGATCTGTCCTGGTTCAACGTGTTCAATACCTTCTCAGGTGTGACCAACGGATCGTCTCCGAATTCTGCAGCTTTCAATGGTGGTGGAATGCCGTATCAGACCATCGCTTCCAATCCCATGTTTACGTCCTTCCGCGAACCGACACCGAATGCTTGGGCGTCCTTCGGAGCTGGCCCTGCCGATGTCAATATGAACTCGTACGACGAACTTTTCGGTGGTGGTGGCGCTACAACTTCCAGCTCCTTGATGGAAGACCTCCTCACATTTAATTCATTCTTGCCCGACACCACAGGAAGCGACTTGATATCACCTCTACCACAGCATGTAACTCCACCAGCTCTGCCTGAAACCAACAACCGTCCCGGATCCGACCCCAGTGTCACACTGAATAGTGCTGTTTCTATCAATAGTGAAGCAAGTACGAGCGGCAGTAGTAGCGGCCAACAGTCGCCACACAACGGAAAGCAATGTCCCAAGTCCAAGAGCGATTTCGAGGCGATGATTAAGAAGAACTCGCAGGATACTTTCGGCCCACCGATATCGACGGCCAGTCCCACAGACGAGAATGGCCTCAGGTGTACCATAGTGCCTGCAGACCCCTCCAAGGTCAATCTCGATTTGGGCACGGCATGGAAGGCTGTACGGCAACACCCACAATTCGAGGTTAGTTTGTCACCCCATCCGTTCTCGCCCTCCTCGCCACAGAAGACGCACGCCTTCGGGGCGGAAGAAAATTTAAGTTCACACATTGACATTTTACACTAAAGGACTGTGATATCGATGCACTATGTCAAGAGCTAGCGCAAAAAGCAAGATGTGACGGAAATAGCAAAGTCGTGGAGGCCCAGAACATAATGGACTTGGTGCATTCGATACCGGATCGAGCGCAGCAACGCAAAGCTCAGCAAAAGCTAGCTTAGCAGGGCGGGCGGACGGGATTTGCGGTGGTCGACACAACGCTGCAAGTGTGGTCTGCACTTGGGTTACCGTGTGGAGGAGAACGCGGGTCAGACCCCACGAAGGTTTCCTACTTCCCACCTGATCACACACTGCTTGGCAGCACAAAACATTTACGATATTTCAACTCGGTAATGTTTTGAGTTCATGCGGCATTTGCATTTTAACCTATCGCATTTCCATACATTTTCTCTCCAGCACATCCTCCGACATGGACTCCACGTTCCACCATTTATTGTATACCCTTTGCATTCGCCTTGCCTGCTCGCGTGCTTCCACAGTGACACCCGCCACCGTCCTCATCTCTATCGCCTTGGTTCCCATGAATCGCGTCTCCCGTTCCATGATCATACTCACCACATGTCACCCACAGTATCCTGTTTTGTGCGTTTTCGTCCTCGCTCCCATAAGTATCGATACCTAGTACCACTGTATCCCCCCCTCACTAAAAGCACCATCTCTCCCATCCTCCTATACTAGCTCAGCCCTCTTGATTTGTTCTGACAGTTTCCATCCCCGGTATCCAGACTTCGAATTGCTGACTGATGTTTCGCGATCCCGATTCGTTCAACTCGGTCTACCTCTTGAATGCAGCCCTTGTGAAAGTAGCAATGCTAATAAGATAGAAAATAAACACTTTCTTTCGTACTTCACCTTTTCACCTTTGTTTTAGTTGATCGCGTCCTGTTCGTCAGTGTCGGACAAGCATTGGCCATTTTGGCCCAGGTTTCGTCTAAAATGTACCGTCTTCCCATCAGCATCAATTATTGGCCACTGTTTCTTGCCGTTCCGTGCGTATGGTTTTCGACCCATAATACTGTTCAGATGCGTGGTGCTGGTTTTCCTATTGTTCCGGTACACACGTACACAATAGTGTTCTGGATACGAACACATCATGGGGGGCTTCGTACAGCGAGTATTTCCCTCTCGGGTTTTTACTCACATCAACCCCGCTCCCGTTTGGGGGTTCCCCATGCCCGGTATTCCTTTCTTACACCCTAATTTGTTAATGTGGTTAATGTGGCTTTAGCCTGAATTTGGGGAGCGGGAGACCCTTATGGTTTGTTCTCCCGTTCAAACTAAAGAAAGCTTGAACACATCTATATATTTAGCAGAGTGGTGGCAAACACAATGCACGAGAGAACGAGCACAGGGTAACTTGAGATTGTCTGTACGCTAAGGTTCGCGAGGTAAATGCTCGATGAGGGCTGGGCAGGCACAATGGAGGTTGGCTCAATAGAGGTTGGGCAGTTGATCAGGCCCTTCTTGAGGAGGAGGTTTCCTGCCTCCACAAAATAAAAATCGCCTGTTTGCCCATATAGCGAAAAAAAAAGGTTGGTACCAGCGAAAGGGACTATTATATTGCGCACCGTAAATCACTCCCTGGTCCTTCTCGCCTTTGAAATAAAACGAGGTACCGTTTGTGAGGATCGATTGCCAATCCGAGTTGTGGGGGGCAAAAAAATTGTGAGCGGTATCCGAAAGGAGCTGTGTAGAATGCAATTGGCTCGGTCTTGCGTTATGTATATAAATTATTAGGAACCAACTTACTTTGAAGGACCGATCTACCCATAACTGCGCTTCGGAAGTGTTATTGGCTTTCTCTAAACCGTCGGCGAGGTGCACGAAACCTGCGGCAGCCACGCTCGCGGCAGTCGTGTCTGCTGAGGTAGGTGCTGGCGCGTCAAAGTCCCAAGCCGGTACACCGTCAATTGTATTTGGCGAGGACTCGAGTCGGTCGATGAAGACACGGGCCATCTTCAGCGATGTATCCAAGAAGGGCCGATACTGTGTGTATTGATACACTGGAGCGCGTATGGGTAGTGTGGGGGAAGAGAGCAAAGGGCGCGGAGGACTCACTTCTGGCGAATCCGTATATCCCCCAGGCCTGGCCTCTAGTCCAGGTGCTCCAGTCCGCATAGCCTTGGGCCGTGTATCGTCTTTGAATGTCCCCCTAAACCTTTCCTAAACTAAATGCATTTACAGCCCAGGTTGTTCACTAACATTGCGAGGGTTGTAGTCCACGACATGAAAAGAAGAACCTACGGCACGTCAGTAACCCCTGGTACCTCCTGGCGGAACAGAGCACACCGTTATCTCTTAAATGGTGTTGTAATGTCGTCTTGGCGTGATGTTCAGCAATTAAGGGGAACATGTTAGGATTGGCGTCGGCAGCTTTAAATAGCAGTTCGAGATTCATCATATTGTCTATCACCACCTAATTGGCATCTGTTCAGTTGTTCAAAACACTGATCACTGAGTTTACGTACTAGGAAGTCGCCGTGTCCGCTCTCCCAACTTCGTGTGGCCCGTACGGTATCAGAATAGCGATCAGCCAAAAGATAGGCGAAGTTTGTCAGTGTGATATTTGCTGCCTTATTTTCTGGGTTACTGTGTGGCCGGTCAAACGCATTCGCTAGTAATGAAACAATATAATCGCCCCACATCCTCAACTCCTCAACGAAAGGGATAGCGAGAAAGCCTTGGTCGTGCCCTTGACTATTGCCTTTTGCCAATGGTCGTAGGCCCTCACTTAGTGACACATCCCTCAATAAAGTGCACACGAAGCAAAACTTGCCACCGATTACCTCCATAGTTGGGCCAAACCAAGCCAGTCGGTAGTTTGGGCAGCATAACTAGCACTAGGACATAAACTCTGGCGTTCATGCAGCAGATATAACACGCCGGAGTAAAAACCAGAAGTCCACGAGTCTGCAGGCAGAGATGACCATTGGCCTGCCGCATCTGTGATGAACGGGAATAGGCTGTAGGTTGGATTCCGAGCAGAGCGGAGGTATCTCTCATAGATAGTGTCAGATAAGATTAGAGATGTCAAGTAAGGGGATGAGGTGTCAAAGCGCCCCACCGCGCTGAAGAGGGAGGCAGCGACCGCGAACTTGCTGGAAGCCTGCATTGAAACCATGGTATGGCTCACGGCTCACGGCTTATGGCTCACGGCTTACTTTGGCTGTTGGGGAGTTGACGACGGAGACAGGTGGAGACAAAGTGAGCGCCGGTCAGTTTCCACTCCCAGCTGGGCCACTCCTCCAAACTGAGCCAAGGGAACACGTTTCTGTACCCAAAACGATGCCTGCCGGGGCTCCATTTCACAGCTTCATCCGCCCCTATCCCATTCGGGTAGACGCTTTTGCCACCCCCGCCGATGCCTTAGACTATCAAGTCCCATGTCTCCATCTACTCACCCATACACACACCGATCATCTCGTTGGTCTCTCGTCCAACTCTTTCGGTGCCGTCGTCGTTTGTTCGCCTGCAGCAAAGGAAATGCTACTAAATTTCGAACCCGCACACGAAAGAATTGCCTATGACAAGGGACTACGCCGTGATCGTTTCAGGCCGTATGCAAACCTTAGGATTGATCCGATCAAGACCAAAGACGGCAAGATGGACTATAGTTATGCAAGAGACTTATTGGTTAGTGGTTCCGTTAGACTGTATACCCTTGTAACCTACCACGCAGCGCCCAATACCCTTGAACACCCCATTTGAAGTGGAACTTTCGGCCTCATCGACTGTCACGATCACCGCGTTGGACGCTAACCATTGCCTGGGATCCGTAATGTGAACTCTAAATCGCCCGTGGTTGTTTCTGCTCTCACGATTGAGTAGGTATCTCGTCGAGGGACCAGAAGGTGCCGTTCTCCACACTGGCGACGTTCGTGCCGAACCAATCATGCTCGAGCAATTGGCTCGAAATCCTCTTATCCAAAAGTACATCCCTGACCCTTTCTCTCGATATACGGCGCCTACGAAAGAAGGATCCCCTCTTAGGACCCTTGAGGCTATCTACATCGACACCGCCGCTTTGATACAGGCTACCGAAGTGCTTAGCAAAGAAGATGCGTCCTATAATCTAGTGGAACTCATGGAGCTCTTTCCCGATACCACCAAATTCTTCATCAATGCATGGACATGGGGATACGAAGATGTCCTCAAGGCAGTTGCTCGAAATTTTAACTCAAAGGTCACCTATATCCTATTGATAGTTTGTGCCACTAAGGGTCCTATAGATACACGTCAACCGCTACAAGTACAATATCTACAACCGTGCATGCGATCCGTTTCTTGCCTCCATCGCGACTCAAGAAACTCAAACGCGTTTTCACGCGTGTGAACGATGGAATAGATGCTCTGAAATTGAAAACTGCAAGGAAGATGTGGTAAGCATCAACCCGGTTGACATGGGCCGAGTGAGGTGGGAAATATATTTCTCTGAGACTAAGAAGATGTTAATGAAAGGAGAACGGGTTACGAATCTGGTCCGTATATCATATACTGGATCAGTCACGATAGGCTTTACTGATCTCCTCTTTGAACAGCTAGTGCCTTTGGCTCGTCATTCTCCTCTCCCAGAACTGAAGTCCCTCGTGGCGCTCTTCCGCCCAAAACGAGTTGCGGACTCGACTACGCTTGCATGCCCGCCATTTTTGGGCCCTGCCTACAGCCTGGCGGGGCGGAACTCATGCGCGAGGATATCCGCACGATCGGGCTATTGAAACCAGATCTATGGGACAACCTTATTCTAGAGATCAAGGACGTGCAGGCGGAAAACGTTTCTGGAATAGGTGCAGAAGAGCTCGTTCGGTGTTGGAAACAGTCCCCGCCAGAAGACGTACTCGAGAAAGCTGACATGGTCGGGGATAAAGGCGATGCCAGTCTCCTCGGTTGGCTTCTTACATATCTCCCGTCCGACTTAGCGAACCAGCTACACCCCAATCTTCCTCAAGTCAAAGCTCGATACGCAGGAAGGGTCAGGGATGCACAAATGCAAGTAGAGGTGTGGGGAGAAAGCTGCTCTCAGACCGTTGATGGGGAGAGCCAAGACGATTCTTGGCTGGCGGCTCATTTCTTGCCAGAAGTGGAACGTCAGCCAATTATCGGCTTATCCAGTTCCATTCCAGATGAGTTACACGTATCAAGGGCGATAGTATTATCTGAGGAAACCGTAGACGCCGAGTCCACCGTCTTTTGCTCGATTCCTGACAGCGAGTCTGACGCTAGCACAGTCATACCACCTCCACACCATGTTCTTGATGGGTCTGTTCCTATTTTTTGCCCCCGATTCGAGTTTTCTGCCCCAGCAAGGCAGTCCGTCGTGAACGAAAAGCATGACCAGAGATGCGCTCCGAGTACGACCTTATCATCGACAAAACGACTTCGAGACCCAGAGCCTCCGGGTGTACCGACAAAACGTCGTAAGGCTTCGTCAGCGTTTGAGGAAGAAATCTCTACTTCAGCTGCATCGGCGTCGGTAACAACATCACTCCAACCGTCTTCGTCGATTTCTCAAACTCAACCAAGGCAATTCCACAAATCCTCTATCAACATGAGTTCCTCATCTAGCGTTTACGTCTCACCCAAGCTCGAAAGGAAGGCACGGCACCTCGGCTTCAAAGGCGAAGCTGAAATTCAGAACCTCGCAGCGATGCGAGAGAAGCTCATGGCCATGTCCTCGAAACCTGTGGGGGATGGAGATAAACTTGACTGTGTACCTGACAAGCCAGATATGGGATCATTGAGTTCACATTTGAAGATCGGTCCACGGAATGCAGAAGATGAATCTGGCCGCTCTCTGAAGAAGAAAATGACAGAGGATATTAGAGGTGGACGGTCGACTGCCCGCCTGAGATGCATCGGAAGTCAGAGTCAAGGTCTATAGCCAAGACCGTCGAGCACCCTTTACGGATATTTTTATTTTTTACTAATTTGCGGTTTTCGGCATGTTGCATAGTAATTTTGTTTCCTTGCCAACGCGGCGAAGCCAAGAATGAATTTTAAGGACCAGGATCAAAGATTAAGCGACCTCCAAAATTATCCAGTATTCGATAGAAACAAACGAGACCCCATGGAAAACGCACAAAGGAATTAACTCAGCTGGTACAGAAGGCAAACACACGGAGCGTGCATGGGAAACGGAGCAGTCCTGCGCCGTGTCAAGAGAATGAGAGGGAGAAGTCCACAGACCATAGAATGTCACAAAGAGGGAAGGAGGATACAAGATGGGGAGTGCGTGTGTGATACATGGAGGGAGAAGGTACCCCTCCAGGATGTGAAGCTGTGCCCAACGTGGAAAGTGAACGAGGGAAAGTGTCCGGATCTTTAGTTTATGATATTTGTTGTTGAGTTACCGAGCTCGTGGCATAGGAGTCTTGCACACCAAAAACAACCGATTTGATTCGCATAGAAGGTGAAATCACGGAGAGAGGTGTACAGCAGTTGATGGATACAGGTTTAAATATCCTCATTACCTATCCTGTAAAAAGAGAATAATCCCATGGAAAGGATAAATAACGTCAGTCCGACTCGGCATTACAGAAAGAAAAGTAAATCAAAACGACGCATTCCCATGATATGGTGCTGGGTACGTCGCTAAGGTCGACCCAGGTACCCAGTGTCTAGTGCCGGCCGCAAGCCCGCCGCCCTGTAGAGGCGATAAATTAGACACAGCCAAGAGATTGGAACTCAGACTCAGGGGTGGAGACGAGGAAGAAGAGGGAGAGGACAGGAGATCCAGCTCAAGGAGGTCGGGTTCGGAACCCGAAGGCATAGGGAGGGACGGAGGAGGGGAAGGAAGCAGAATAGGGGGCGGACCGAGCAGGTCGGCCGCACTGTACGTCGCTAGTTGCGACACACTTTTGTTTACCCCCCTCTTCCATACGAGGCTTACAGGAGCAGACCCCTCAAGCATCGTCACCCCTCGCGCAATATTTACCTGTTCATCGTTAAAGCCCTGTCCGCGCTTCTGGCTACGCTGACTGTTACTCCTCGTGAACATCTTTTTGAAGCTTGCCTTCGAGGCAGGCACGGGAGGCGGTATCATTGGTGGCCGGTCCGGCCCTCCAGGTCTGCCTGTGCCATTTCCGCTGCGCGCTCCGTATGAGCGACCTACTGAGCCACCCAGAGATGCAGACTGCTGTCCTCCATTCGACATAGCGCCGAACTCGCTCCCTGCCCCTCCGCCTCCACCGCCCCCGCTCCCGCTCGTACTAAACATAACATGTGCAGGCGAGCGCGACTTTGGTTTCGGTTTCGGTGCTACAGGAGGAGCAGCTGGTCCACCGTTGCCATGGGGTGTCTCTACCCCCGGCGTCGGAAGCGCAGGTGTAGAAGGCATGGGATCCATCGTGGAACCCCCACCATCAAACCGCCGGGAATCAAATCCAGGTGATGCAGTTACATTGACTAGTACCCACCCTCTTGTCAAGTCTGCATCCGCGCTGTCGTGGGCCGTAGCTGGGCGGCTCTTCTGAGGCACACTCGGCATCCTACTGTCGCCCACCACCTTGATAGAATGTGCAGGGGCGGTGTTCTGCTCAACCTTAGTGGGTGGGTTAATAGGTTGTGGGGGTATGAGGCTAGTTCGCTGTTGCGCTGGGCGCCCTTGCAAACGTTCGTTTGGGCTCTCATGGTCGACCCATCCGCCGGGAACTGTGGGGTTCGAACTGAAAAACCTGTCCTCCGGGTTTGTTTCTGGAGTAGAAGGAGTGTCCCTATGAGTTTGGGCATATGACTGGCCAGCGCTTTCCCTCCCGCTGCTGGGGTCTTCCTCTTCCATAGTCGTCGGCAACCCACCAGTCCAAGCTAGTGGTATATCCATCGAATTGTCACTTAGAGTGGAGAATTCAGATTCTCGAACACCTTCTCCATCCCCCTGACTACACTCGCCAATTGAAGTGTCGCGGAAGGCATTTGCAGACAAGAGCGGTGGCGGCGGGGATGTGACCGAATCCGTTTCGTCTGGTCCCCCATTGGCCACGTAAAGTGGGACTCGTGGCAAAGGTGGTGGTGGGTGTGAAGGCGAAGAGGAATAGAACAGCTCAGGAGGAGGGCCACCAGCTGTCTCACTGGCTGGTGTCGGCGTTGCATACAGGATCTGTGGAGGGATGTTCGTCCGTAGCGGAGGGGCAAGAGGCTTCGGTGGCGGTGTGCTCTTAGAGACCGTTCCATAGTAGGGTGCCGAGCTGGGAGGGGGAGGGGGGACGGGAGGGGGGATGTCCGAAACTGGAGGAAGCTTGTCTGCCCCGGGTCGCGGAGACTTCTTGAGGTCCGCTCTTGGGTGTCGCGTTAAGCGGCGGAACGGATGCGTTGCGCGTATGTGACGGTGAGAATGTGGCATTGCCAGGCTGCTCGGATGTGCTACGCAGATGGCCGGGGGGTCGGAGCAACGAGGTCTGGCTGCCCGGAAGCTTTATTGTATTTCCAGGGGTGTAGCCACCTCCAGGAGTAAGGATAGAGGGCGGTAATATGGTATCTGAATCGACTTCTGGGGTCGAGAATATCCAGAGATCTTTAGCGCGCGAGCGCGTATTTGCCAAACACAGGCTTGTGAGAAGAGTGAAGCCATATTTGTCAAAGGCTCTGAGAAGGCTGAGAGTGTGCTTGAGCGCATCCGATTGGAAGGTGTCCTCATCGAAGACTGGTGGGTGCCATGAGTTGCTGGCAAGGCGGATGGGAGATTAACACTCACATGAGTAACCTTTGAGCTTGAACTCGTAGCAGGTGATCGCGGGCTTGTTCTCCGAGACGATACCACGAGGCCAGGCTGTACGCACGGCTGCGAGGATACCTGGTGTTGACTGCAAGGGCGGATTGAGGACGCGGAGGAAGGTCGGCGCATTGAAGGAGACTGCGAATACAAGCTGCTGGACTGTTGGAGGGGTGCCTTGTGGTCTCGTGAAAGCAAGTGTAAGCTTATCACCCGAATCGCGGCCGTAGTCGAGGGTGGAGAGGAAAGTGTAGCCCTGGAAATTGAAGAAGGTAATGATATGGAGCAGTAGCTGCTCTGTTTCGATGTTCTTTGGATTATGCCAGAATTTGGAACCGAGCACGAATTCTACGACCTCCTCATCTCGATTCTCTCTGATCAAGCGCATGAGCTCCTTCTCTTCGAGGAATTTGCGGAAGCTGAGGACAACGTCATCTGGAAATGCAGCGAGTCGCACTGCTGACGCTTGCGTAAATGTGACGAGACAGAAGGAATTTGGCGGTCGATTTGATGTCGCGAATTCGCGACGGGGAAGAAAGCCAGAGTCTGCTGGGGACGCCGGCAGAGGTAGTTGGTGCCGTGTCGGACTCGGGAGCATAGCTCAGGTCTGGTTGAAAAATGAGGGGATGGAGGCCAAGGATGTACTGAGCATGGCGACAAACAATGGACGTCATATAGGCCTACTTAGACGGATTACACTCTAGCGAGTTCAGGCAGTTGCCAGCGACCAGAAACACGTACAGATTATATATTACATACCCAACCCTCAATCTCGAAGGCGTATTTACTAGTCCTCCGGCTTCTCGCAAGGTACATGGTGCATGCACTCCCAAGAGCCACGCATTAGGAACTCCTATGACTACCCAATGCTATGCGTCATTGAACCGACGAATGGGAGCGAGAAATGTACCCGTTCCCAGTGAAGCCCCGCATTCTATGTGGAGCGACTGTTGCAGCTCTATCACAGTGTCATTCGAGACATGATTGACATAGATACGGGAAGCAAGGCGACTATTGTATTCCAATCTCAGCACCGAAACGTCACAACAAGCAAGCTCTTCACACTTCGACCAAGTACCACACCTGATTCTTGCCTCTCTGGGAATTAGCACCATGCTGGTTGATGTGCGCAGATATCTGCGGGAGTTGAAGGGTCAGCATGGCCTGTCACAATGCAATCTCATGCATGATTCTAACCTGGGTGCCATTCCGGAACCCTCCACCGTTCAAGTCCCAAACAAGGTTACGATAGGAAATAGGTGTGATTCTAGCAAGCTCCTGTCAAGACCAGAAAGAAAGAGCGTTGTCCACATACTGGTAAGGGATGCCTTCTCCTTCCGCTGGATGCTCGGACAGCGCCCATATAGTCGCCGTCTCGGATAGTATGATGTTGCAGTTGCCCCAACGGTCTGGGGTGGCTATCGCCGCATATGCATTCCGGGCTACGTTCTTGAGTGTGACCCCGCCTCGGAAAACAGAAACGACCGTCCACTACGGTCCACGAGGAATGAGTAGGTGTACCTGTGAACGCAACAATGAGATGACATACTTTCTCGTCGTCCCCTCCGGAAGGCTGACCAGCCCACAAGCACTGTCCAATCGCACTGACTTTGGCCACCGTCCCTGTCATGACGCTCTTGATCAAATACGTCTTTCCCTGCCTCATCTTCAAATAATCACTCGCTCTTTCCTCGGCGGCGATCTCCTCTCCAAGGGGAACAGGCACATGGATGCTCCCCGCTCGCTCCTTGAGCGCAGCTATCTCGCTCTGGAAAGCAGCAAGTGTCTCCACCAGGTGCGCATTCCTCACTTCCGCCTCTTCCGCACGACGAATGGCCTCTTGCTCGCGCGTACACGCCGTCTCCTTCGCGACTTCGAGTGCTGTTATTTGTTTATGCATCGTGTCCTTGTCTTGGTGACATCCTACCGCGATTCTCTCCAGCCGCGCGTCTGCCTGCTCTGCGCGGGCAAGAGCATCCTGCATGCGTGCTTCAAACGTCTCTACTTTGGCCTTCCATAGGGCAAGCTCGTCGAGCGGCGCTTGAAACTGTTGTGCGTTGTGGTTGTTGCCTTCACAGTTTGGGACCGGGGCGCCGTGGAGCGACACGAGACTTGCTGCGCGTGGAAAAGGGGCCGAGTCCGTGCTGGCTTGGGGGGAGCCTTCAACAACGACAACTTTGTGTGAGATAGAAAGTGTGAGATAGACAGCGTGAGATCGACCAATCAATGCGGGGATTGTGCTGGAAGACGTGTGGGCTCACATTCGTCTGGCTGGTCCGAGAGAGATGCAGATCGCGAGAGCTTTGAACTTGGTTTGCGCGTTAGACTATTTGAGCGAGACCCAAGGGTGTTCTTGCGCTTGAGGAAGTCCATTGGTCACTGGTGAATATTGGTAGAGCGCGCGCGCGAGAGTGGAGAGTGGAAAGTGGAGGCAGTCGTGGTGTGGTGAGTGAATCGGCGCCTAAGTTGAAGCGTGAATACAATGTTTACGTGTCAACACACAGTCAACACTCACACCGCACGATGTGAAAGGTGACTCATGTCGTTTCAGAGGCTGGACGATGGGCAACCGAAAATGTTTGAAAATGTTGAAAATGGTTCGAGAATGGTTCGAAATATTGTTTACGCCTCACTCTACCCACTATCATCTCCGATCAATTACAGCCAAAATTGGGGATAGATATTCGAGGCTGGAGGCTGTTGGTGGAGGGTGTTATGTGTTAGGATGATCTCGGCCGCCGCCGAGTGTGCCACGTTTAATTTCTCACCACTCGAACAGGTCAATGAGCTCGTCGGAGCTGCAAGGCTCAACAAGAAGGCGTCTTCAAGGATCACCCAAAACTCCTGCGCGCAATATGGCCACAAATTCTGATAGCCCACACACTCGTTCGTCCTCCTTACAACGAAATCAAGCCAGTATCCGCCCTTTGCATTCGGCAAATGGCCATAATTACGGTCCAGAAGAGGAAGACGGTGTCGAACTCAGTCTTCTTGGTGACCAGGAACGACGACAAGCTGCGCTTGGAGTCGACAGCGCAGACGTGGAGGAAGTCCGGGAGAAACCAAAGGTTCCTCTGTCCACGAAGGATAAGAAAGCTGTGGCTTTGCTGATTATACTATGTACGCATGTTTCCGATGGTATTATTTGTAGCCCTTCCAGTTGACTTCGACCAACCAAGATCTCATTCAGGGTGTCCCTGTACGTGGCATCACTACCAACACACCCATCTGTGTCTAACATATGCTAAAGCTTGGCCTCGCATTGGGTTCAGTCCCTTTCCTGCTCCGCGAGCACCTATCCTACGCACAACTCGGCTTTTTCTCCCTCGCCTCTTATCCTTATTCTCTCAAACTCTTCTGGAGCCCCATAGTTGATTCGATTTTTCACCCTTCAATCGGTCGACGAAAATCCTGGATATGCCCCATGCAATTTATCATAGGCACTACGATGCTGTGGATTTCGACGGCAGCGATTGAGCGTATGAATTCGGTGAGGGTGGTATACTTCAAATCACACAATCTCTCACGCATGTCTTTGGTGTTTTTAGCCAGATGGCCATGAAATCGAATTGACTGTGATATGGACCCTGCTGGTGTTCTTTGCCGCGACACAAGATATTGCTGTTGACGGCTGGGCATTAACACTACTCTCGGAAGATGCAAAGTCCTACGCGTCAACGGCACAGACAGTCGGCCTCAACACTGGTTACTTTGCCTCCTATACCGTCTTCTTGGCACTGAACAGTGCCGAATTCGCGTAAGCGCACCATGTCATTTATGTATAGGATGTAAGATAGTGACAGTACTACTTTGCAGCAAAAAATGGGGCATCCCGCCACTCTCCTTGGAACGGTACCTTCAATTTTGGGCCATGGTATGTTATTCTGTCACGGTTTGGTTATTATTATTTAAACGAGAGGTAAAGAATTTCTTGATTACTCCACCGTTCCTCTTCTAAAGCTATCTCGTCAGGATCCCGTTGCGAGCGATGACCCGGATCTCAAACTCGTGAACGTTTATCAGAGCATGTGGAAAATGTGCAAACTGAGGCGTATGTACCATACCCTTTCTCATTCTCTCCTCTCTTTTAATACCACACGCAGACATCCAAAAGCTCTTCGCCCTCCACTTTGTCGCAAAAATCGCTTGGCAGGCGCACGACGCAGCGACCTCGCTCAAGTTGGTCGAAAAGGGTCTCCCGAAAGAAGATTTCGCCGTCGCAGCGCTGATCGATTTCCCCATCCAGATCACGGCCGGCTGGCTTGCCGGCAGCTGGTCCGTGGGGAATCAACCGCTCCGGCCGTGGCTGCACGCTTGGCGCTTCAGAGTCGGCTTCGCGATCGTTGGTATGCTCTTGGTTAGCACATTCCGACCACCTGTTACTTGGTCGTGGATGGCGTTCGTCATCATCTTCGTTGTCCTCGCTGGGTTCTCAAGGTACGTTCTCGACGATATCTCTAGATTTGGTGATATAATTGTGTGATCAGCACTATCCAGTTCGTCGGCATTTCTGCTTTCCACACGCGAATCTCCGACCCGACGATTGGCGGGACCTACATGACCGTGCGTTTACGTAGTATCTGGTCTTCCCGATGGAACTTTGGTTAAATTTTTTTTTTGGAATCCTGTAGATGCTGAACACCGCTGCCAACCTTGGCGGAACTTGGCCTGGTTTCTTCGTCCTGCGGGGCATCGACTACTTTACCATCGCCACGTGCAAAGTCAAAGAACAGGGATCTGAGATCCTGATCAAAGGTAATGGTCCTCGCGCCGACTTGGAGAGGAATCACACTGCTGACGTACCCTTTTTGTAGCCTCGGAGTGTGTCTCCGACCACGGCAAGGGGGAATGCAAGGCAGTAGGCGGCGAATGCATCACTGAGCGTGACGGCTACTACATCGTCTCGACAATTTGTATCATCACCGGTACCATCATTTTCATTACGTTTATTCGACCTACAGCTTTGGTTTTACAAGGTATGCCAATGTGCTAGCTTTCCCGCTTTCGTGAGGCTGATCTCGTGTTCTCCACAGCCGTTCCGATAGCGAAATGGCGCATCAATCAGCAAAACCGGTGAAATCTATTTCATTTGGTCCTCCTTTAGATCACTGTATTTACCATATTGTCCCTCCACACCCTTTCCTGATCTACTCTCGTGTTGTTGGAGAACAGGATCCTTCCGTAGAATTTTATTCAACATCTCCAGTTGTTTTTTCACTGGCAAACGGAATGAGAAATATATTCAATTAACGGGATCATGAATCATGAACCCCCTCGCCTTTGGTTCAACACGTAAATGTGAGAGTGAGGTTCCGGTAGCAGCTTTCATTGGTGCGATGTAGGTACGGTACATCAATGACCGTTCGGGGGGTCGGGCGGGATAACAAAAAACGAATGGCGACGTAAAGATCAAGGGAAAGAAATTGATAAACAAGAGTAAATTCAGGCACGACACGACGGCCGTCTCATGTGTTCAACAACAGGACACACCCCGCGCAGAGTCATGGTTTATTGTTGGCGACCACGACCGTTACGGCCTCGGCCCCTGCCGTTGCGGTTGCGGTTGTTGCGGTTGCGGCCGTTGCGGTTACGACCGTTACGACCTTTGCGACCGTTGCCTAAAGAGAATGAACACAAGCATAAGTTATTTCCGATCGACATGGTGGTGGTGGGATGATCATACCGTTGCGGTTATTGCCAGCCTGGTTGTTCGCGCCGTTGTTTGCTGCATTGTTCGCGCCGTTGTTCGCAGCGTTGTTCGCGGCGCCATTGTTCGCAGTGGCGTTGTTCGCGGCGTTGGCAGCGCCAGCCGCAACAGCGGTTGCATAAATGCAATCATCAAGACTGCCGTGCTGGGCAATTGCAACATTGACAGGCTGGTGATTAGCGGCTGTGTTCATCTACAATGTGGATTCAGTGGTCATGTCGGTGACGCTGCGGAAGAGACGTCATACAGAGCAAAAGCGGTAAACGCCAGCAGGAAGACCAGCGGTGACAGCGGCGGAAAGAACACCATTCACATCGGGGTCGTTCAAGCCCTTGAAGAAGGCAAAGAGCTCGGGATTGGGGATTTCGGTGGTGTCAAGGGCGGGGATTAACTGGACGGTAACATGGCTGTGCTGTAGACACGAGCGATGTGAGGTTCGAGTCGTGCAAATTGATTTAAATAACATACCGCCTTCACGATGCCGCCGTTCACTTGCTGGGGAGCAGCAAAGTAGTTCTGATGAACCAGGGTGAGAGGTTTCTAGAAACAATTGGGCCAAAAATTGAACGTACCTTCTGGGCATTGACAAAGTTACCCAAGGCCATGTTTTGGACGTTCATGGTGAAGGTGAACGCCTGATCGGCAGTGAAAGTGCCACCGTTGACGGGGAAGGAAATCTTGGACGATGGCATGGTGTTTGCAGGTATGATTTGCCCCATCTAGATAGCACTGTCAGCTTCTCGACCGACCAACACGATGTTAAAGCGTGCTCACTGGAACAGCATTGCAGCTCCCGGCTTCGACTTGGGCGCCATTCGTCAACGTCTTACCGAGGCAGTCGTTGATGCTGCAACGGGGAACGGGGTCAGCGGGCGAACGGGGAAAAGAGAGGAAGAGAAGGGGGGAAACGAACAAGTTGTTGTTGGAGGTCCGCGAAGCTGTTTGACCAGCAACTGGCGGATCTTGACCATCCTGTTGGCAACCGGTGCAAATGACGGAGGGGTCGAGCGCTACGATATGGTAATATGAGCGTGGGAGTGTAATGAGGAAATGGAATGTTGTTAAACGCACTGAGGGACACCTGGGGGTCAACCTATAAAAAGAAGTGTGAGTATCGAGTAAAGCGCAAAGCAAGAAACGGCAGGGGTTATTCGCAAGATGGAGGGAGTAGGACATACATTGTTGTTCGCGGCATTGTTCGCGGCGTTGTTTGCTGCGTTGTTGGCGGCATTGTTTGCTGCGTTGTTTGCGGCGTTGTTCCCTGCGTTGTTGTTCGCGGCAGCGTTGTTATTCGCGGCGGCGTTGTTGTTGTTGTTCTGCTGCTGGTTCTTATTACCTTGGTTTCGGTTTCTTTGAGCCGCAACCGAGCTAACGGCTGGGAGCAAGGCGAGGAGGAGAGTGGCGGCGTTTGAGAACTTCATCGCGAATACTGCGTGCAATGTCGATCAACGGCAATGATGCCTGAACAAGTAAAAGTGTGGAATCGTCAATATTGGGAGCGAATCATTAGTAATCATTAGTAAAAAAACCCACGTCAATTTGGGGGGCTTTTCGTTGATAGTATTAAGAAAGAAAGAAAGAAAATGCGAACAGCAGCCTGCTTGCGGGTGCTATAATGAAAGAAAGAGGTGAGGAAGAAAGCGCTACTGGAAAAGCCGACGGGACGGGGGGGTGAGGGAGGGTGTAAGCTGAGGTGGGAGCAGAGGACGAATATAGGTCGGGTGGACGCCGAATAGCCGGCCGCCAACCAGCCAATCGAATCCATTTGATTGACAGCAGCTCGACAGTAACCAACAATTAATGCAACCGATGACCCAACCTCCCTACCAACCTCCCTACCAACCTACCAACCAACCAACCAACCTACCAACCTACCAACCTACCAACCCGACCAACGGAGTTTACCCGTTTCTTAAATTATACTCAATGGCGCGCCCCGTAACGCAAGCAACCCAAGCTCAACACCCAACGCAATCTAACGCAATGCAAGCAATGCAAGCAACACACGGGCGATGCGCCAACAGTCCTACTCTTCTCAGCCATTTCAGCCTTCTCAATCTTCTCAGTCTTCTCGACCTTGCGTTACAGCAGCAATACTGCACCGCCATCTATATAACCCTATGATCGTCAATCCCTTATGCCCGTCCCCAGCATCGCTCGCAGCCATACCCCCGTACCGCTTACCGGCCTATTCCCCCCGTTCCCCCAGGCCTGCCGCGCGCCTTTCAGACACAATCTCTCCGCGTTCCATATAAAATGTAGTGCTATTAGACACCTACGACATCACAATCACAAAACGCGCAATCGAAATAGAACGAGTGAACAACGGTCGGTGTCCAGACGGGCAGAAGAAGCAGGGACCATGGGATGGTAAATCCGAGTAGTGTAGAAAGGAAAAGTAAAGAGTGAGAGTGACTATGATCCATGGTGACAACGGCGATAATTCCTTGGCATGCCATGGCTATGGGCCAGAGTGGGCCATTATTAGGCGGGCGGAGAGAGCAGAGGAGAGCAGAGGGACCGGGACCCAGGCGATGTCGGTTGCTAAGCCAACGCCCCCTTCTTTTAGAACTCGGCCACAGATCCTTGAGCGGCGAGGCGGCTCTCCAAGTTCCTACCCGACGCGACGTGTCAGTACAACTCAACTCCGGCGACCGGCAACCGGCAACGGCGCGCAGCGCCCACGACACCCACCTGAGCGACTCTTCCTTGGCCAGCAACTCTTGCCTCTTCTCGTTGATTTCTCGCTGCACCTTGAGCTCAATCTCGCGCAACTACAGCGTGGTTAGTACGAGCTCTGCGGTATGTCATGTTACGACTCGAATACCTTCTCTTCCTCTCGGCGGAGCTGCTCCTCCTTGAGCCGCACGCTTTGAGTCGCAAGATCTTCCGGCAGGATGGACGAATCGCTGCAGTGGACAATCAGCAGGCCATTCACACTTCAACAATTCCCACATACTTCTCCGAGTGAACTGTCCTCGAAAGCTTCTCGGTACGGTAGGTTTCATACAGCACGTCGTGAGTCAACGACTTGAGGTCCGTGAGATGAGAGCTAGGTATTTATATGTCAGTGATCAGGTTCAGGCAGTCTAATAATACACTATACTTGAGCAAAGCGGACCGGAGACGGCTAAAGTCAGAGTGCTTGGGGTTGTCGACCTCCGCATAGCCCCATGGGTAGACACGAGCACGGATGAGCTCGCCATTGACCTCAACTTCCTCCTCAGAGCCAATGATGCCAAAGGGGAGGAGGTTCTGTGAAGGGAAGTTATTGTACAATCCTTCCTTCTTCCGAAAACGTGTATTCGTACCCTCAACTCGCTGTTGTCGATGATAGTGTCTTCATCATCCTCCTCGACATCGTAAGGGAAGTTGTAGATGGGGATGTCATAGTGCTCGATATCCTCCATGATCTGCGCCAGGAATGAATTAATTCTACATTTTCCGTTCTGCCAGCCAGCAGTCGGCTCACCCGCTTCTTGAAAACCTTGAGCTCACTGGGAGTGAGCGAGTCGGCCTTTCCAATGACGGGGATGACATTGACACGAGGTGACAGACGGCGCATAAGTTCGATATCAATTTCGCGAAGACTGAACACAAAAGTGGGGTGAGCCACGGTGTCCCATCTAAGCCGAATTTCACATACGCATGACCAGTGGGGGTGATGAAATAGAGCATGGCGTGGACACGATTGTCGCGGAAGCGGGGGTTACGCTTGATGCGTGATTCCTCTGCGAGAATGTCGTCGTACTGGCGCTCAATGTACCCAGCAATCTCTTGGAAGCTACATTGGCGAACGAGTCATGGTCAGCGGGACCAGCCCCTGCAACTGTGTTTTCGCAACGAAAAACGTACGTGAACTCGTTGTCAATGTTGTCACCGAAGCCGGGGGTGTCGACAATCGTCAACGAGATCCTCACACCGTCCTCCTCGAGCTCTGCAAGTTCCACCAACTTCAGTGGACATTCAACACGCCGTTACGTCGTGGTACTCACCGACGGTGACGGGCTTGATTCTGATGCCCTCCTCGATGTGTGCAGTCTCTGGATTGTCGCAAACCTTGTGTGGGAGGATCTCCGACTCGCAGAGTGTGTTTACAAACGTCGTGCGACCAGTTCCCGACGCACCTAGGTGGCAATGTTGGAGTGGAGAAGTGAAATATGGCTCGGGAGCTGCTCACCAACGACCATGATGGTGAACTGAACACCCTTTTTCACATTCTTTCTGCGGCTGGCCATGGTGGAGTGCGCGAAGACGAGAGACGACGGAGACGAAACGCAACGGAAGGATAAGACCTCGTGTGCTTTGTCTGCCCACCTTGTTCCTGTTTCGACCGCAATTTCCGTCCTTTGCGAGCATACATCGTTGTTGTATGCTGGTCAGATTATCCACACCGCGCACCTACTTCTTCGCCTTTGCTTTCGTTCGTGCTTTTAGCCGTACTTCTGCTTCTCCCGCAAGGTCCACAAAAGTTGCCAAGGAAAAACCAAAGAAGACTAAGAAGCTCCTATCTGAGTTGTCTGATGCTGTATCAGTAAAGAAGCGTGCCCCTTTGCCTGAGTGGGATGGCGGTCTGAGCAGGCCTACCGCAAAACGTGAGTGGAAGTACATTTCCTGGTGCAGGTAGCCCTGAATATTCCATAGGAAGGTCCCCTAATAAAGACAAAGCTAGCCCTAAGAGCGATTCGAAGGGTGTGTACGACACCAGTGTCTGTTCTGTGAAATCACTCATCCGACCCAGTCCAGGTCAAGCGTACGCGCACTCGCTCCAAAACGTCTAATAAAGTTGTGGAGGAAGCCCCTCGAAGTAATGGATTTACTCACCTGTCTTGTTCACGTCTGATGCTTGTGCAGAGAAACCCACAAAAAGCCGACCTACCAGCGACCTGGCGCGTGAAATCTTTGCGAACATAGCGCGTTTTCCACAATGCTTGCTCCTCACTCGAGTTGGTCAATTCTATGAAGTGCGTCCCCATGTGTCCCCATGTCTGAACCCACGCGGCTCCTAACAAGCCTACAGTCTTATTTCGACCAAGCCCCGGAAATTGCAAAACTGCTCAATATTAAGCACTCGAGCAGGGCATGGGGAGGTCAGCGGGTTGATATGTGTGGCTTTCCTCTCGCCCACCTGGAGCGACACCTTAAAGTCCTCGTTCAAACTCTCCACCGGCGCGTTGCGCTCTGTGAGGAGTTCAAGCGACCAGACGGCACATTTGAGAGACGCGTCACTCGTATCGTCACTCCTGGCACGCTGATTGATGAGGCCTTTCTCAATCCTTACGAGAATAATTATATGCTCGCGATCGGCAATCCGGAGAAAGAAGGTTCTCCTGTTGGTCTCGCTTGGATGGATGTCTCCACTGGCGAATTCTTCTCGCAGAGCTGCGCCTTGTCTGCTCTGCGTGACGAACTAGCCCGCATTGCCCCGAAGGAAATTGTTCTCCACATTTCACTCGAGGATCAGCCGAGCCACCCAATCCGTCTTGCCATATCAGAAGAAACCACCGCTTTTACTTCGTTTATCTCTTCACCTACCAGTACGACAGCTGCGCCCTCCCGAGACGAGCCCCCCAGTACGGACGGCCTCACCACTGCTCCAACCTCCAACTTCACATCCACGGAGACATCCGCTATATCCCTCCTCACTTCCTATCTCGAGTCCAATCTCCTCGAACACATGCCTGTCCTTTCCAAACCATTGCGACTCGGCAAGGAATCCCGCATGCAGCTCGATTTACACACCATCAAGTCCCTCGAAATTCGCGAGTCCATGCGCGAAGGAGGAGTTACTGGCTCCCTCCTGAGCGTAATCAACCGCACGGTCACTTCCTCCGGCACGAGACTCCTAGCCCGATGGTTAAGCGCACCTTCCGTTTTGCTGCCCGAAATCAATGCGAGGCAGGACGTCGTCGGGTTCTTCCATGCCCGACCGCACCTACGCGCAGACATCATCGTCATCCTCCGCAAAATCGAGGACACGGCGCGGATCGTGCAGAAATTTTTGAGTGGGCGTGGAGCGCCGGACGACCTTGCTGATTTGCGGGATGCGATTGATATCTGGGAAGAGCTCCGCAAGAGGATGGTGCTTGAGCACGATATGGAATATATGGAGCATGGGGCGCTTAGGCCTGATTGGGGGAATGTACAGGCGCTCCTGAACAAGATGAAGCCCATGAATGCCCTATGTGAGAGGATTACTATGGCGGAGACAGGTTATCGGAGAGGCGACCGATGAGAGCCCAGAAGAGGAAGACCCTTTCGTTGCAAGCGCAGTTCCCCTCAGTCGAGAACAGCTATTCCCTACCAATCTATACAGGTGGTCCATCAAGCCTGGGTACGCTCTGTCCCCTCTGCACTTGAGGGCTTCACTCACTCCATGCAGGTTCTCTCGACAGTTATCGACCCTTCACACACATCTTGGAGGATTAGAGTCTGAGAAGTCTCATATGGAGTCTGAATATCAATCTGTCTTTAGTGAGTGGCATTATCACTCCATATCCCGATTTTTGAGCCTTTTCCTTTAGGTGCACCTTCTTTAGCCTTAAAAGCATCACCGGGCTACGGAATCCACGTCCATGTGAGAAAGAGAGATGCTTCAAAGCTAAGTAAGGATGCACGGTTTGTTCCACTCACCACCAACGCAACCGCCGTTACCTTCTTCCATCAGGTGTGCCCTCAATCCCTGTCATCAGGAGGAATGCTAATCACGCCTATGGCCTCTTCAGCCGTGGTTCAATCTCGCAAACAAAATGTCCGAAACGGCGAATGCGATATACCAAGCTGAGCACGAAGCCTTTAAGTCGCTAAGAGACGAGGTCAGCTCCGCTCCCTGTCCGATTTGACCATTCTTCGATTCTGAGTTTCGGACCTCTTTAGGTCAACCAACAATCCAATTGGCTCCGCAGCAATGCTCGAGTGATCGACGAGCTTGACGTAACCGTAGGATTTGCGGAGTTGGCGTACGGTATGAAACTGACGCGGCCGACTATGACAAAGAGGTACGCACCCTGCCCCTCCAGTGTTACAATTCCTCTTCAATTTTTTCAGATGTGAATTTTCTGTCGTGAATGGCCGTCATCCAACAGTCGAGCTCGGACTTTTGACCAATGGACGCCTGTTCGTCCCAAACGATGTTTTCATGGATGAATCATCTGTTTTGCATGTTATCACTGGGCCCAATATGGCTGGTGAGCGATTCTGAGCGTTGTGCCCCCGCTTTGAGGACTGACCCTGTGATAGGGAAGTCCACCCTTCTACGTCAGACTGCTCTGATCACAATCCTTGCGCAAATCGGATCATTCGTGCCAGCCGACGCTGCAACGATTGGGATAGTCGACAAACTGTTTTCCCGTGTAGGGTCTTCGGATGACTTGTTCCGAGACCGGAGTACCTTTATGGTGGAGATGCTTGAGACCTCTGAAATCTTGAAACAAGCCACCCCCAAAAGTCTGGTGGGTCGGTATCATTATCGAAGTCAACTTACTTAATCGACCATACCACCTTCCAGGTTATCATGGATGAGGTAGGACGGGGAACGACTGTTTCCGACGGTCTTTCCATTGCCTTCGCTACGATCTACCACCTTCATATGAAGAACCGGTGCAGGGCATTATTCGCGACGCACTTCCATGAGCTAGCGGATATGCTCGGCCTGGATGAAGCGACAGGTAAGGCGTCTGGAGTCTTTGAAAATGTTGGTTTCTTCTGCACCGACGTGGACGAAATCCCGGTAGGTTCAAATTCGTAACTATCCTTTCAAGTGTACTCTGATGTATTGGCTCTGCAGGGAGGTGGATTCTCGTACTCTCATCGGTTACGTCGAGGGGTGAATCGGGATAGTCATGGCCTCAAAGTCGCCAAGCTGAGCGGCATGCCTGCCGCGGCCGTACAGATGGCGGCTAGCGCACTGGAAGAATTGCGCCGTCATGAACATGGGAAATTAGGCAGGTCCGGGAAATTGAGAAAACTCGGAAAGTTATTGACGATGCCTAACTGAGTCAATTTTCTCGGACTCGCCTTTGTATCCTTGGTAGTACATAATTTTTGTCTCCAAGGGTTCCCCCACTCAGCTATTCTTTGATTTTTGAGCCGCGCTGGCCTTGCGCGCTTGTTACTTGACCGGCGAATTCTACCTTCCTCTGCTGCTATACCACGTCCGTCCGGACAACACAGGTTCAATTACCGTCGCTCTACGTACACACCAAAGACGCTTTCGGGGGGTCAATCGCCTCCTGGCGATCCCCGAGCGCCGCGGTCACTGCGGATGACCTTTCTTTGCCACCTTTATCATACTTGAACACTGACTGCCACTCCGCCTTTCCACCCTAGTCTCCACGACTACTGACCTAACGGATGCTATCCAAGGCTGAGGAAGCCGCGGCTGCTGCGAAATTCCGCGCGTCGGAGTCGGTAAGCAAGCGGGGGGAAACTTAGTACAATGACATCGCCCTCTGATCATGCCGCCCACTTTCCTTCAGGAGCACGGAGCTAGCACAAGTGAGGCCCATACAAATGACGCCCCTCCACCTCCATACGATCCCGTCCCGCCCAAAGCACCCAGCGCGGCTGGGCCTTGCACGAATTATGTTTTCGTGTCGAAGAGGGATGGTTCCATCCGTGGAACGTGGACAATCAACAGCAGGTTGCAAGTACCTGAGGCCCTACTTGCCCCACTAGAAGCCAAAGAAGAGCGGCATAACCTCTCGCTCCGAACAAAGGACGGTGACCTATCCGCAAACATTGCCCTATTGTCCCCTGGCCGAGAGAGGGCTAGCATTTTCCTCGATACGAAAGACGGAGATATCAATCTGGCATTGGTATGAGTTGGTTGCGCAAATGATTGTCACATCCGACCCTCATGGCTCGCTACTTACCAGATATCCCGCGAAAATGATCAGCCATTCAAAGCACGACTCAAGACCAGCGATGGCTCGATTCACATCGAGATCCCTCGCTCGTTCACTGGTCCAATAAGACACTCAAAGAGTTGCGAATTCTCGAAAGAGATCCAGCAAAATTTACAGACTTTCTCAAGAGAGAATTCATTTGTGGGTTCATTGGAGGGTTCTGGCTTCTCGAATTTTGAGGCCTGGACAGGAGATGAGATAGACGCTACTACTTCGGATGGCAAAGTTAACGTTAAATACTACGGCGAGGTAGATACCAGGAAGAGATGGTTCCTTTGGTTCTAGCTTGCGGGGACCTCCCTGTATTTCGTTTCCTTGGTTCAGAGCTTTCTCCATCGCTCTGACATGGACCGTACTGTACCGTACTGAACCAGCAAGATCTACATACCAATTCAGGCTTCTTAGTTTGTACGGTTGCCTATCAAGGTGGCAAGCAGCGTCAAAGTATTATTCTGCTGCCTCTTGTACCACAACCGAGAGATCAATGGTGGCGCTGAGATTTGTAACCCGCGCTTAGCGACTTACCAATACGTCGGGCCCACGGCACCGTTCCAACGATATTATATTACGAGCCCAGGGTGTTCGTGTTCCGAATGACGTGACCACTGTGCAGTTTTGTCGAGCCGCTTATGGAACCTGGAACTATAAAGCCTAGCCCCATCCTTCAAAGTCACGAGCCAACACTTCACCCCACCCACCAGACGCGTAATGTCTTCGGAATCGCCACTTGCTGTGTACAAGGATCAAACCTTGGAGCCGCTCCCCACCGAATTAAACGCAGATGGAAAATCTTTGAAGGCCTTACCAATTCAATCTACTCAATCACCAGCTTATGACACCCATCCCGCACCAATCCGTCCTCCAAGTGAAGGAAATGCATTCGACTTCCATGGTGAGACTGGATTCTATCTCTTTCAACGCGTGTCCTGACATGAGCCCACCCCTAGTATACCACAATCCAGATTCTCCAGCCGAGGTACAACACGCCCGTGAACTACATGAACGAATCCGTAGAAATCGGGCCTCATACACTCGCCATGTTCGAGGTGAATACAGTCACACCAACGGAGACCGGGGCCCTCTTCGGATTCCTGACGGTTTGGCGAGGACCTCTCTCGTGGGTATCTAAACCGCACATCTCTGAACTAAGTCCTGACACACACGTCTCCAATAGGGTGCTAGTGCATCCAAATACTGGCGATGGGCTCAGAGACCACACTGTCCTGGCGAACTGGATGGGCAAAGAAGTTCCTGTCAATACGAGTATCTTTCCTCAACCTTAGTTAGACCTCTCTTGTCTAAAATACGAATTCTCGCCTCGCCACTTACAAAACGTAGAAGGCAAAGGACGGAATAATTGATAGCTCCGCGAGTAAAGCGGACTGAAGGGTTCGGATCCATCAGGCAAAGCCCCTGACATGTCGGTGAACTGTGCATGGCGGCAGACCGTAGGAGTCCTGCGTTGTAATTCGTCCAAATATGGGCAGCGACATGCGTGCCCATGATTGGAGTCTCCCGAGCCACGACTACACTGAATGCTTGCTGGTTGTTCCGAACAATGTGTAACTCCCCTGCGGGTACATCAAGTGCACGGAACATGGCTACCACAGTTGTTGGCGTGTGTGTTCGGGCAATCCACTGCGATACTGAGGGATCACCAGCCGCAATCTCTGCCGGTGGGAACCCGTAGGCGCAGTTCCAGTGCGATTGAGGCAGCACAGCTTGTATTTCAACACCTCCCCCGCATCGTTGGGGTCAGGCAGATACGTGTGCAGCTCTCCAGTACCGTTATATCCGCGCGCAGGAGCCGGACGGTCCTGCCGCAAATATTCCCCTCCACTTATGCGACTAGTGACGATCAGACCACGCCAGAGAGGACACGCGACACACCTACATAAGCCAGGAAGCTTGCCCATAGCCGCCATTGAAATGCACCGCGTAGATGAATTAAGACAGTCCACGACGACGGTCCAGCCATGATAACCACGGTTATCATCCGAGAATGGCGCCTCTCTCGTCACCTTCCAGACTGTCTTATCGTCGTACTGCGTGACTGCGGGCAATATTCCTGTGGGACAGCCAGGAGTCAGTCACCACTCGGCACTCACAGCATGTTGAGCACAGCGTCGATGAGTGGGACTTTTGGGATCCACGGAGTTTATCTTGAGGCGATCTAGCCCGATTGGGTGGGGCGCATTGCTGGGGGCGCATCTCAAATACTTTCAGTGCTAGGAGGCGGCAAGCAAAGCGCAATTAAGCGGGATGCCATCGTGGGGATAGCATGACTAATGCCTTGAAAGAATACGTTCCTTGACGTTGTCAGGTTGTACCACAGGTCGCGCCTCCCGCTTCCCTCTTCCGAATGCCGAAAGACAGTTACTTCGCCAGTGCAGTTAATAGCCCAGCTTGACGGCATGTGATACTGCCTGAAAGAAGAACGGCATGCACCTGGTGGCCCCTTTTTGAATCGGGGCTTACGGGGCTTGTGTCACGCTTCATGCGCGTTTCTGATATTTTCGTTATGGCCGGACCTTTCCCGATATCACAGCCATCCTTCGACCCTCATGTCTCTGCCTCAATGAATGATCAGCTCCGCTTGGGCTTGACTGAACGGGTTATTATATGCTTTGGATATTGTGATCCAGGCGAGGTACGATTTATCGACAAGTGTTGTCCCTGTACGTGGTTGGCGGAGATCCTTCCCTTTATTTCAAAATGGCCGACGAGACATTATATTTCATAATTTATTTCTAGTGATTAAACCCGTGTATTTCGATTTCGTAGTTAGTTCTCCAGTTTGAGGATCAACTACATAAAGTCATAAAGTACCGGTCTTAAGTTCATTCCCGCTTCCTCTTCTCGACGGCCCGACGGACGTCATTGTGAATACGACTCGTACGGTATACGCCATAGTAAATCTGACTCGGACCTTCGACCGGATCTGGCTTTGACAGTATCCTCAAGAGTACTGGTCGTTCGTCGATCATGACCTCCCAATTCCGTGACGCGCGTGGCCGTATCCGCCAAAGTGCTGCCCCTTCCACGTCTACGAATCTCCCTGGTGGTTTCCCTGACGTTCAAGCGGTTCCACACATCGCCGACCCTCTTTGTGACA
>WNFL01383819.1_pt3 | contig 27818 bp, 31 predicted proteins | sample 5400361 | NCBI WGS metagenome assembly WNFL01 (sample SAMN13153351, study PRJNA577476) | soil metagenome | isolation source: 40 cm soil on Douglas fir-dominated hillslope | place: USA:California | collected 2013-09-17
CGTCCAACGCCTTCTTCTCCCTCGCTGCGATGCGGCTCGCTTCCGTCCGCATCTCGGTACACGAGGCCGATCTATCGTCACACTCGCGTACAGTTCGCGACGATACGATTCGCAACCGTCGTGTCAACGGTGGGAACAGCGCCGGAGTCGGCTGGTTCATTTCAACGCGGACTCAGTTTGCGCTGAGGCTTGCTAGCCCGCCTGCCGTCCGCGAGCGATCAACTCAGCGACCTTCTGTCCGCCCTTCTTGCCGATCTCCTCGAAGTGCTCGTGTCCATATTTCTCGGAGACGGTGTCGCCGCCGATCTTCCCGATGCGACCGTAGAAGCGTGGGCCGTACAGCTCCTTGACCTTCTGACCACCCTGCTTCCCGATCTGCTCGTAGAAATCTGAGCCGTGGCGCTGGGCCGTGGTGCGGCCACCCTTTTTGCCGATCTGCTCGTAGAACTCCGGGCCGTGGCGCTGCGCTGTGGTGGCTCCGCCCCTGCGGCCTGCCTCGGCGACGGTCATGGCACCCTTGTTCCGCGTCATCCTGGTCTCCCTTCGATGCCTGCCGGGTGCCGCGCAAGTCCCATGCCATCGCTCGAAAGGTCGGATGACGAGCGACCCATCAGGCGCATGTGAAGTCGTCGGGCGGCGCGCACGGCAAACGGACGGTGATCACCGGATCTGCATCACTACCGTGCACAGGTCGGTGCAGCCGAGGGCCGCTTTCACGCGTGGCGAGAGATCGAACTCGCGCCCGGCAACGTACGGCCCCCGGTCGACGACCGGCACGGTCACGGTGTTGGCGCCGTGCGTCAGCGTGACCATCGTTCCGCAGGGCAGCGACTTGTGCGCGACGCCCCAGGTGTCCGGCAGGAACTGGATCGGCAGGCCGTTCGCCGCGAGCCACTGCCAGCATGGGAGCCGATTTTCGAAGAAGCCGGGTCCGTACCACGACACCGTGACGACGCTGCCGCTCGCTGCGCCCGGCGCCGCGGTGATCGGGATCGGGGCGGCCCCGACCCCCTCCGGGATCGGCTGCGGCGTCGGCTCTGGCAAGGGAGCGACTATGCGCGATCGCGCCACCGGTTCCGGTAGCCGCGGCAGCTCGTAGGTCGTCGCGAACTGCTGCTCTTCGGTCGCCGCGACGGTGAGCCGCGCGCTGGCGCCGACGATGACCGCCCGCCGCACTCGGGCGCGCGACCATTCCGGACACGAGCGTGGGTAGAAGGAGCGAGACGCCGAAGACCGCGACACCGGTGCGAGCGATGACAGACGCGCCCTGCGGCGAGAGGAGTGCGACAGTCGCGTGGAACGCGCGGAAGATCCACTCGTCGCGCCCCGGAATGACGCGCGGCCGCCTTGTCTGAACGCTCACCCGCCGCCCCACTGCGCGGCCGCCTATGCACGTCCGATTCCAGCCTGTGTCCCTGCTGTTGACACACCGTTACGCCGGCGACATCTCGTGCGGGACGAGCGCTCGGTCGCCTGATGACGTTTCTCGCGCTGCGCAGTGATTCAGGCCGGTAATGCGACAACCACAAAGCGCGGGTCGTTCGGATTCGGACCAGTCGAAGTCTGCAGCGTGAGCCGCTCGCCTGCGGTGCGTGCGATCCATGACACGTCGCCCGGATCAACTCGCGGGTGCACTTCGCTGACGACGTAGCGAAGAGCGCGGCCATCGGGCGTGTTGATCAAAACCTCGTCACCTTCCCGCGCGTTCCACAGCGAGAGGAACATGCCGCGGCGTGCGTGTGCATAGAAGTAGGCGTTGCTGCCGTCGCCCGGTATCGCGCTGCCCGGCAGATGCAACGCGACGTACTCCGGTGTTTCCAGCCGCACCGCATCGCGCTCGAGATCACCCTCCACGATGGGCAAATCGATCGCGAGGCGCGCGATCTTGATGCGGTACCCGTCAGGGATCGCCGCCGCTGGCGTGGCGGTCGGAGCGCCCGCGATGGGAACACTGGTCTGATGTGGGACCGGCGTTGTCGTGGCTGCGGCCACGGCCGGCGGCAGGACGCTCGCTGGCGCGGCCGGTCTCAGTCCGAAGACAAGGATCAGGCCGATGCACAGGGCGAGGACGCTCGCGGCGGGCGCCCAGCGGTTCACGGGCATACTCCGAGCACACCAGATGCCCGTCGACCGCCTGACGTACCAGTCACGCCGCAAGCAAGCGAGCGAATTGCTGCGCGTACGCGGTCTGGCCGCGCTGCTGCTCTCGGCGAGCTCGGATCTCGCCTATCTGGCGGGGTACCGCTTCCACCCGAGCGAGCGGCTCACATGCCTCGTGCTCGGCGCGGGCGGTGACGCCACTCTTGTTGTTCCCGAGCTCGAGTCACCGCGGGCGAAGGCGGCGGCCCCGGACCTCGGGCAGCGGACCTGGGGCGAGACGGGCGATCCGTATGCCCTCGTCGCGGGCCTCGTGACGGCGGGCGGCGACGTCGCGGTCGCCGACCAGATGTGGTCGATGTTCGTCCTGCGGCTCCAGGCCGCGCTACGTGGTCGCGCCTTTCATCTCGCGTCGAGCATCACGCGTGACCTGCGTATGCGGAAAGACGCGTACGAACGCGAGGCACTTCGCGCGGTCTCCGCCGCAGCCGATCGAGCGTTCCCGCGCATCCTCGAGCGCGAGTTCACCGGCCGCACCGAGCGCGAGATCGGTGCCGAGCTCGCCGGGCTGCTACGCGAGGAAGGACACGACGAGGTCACCTTCACGATCGTCGCCTCGGGACCGAATGGCGCGTCGCCGCATCACGAGATCGGCGAGCGACGCATCGCGCGCGGCGACACGGTCGTCCTCGACTTCGGCGGTACGCGCGAGTGGTATTGCTCCGACATCACCCGCACCGTCCATGTCGGCACCGCCGTGGACGACGAGGTGCGTCGTGTGCACGACGTCGTGCGGCGATCGCAGGAGGCCGGCTACGGGGCCGCACGCACCGGCGCCACGGCCGCGTCGGTCGACGCCGCATCGCGCCGGGTGATCGAAGACGCGGGCTACGGCGAGCGTTTCATCCACCGCACCGGACACGGCATCGGTCTCGATGGGCACGAGCATCCGTACCTGGTGCGCGGGAACGAGGAGCGCCTCGAGCCGGGGATGGCGTTCTCGATCGAACCCGGCATCTACATTCCCGGCCGCTTCGGCGTCCGCATCGAAGACATCGCGATCCTCGGCGACGATGGCCGCGCCGAACCGCTGAACCGAGCGGACCACGCGCTCGCGATCGTCCGCTAACCCGCTGCGTTTCGCCCTCGCTGTGGTCGCCGCGGGGATCGCGGATCTCGCAGCGTTCCTCGCCGTTCCGAACTGGTTCGGCATCGCGGCGATCGGCGCGACCCTCTACCTGCTGTTCTCCGCATTCGGTGCTGGGTGGTTCGCGATGCGGAGGTCAGCGCTCGCGGGGTTCCTCTCGGTCGTCGTCGGCGCGCTCATCTACGGCGCGTATTCGCTGCTGGGTCAGGGCGCGGGACTCGGCGCGAGCGCGGTCGATCTCCTGGGATGGGAGTCTCGCCTCCTGATCGCCCTCCTCCCGTACGCGGTCGGCGGCGCGTTCGCGGGCGCGGCCGGCGGCTGGCTTCGCCGACGCGCGATGGCGCGGGCCTGATGCGCACGCGCCTCGTCGCGGCCGTGACCGCGACGTCCATCGGTCTCGCGTTTTGGTGGGCCCTGACCGAGCCGCTGCCGGTGCCGCCGGTCATCCTGCTCGCGGTCCCCGCGGCGATCCTCTTCTGCGCCGGCGTCATGGCGGGTCGCCTCGGAGCGATCGCCTCACCGGTCGCGCTCCTGTTCTCGCTCTTCATCGGCAGCATCATCGCGACGCAGCTGCACCAGTACTTCCGACCGAACACGCCGCCGGTGTCTTCGTTCGGTGACCTCTTGGTGCTCGCGCTCCCGGAGCTACTGGCCCCGCTGGCGGCGGCCGTCGTGCTCGGAGGCGCCGGCGGACTCCTTGGCGAACGTCTGCTGCCTTCGGTGCCCGGCCGCTAGCGCGGCGCTACCGCAGCAGGGGATTCGCCGCCTGCAGCGCCCACTCATATAGGGAGTTCGGCAGCACGCCGAGGACGATCGTGGCGAGCGCCGAGATCCCGAGCGCCGCGGAGAGCAGCCGGGTGTTCAGGACCATCGGCGCGCCGGTGTCCGGGTCGTACATGTACATATGGACGACGACGCGCAGGTAATAGAACGCCGCGAGCACCGCGTTGAGCGCAATGACGACGGCGAGCCAGGCGTAGCCGGCGTCGAGCACGGGCTGGATCACGAGGAACTTCGCGACGAATCCGACCGTGGGCGGGATCCCTGTCAGTGAGAACAGGAATATCGCGAAGGCGAAGGCGCCGAGCGGCTGCCGGCGCGCGAAGCCGTTGAGCTCCTCGAGCGTCGCGCCCCGCGAGCCCTCGACGTCGAAGTAAAGCAGGCATGCGAACGCGCCGAGATTCATCACGCCGTACGCGAATACGTAGAACAGGACGGCCGCCGTCGCCGATGGCCCCGCCGCCGACGCGGCGACGGCCGCGAGGATGTAGCCCGTGTGCGCGATGCTCGAGTACGCGAGCATCCGCTTCGTATTCGCCTGGACGAGCGCGACGACGTTCCCGCCGGTCATCGTCACGGCGGCGAGGATCGCGAAGACGGCGCTCCAGTCGACCGAGAGCGGGGCCAGCGCGATGAACAGCACGCGCAGGATCGCGGCGAAGGCCGCGGCCTTCGGGGCGACCGACATGAAGGCGGTCGCGGGGGTCGGCGCGCCGTCGTACGCATCGGGCGTCCACTGGTGGAAGGGCACGACCGCGGCCTTGAAACCGAGGCCGACCGTGACGAGGGCGAGCGCGACGATGGTCGGTCCGTTCGTGAGGCCGATGCGCTGGAGCTCGGTGGCGACGTCGATGTAGCGCGTCGAGCCGGTCACGCCGTAGAGCCACGCGAAACCGTAGACGAGGAGGGCCGAGCTGAACGCGCCGAGCAGGAAGTACTTGAGCGCGGCCTCGTTGGCGAAGCGATCGCGCCGCTGCATACCGGCGAGGACGTAGACCGGGATGGTCATGAGCTCGAGACCGACGAAGAGTGTGATGAGGTCCGTCGAAAGCGCGATAGTCATCGCGCCGACGGTCGAGAAGCAGATCGTCGCGTAGTACTCGCCCGGCGAGATGCCGCGCCGTTCGAGGTACGACGGAGCCACGAGCGTCGCGAAGGCCGCGAGGAGGAGGAACACCGCGCGGAAGAACGTCGTAAAGGTGTCGATCTGCACGTAGCCGCCGAAGAACTGCCCTGATGGCGGCGCGAGCGGTCCGCCCAGAAAGGCCAGCGCCAGACCGACGACCGTCATGGCCGGCAGGACCAGGCGCGACTGCCCTCGCGGGAGAAGGCCGTCGGCGACAAGCACGACGCACGCGGTGATCGTCACGATCACTTCGGGCAGGATCGGCACGAGGGTGTCGACGAAGGTGCTCACTTGAACGCGACCTGGAAGCCCGGATCGGTCGCGAGACGCAGCACCTGCTGGAGGGACGGCTCGATGATCGCGATCGCCGGCTGCGGGAAGACGCCGAGCAGCACGGTCAGCACGAGAAGCGGCACCGCGCAGATGACCTCGATCGGCGAGAGATCGGGAAGTGCTCGATAGGCCTCACGCACCGGTCCGTACATGACCCGCTGGACCATCCACAGCAGATACACGGCGGCGAGGATCACGCCGAGGGCCGCGACCGGACCCCAGAACAGCCCGCCGAGCGGCACGCCGCTGAACTTGAATGTCCCCAGCAGGACGAGGAACTCCCCGACGAAGCCGTTGAGGCCCGGGAGGCCCAGCGACGCGAGCACGAAGACGCCGAAGAACGTCGTGTACAGCGGCCAACGGTTCGCGAGGCCGCCGAGATCGGCGATGAGACGGCGGTGGGTCTTCTCGTACTGGATGCCGACGAAGAGGAAGAGCGCACCGGTGACGAATCCGTGATTCAACATCTGCAGCACCGCGCCGACGCCGCCCTGGGCGTTCAGCACGAAGATGCCCAGCGTGACGAAGCCCATGTGCGCGACCGACGAGTACGCGACGAGCTTTTTCAGATCCTTCTGCACGGTGGAGACAGCGGCGCCGTAGAGGATCGCGATGACCGAGAGGACGATGATCACCGGCAGCCACAGCTGCGTCCCGACCGGGAAGAGCGGCAGCGCGAATCGCAGGAAACCGTAGCCGCCGGCCTTCAGCAGGACGCCGGCGAGGATGATCGACCCCGCGGTCGGCGCCTCGACATGAGCGTCGGGCAGCCAGGTGTGGAACGGGACCATCGGCAGCTTGATCGCGAACGCCAGACCGAATCCGAGGAACACCCAGAACTGGAATTCGGCGGAGAAGCGCCCGCGCGACGCGATCAGCTCCGGGAGGGAGAGCGTGCGCGAGCCCTCGTCACCCGACACGAGCCAGACGGCGACGATCGCAACGAGCATGAGCAGCGAGCCCGCGAGAGTGAAGATCACGAACTTCAGCGTCGAGTAGATGCGACGCGGCCCGCCCCAGATGCCGATGATCAGGTACATCGGCACGAGCATCAGCTCGAACATCACGTAGAAGAGGAAGAGGTCGAGCGACACGAACACGCCGACCATGCCGATCTCAAGGACGAGGAACGCCGCCATGAACGACGCGATGCGGTCCTTGATCGCGCCGCCCGACGAGTAGAGCACCGAGATGAAGGTCAGCAGCGTCGTCATCGGCACGAGCAGGACCGAGATCCCGTCGACGCCGACGAGGTAGCGGATGCCGAGGCTCGGAAGCCAGTCCGCCTGCTCGACCAGCTGGAAGCCCGCTTCGCCCACATGGAACTGCGCGAGCATGACGAGCGACAGCGCCAGCTCGACAAGCGTCGTAACGACCGCGACCTGCTTCACCGAGCGCGGGTCGTTCCGGAAGACGTAGAGCGGAAGCAGCCCGACCGCCGGCACGACGAGGAGCAGCGTGAGGATGTGGTCGATCGTCATCGGGTGAAGATCCCCACGGCATAGCCGCCGTAGGCCACGAGGATCACAAGCAGTCCGGCGACGATCGTGAGCGCGTAGTTCCCGACGATGCCGGTCTGCGCGCGACGCAGCCCGCCCCCGCCGAGGGCCGCGAGCCAACCGAGCCGGTTCGCGAGACCGTCGATGACATGGATGTCAAAGGCCCACATCGCGCCGAACGCGGCGCGGAACGCCTCGACGATGCGCCGGTCGTAGAGCTCGTCGACGAAGTACTTGTTCACCAGCAGCCGATAGAAGGGACCGGCCGCACGCGACACCGCGGCAGGGTCGGGCCGGTGGCGCACGTACATGGAGAAGCCGGCGAGGATCCCGAGAAGGCCGGCAGCGACGGACACCACAGCGAGAGTGACGATCGTCGCGATCTCCGGCACGTGACCGCCGCCCGCGGCCTCGAAGACGGGCCCCAGGAACCTGTCGATGAAGCCCTGATCCGGAGGGAAGCCGACGAGGATCCCAAGCACAGCCGTGCCGACGGCGAGCGCGATGAGCGGCAGGGTCATGACCGCCGGCGACTCGTGCGCGTGGTCGTACAGGTGGTGGTCGCGCGGCTCGCCATAGAACGTCATCCACATCGCGCGCGTGACGTAGAACGCGGTGAGCACGGCAGTCAGGATGCCGACGGCCCACAGCGCAGCGTGTCCGTTCACGAACGCCGACGCGAGGATCGCGTCCTTCGACCAGAAGCCGGCGAGCGGTGGCAGCGCAGCGAGCGCACCACCGGCGAGGAGCATCGTCCAGAACGTCACCGGCATCTTGCGCCGGAGGCCACCCATCTTCCGCATGTCCTGCTCGCCGCCAAGTCCGTGAATGACCGAGCCGGATCCCAGGAAGAGCAGCGCCTTGAAGAACGCGTGCGTCGCGAGGTGGAAGATCGCGGCCACGGGCGCACCGACGCCAAGCGCAAGGAACATGTAACCGAGCTGGCTCACGGTCGAGTACGCCATCACGCGCTTGATGTCGAACTGCACGAGCGCGATCGTCGCCGCGAAGATCGCCGTCACCGCGCCGACGGTGCCGACGACCGCGAGCGAAGGACCGGCCGCCTCGAACAGCGGCATCGAGCGGGCCACCAGGTACACGCCGGCCGTGACCATCGTCGCCGCGTGGATCAGCGCGGACACCGGTGTCGGGCCCTCCATCGCGTCAGGCAGCCACGAGTACAGCGGCAGCTGCGCGGACTTCCCTGTCGCACCGAAGAAGAGGGCGAGGCAGATCAGCGTGAGGTTGGCCTGCGTCGCGATGCCGACATGCTCGAAGACGTCAACGAACTGCATCGAGCCGAAGACAAGGAAGATCGTGATCATGCCGATCGTGTAGCCCCAGTCGCCGATGCGGTTCATGACGAACGCTTTCTTCGCCGCGACGTACGGCTCGGGACGCTCGAACCAGAACCCGATGAGCAGATAGCTACAGAGGCCGACACCTTCCCACCCGACGAACATCAGGAGGTAGTTGTCGGCCATAACGAGGATGAGCATCGCGAAGACGAACAGCGACAACCAGGTGAAGAAGCGCGCGAAGCCGTGGTCGTGCTCCATGTACCCGTTCGAGTAGACGAAGATGAGGAAGCTCACGACGGTGACGACGAGGAGCATCACTGAAGACAGCGGGTCGACCAGCGCCGAGACGCTCGAGTGGAAGTTCGTAAAGCGTCACGGTCGTCCGCTCGTGGCCACCGAGGACATCAAGGAACACGCCGATGGCGACGAGCGCCGAAGCCCCGACCGCGACCGAGGCGATGATGCCGGTCCACTTGTGCAGCCATCGCCCACCGAACAGGCCGTTGATCAGGAACGCCGCGAGCGGAAACGCCGGGATCAGCCAGACGTTCTGGATCATCCCCGCATCTGCCGTATCTCGTCGACGTCGACGGTCGGCTTGTTGCGGTACGCGGAGAGAACGATCGCGAGACCGACCGCGACCTCCGCCGCGGCGACGACGAAGATGAAGACGACGAAGACGCTGCCGCGCTCGTCGATCGAGGAGTAGCGCCGCGAGAACGCGACGAGCGCGAGATTCGTCGCGTTAAGCATCAGCTCGACCGACATGAGGATCACGACCGCGTTCCGCCGCACAAGGACGCCGGCCGTGCCGATGAAGAACAGCACCGCCGACACCGCGATGAACGCTCCGAGCGGAACTGCCACGCCTACTCCTCGTCCCGCTTCACGAGCACGATCGCCCCGACCATCGCCGCGAGGAGCAGCACGGACGCCACCTCGAACGGGAACGCGAAGTCGCGGAACACGCTGGTCGCGAGCGGCAGGAGGTCGCCACCCCGCGGGGCCACCGTTGCCGAGTCACGGAAGGTGAATGAAACAAGCGCGACAAAGATGGCGATCGGAACGACGAACAACGCGGCCCACCACTTCTGGGTCTGGAAGAAGAGGCCGTATGCACGCGGCGACTGCGGCGTGAACATCACGCCGTAAAGGATCAGGACGGTGATCGCGCCGACGTAGATGAGCACCTGGAACATCGCGACTGTCTCCGCGCCGAGCAGCAGGAACATGCCGGCGACGTTGAGGAACGTGAACGCCATCAGCAGCGCCGAGGTCGTGATGCGATTGGCCAGGACGACGCCGGCGCCCGACGCGATCGTGGCGATGGTCAGGACAGCGAAGAGCGCGGGCTCTATGAAGTTGTACACGCTATGCCGCCGTCCGCAACCGCTCGCGGAGCGCGACAAGGCGACGGCGCTGGACGTACGGCAGGGCGACGACGAAGAAGGCGAGAAGGACCCAGTTGGCGATCGCCACCGGCACCACGGTCGTCGGGAAGACCAGCAGCAGGATCGCCGTCACCATCAGATTCGTGAGCGTCAGCGGGATCAGGATCTTCCAGCAGAGAGACATGAGCTGGTCGATGCGCAGCCGCGGAAGCGTCGCGCGGATCCACATGAACACGAGCACGAAGAAGTAGGTCTTGAGCGTGAACCAGAGCACCCCGAGGAGAGGGAAGACCTCGACGAACGGGCCATGCCACGCTCCGAACCACAGCGTCGCGACGATCGACGACACGACCGTGACCTCGCCGTACTCGGCCAGGAAGAAGATCGCCCAGCGCATGCCGGAGTACTCGGTCAGGAACCCCGCGACGAGCTCCGACTCGGCTTCCGGAAGGTCGAACGGGTTGCGGTTCGTCTCGGCCAGCCCGGCAATGAAGTACGTCACGAAAGCGAGCGGCAGCACGAGGACGTTGAGCTGCCATCCCGGCTGGCTCTCGGCGATGCCCACCATCGAGAGGGTCCCGACGACCAGCACGACCGTCACGAGCGACAGGATCTGCGGCACCTCGTAGGAGATGAGCTGGCCCGCCGATCGGAGCCCGCCGATGAGCGAGTACTTGTTGTTCGAGGCCCAGCCGGCAATGACGATGCCGAGCACGGTCATCGAACCGAGCGTCGTGAGATACAGCAGTCCGACGTTCAGGTCAGCACCGACGATCGCCGGGGCGAACGGGATCACGACGTAGCTCGCGAGCATCGGGCTGAACACGATCGACGGGGCAGCGAGGAAGAACCACTTGTCCGTCAGCCGGGCGCGGATGTCTTCCTTGCCGAGGAGCTTGATGGCGTCGGCGAAGGTCTGGAGCAGTCCCCAGGGCCCGGTGTGCAGCGGCCCGAGCCGGTCCTGGATGACCGCCTGGATCTTGCGCTCCAGGTAGATCTGCGCGAGCGCGCCGTTGAAGACGAGGCCGACCGCGAGAAGGACGGCGATCACCAAACGGAGCGGAGCCCAGATCGCGGGATCGATCCCGAACGGACCTACCGGCACAGCGTCATCAGCCTCCGCGCGCGTCGCTGCGTGGTGGAAGGAAAGATTTCCGCATCGGGTGGCCAGGGAACGATTCCTCGAGGAAGATGCGCCGCAGGTCCGGATGGCCGTCGAACACGATGCCGAACATGTCGTAGGTCTCGCGCTCGCACCAGTTCGCACCGGTCCAGACCGAGCTGAGCGATGGCACATGCGGCTCGGCCGAGTCGCACGGGGTGCGCAGCATCACGAAGACGTGCGTGTCGATGCCGCGAACGAACGTGACACTTCGCAGCTCGGTCCCGGTGTCGACGCCGGCGTTCACCGAATAGAGATCGCAGCGTGACGCGGGATCATCGCGCACGATCGTCGCGACCTCCACCAGCCGCGCGCCGTCCACATCGACCACGACCATGTCGTGCAGCGTCGACACCTTCGCGCGGTCGCCGATGCTCTTCGCGAGCGCGTCGCGGGCCGCGGTGAGATCGATCGTCGGGCGCGGCGTGCTCAGTACCAATTGAGCGCTTTCTTCTTCCAGGCGTAGAAGAGGCCCACGACGAGGATGGCGATGAAGATCGTCATCTCGACCAGCCCGTACCAGCCGAGATCGCGGAACAACACCGCCCAGGGGAAGAGAAAGATCACCTCGACATCGAAGACGACGAAAAGCAGCGCGAACACGTAGAAGTGCGTCGGGTAACGACCCCATGCCTGGCCCACGGGCTCCTCGCCAGACTCATAGGTCTTGAGCTTCTCGCGGGTCGGCTTGAAGGGAGCAAGCAAGTGGCTCAGCAGCATCATCACCGTGACGACGAGGGCTCCGGCAACGAAGAAGGCGAACACATACACATAGGAGAGGTTGTAGTCGGGCACGCACGTAGGGTACGGAGGTACTAATGGCTGAGCAAACCCGTGACGGTGCTGCAATTGACAGCGTTTGGCCTCGTGGGTACGGTACCCCGGCTCGGGACAGAGCAGTACGCAATGCGTACATGAATCGGCGTTTCTCGTGGGAGGGAAGACCGTATTGGCGACGAACGTTAGAAGGGCGCATGCGACACCTTCGCTGACTCTCGGCGCGCGAAGGATGGTCCGTCGGAGCGCCACGTCGCTGATCACCTCGGGTCAACACTCGAAACAGCGGGTCGTCGACGTGACGTTCCGTCGCATCCCGCGCGCTCTTGCTGCGTACTTCGGCTCCAAAGGCCTTCGCCTCGTCCTCAACATCTCGACGGCCGTGTTGGTCCTGATGCTTCCGTTCACCGCCGCGACGTCCGCACGCGCGGAGACCTCACCGGCCGACGCGGCGGCGCCATCGTTCGCCGCGGTCCCGATGGACGACGTCGCGCGCGCGCAGATCGCGGCACGCGGCGTCATCGCCGGAACGCGCAGCCCGACGACGGTCGCCGCTCCGGAGGCGCGCCCCGTCGTGATCCGCACGATCGCGAAGGAAGACACGCTCTCCTCGATGGCGAACTACTACGACCTCTCACTTGAGGCGCTCGCATTTGCGAACGACATCAGTGAGGAAGACCAGACCCTCACGATCGGGCACGAGCTGCTCATCCCGCCGGGAGAGGGCGCCCTCTACAAGGTCAAGGACGGCGACTCGCCCGAGACCGTTGCCGACCGCTTCAAGGTCGATCCAGCCGTGATCATGTCCTACAACCGCGTGTACTTCGAGCCCGAGCACTTCGCGGTGGGCCAGATGATCTTCGTGCCGGGCGCCGCGCTCCCCGCGCTCAAGCGCACCGAGCGTCCGAAGTCGATCGCCATGCCGTCGAGTGCGTCGTTGCCGGCGCGCACCGGTCGTCTCGGTTGGCCGGTCAAGGGCGTGATCACGCAGTACTTCTGGTGGGGCCACACCGGCGTCGACATCGCAGCGCCGTATGGCAGCGCGATCGTCGCGTCCGACGACGGCATCGTCGTCGCGACCGGCCCCGTGGCCGTCGGTGGACTGCGCGTCTGCGTGCAGCACTCCGGTGGTCTGCAGACCTGCTACTACCACACGAGTGCCGTGTACGTGAGCCCCGGCCAGACCGTCGCGCGCGGGCAGCTCATCGCCGCGATCGGGCTGACAGGTGTCACGACCGGGCCTCACGTGCACTGGGAGCTCAAGGTGAACGGAGTGGCCCAAGACCCGCTCGGGTACTAGCTTCGCCCAGCGGGCGCACCGCTCACTCGCTCATTCGCCGCAAATCATGCCGCGGCGTCCCCGCCTAGACCGCTCGCTCGTCGTTCCTCTGCCGGCGGGGCCCCTCCACTCTCGCTCGCGAGCATGTGTCTCGCCGCGTCACCCGCGGCGCCACCCGTCAGCCTCGCCGCATGCCCGCGCCGCTTCGCGCGCGTCAGTCTGCTCGACCGGCCTAGACGGCGCACCAGGCTCGCGGCTCCGCATACTCGTCATATGTATCGAGCAGTCCATGCGGATCGGGCTGGACGGGTCATCGTGTCCGACTACGCCGCGGCGGCCTTTGACGGCGCCGCGACCGTGCCGTTCTCCGATGCGCTCCTCCTTCCGACCGGCGCGACCGTCACGCATGTCGAGCGTGAGGCGGAGACGCTCGACAAGAGCGGACGCGCGCGCCGCGTCGGAGCTGGCCGGCTCGCCGTCGCGGCGGTCCTGCCGCCGGGTCACCTGCGTACGCAGCTCCCCGCCTACGCGGACGCGACCGATAGACCGGATCTCACGCCGCGCGCGTATGCGGCGGTCGCGGCCGATGACGCGGGCGACCTCGTGGTCGCGGCCGCGCTCCTCGATCGCGATCCGACCCATCAGATCGACGCGTATCCGAGGGCCGAGATCGCCTCGAAGGTCAACGAGGCGCTCCGCTCGCGGCCTGCGGACAGCCTCATCCGGCAGCTCGCACGCTGCGCGCGCGAATACGGCTGCCGCGCGGCCGCGAACGCCTTCTACGGTCGCTGGGAGTGCGCGCTGCCGATCGCCGCGCCGGCGAACGAGCATCCGCTCGCGGTCATCGCGCCGCGGTTCGATGGCGAGGCCGAGCCGCGCGAGCCCGCTGCGTTCCACCCCACCGTGGACGAGATCGCGAGCCTCGCGACACAGCACATCACCGCCGGTGGAACGTTGTTGTCCTTCGGGCGCGCATGTGAGGGAGAGCCGCTCCTTGTCCCGCGGATGGTCGAGGACGCGATACAGCTGATCCGCGCTGCGACGCGCTCGGGCACGATCCACCTCGAGACGAACGGCTCCGTGCCGACCGCCTTGCGGCGGCTCGCGACGAACGGGCTCGACTCCGTGACGATCCGGATCATGTCAGCCCGCGCGGACACGTACGACACGCTTCATCGGCCAGAGGGCTATCGCTTCGCCGATGTGCGCGCGTCCCTGCGCGTCGCTGCCGAGCAGCGTCTCGCGACGAGTCTTTTGGTCCCGGTGCTGCCCGGCATCTTCGATCGCACTGATGAGGTCGCCGCGCTCGTGTCGCTCGCAGGCGAGCTGCGTGAAGGAAGCGCGATCCTCCTGCGAGATCTCGCGGCCGATCCGCTTCGTGCGCTCGCCAGCGTGAAGGGTCGCGAGGCAAGCATCGGTGTCGCTCACGCGCTCGAGCGACTGCGCCACGAGCTGCCGCAGCTGCGCGTCGGGTCGTTCGTGCGACCGCTGGCGAGGATCTAGGTGTTCCTCGATCGCGCTCGCGTGCCGATCCGCGCCGGTGACGGCGGCAAAGGTGTCATCTCATTCCGCCGCGAGGCGCATGTGCCGCGCGGCGGACCGGACGGCGGTGATGGCGGACGTGGCGGCGATGTCGTCCTTCGCGTCGACGATCAGCTCGCGTCCCTTGGCGACTACCGCAACCAGAACCTGCACTCGGCGACGAGCGGAAACGCCGGCAGCGGTCAGAACAAGTCGGGCAAAGCAGGCGGCGATCTCATCCTCAGGGTGCCGCCAGGCACGACCGTGAAGGACATCGCGAGCGGTGAGATCGTCGCAGACCTCGTCGCGCCCGGCCAGGAGATCATCGTCGCGCGCGGTGGCAGAGGCGGCCGAGGCAACGCGAGATTCGCATCGAGCACGCGGCGTGTTCCGCGCATCGCGGAGGACGGTCAGCCGGGCGAACAACGCGAGCTCGAGCTAGAGCTACGGCTCATCGCCGACGTCGGACTGGCCGGCCTGCCGAACGCCGGCAAGTCGAGCCTGCTCGCTGCGCTGACGCGCGCGCGCCCGAAGATCGCGAACTACCCGTTCACGACGCTGACGCCGAACCTTGGCGTCGCTCGTCTCGACGAACGCGAGCTCGTGATCGCCGACATCCCGGGTCTGATCGAAGGCGCGAGCAAAGGCGCCGGCCTTGGCGAGGAGTTTCTCCGGCACATCGAGCGCACGCGCCTCATCGTCCATGTCGTCGATGCGTCGCTTCCCGATCCCCTGGCAGCGATCAAGACCATCGACACTGAGATCGCCGCGTATGGTCACGCGCTCAACGAGCTCCCCGAGCTGTTCGCCCTCAACAAGATCGACCTCGCGGAGGCGCGCGATGCGGTTCCCGGGATCGTGGAGGCCCTCGAGGCGGAGGGTCGCGAGGCGATCGCCGTTTCCGCCGCCTCCCCTCAACAAGCGCATCTTCGCGCTCTGCGCGGCGCGGCCGAAGCCGGAAGCAGTGGGCCCGACAGAACGGCGGATCGTGTTCGCGGGCGGGGCGAAGGACGTGAAGGTGTCACGCGAGGGCGAGGCGTATCGCGTCCTTGGTGATCGCCTGGAGCGGCTCGCCGCGGGCATCGACTGGGACAGTCCCGAGGCGTCCGCGTATTTCCACCGACTCCTCCTCAGGTCGGGCGTCGAGGGGAAGCTTCGGACGCTCGGTGTGAAGAGCGGAGACACGGTACGCATCGGCAAGCTCGAGCTTGAATGGCTGGATGCGCCCCAGCAGCTGTCGGCTCCGGGTGCGACGAAGAAACGTTGAGGGCGCGCGTCGGAGTTTTCGGCGGCACGTTCGATCCGGTGCACGTCGGGCATCTCGCGATCGCGCTCGCGGCGCTCGAGTCGGTGCCTCTGGACCGCGTGCTGTTCGTCCCCGCGCGGCGATCGCCGCTCAAGGACCGCGACCCGCTCGCGAGCGAGGCCGACCGTGTCGCCATGCTTGAGGCCGCGATCGCCGGCGAGCCGCGCTTCGCGCTGTCGCGGGTCGAGCTCGATCGTGAGGGCGCCTCGTACACGGTGGATACGCTCGAGGCGCTCCGCGCGCAGGGCGACCTGTTTCTGATACTCGGCAGTGACGCCCTCGCGGATCTCGCGCGCTGGCGAGCGCCCGATCGCATCCGCGAGCTATCGACGATCCTCGTCGCAGCGCGGCCCGGTGCCCCAGAGCCGGACCCGATGCACCATGCACGTGCGTTCGACGCGCCGCGGCTCGACATCAGCTCGCGCGAGCTACGTGCCAGGGCCGCTCGCGGGATGTCCCTGCGTTACCTTGTTCCGGACGCAGTGTGGGAGCACATACAGAGACGGCATTTGTATCAGTGACGGTTTCCGCGAACGTTGGTCACCATAAGTGACAGCATCCACGCGCGCTGAGCTTCCTCCGCGCGCGCTCGCCGATCTCGTCGTCGAAGCGGCGAGCGACAAGAAGGCCGAGGACATCCTGGTGCTGAACATCTCCGAGGTGTCCACCATCGCGGACCTTTTCGTCATCTGCAGTGCGCGCGGCGAGCGGCAGGCGCAAGGGATCGCGGACGGGATCATCGAGAAGGCGAAGGCCTCAGGACAGCAGCCGTTCGGCATCGAGGGCTACGACGGCGGGCGATGGATCCTGATCGACCTCAGCGACGTGGTCGTGCACATCTTCGTTCCCGAGGAGCGCGAGCTATATCGACTAGAGCGGCTTTGGGGCGACGCGCCAGTGGTGCTGCGGATCGCGTGAGCCTCGCGGCCGATCAGCGCCGCAGGTAGTCGTCGGTCTTGTCGATCCAGTCCTGCCGCGGCGGGCTGAACACGTCCACATCGAGCGTGTCCTCGAGCGCTTCCGCCCGATGCGGGACGTTCGAGGGGATCGTGAGGATCTCCCCGGCGCGTACCGTCACCTCCTGCTCGCCGTTCGTCCCGAGCCACAGGCGCAGAGCCCCCTCGAGGATGTAGGTGATCTGTTCGCTCTCGTGCGTGTGCGTCTGAACGATCGCACCCTTCTTGAGGAAGACCTGTGCCACCATCGCGCGCTCGCCGTGGACGAAGCGCCGCTCGATCTGCGCGGTCATGCGCTCCTTGGGAATGCGGTCCCAGGTGTGATGTGTGCCGAGCTTCATTGATGCCCCTCCCCTCGAACGCCGCAGACTGTACGACTCGTCGTCAGATGTTCGCTCGGGTACGATTGAGGTGGCTTTGCGCCGCTTCCGGGGCTGTAGCTCAGTTGGTAGAGCGCTTGAATCGCACTCAAGAGGTCAGGGGTTCGACTCCCCTCAGCTCCACCGCATCACGAGATCGTTCGCGGATCGATTAGCTCTCGAAGCCACCCGTGATAGCCGAGATCAGCAAGAGAACCCCGGCCGGTAGCCTGAAACGATGAGCGAGCGGACCCGGATTCCGACGCCGCACGGACGCTGCCGGTTCTGCCTGCGCGAAGATGTCGCGCTGACGCGAGAGCACGTGTTCGCGCGCTGGCTCGTCGAACGACTCCGCGCTTGGCGTGCGACGCACGCCGCGCACGGGCCAGCGGACGCAGCGGCGGACGCGCGGATCGCGCGCCTCGTCACGAACGTCTGCGGCACGTGCAACGCCGGTTGGATGAGCAGCCTCGAGGTCAGCTTCCGTCAGGCCGTGTTCGCGAAGTCTCGCCCCGAGCAGATCGCCGAGCCGACGCGCCGAATCCTAAGTCGTTGGTTCGCCAAGACCGCCATGCTGGTGGCGGACGCGACGAATCAGGAGTTGGTGCCTGAAGAGCACTGGCCCGAGATGACGGAAGCGATGGCTCGCGGCATCCGCGTCGGAATCGCACGTGTTCGTCGCAAGCAGCAGCCGCTGGATGTCGAACTCGAATACGCCCGGTCCGACGCGAACGATGCTCCCGGGCAGCTCGCGAGCGTCGTGGTTCAGGTCGACGACGTGGTCGCCATCGTCACGCGACGGTCGTCGGTGTCGCCGGCGACGACGCTTTGGCCGATCAAATCACACGTCTTGCGCTGGGCGACCCTGCCGGTGGTGAATCGCTTGTCCGATCTGACGGAAGACGACTCCGCTCCAGGGTGATCACCGGTATCTCACGCGTCTTGACGCTCCGCTCGTAGGCGCTGAAGAACGGCATCGCACGGGTGTGGATCTTGAGAAGCCGTACGCGCTCGGCGCCCTGACTTACCGTCGCGCGGGCAGTAAATCGTTCGCCGTCCGATTCGACCGTGACCACCGGGTGGACCGCGAGATTGCGGTACCAATCTGGATGCGTGGGCGAGCCACCCTTCGAGGCCATCACGATGAAGCGCTCGCCGTCACGCGAGAAGTTCAGCGGCGTGACCCGCGCGCGACCTGTTCGTGCGCCGGTCGTCGTCAGTAGAAGGACCGGACCGCCCCTCGTCGCGGTGCGTCCCCCGTCCTTCCGGAACTTGTCGATGACCGGGCGGTTGAAGGCTGCCCAGTCACGCTTCGTTCGAGCTGGATCGGCCACATCGCCAGCGTAGCCCGGCGCATAACGGCCCGCGCCGCGATAATCCGTCCAGATGGATCTCTTCTCGGGCAACGACCCAGAGCGCCAGGCGAATATCGCCTTCATCCTCATCTTTCTCGGGATCATCTTCGTTGGCGGCCTGACGATCTGGCTCTTCTATGGAGCCAGCTTCTAGCTGTCGACCGCGCGCGACGCAGTAAGGGGAGTGCATCAATGGCCACGACACATCTGAAGAATTACATCGACGGCCGCTGGGTGGACTCGGTCTCCGGCGACGCCTTCGAGGACACCGACCCGGCGAACGGCGACATCATCGCGACGGCGACGAAGTCGACGACGGGCGACGTCGACAAAGCCGTCGATGCGGCGAGGCGCGCGTACGACAGCTGGCGGCTGTATCCCGCGCCGAAGCGCGGCGAGATCCTCTACCGGGCCGCCGAGATCATGCTCAAGCGAAAAGACGACCTCGCTCGCGAGATGACGCTCGAGATGGGCAAGGTCCTGCAGGAATCCAAGGGCGATGTCCAAGAGGGCATCGACATGACCTACTACATCGCCGGCGAGGGCCGCCGCCAGTTCGGCGACGTCGTGCCGGCGGAGCTGCCGAACAAGTGGGCGATGAGCATTCGGCAGCCGCACGGCGTGGTTGCCGCGATCACGCCCTGGAATTTCCCGTTCGCGATCCCGACCTGGAAGATCATGCCCGCGCTCGTCCTTGGGAACACCGTCGTCTTCAAGCCGGCGTCATTCACGCCGATGCTCGCGGTGCGCCTGGTCGAGATCCTCGAGGAAGCTGGACTCCCGAAGGGTGTCCTGAACCTCGTGCTCGGGTCGGGCGCGGCGCTCGGCGATCACATCGTGCAGCATCCAAGCGTCGACCTGATCTCGTTCACGGGTTCGAGCGACACCGGCGCGCACCTCAGTGAGATCGCGGGCCGCTTGCTCAAGCGCGTGTCGTGCGAGCTCGGTGGCAAGAACGCGATCGTCGTGCTCGACGACGCCGACGTCGACCTTTCGCTCGACGGAATCGTCTGGTCAGCGTTCGGCACGTCCGGACAGCGGTGTACGGCGGCGTCGCGAGTGATCGCTCATCGTGGGATCGCGAACGACCTGATCGACAAGCTCGTCGGCCGCGCGAAGAAGCTCAAGCTGGGACACGGCCTGGATGCCTCGACGGACCTCGGACCCGTCGTGTCGAAGCAGGCGCAGGACAAGGTCGCGAGCTACATGCCGATCGCCGAGAAGGAAGGCGCGACGATCGCGACAGGCGGCCGTATCCCGACCGACGGCGCGCTCGCGAAGGGGTTCTTCCACGAGCCGACGGTGCTGGTGGACGTGAAGCCGAACATGCGCGTCGCGCAGGAGGAGATCTTCGGTCCGGTCACGTCCGTCATCGAGGTGAACAGCATCGACGAGGCCATCAAGGTCCTCAACAACACGAAGTACGGCCTCTCGTCCTCCGTTTACACGCGCAACGTGAACAACGCGTTCCGGTTCATGCGCGACGCGGAGACAGGGATCGTGTACATCAACGCCGGCACCATCGGCGCCGAGATCCAGCTTCCGTTCGGCGGCGTGAAATCCACCGGCAATGGGCATCGCGAGGCCGGTCGCGCGGCGCTCGACGTGTACTCAGAGTGGAAGTCGATCTACGTCGATTACTCGGGCAAGCTCCAACGCGCGCAGATCGACACCAACGGAGGCAAGGCGCCGTAACCGCGCCGGGAGCACGCCGGACCTAGGTCGCGATCGGCAACGTGAAGCGCATCTCCGTGCCCTCACCGACCTCGCTCGTCGCGTCGATCTCGCCACCGTGCGCGACGACGAGGCTCTTGGCGATCGCGAGTCCCAGGCCAGCACCGCGCGATTCGTCCGACTTGTAGAAGCGGTCGAAGATGTGCGGGAGCGCGTCGGGGGCGATGCCGGGTCCGCTGTCGCGCACCGTGACGCGCACCCTGCCGTCGGCGACGGTGGCTCCGACGCGAACGCTCCCACCGCGTGGCGTGTAGCGCAGCGCGTTCGACAGCAGATTCGAGAGCACCTCACGCACCCGTACGGGATCGATCTCCCCCTGCGGCAGACCGCCATCGAGTGCGGCGGCGAGCTCGACACCCGCGGCATTGGCCTGTGTGCGGAATGACGCGACCGAGTCCGTCAGAAGCTGCCCGACGTCGGTCGGCTCGCGATGCAGGGTGAGCGCGCCAGCCTCCGCGAGCGACAGGGTGCGCAGATCGTCGACCAGCCGCGAGAGCACGCGCGTCTCGTCGAGGATCGGCTCGAGATGCTTCGCGTCTGCGGGATACACGCCGTCAAGGAGCGCCTCGAGATTGCCCTGCATGATCGTGAGCGGCGTCCGGAGCTCGTGGGTCACGTCGGCCAGCAGCCGGCGGCGCTCGCGCTCGCTGCTCTCGAGACGACCGGACATCGAGTTGAAGGCTCTCGCGAGGGACCGAAGCTCGCGTGGACTGTGCGGGCGCACGCGTACGCGCACGCCGTAGTTGCCGGCTTCGACGCTCTCAGCGGCATCGATGAGCTCACCGAGCGGGGCCGCGAACCGCCGAAAACCACGCGCCGCGGTCGCAAACAGGAGCAGGACCACGACCGTCAGGGGTATGAACGCGGCGATCCCACCGCCTGAGGTCGCGTCTCTGAAGATGTTGACGAGGATGGTGATGAACGCAGCGACGACGAAGCCAAAGAACAGGAAGGCACCGACGAACATCGCGGCGAAGCGGCGCATGAATCTGCCGCCCATCCGTGGCCACTGGCCACGCGCCGGCGGATAGGGTTCACCCTGCGGCCACCACGGGGGTCGATTCGCCCCCCAGGAGCGGCGCGGTCGATCGCCGCTGCGGTCTTCGGTCACCTAGACCTCGTCGTCCGCGAAGCGGTAGCCGACGCCATACACGGTGAGGACATAGCGCGGCTCGCCTGGAACGGGCTCGAGCTTGCGACGGATGTTCTTCACGTGCGCGTCGATGGCTCGTTCGTATGACTCGAATGCGACGCCGTGAACGGCGTCGAGCAGCTGTGAGCGCGTGAAGATGCGACCGGGCGCGCGAGCGAGTGCGGCAAGGAGCTGGAACTCAGTCGGCGTGAGCTCCACCGAACGTTCACCGACGCGTACGCGCATGCGCGGCATGTCGAGAGTGACGTCGCCGGCGCGGACGACATCGCCGCTACCGGGCGGCCGCTCCGTGCGCCGGAGCACGGCGCGGATGCGCGCCACGAGCTCCTTCGGGCTGAATGGCTTCGTGACGTAATCGTCCGCGCCGATCTCGAGCCCCGCGATCTTGTCGGCCTCGTCGCCGCGACCGGTGAGCATGACGATCGGCACGCTGGAATCGCGGCGGAGGGCTCGAGCCACGTCGAGTCCGTCGAGCTCGGGCAACCCCAGATCGAGCACGACGAGATCCGGCCGCGACGACCGAGCGGTCGCGAGCGCCGCCGTTCCATCGGAGGCGCTCACGACCGCGAATCCCGCGTGCTCGAGGTAGTCCCGCGCGAGCTCGACGATCTTCGGTTCGTCGTCGACGACGAGGACCGTCTTCATGATCGCGATGCTAGGTGGTAGGGGTGGACGGACGATCGCCACTTGGCTTCTCGTTGTGGAGTTCGCGGTGCAGCTCCTCGATGCGCTGCCGGCCGCTATTGCCCCATCCCTTGCCCCCGTACCCGCCGCGACCGCCCCACATGGCGGCGCGGAGCGCGCCGAAGATCAGGAAGAGGAAGAACAGCGGGAACAGCAGTCCGAGGAAGCCGAAGCCAAAGCCCCAGTGCGGGTACCCGTAATACGCGACCGGCGCCGCGCCGGCGGGGATCGTGGTTGCGAGACCTTGCGACAGACCAAGCTGGTAGGCGAAGGCGCCGACCACCAACGCGATGGCGACGACGACAAAGACCCTGAGACCGTTCATTTTGTGACCCCTTTCGTCATGTGTCTCGACGAGAAGAGTCGCTTCGGGATGTGAAGGGGTGATGAAGGCGCCGCGGAGAGGTCTGGATGTATCTAGCGGAGCGTTGCGTCGAGCCAGCGGGCGACCTGCTCGACTGCCTGCGACTCTTTCGATCCGAAGTCGTGACCGGCGCCTTCGATGACCGCCAGGTCGATGAGCGGATTGACCAGCGCGATCCGCTGAAGCACCGCGAGCGGTCCGAGCTCGTCACGCTCGCCTTGCACGACGAGCGTGGGGCAGCGCATGCCTTGCAGCGCGTCCTCGTCTGCGGGACGCGGGCGATCCGGCGGTGAGATCGGGTGGCCGAGGATCGCGAGCGCATCGGGTGGTTCAATGGCCGCCAGGAACGCGCACATGCGTCCACCGAAGCTGCGACCGACCAACGCGACCTTCTCATGCTCGGTCCGCAGCTCGTCACGCGCCGAGCGAAGATCGTCGAGCTCTGAGACATAGTCGCGGCTGGGACGCTTCCCTCGCGTGCGGAACGTGATCGCGCGTATCGCGATGTTGTACGACGCGAGGCGTATCCCGAGCGCGCGGAGGATCGGCTGCGCCGCGGTGCCGCCGTATCCGGGCGCGAGGACCGCCGCGCGCGTCAACTTGTCTTCGCGCGCGTCTTTGGCAGCTTCTGGGCGAGGTCATGTGCCGGCGCGAGCAGGTCGCCGACCGCTGCCAGGCGCGCGGACATGTTCGCCATCGTGAAGGCATCGGGACGGCCGAGCGCGCCGATCTCATCCCAGCGCAGTGGCGCCGAGACCGGCGCACGGCGGATGGGACGGACGCTGTACGGACCGGCCGTCGTCTTGCCGCCGACGTTCTGTAGGAAGTCGATGTAGATCCCGCGGCGGCGATCCTTCACGACCTCGACCGTGATCAGCTTTGGCGCGCGCTCGCGCGCGGCCTTCCCGAGCTCGAGGACGAAGTTGCGCGACTCTTCGAAGGTGTACTTGCGGGCGATCGGCACCCAGATGTGAATGCCGCGCGAGCCGGTCGTCTTCGGGAAACCCTGGAGTTCCATTGCATCGAGCAGCTCGTGCACGATCCCCGCAGCTTCCTTGACGTCGTCCCACGTCGCACCGGTCTGCGGATCGAGGTCGATGATCGCGATATCCGGATGGTCCGGGTCATCGACGCGCGACAGCCATGGGTGGATCTCGATGGCGGTGTAGTTCGCGAGCCAGACCAGCGTCGCCAGGTCGTTTCCGAGCACGTAATCGATGCCCCCCTCGCGGTCGGCCGTCTTGTCGACCCACGTCTGGATCCACTTCGGAATGAACTGCGGTTTGTCCTTCTGATAGAAGAATGGGCCTGCGATCCCGTCGGGCATGACCTTCATCGTTAACGGGCGGTCCCGGATGGCGGGTAGGAGATACGGGGAGACCTCGGTGTAGTAGCGAATGAGGTCGGCCTTCGTGTAGCCATCCTCCGGGAAGAGGACCTTCTCGAGGTTCGTGAGCCGCAGGTCGTGTCCGTCGATGTGAAGGATCGACGGCACGCGCGCCTTTGGCGCGCTCCCGCTCGCACCGTTCCCGCTCTGCGATGCGCGAGCGGCCTCGCGCAGGGCGTTCTTCGTCGACTCGCGACGCTCCTCGCCGGTGCATTCCTCGGGGCTGACATCGGCGCGCAGCCCGCGGTAGGACGGATGCCGCAACGTCCCTTCGCGCGTCATCTCGACATAGCGCACCTCGCACACGAGCTCTGGGAGGCACCAGTGTGCCGGCGCGTTGACGCGGGGCTCCGTCGCGAACGGCATCGTGGGCGACTCGCGTTCTTTCAGCGTCGCCAGAAGCTCCTTCAAAGTGCGCTCGTCGAAACCCGAGCCAACGTGGCCGACGGGTATTAGCTTGCCGTCGCGATAGATGCCGAGCAGCAGCGCTCCGAGTGCCTTCGTGCGGCCGCCCTCGCCCTCGGTCCACCCGCCAACGACGCACTCCATCGTGCGGAACGCTTTGATCTTCACCCAGGCTGCAGAGCGGCCGCGCGCGTACGGCGAGTCGAGTCGCTTCGCGATGATCCCCTCGATCGCCTGCTCCTTGGCGGCCTCAAAGAGCGCGGTGCCGGTGCCGATGAACTGCTCCGAGCGCCGGATCGCGCCCATCGGCGTCAGGACCTCGTCGAGCAGCCGCTGCCGGTCGCGGAGCGGCTTCCTCCCGAGATCCTGGCCGTCGAGCCACAGCAGATCGAAGACCTCGTAGATCACGGGTGTCGTGCGACGAAGTTTGCGCACTGCTGATTCGTCGCGCACGTGCATTCGTGGCTGCAGCCGCTGGAACGATGGCGCACCGCGCTCGTCGAGCGCGACGATCTCGCCGTCGAAGATCGCCTGGTAGCCGCCGGTGTTCGCCTCCGCGATCTGGTGCGCTTCGGGGTACTGCGACGTGCAGTCGAGCAGGTTGCGGGTCTGCAGCCGCACGACGCCACCGTCGACGAACGCGAGCGTCCGAACGCCGTCCCACTTCGGTTCGAACGCGAAGTCCGGCGAGTCGAATGGCTCTTCGGCGGTGATCGCGAGCATCGGCTCGATCCTCGCGTCGAGGGGATGGTCCTTCACGACCGGACCGTGCTTGATCATCAGCCAGTCGCGTCCCTCGTTTTGCTTCGTCTTCACCAGGACCCACTCGCCCTCGAGACGCTTACCGTGGAAGGCGACCTTGTATTCGTTCTCGCTGTCCTTCAGCAGGTCGTACGTGCCCTGATCCCAGATCGTCATCGATCCCGCGCCATAGCCATCGGGGATGACGCCGGAGAAGTCGAGGTATTCGATCGGGTGGTCTTCGGTGTGAACGGCGAGCCGTCGTTTGCCGCCTTCGAGCGGCGGACCCTGCGGCACGGCCCACGACGCGAGGATGCCGCGCATCTCGAGGCGCACGTCCCAATGCAGTCGCGTGGCGTGGTGCCGGTGCACGACATAGCGGCGGGTAGGCTCGGTCTTCGGGCGCTGGCCTTTCGGCTCGGGCGTCCGCTTGAAGTCGCGTTTGCGCTGGTATTCCTCGAGGCTCACCCTTAACTCTCCAGCCAATTCTCGGGGAGGTGCCATGGTGCCGTCCGCGTTCGCCTCGCTCGTCGATTCGTTCCTGAAAGAGGAGTACGAGGACTCCCCGACGCTCGCGTCCAGCCTTGGCCTTACCGAGTACGACGAGCGCCTCGACGACACGAGCGCGGCTGCGTATGAGCGGCGGAGGGCGTCCGACCTCAAGTGGCTCGGGAAGTTCCGCGCCGCAGCGGATGACGGACTTGCGCCCGCGGAGCGCATCGACCGGGACCTGCTCGTTTCGGTCCTGCGCGGCCGCGAGCTCTATCACCCCCTCGAGATGTGGAGGCGTCAGCCGAACTACTACCTCAACCCCGGGCTGAATGGCGTGTTCTCGCTCTTCCTCCACCGGCTCCGCCCCGAGCGCGAGCTCGCGGAGGCCGCGGTGAAGCGCCTCGAGGGCGTGCCGACGAACATCCGCGACGGCGTCGCGAACCTGGACTTCTCCAAGACACCGCGCGTATACGCCGAGCGCGCGCTGGGACAGGCGAAGGCTGCCGCTCGCTACGCGCGCGAGCTCGTGCCAGCCGAGGTGAAGGACAAATCGTCGAAGCAGCGCCTCACCGAAGCGGGCGCGAAGGCCGCAAAGGCCTTCGATGAGTTCGCGGCCTACCTCGAATCGAACAAGGACAAGGCCAAAGGTGATTGGGCGATCGGTGAGGCGCTCTACAGCGCGCTCTTGCACGAGAAGGAGCTCTTGCCGTTCGGCGCTGCCGAGCTGCGCGAACGCGGTCGCGAGCAACACGCGCTCCTCTCGACCGAAGCGAACCGCATCGCGACCGAGATCGACGGCTCCGGTGACTGGGCCAAGACCTGTGATCGGCTCAACAAGATCCACGCGCCAACACCAGAAGCGATGCGCGATGAGTACGCCGAATGGACGGAGCGCGCGCGGTCGTTCCTGCGCGACACGCAGCTCGTGACGCTCCCGCTGGGTGAGGAGTGCAGCGTCGAGCCCTCACCGCCGTTCCAGCGTCCCGTCCTGGCGGTCGCGTCGTACCAGCGCCCGCCGGCGTTCCGCGACACGCTCCACGGGCACTTCTTCGTTCCATATCCACCGGACGGGACGCCACCCGAGGAAGTGCAGAAGCGACTCGAGGGCAACTGCAGCGCCGGGATCCCGACGACCGCAGTGCACGAGGCGTATCCCGGCCACCACTGGCACCTGGTGATGGCGAAGTCGAACCCGTCGCACGCGCGCCGCATCTTCGGAACGGCGTACTTCAGCGAGGGCTGGGCGCTCTACGCGGAGCGTGTCATGCGAGAGCAGGGCTTTTTCACCGATCCGAAGCACCTTCTCTACCAGTACGAGGCGACGATCTTCCGCGCTGCGCGGATCGTCGTCGACACCAGCTTGCATATGGGAGAGATGACGTTCGACGAAGCGGTGAGGTTCATGGTCGAGAAGGGCAACCTCACCGAGCCCAACGCGCGAGCCGAGGTCGGCCGGTACTGCAGCTGGCCCACGCAGGCGTCGAGCTATCTCACCGGGATGCTGGAGATCATCGACATCCGCACGCGCTGGCTCGCGCGTCGCGGCAAGTCGGACCGTCCGGCGCTGCGCGCGTTCCACGACGCGATCACCTCGGCCGGGATGCTGCCGACGACGCTCGCGGAGCGGGCCATCGCCGACTGATCTCCTGTCGACTGATCAGACGTGCGAGCGCTCGGTGATCAAGTACTGCTAAAACTCTCGCGCTGATGCAACCCAGCGTCTTCGATGCGCCGATCTACGGCCTGGTGGTCGTTATTGGCGTCGTGCTGATCGTCCTGGCGCGATGGGCGGAGCGGCGCCCGGGCACGCGCTGGGAGTCGCTCGTCGCGCTGCGCATCGGGGATGTGCTGTTCACCGAGATCTTCGGCGTGTTCCTGATCGGTTTTGGGATCGGGTCGCTGGTCGCGCCGCAGCTCGATAGCGGTGGCCCCCCAGGTCCGCCGGGGCGCGGCGGACCCGGACCAGGCGGGCGCTTCGGCGGCGCGTTCAGCGGAAACCGGCTGCCGTTCATCCTCGGTCTCGTCCTCGCCGCGATCCGGACCGCGGTCGCGATCGACTGGACCGACCACCTGCTCCGCGGCCCGTCGAAGGGCAACGCGCTGTCTACGTACATCGGATGGGACGCGCGCGTGGTCGCGCCGATCCGCGCCGGTGAGTTCGGCGAGATCTCGCTGCCCGACGGATCCGGGAACGTGATGTCGGTGGTCGCGACCGCCGAAACCGATATCCCCCTGGGCACGCCCGTTCGTGTCACTGGGACGAAAGATCTGAACCTCGTCGTCGCCCCAATCCAAAGCGGCTGAGGGTTCGCTCTGGAGGCAGGGGGCGCATCGCCCTCTCGAGGGAGCCAGCGAGCGCATCTCTCTCGAAACGTGCGCGCTCCTCGCGTCCTTGTTCGGTCGTCTTTGCGACGCGCTGCATCAGTCCCGGGCTTCCGACGTCGCACTTGCGGACACTTGACACGGTCC
>WNFL01148246.1_pt1 | contig 27813 bp, 29 predicted proteins | sample 5400361 | NCBI WGS metagenome assembly WNFL01 (sample SAMN13153351, study PRJNA577476) | soil metagenome | isolation source: 40 cm soil on Douglas fir-dominated hillslope | place: USA:California | collected 2013-09-17
TGCGCCTAGCGATTCACAGCCCGTTCCTGTAGATCCACCGCAAACGTGGCAAAGTTTGAGAACTCCTCGTATGCCCCCTGTTCCCATAGAAAGTCCCCCATCTCCCCCATTTATGCCGCCTGAGCTAACTTTTGGAAGTCCGAGGGGATCCATGACCCATGACCGACCTTCTAGGCGTTCTCCGATCTTCGCACCAGGTTCTCACCGTTCACCATCCCGGGGTTCCCCCGGCCGTCCTTCTCGTAGCTACCGATCGTCAGGCTCACCGGAGAGACGAGGTCGAACTATCTTTGTTGAGGAACCCCCCGCTTTGCCTCGCTCTCGAAGGAGCCACAGGGATCATCAGAGCCAAAGCCCCTCACCGCCTGTGATCGGACCACAGCTACCTCAACCGAGTGTTATAGTGCGATCTGATAGTCGGGGACGTCCCAGTCATCGGGTGCCACCACCCGGCACTACCCTCGATCGCCCACGTTCACATTTGCCTTCACGAACCCCGTCGCCGGAACGGCACTCCCCTCCTCACCCATCTCACAGGTCCGGCTCACGTCGTCCTCGTTCTCCCATAGTCTTCCAACAGCCTGGATCTATCCTGCCATTTCAACCACCAATGACAGGCTTTCAACCACCGATGACAGGCTTTCAACCACCAATGACAGGCTTTCAACCACCAATGACAGGCTTTCAACCACCAATGACAGGCTTTCAACCACCAGTCACATTTATGGAACCTCCACCTCCGCGACGGCTTCATAGGTCACATCAGTATTACTCGCGTACGCCGTCACCTCAAACGCCAGTGATCATTGGTTCTCATGGACCGCGTCGTTCTCCGCCTCGTTCTGGGTCGTGGGATCGTCCTAGACACCGCCGGAACTTCCTTCAGAGATGGGGAAGGCCTAGGCGCCGGAGCTATGAGAGACCACATAGTAGAGGTCATTCCTATGATGATTATGATGCGCCAGATCGTGACCCACGGTATCATTACCCCAGTCGGCGTCATGAGCGATCACCATCTCGTCTCCGGCGTTCTTCGAGATCACTTGGGCGTAGCCACCCTTACTCGCCCGAGCCTGGGCGCAGTCACAGGCGACATGGAAGCTATCCGTACTCATATGGGGAGCCATTGTCACCGCCCCGCACATCCCGTCGTTCACATCGTACTTTTATTTCTGGTCCTGTACCTCGCAGCTCTCGCAGAAGCCCCAGTCCTGACGTGGTTGTTACTCACGGGGAACACGTCGGACGATCGTATGAACCACCAACCTTGATCCTCCCGGGTGGTGATCAATCCCCGCGTCGATCCCCGATCTCAATCGCTCCTTCTCATCGGCTCAGTCGCCCTCCTTCCATTGAATTCGTCGCACCCTCTCTGCGTTCCGAGAGAATCCATGAATGGGAAGGTCCCCACCCTCTTGTCAGTGCTCTTTACCTTTGATGTTAAGCAAGAAACTGATGACCGCCATATTAGGCCCCTCGCACAGTCCGTGGCTATGCACCTGATCCTGGGGTCGGCCCAGCACCGCATGTAGCTAGTGAACCTCGACAAGTGGTGAGTATAAAATATCTTGCATAAACAAGTCTGACACTACTTCCAGGTTCCTACTATCCTTCGACTGCCCAGTGTACCGCAATCTCAGCCTCGCACGGTTCGGGTCCATGAGCGTTCCACGCCAGCTCCTGCAGTACCGCCGACTGTTTTGCAAATTCCGTCCCCGGCACCGCCTTTGATTATGCCACTGCGAGTGCGGGGTCAGACACCTCTCCTTGAAGGTCCAAGGGAAACGCCGCGGCCTAGGTCCCCCCCGGCTCCAATTGTTCTACCGCAAGCACCTCCACCCGCGCCCCTGGTGTTCGAACTACCAACTGTGGCACCAGCTCCATCCACTTCTCCTGCCATTATGCGAGTAGTCTCACCGCGGGCACACGAAGCTATAGTACCAAGAACCCGTCCCTCTCCGGCACCGGCAACTACCCCGCACCCCTCGCTCGTGTACGCAAGTTCAGTCGTCCAAATTCCAACTGCTTCTAGAACCCCAAACCTCATGGTTCGAATACGCGGTACTACAGATCATGAGCATACCACCGAGCCCGAAGAGGTTCCCCAACAACCCCTCTCGCCCGTCCTGAGTCAGCATAGCGGCATCGACACTGGTGGGGAGCAACCTCGATCATCCACCCCCGCTCCAGAAAGACGGTCAATACTTAAGCAGACTCCGCCAGTAGAGTCGGAAGAGCGACATGAACGACCACCATCGGGGGCTGCACCCATTCCTCCTCACCCGACCGTGATCCAAGTACCTGTCCCTCCTCCTTCACGGACTGCTTTCATTCGCATGGTGACTCCTGTAATTCCTCAAAGCAAGCCCCCTGGGGTTACAACCGTTGCACAACCTCCAATTTCCGTTGAGGCGGCACCTGTTGAACCAATCGCCCCTACGGAACCGACAATCCTCACTGTGCCGGCTCCCTTCGTTGCGCCCACTTCCCAAGTTCGGGTCAAGGGTCGCACCCAGGACCTTGCTACCTCCCCAACCCCGCTGGCGGCAGTAACCGAACCCGGTCCGCCCCCTCCGTCTCAGTCTCCGGTGGTGATCGAGCTTCCTGGTGAAATTCCACCCGCCATAGCAGATACCGCGTTGAGACGAGGCACGCCCGTTCACGTTAGAAGCCAGCCCGCTGGACACTCTCCCATTGTGATTGGGACACCGGCACGACCGCCAACAGTCACTCTACGAGCGAGAAGTCGATCCCAGGTCCGAGGTCCACCCACGGTTCATGAAGTTCCTACATCTACCGCCGCCCAGCAAGTCATATTTGGAAGAAGCCACGAGGAAGAGGTGGTGCCCGGCACTCGCGCCGAAGTGGCCATCCCGCGTGCTCGTGCCCCCGAGACTGGCCCATTGTGGATACACTCCCCTCGACCAATATCAGCTGCTACGGCGCAGGCTGCTCGGAATTTGGAGGAGAATCTCGTCAACCAAGAGGCCCAAAGAGCGCGAGATGCAGTGATTCGCCAGCTTCTGGAGGAACAACGAGCCTTCATGAACGAGCACAGGGCGTTCATAGCTAGGGCAGCTAAAGCAACTTCCGTGGCACAAGGCGTTGCCGACGACACTGCAGCTAAGACTGCTTCCCTACGGGCATCGGTGCAGGAAGCTGCCGAGGAAAGTAAACGTCGTAGTTCGGCAATGTCGAGCGTCCACAGTATTGTGCTTGATGAAAGCGCTGCCCTAGCTGCGGAGAGACAACGAGCGCAGGAGCTTGAGGAAAAGTTGGTTGCCCTTCGGGCTAGACGCGCAGAGCAGAGGGCGAACCGAGAGAGGACGGAACAAGAGAAGTGTGAACTGGGCCGCATTGCGGCAGCTGAACGTCATCAAGATATCCGCAACCATCTGGGAGATATCACAAACGGTATGCAAAATGCGGCTGACGAGAAGACGGAATGGCGGGCTTTGCAAGATCAGCGGTGGGCCGAAAAAGAAGACCGCCAGGACCGGAAAACGACACAGGTACAGAGGCTCGAGGAGATGATGGTGAGAATCATAGGAGAACAGGAGAATGCTCGTTATATGGCCGAAGAAGACGTGGTGGCAAATGCTGATCGTCTAAGGTATGCAGAAGTGATAGCGCAATTCGAGCAGCAGAACGAGGCGCAGCTTGCCCTTTTACGGACGTTGCTAGCCTGTGAGTTCGTTAGTTTCCTGATCCGAACACATTCAAACATAATATCTCTACAGCTCACCACGAAGATGTCCTCCAGCGCCATCGTGAGACGGTTGAGGCCGTGCGGCGAGCCGCCCAAGAACACGTACCGTTTAATATTTCCGACTATATGAACGAGTTCAGTAGAGCACTTGCTGGAGAGGTCACGCTGCTGCTTCAAGAAGTCGGCAAGCTACGGGAGGAGAAGAGAAATATCCAACACGAGGTTGGCTGTCTTCAGTCCCTCAAGCTGAAGTACAATCCTGGAGGAATTTTTGATCCTGACTGGTTCGCTCCTTTTCGAGAATCTCCCCTGCATTTTCTGACCTCTATCTCAGGACTCCTGCAGCTGGTGATCCCAACGGCCAGGCAGCTGTGCCAGAACCAGTTCAACCATCGGCGCCTACGTTACCCGCAGAGATCAGACCCGCGTGGAGATCGATTCCGAAAAGGAAAGGTCCCAGCCGTACCAGCAGGAGACACGCCGAAGCGCCAATCCTTCCCCCGGCGGTTGTTTCTCCACCACCACAGACTGCCGCTCAAACGATGCCATTTGTCTACCCTCCCATGCCTGCGCTTCCGACTATGCCTACTCTCACGCCAATGGCGACAATGCAGTCCATGCTCGCACCTTCACCAAGCCCACCACGTGCAGCAGACAGAGCAACTGTGGCAGAGAGCTGGGGTACTTGGGGACGTAAGTATTTATTCATGGTTTTTTCTTGTGATCCTCACTCACCCTTTACCTGTGATTACAGCGAGGTCGGAGCTTGGACCTTCTCCTCCACCAAGAACTCCCTTATTTGAAGTACCTGACGTTCGGCCGCCAGGCTTGTTCGGCCCTCGATCTCCAAGGAAATTTACTTGATTGTGACCCATGTGCGACTAGTACGCTCTCCCCCTCTTATTGGACTGTCGTGAATCCTCGCCCGCATGTATTGTGTCTATCTGTCTTACGCTACTCTCTTTGCTTCATGGCTTTGTACCGGCTAGTTGTTGTAAAATGAATTCTCAATTCCATCACTCGTGTTTCTCATCGCGGCGGATGCTCAGTGACAGCCAAGATGATGCTTGGTGAATGAGTGCAATAAGATACTATCTACTGAGCTCTCCAGACTTATGAAGCACCGTAGGGGGGTCCTCGGTACGGTATTGCTGCTGCAGCGACACCGAAAGTCTGTGGAGGAGCGGATGGTGCTCAAAGAGAAACCATATATCCTGATGGCTTATGTTTTAGCCATTTCTTAACCTTGAAAAAAGGGCCTTTGGAAGGTTTTAAAGCTGATGACGATCACGTTTCATTGGCCCAATATCCTCAAGAACCTTGGTCACGTGGCCTCATGTCAAGCGTCAGTTACTCGTTCCTGTCCTTCTGAGTTCTGACTCACACCAGCAGCAGATAGGATGACCTCGTTTCGTATCCCGTACGATGTCCTGGAAGACGTATTCGCATTCCTGGATAGACACACTCTCATTTCGGTGTGCTTAGTGAACAAGCTCTTCAACTTTGCGGCAACTAGGACATTATACGGCAGAAAAATCACTCTTGACCCATGGACTTCAAAAGTGAGTACCGCAATATCAACTCATAGATACTCCTCCTCGAGCACTGAGCACGACAAAAGTGGAAGATCTCCCCAAAATATGCGTCCATGATTCGCACAGTCATATGGAAAGGTGTAAACTCTTGCCTATGTCGGATAAGCGACTTACTTACATTCACTCAGAGACTACGCACAGATGGTTTTATTCGTTGGCATCGAAGCACTTGATACAACAGCCATTCCCTAATCTTCCCGGACTTCGGGCGTTCCGCTGGTTCGGATCGAGCACGCGAAGTGGCCTATTGTGAGTCAACCACCCATTCAACATCATATTGCCAACAATCCTTTGATTCAGGGTCGACTTATTTATGGAACTGACCAAGATAGATACGTTGCAAGAAATCACGTTACCGTCTCAACACTGGGACCTCATCAGCAACTCCGAGGGATGGAAGGAGGCCCTTGACCGTTCTCGGGTCGTCCAGCTTGGAGGTCTACCCCTGCGCCTCCTTGACCGGTTATCGGCCCGAGTTTTGCAAAGGCTCACAACCGTTAAGGTATATACCTATTATATTGGGCTCAATGCCCCTGACCGCATATACAGGAACCTGTTGTGACTCGGCGCAGTGCTGATACCTGTCAATTGCTCGCCTTGGTCACTCATCTACGCGATTTGGAATTCGAGCCACATTATGACTTGGGAGACGACGTCAAGGTACTTGAAACTATTGGGAAGTTACGGAGCCTACAGACGCTCCGCCTTACGTTTCATTATCGGACATCGGTGCGTCTTAACTTGACGACGGTTGTGAAATATGTATCCGAATGCACTTTATCAGGGCGGAGATATTACGATCATGGGGGCTTCTCTTCCTCATCTCAGACATTTTTCACTCGTCGTCAGACGTCGCTCGGGGACCTCGACTAAAAACGCAGCATATCTCGTCAAGACGCTGACTTCAGATGCGGTTCTCGAAACACTGAACCTGCAATGCGATTACAAAGGCTGGGAAACGCCTACAATATACCGCGCCGTCAAACGTCACTCAAAGACCCTACGAGTGCTCTGTGCGCCTGGTTGGTATGCGCACACAGCAATGTTACAAGCTCTGGATAAATTTATCGTATTAGAGGAGGTTACTGTTGGTCGAATTTTGCATCTCGAGGTTCGTCAACTGCCCCTCCATACTTCTTGTCACCCATATTCCCAGGTGGACGTTCTGAAGGACTTCAAGAGGATCCAAAAGGTCTACCTCTACAACCACCAACATTCCCTACCTCTTTCCACGGGCGAGGTCAAGATGTTACTCCTTCAAAGTGAATCCTCCATTCACACTTTTGGCGAAAGCGCGTTTGCAGACAAGGACCCCCGATTCATCAATATATGGAGGGTGAGAAGGTGCTTTTGCTGCTGCCAGCTTTGGGATGTTTATACGGCTTATTCAGACTCACTGGACATACGATTCAAGCCTCGAACGACCACGGAGGAGCATCGTTCGGGATACGCAAATGGCACTCGAGAGTGTGGTTATCCCATAATCGCACCAATTTTCATTTTCTGCTGTCCTGTTTGTACGCTTGATCGACTACACCTTGGCCCGTATCCCCTTCGCGTTCTTATCGCCCAGGCTCTAAAGTCTGCCAACTATTCCAACCCTCAGAAGTGCCCAAGTTTGTTCAGGGTAATGTGAACCACCTACACATAGTGACCGGGTAGTACCAAGAGATTTCCCTTTTGTGTACATCAAGTTGGAAGATTTCGCTGAACGGGACAAATATAACTAAGTCTCCCTGCATTCTCCATTCCACATCTGTGATTACCCTAACCTCCGCAGCCTCGTCGTCATCAGGCAGCATACGTGGGTTTTCCATATCCATTTTAACTGCTCGATTGAATGGTTTTGGGTCTGTTCCTGCAAAGCCTATCATCACTAACACCAGTCTGTGCCAGTATAGGGGAGGCACGCTTCATGTCAGGCAGCTCAGGCTCTAGAATGACGCAGTAGCGAAACCATAGCCGCCGCGTAGGGAGCTGCTGACATCAGAACATCCTTTACGAATGACGAGACCGAGCAGGGTTGGAGTTGACAACTTAAACTAAACACATCGATGAAAACGTTGTTCCCTTACCAAATCCGGCCAAGCGCCTCAGACTCCACCACTACACCCATACACCGTCTCTGCGGGCACACGCAACCCGACTCGCCGACCACAGAACCGATGTCGGGATCCTAGATTCGAATCTTCTCGTCTGAGGATCCGGAGGTGATGTGGCGCACGTCGAGAGTGTAAGCAACGCACCGCACATCGCCGGTGGGCCCTTCTGGAGGTTTGCTGATGGCAGAACCAGTCTCTGCATTCCCAGATTCGAATCCTCTGGTCTAAGGATCCAGGAAAAAAAGATCTGCTGCCTATCGGGTGAATAAGCGACGGACTGTAAATAGTCGGTGTGCCTTCTGGAGGCTTGCCGACTGCAGAGCCAGTCTCAGCATTATAGTTCCGAATCGTCTGGTCACCAGATCCGGAGATATTGCGCCGACATCGGGAAGTGAGCACATAGCCCGCGTGGCCCTCCCAAAGAACCAGTCTCGGGATCCCAGATTCGGGTCGTCTTGTCTCGGGATACGGTGGTGCTATGCCGCGCCCATTGGGAGAATAAGCGACGAAGAGCACATGTGCCCTTGCGGACTGCAGGACTAGTCTTGACATCCCAGGTCGAATCATCCTGTTATCGATACAGAAATGATTCGCTCATGGGAGAGCAAGTGACAGACCGCATCCAGTCGCCTCCAATGGATCGCCGACTGCAGCCCCGGTCTCGGGATCAAGGCCAAAGATTGGACCCGTGACAATGGAACACCCATTGGGGGGATAGCTCGTGCAATTGACAGCACCAGTGTGATCAATGATGGCGCTGGCCATGAGAGCATTTTCCCTCTTTGCATCTTGATGTGTTTACTAAACCATCTACTAAAGATGATTGATAATGATGACCCTGAGGGCAGGAGGGGTCGTGTCGAAATATAGGTGTCGAGTGCGGATAGAGAAGTTGCTGAGGTGACGATGAAACGACTGACGTCCTCGAGGGCGTCAAATCTACATCCAATGGCAATTCGGATTACCTTGCAATGCAGACTAGCAGCAAGCGGGGATTGTACTCACCTTGGACCAAGGTCGGTGTTGATCTTTGAAAGCTCGGAGGATCAACCCGGACCGTTCCCCTGATACTCAGCTTCAATCCAAACTAACGCATAGAGTTCTTCAAATAATTTCTTCGAGCATTCCCATACACTCCTGGGAGCAAAGATGATTTGACCAATTTAGAGAACTATACCGCCAACCGTCAGAAATGTGCATTCGCAACAGAGGATCTTGAACGTCCGCAATGGCTACCCGGGAATCTTCGAGCTCAGTTCGATCCACCTGGCGGCCGCGAATAAATGACGCAAACCTCGATACTTATTGTGAGTGGTACTACCTTTGGTGCTGTTTCCTCGTCTGAGTGCTGGTGGCCTACATTGCGGCTCGTCGGGCCATGGGCACCTCTTTGGACGAAAGCGTTCTGAGACCTTTGCCATTTTACTTAGTGGAAAGTGAAAGTCAGGTCGCACTTATGACTCTCGATTTGTCCTGTCCCATCCTGACACCGAAGGTGCTTGACATATCTATCAAAACCGCGTCATACACTCTTGCTGATACAACACTTACAACACTTGCTGACGTATTGCCTGCAGCCAAATGCATTTATCGCTATCTAGAAGAACTCGTCCGGCAAACTATGCCCTCTGCGCGAAACATTCATGCTCCCCGTTCTCGCACCTAACGACGTACCCGCATGTATCTCCCACTTCAGTGCTGGAGTTGGTGAATACGGGTAGAAGACCAACCCAACGAGCAGTGCCAATGACCACACTGGGACTTCTCCACCGTGAAGGCGTCATCGAATCGCCCTTGGGAAGGAAACACCAACTGTGAGAGGCGATACCGAGGTGGCTACACCTCGTAGTCGTCCTACTGTGTTGGGTGCAGGGCCGTATAGTCCTGATCGTCCAAGGGCTACTGCTCGCGAGCCTTAAGTATCACCTGTGGCAATTCTCACAAGTAGTCGCTAATGTCCAAGTACAGGTGTGCTGATGCAACCCCAGCGAGCTTCTCCTGCAACCTCCGTTCAACCCCTCCCGGCATTCTGTGATCCAATTTCAGGTAAGGGCCAGTCCCACCTCGCGAACCGCCCAAGTTTGTTGACACTACCGCAGATTCCTTCCGCGCTAGGTTACCTGCAGCAACCAAGCCGAGGGCACGTCCTTCGCCCAGCTCTCTCTTATTTCGGCACGAAACTCAAACCCCGCTTGTTCCCGTGTCGTCTTACCCCGGGAACCCTTCCCTGCGGCCCGTGTACAAATACCAATGCCTTTGATTCCACCACAGTACACCCAGCTCGGGAGTTCTGCTTCAGGAAGATGTCCCCCTCCCTACCGACCCAACCTTAGGACAACCGAGTGCCCCGCGGGTCATTCGAGGGCTCACCCTTCGCTCCACTAAACCAATCGACCATTTGACGACGTATTGTTCCTCCCCAGCAGGCGATACACCATCCGAACATCCGTGTAGCAATAATAAATCGGTTCCTTTGATAATGCTCATGAGAGTGGGGTCACCCACCGCAAAGTCCATATGTCTATCCTTGTTGATCGCCAATGTATAGGGGGTCAAATTCAGCGTCTTGGTCTAGCGCTTTGTAGAAAGAATTGAGTGGGGAGAAGTACCGAGACGTAGAGATCCCCGAGGTGGGGCAGAAGGCCATAAACGACCTCCGCTCTTATAAGAGCCTCATTTCATATTTGCCCAGGTATGTGGCTGGCTGGCTGGATGACGACGTCGCGCCTAAACAGTCCCAACGATACTTGCTACTGCTTTGGTGTTCAGCGCCCAAGGACTAAAGCCCAGCACAGCCGAACGTTGGTAGTCTAAAATGGAATGGCTTACTCTTCACAGTCCGAAGGCCCTCTGGGACTGCAGTTGTACTGCGTTTGAGCAGAAGTGGCAGAGCCGAAAGGTGGTGAATGGATGGAGGAAGCTAGAACGACTCAGACCTGAATCCTTTTAATGAGCCAATTTATTGTAATATCCAAGTAGACAAGCTAAACTTTACTGGCACACGGACTTTGCGAGGCACGAAATGGAACAACTCAGGGTCTAGTATACATTACATCTGATGGGTTACTGTGTACCCCTCAGCATGTAGAAGCGATCTTAGTCGGAACCGCTTTGCACTTTATGAGCCAAAACCTGATGCAATAGGCGGAACACCTCATCCATACGCTCTTGCATAACCTTTTCACGATTTTCGAATCGGTTGTGAAGCTCTCGAAATGCATCGTGTAGCTCTCGAGATGCAGCAGCCTGCTCTTCGAATTTCTTTTCGAGTCGATCGAGACGACGCTCTGTCGTGAGCTCTGCCTCAGAAGAGACCGAAGAATCGATCGCGAGAGCGAGTGTGTGCAGTACGTTATGTGAGCCGTTGGGTGGGTTCGCTGCATGTTGCAACAGCCATGGTTTCTTCGCCTCATTATCGAGGTTACAGGCAATGCATATGTATATGTCTACACCGGTGTTAGCGTTTAGAGCAGGTTTATGAGGTACCAAACGTACCACAACAAGCCAAACAGCACCAGTAAGGCTTTTCAGGGATGACGTTCTCGCATAGTGCGCATGAGAGTTCTGATACCGTGGACATCGTCTCCACAGAGGCTTTAACGACCCTTTTAGCGTCCTCGAAAAGGCCGTAGTATTCCAATTGAGATACAGGGCGTCGAACCTGGATCAGCATATGAGTTGAGATGTGGCGCTTGTTATCGCTCTCCCGGTAACAGTCGAATTTCCAACAGTCTGCACAGAGGTCAACGCTGTTGGACCAACAGCCTGTGGTACAGTCACTGCATATTAAGCGACTGTGGAGAATGGTTTCACCGCAGTGGTTGCATGAAGCCCTAAAACCTATTAGGTTGATAACAACAAACCTGATACCAGAAAAACGTACAAGTGGGAAAGCGTGCATTTCTTCTTGTAGTGTGTGATCGCACGCCACATTCGGAGGTCATTTGGATGGGTCTCGCGGACGATCTTTGCCCATTCAGTAACCTCATCTGGGTCGTAGAGAGTCCCCTGATCTTCTTGATTGAGGAGCAGTACACTGTACCGATTTCGTTGGTCTCTCCGCTCGCGAAGGGCATCCCATATGAGGTGGTTTGAGCGATACCACTGCTTGGCCGCATTGCGGACCATCTTCCAGAGAGCCTTTGGTCGGTTCTCCTGGAATTCTGCATCTGATGGGCGGCAGAGGAAATAATCGACCGGTTGGCGAACAAGAGAGAATGTTCCCTTTAGAACCAATATCTCTGTGGCGTCCGTTCGGGTGCTAGAAAGAGCCGAACTCGCTTCCGAGGCTGCATCACCATCGTCCACCGCTCCCTCTCCCTCTCCCTTTTCCTCGCCAGGCGTGCCACTAGGTCCTTCGACAGTGATTTCGATGTCGCACGGTGGGGCCTGTTCTGACGATTCCAGCTGTTCATGACCGTCCCCATCAATCTCCTCTCCTGGGCGATGGAAAGTATCACTAACGTCAACCGCTGAGAGAGGCGGGGCATCGTCCTCCATATCTANNCGACCAACGATCTTGGTCATTTCCGTGTTCAGGACACCGACGCATTTCCAAGCCTCATCAACTGTTGTGTAGGACCTTGTGAAAATGACTTTGTTGCCAGCAATGGTCCCCTCAACGGTGAATGCGGCTACTCCGTCTATTCCCGAACCATTGAATTTGTCATGCTCTGTAATCGAGAGGCTAACGAGACCGTCGCTTTGCTTATACCCCTGTTGGTACTCGTAGGTTCCACTCCATGCCCCAACCAGGGAAGTGCGAGTTGGTGATGCGCCCTTGCTGTGCTCAGTTTCGTCGGTAGCTTCATTTTCGGTATGGGCACTCGACTCCATGAATAAATCAAGCTCCTCCTGTCTAACTTGATGACACAGTGGAGGCTCTGAGACTTCCAGTTCTCCGAGATCCGGGTCAGGCAGCGAATTGTAGACACCCCAGAAACGAGTCCAGTTTTCATTCTTTTCGCCCAACTCGAACATGTACGAGTACTAGAAGCAAGACTCGTAAGCCTGTGAAGGATGGCTTCCTGCTCACTTACCAGCCCAAAAAATGCTCTCTCTAGCTTCTCCTTGTTGAAATTCTGAAGCTGGTAGATGGCTACGCAGAAATGTGAGGAAGGCAATAGAACGGAAGCAACCGGGGCATCTAACCTTGCAGCCTGAGGCAACGGTTATACATACTGGATATTACCCTATAAATTGAAGCGTCCAGCATTGAAAACTCTTCAGGTGACACAATCGAAGTCGTTGCGACGTTCATGGTCCAGAGTACCCGTTCCAACAAGAGGCACAGCAAAGGCATCACATACTGAGAATGTGGGTCAGTCCGTTGCAATATCATTACTATTTTGGAGTCGAGTAAACAAATGCAACTGACTTTTTCCGGCCTACTGCCCCCCGTCAATGTGAGGAGAGTATTATCTTGATCGATGTTGTAAGCAAGCCGGCGCAAAATCGTCTTGAGCCTCCTTTCCTCGTCCAGAACGTAGTCTTTGAACTTGGAGAAAAGTTTGTCGTGACTCCAATCGGTCCCCTCCCACTGATTGGACCCTCGCAGGCCAGAGACAATATTTTCAATCGTCCAGGTAGTGTATAGACAGAAGGCGGCGCGGTTTGCAGGAAGAATCTCCCGAAAGGCCTCGAAAATAAGAAACAAGTTCTTTTGGATCCGTCGCCAATACCAATTAGTCGTCATCTCAAAACCGATCGCCCAGTATGCGATCCAGCGCGGAAGACTGATTCTAGGTCAGAGAGGAAGAATATATCGTCATTTTAAGCACTTGCCTCCATTCCTTAGGCCTACAACTTGTAAAGTCGTTGAGTTCGCTCACTGTTACAAAGGACGATGCATCGTCGTCAATAGCCTCCATTAATGGTTGAATCAGACGGACGTTGATGTACTCCAGCGCCCATGAGTCTTTGGCTGGAGTGTCAGGTAGTAAGGTGGTGCCGGTATTGTTCGCCGATTCCGCTGGTGCATTAGTGCTGCTGGTGTTTGTGATTATCGCCTTCCGCGAAGCCTTCGCCGTGAAGTAATCATGAAGCGCAATGACAAAATGGGTGGCTTTCACACTTCCTTTCCATCCCTGCAGAAAACTGTGTGAGACAGGGTCGAATGGGAGTGCGAATCATCGCGTACCATCTCCTTCCACACGTAGTACAAATCCTACAATAAGGAATCGCTCAATAAAGCCATCGTCTAGAACTCAGGACTGCACACCTTATCTTTAATGCGTTCATGTGGACCGGCGTGCATGCCAGCCAAGACCTCTGAAATTACCCGATCGCTTTGGCGTTGTATCGTCACGTTGACCTCTTTCAATGATAATTCGATGGCCCCGAACTTCCGGTCGAATGCCCCCGTGTTCTCTTCCAAGATGGTGTCGACGTCCTTCGATATTTCTTTCTTCAGCTCGGCAGGAGTCAAGCCCGACCGAGTCGGAGCACCACTCTTGCCAGAGGTAAGACCTTTGTCGTCTTTCGTTGAGACTTTTTTCTCCATATCCAAGAACTGCATCGTGAGTATCCCGTTCTCTAGAATGCGCTCGGGCCCTCCGTTCTTTTGCGCAAATGCAGCCAATTCTCTTTCCTCGTGCGTTTGCATCCTGTCAAAAGCAAGGTATACCATAGCTTTCATGTTGGTGACTTGGGATGCAAGCAGCTCATGGGTCTTGGTGGCAGTAATGCTTGTGTAGAGTTGCACATCGGCAAGGAGATCTTTCTTGTGTGCCTCAAACTGATCAACAACACCCTCAAACTTTGATTTCCACTTGATGCTCGTGAAGAACTTGACTGTACCAAGCGCCTTAGCACCATATCGAGGATCAGGGGAACCAGCACCCACCAGCAGTAGAGCGTTTCTGGTAGCTATCGCAGAGTTTCGCGCACTGTTTGATTGAATTGGCAATGCCGAGCATACGATCCCGAAGCCGCTGTTCGATCGTTACCCCGTCCGCCCTCTGGTCCGAGGTGACAACACTATTCAGGCTACAAGTGTGTGAGCGCACCGCTATAGGAGAGAATATTTCACTGACAGGACCATCACTTGCATCATATCGCACATCGCTACATTTAACGTAATCACTTTTTGGTCGTTCTCTCGTCGGTTGAGCTCCAGAGTAATCGCTGCCTTGAACGCAGACACAGCAACTACACAATACACATCAGAACTAGGCAGCATTGGATACATGGACGAGAGTAATGACTTACTCAGGATGAATGGATGGGCCTTGCCAACCTCGTCGAGCAAGCCAACCAGGACCCTGCTATTCTCCGCAAAATGGCTGATTTTCTCTTTGACAATATCAAATGTTGCAGATCCAGCAAGATCCTTTATCGCTATTGACGCGCCGCTTCCCGAAACGGCGAGGGCGTGGTCCCCTAGGACGAGAGGTGAGTATCTAGCAAATGGCATTGAAGACCATAAAAAGCAATGGTGAGAATACCTACCCAGTTTGTTGAGAAATTGCTCGGCCTTCCCTGCTTGATATGCGTGGGACGTCTGGATCGCTTTCGCAGCGTCGGCCAGTACTGCGTCCGACCATCCTGTAGTACTCATGGTTGGTTGAGGTTCAGGTGGGTGATGAGAAGAAAGCCGCAATGCCCTGGTTTTCTTGCGCACTGAACCTTTTCGCCGAAGTTGTTGCGGACTTTCAGTCGTGGGAGCACGGCCACAGCACGAGATTCTGTGCCTCCATTGGGTGATAAGAATGGTCAGAATTAGGCTTGAGCTTCCGGTCGCCGAACCTGAGTCCTTAGTCTGCTGGCGGGTTCCGCTGCTCTGGACGCCGCTGATTTTGAAATTCCTGAATACACTGGTCTAACTAGTGAAATACGGATAAATGATTCAGAACGTGTCCCCGTTGTCGATTAGGCCAACAGTAAGTATTATTTGACGCTAATGACCGGCCCCACCTGACTCCAGTTGACCAGTTGGTTGACCGGTCACGTGTGAGCAACCGGGGATGATGCAATAGGATGGTGTTTGTTTGTCCATTCTATTCTCCAACCTGTCTCCATGGAACGGGTGAGCCCCCTGCTCAATTACTGCATTGATTGCCATCCATGAGCCCATATCTATATGTGCGTGTGGGGGCAGGCAAGTCGAGCACCGTAAACAAGATTGTTAGCTTTGTTACCACCAAACTAATGGCCTGAAAAATCTTCTAGGCCAGCATGAGTCTTGTCATGCTCGGTGTCTGACTCGACCAACGCAAAGAAAAAAGGCGCACTACCAGGTTATCGCCGAGAAGGAACTCTCCGGCGGTGAAGAGCAAAGCGTGAAATCTGAGCCCAGGAGAAGTACGACCGTCTCCTAGTAAGTAACGAGGATAAGTTCAAATATCAGATGCTCGTTCAGGGCGGTGAAAAGAGAGTTCACAAAATCGAACATACTATAAGTATTACAAGCACGCCCAGTAGATTCAGCTGCTCGCGCAGCGGATGGTTCCTCTGTATTCTATCTTCGCAAGCTACATGCTAACCTCGACATCAAAGCAAAGCAGATTGACCAACCAGCTCCGACCCAAAGCGGCGCACTCCAGAATTGGACAAGACGTCCGAGGAGGCGAGGAAGGCTGCTGTGGGCTGCTGTGGGTGACTCCACATGTTTTGAGGAAGGGATTAGGATGACATTCGTGACACCTCAACTGCTCGCTTACGAATTAGGATCCGCCGTTCGAATTGGCAGATCTGGATATGTCCACTACATATTTGACATCGGATCATTGGATATATCCGGACCTAAACCCTATCCCCTCTGCAGTCCTAGTCAAGTCTCACCTGAACCCTACCTTGCCTAAGCCAAGGGGCGCGAGGTTTGGTTATCAGTGGCCGACACCTGCCCGGACCTCGCGACCTCGCCCGCCAAACGTAAAATCCAACTGCTGGTAAATTCGTAGCTACGCTCGGGGCTTCCTTCTCTGAATATGGCTGATCCCCTCTCGCCCTCCCCTCTTCCCTCTTCTCTCCCATATGTTCGAACCCTCCTTCCGCGTATACGGGACAACTTCTGTCTTCTACCTTTGTATTCTTTCCATTTATTTTTTGTGTTCCGTATCGACGCTTTGCTAAGCTTTTTGATACTTCTTTACGAAATCCAGACGACGTACCATGGGGTCGCCATTTTGTACGGCTCTATATAAACCTGTACACATCGGTACTCTAGTCCCTCGATCCCAATCTCACCACCTTGGACTTGCGTTCATTTTCCCCTTTTCTGTTCGGCTCCCTGAGTCCTGTCCTTTCTCGCTTTACTTTTACCGCCTTTCCTACTCGTTATCGAGACTAGTGGCCGGTGGCGAACCTTCCGGAAAGCTTCTGTCCTGCCCGGTCGCGATCCTAACACCTAATATGCACTGAAGGGAGAGGACCCATTAAGCAAATCCGGATATCTTATGTATCAGAAAATATATACCTTGGGCCCAATTGGGTCGATAGGAGGTGGAGCCTTGACTGATCAGAATTAGGTCAGCCGGAGAGGAGTCAGAAGTTGCTGACAGGGCCTGGCTCAGCACCAGAGCCTCGGAAAGTACGTTCAGTTGTCTGGTTTATTGCCGGGTGGAAGGTCGGTATGACGATATCGGGCCTGAGGAACACAAAATGCAGTTGCGTGGACCAAAACATCTTCAAAAAAGTTCATGGCCTTCGAGCCAGGACCGAGTGTCTGATCGGGGGGAACAAGAGAATATAATATCGGGGCCGGGCAATATTAATGCTACACGGGAGTCCGCAACGAGCAGGAGACGCATCTGCAATCTAAGGCTGTTGCAACAGGTGATATCTCAAAGCGGACACTCAATGCCCTCGAGAGTTCCCAACATCCCGGGAAATCAGGCGAAAGAGACAGACCAAATAACCTGGCTCAGCTGGATGATAAGGTAGATCTGGAGCTTAGGTTATATCAAGGCTCACACGGACTTCAGGAAGCCTGTAGTCAGCGAGAAAGAGGCAGGAACCCAACCGATTTGCAGACTTGCGGGCAGAATGGCATAATTGTTTGGCAATGGCTTGATCCTTAATCCCGAAGATGGCAGATGGAGGACAAGAGCAAATGATTTGAGGAGGGTCACTGTGTCTGCATCCCACACCCACGACACAGCCCTCACCTCAGCCCTTGTCTTGGCAAATGCGAGCGTCTCGTGAGGTTCGTAGGGCAAACCAAGCTCCTCCTCCCTCCTCGCTTTATTCTCTATTATTTCCCTCTACCTTTCTAAAAAATTTCCGCGTTGCTTCATCCTGCTAGCCGGGAAGCAACGTTCAGACCCACCTGCCTACTGATAAGCAAATCCTTTGTCATTAGAATAGGCATTAGGCATGAAGCATTTAAGCATCGGTCAACGCAGTGCCCCATCAGTCCAACCAACCCAAAGAATTTGCAAAATTCGAGGGAATATTGATCGTGGATTGTGAAGTCTTATGTGACCATCATTCTCCCTTGCAACAGATCGGCAATATCGATTATCTGCGAATATCACTGTTGCCAGAGAACAGTGATGCCCCACCTGTACCACCCATCGCACTCGTAGATGTCTTGCATCTCGCCCATCGACAGTTCGCATACGTCATCCGTCACACGAATCTGTCTCCCAGACTCATTCTCTGCTGCTGTCTTGAATGCCTTCTCTCCTCCGAAACAAAGCATCCAATCAACCGTCGATCGTCCCGTCGTTAGGCCAGTCAAGGCGCACCGAAGGGATGCAGGTTCGCGAGGCCCGGCTTCACGTCGTAGACCATTTCATAAGGGGTACGTCCATCCAGAGCACTCGTCGGCCTCCTATTGCGAACATATGTTCGAAGCCCTGGAATTGATCGACGTAGAAAGATTCAGAGGATGTATCACCCGCTCACACGGAGCAGTTGACGATTGCTGTGTAAAGTGCACCTGACGAAGGTTTCTTGCCACCAGATGATTCAGCCTTGCTATTGCTAGCCTCGCCCTGCATCCTTGACTCCTGCCGTCCTTCGACTTCTCGCTCGCCTTCGACTGACAGTTACGACAAAGATGTCCCTTCTGCCCACACCCTGAACAGGTGACGTCCCTCTATTAACGTGCACAAGCAGTCACGTAAGCCTGCATAGCATTATTTCTTCAGTAACAAGCCTCCCCATTGCATAGTGGATACCTCTTCAGCCCTAGCACTGGGTGCACATCGGCAACGCCGTTAGCGGCCTCGCGGCCGATTATTTGTTAAATACCGGGCAGGTTTTATGATGGATGACGGCGAAATGCAATATTGGTTTTAAAGACATAGTCCGAATCGACGTGAGCCAATTTAGGCGCCCTGTTCTTGGTCTCGATCTCCCCTAATCGGTTTACATGGTGTGGAGATCGACGTTTTTTTGATCTAGAACAGATAGAACAGGATATCAAAACACCAGGGCCCCAAACTCGTTGCTATTTCAACTTTCCCATACCACCATCACAAATTCGTTCACGTTCAGCCTAGGCTCAATCATCAATTTGGGCCCTATTCCGCGCGGGCGACGCGCATCTGCTCCCAGTGGGCCTGTAACAACACAGTGGTCTACAAATCATCCCCAGGGCCGGCGGCACAGTGAACCGACACCGTGCGATCTGGCTTTGCCGTTCATCCAGACTGGACGACCCCTGCACGTTACCATGTCACATCATACGTAACACTACCCCGCAAGTCTCTTTAAAAGCCTGCAACCGTTGGAAGGCGACTCTCCCAACCAAATCTCGACTTACACTCCGAGTCCATCTCAGCCCTCAGTCAAACCCGTTCGAATCCGATATCTTTGAGACTAGCAATACTCCCGCTCTCTTGTCCTTAAACGAGCCCCACTTGTTTTCTTCTCAAGCAAGAACATTAACTTTGGACATGTGAGTTCTTCACACCTTATACACCGCAGAGCCTCAAACGACCAATCGTCCCTCCAGCTTCACCCTTCCTCCAAGTTTTCTCTACCTGCCATGCTGTTCACAACTGTTCTCCTTGCCCTCGCCGCTGCCGGCCCTGTCTTCTCTGCCGCTGTGCCCTCAACGCAAGACGTAAGTCCTGAAAAGGTTTTCATGGACTTTTGTTTAACTGAGGCTCTACTTCCAGGCCTCCCTCGCCAAGCGCTTTACCAATGAAGATACCGTGCTCCCTAGAGCTGCACAACAAAGCACCAATACATTTGGCGACATTTGTGATGATCCATTGAATCCTGATTGCCCTGTGAGAGTACTAGGAGTGTGGTACAAACCAGCCCGAGAGTAAAATAACGGGCCGTGAGAATTGAATCTATTGTAGCCATAGAATAGATTCTTCTTCTAATAGAGGGGGTTTGAGGTAAGGAATATTGGAGACGAAAATGTGAAACGAATGAAAGTTGAGATTCCGACTGGAGACCCATACCAAGAGATACAAGACTACTTTAAAGCTTAACATGAAGATCCGTGAAATTAGTACGTGGTTAGAAGAGATGATCGGTCTTGAATCGAGGTGAGACTTGGAAGCGTGAGGAAGAGAATAACTGTTGGAGTTGATGATTCCTCCTGGGTAGCTCGGTGGTGAAAGCACTCTTCGTGAACAGAGGAAATCCCGGGTTCGATGCCCGGTCTGGCCTTTCATTCTCTTCCAACAATAACAACGGGGCCGGGGGTTATGGGAGAACATAATTCCATATCAGAATACAATAGTCCTGCACTGCTAATAAGGAATCGAGGCGTTAAGGTCAGAAAACGGAAATAACGTGATTAACCACATACTGTAGCTTGTTCTGGCCACACCTATTTTTCATTCATCCCCACACGATGTAAAGCCGCGTCTCTAGAGGCTGGGAATATGATCTGCACCAGCTTTGTTTTCGTTCTAGATCTAGAACCCTGTGAAATTAATTACGGACCGGGCTACGTCTTTAAAACTAACACTGCATTTCTTACTCACAAGCACTCCACCACCAGACCAATCCCAACACCTGGTTCGAGATGGTCGAAAAGACCGTCTGGAACTTCGCTAATGGTGGCGCCTGGACTGTAGTCGACAACATGCAGGTCCTCACCATGCATGGGTGGCAGCAGCACTTCTAGCGTCTTCCGCTTCAAATGCTGTCGGAATTGGGGGCTTTCGGTAAGTTCCGTTCGTATTCCATGCCCGCATGTCCCTTTGCCATGGGGATGTTCGCCAGATGGCTATAGAGTTAGTGTTCCATGTAATTGTTACGGCTTGATCCTTTCCTATGGGTTTGGTCTCCCATTCTCGAACGTGTCTGGACTCTGGTCTGTGGGCTGGCATGGCTATGTATATGCAGGTTGCAGACTAAATCGTATTGAATTCCGTTGCGATTTCATATGTAGCTCGATTATCATTTACTAAATAGGTAACCTCATCGTAGAATGTAATAGGCAAGAGGCTTTAATTTTCGGCAACGAGTACTTCATTGTCCCCTCGGCGCGCGTTCACGACTACATACATGCGCAGGGTCGATGTATCCACCGGCATCCCGCCGTCCGGAACCGCTACACGCATCCACCCAGACTACTTACTATACTGAGGGTAACTACTGCGCGACGGTTCGCGAGAAGCAGCTCAGCGGCTTCGATGTTACGAGCCCCAAAGCCAGGAACACCATGGTCAACTTCGTCGTCGCCAAGGATCAGAGCCTCAACTGCGTGGTTATCATTGGCTAAGCAGTTGGTAGCATATAGCACTGTCTATGTAAATCGATCTGCAGTGAACACAATTATTGTTTTTGCTGTCGTGCCGAGGCCGTCCAGTAAGCCCTGGAGAACCCGACGATCCAATGAAGAAGTTCATGTCAGACCGGGGGTGCATTGTACCTTTGCATTGATCAGGCGTATCACCCAAAGTTCCATCATTCATCACGAGCGCAAAGGATCTTCGAGTTAATTGCGTGGTGATTTGGATGCTGATGGAGTATAAACATGTCGAACTAAACATGTTGTTTGAGGGAATTCAAGGTCTGATTGGACTATCATACCAATTCAATACCTGAAATATTATAAAAACGAAAAATATCACGAGGATTTCTTCAACCCCGTTCGAGCAGTATCGTAGTTCTGCAAGAACCAAGAAACGGTATCATGAAGAGCCTTGTCGAAAGGCGTGAATTCGTATTTGCCTATGAGGCTCAACAACTTTTTATTCGACGCAGGTTTGCGGAATTGACCGTCGGCTCGTGTGGTGTCAAACTAATGATAGGGGCATGACGTCTGTCCAGAAGAGGAGTGGGTCAACCAAAGAAAGCGCACCTTGTAGTCGCCTTCGTAGCCAACGGCTTTCACTATTGCATCGGCCACTTCCTTGATGCTCACTTCTTCGTCTTCCCCGACTACAACACTCGAGTCAACGAGATTACACCGTTGCGAGGTTTGGAGCCCAGCGACGTACCAGACAAGATGACCGACTCGACGTCGTCGTACTCCCGCAGCATCCAAATAAAAAGTTTAGCCAGATCGATCGAGTAGATGAACTGTCTTAGAGGCTTTCCTGTTCCAGAGACAATAAACGGAGTACCGTTCTTCTTCGCAAGGTAGCATTTGTGAATTAAACCGGGAATGACGTGCGAGTCTTCCAGGTCACTGTTACAATCAAGTGATAGATGTAAAGTGGGGACATAGAATACGCGGGTGAGACACGCACAAGTTGTCATATGGACCAAACACATTCGTCGGAATCGCACTCGTGAAGTTGCAACCGAATTCTTCCTTGTACGCACTGGTCGTAAGGGGAGCTCAGTTGAAAATTCGGTTACGAGATAGGAATTATAAGATCGCTGACTGGTTGGCGACGTCTACCATCCGCTTTGCATGTGCATAACCAAAGTTGCTCTCGTGTGGCGGTCCAAGGTGGATCTTCGTCTCATCAAGTGGGTACTCGACTTTATCTGGGAAGACGCAGGTCGAGAGGCAAGAGATGACTTTGTCTGCCTTGCGGGTGTATGCCGATCGGAGGACGTTATCGTTTATCAGAGTGTTGTCGCGGAGGAAGGTGAGCTGTCGAGGAGAAGCATAAGAGACATCACCAATGAGATAATGTGTATTATTTTATAACCCACCTTGTACTTCATATTCTTAAATAAGCCCCCCACTGTGGTTACAGTGCATTGGTATATCCTCTCATCCACTACACGTCCTGTTCGACTCACCAAGGGCAGCCAAGTGAATCACATGCGTAGGTTTGTACTTGTCGAAGAGGGCATCCGTCGCATTGGCGTCCCTGCGCACGCACAACCGCAACACAAATTCAGATCTGATTAATTCGAAATAGCAAAGTCGTAAAAGTGTAGATACCTCAGATCTCCATCTGAACTTCGAGCAAAGACCCACTTCTCTCCTGGAAGTCGGCCATACCTTGACCCTTCGGGCTCGGTTTCGATAACGTGCTGAATGGCCTTGCCCACGAGGCCCGATCCGCCTGTTACGAGTACTATGTTCGGCATCGTTTCATTCCTGGTTGCTTGAAAAAGGGGGCGGTATGGTTTGGAAGCCGCACTGAGTGGCAGGGTTCAAGTTTGATCTAGTGTTTGTTGAAGAGGTGAACATTTTCATATGGGCAGGTCCTAAATTCATCTAGGAGCAGCAGATCTGGTGAATCATCACTGAATCCCCAGCTACCTTCAACGCATATTGTATGTAGTATAAGCGAATGTGATCAACTATAGTCATAAGCCACTAATTACAGAACTCGAAAATGATTATAAGACACTACACGTGTCCATCCAAAAACCGAGTCGCAAAGTTTTGAGCGGAATGTATAGATCGGGGTTAAATAAAAAATCACCCTCCCTCAATAAGGGTATCAATGTTCTTATTCAGAGCCCGTGATCGTAAGCCACCCTTGGAACTGCGGTTGGATTATTCAAGGAATCATGAAACGCGGCGTCCTCGCGGATGCTGCTGCAAAAAGTGGCGCTCAAGCAGGCGCGCTGGTCATGCTGTGGCAGTTAGAGGAGTGCGGAACCGGGTGAGCGGAGGGAGTCGGGTTGACACCCTGAAGGAAACGTCAGAAAACGCAACGGATCCACGAGGCAGAAGTAGAAATACGTACTTGGTACCAAGTAGAGGTACCGTAGACACCCATAGGTTCGCCGACATCACCGTCACAAGACTCGAAGACGCCACTGTCATAGTTAGCAGGCATGTTCCAGTTGCACTAGACAAAAATTATCAGGGCCCCTCTATAAGCGACAACATTCACAAAAGGGGAGTACGTACGCCCATAACGTCGTAGATATGCTGGCAGTTAGTGGGAGCTTTCGAGCCGATGCATGCCCGGATGCAGAACTCACGCGCGCTCATGAAGTTGGTCCACTCGTGGAACTGCTGTCCGGGGCCAAAGACGTCGCCGTAAACGAGACCACCGATGGGGTTGCCGTTGCCGTCGGCGCCGTGATTGTCGAGCTCGCCTCCGTCGTCGCCAGCAGGGATGTTGATCTTGGTGAAGTCACCCAGGCCGGTGATCTGGACGTACTGGGGCGTCTTCACGAAGTGAACGCCTTGGAGAGTGTCGTGGGGCATCACGCGGGTGCCGTGGCCGGACTTGGTGCAGTAGGCGACCATCTCTCTCTCAGCGTCACCGACTACCTTGACAGTGGGAGGTCCCCACAGGCAGAAGTCATCGACGCTATTGAGCCCTGCACCATCATGCATCAGTCAAGAGCTTTGTGAAGAGGTCGCAGTGCGGGCGTACAGATGGTCTGGAAATTGGAACTGGAAGACGAGCCAGCACCACAATCGTTGTAACCAGTCTGACCAATTTGAGATTGGTGGGGGAGGTGGTCGGAGAGGCAACCGACGTTCCACACTAGTAGAGCACCTATGGTTAGTCTCTCTCACAGCAAAGAAGTGAGGAACGAAAACGGACTTTGATTGCCGTTGCCTCTGCGATACGGGAGTCAGTGATGAGACAAATATTAAAGGCTTCAACACACCCGTTACAATCCCATATTTGAACCCTGTTACCGTTTGCGAGTTGTCCGTCTGTGAGATCTATGCAACGGCCGTGGTTCGTCCAGGCAAGGTGATTGTCCCCGGTCCACCACCACTGCTGGTTGACACTTGATGGCCAACAATCCCAGATTTGGAGCTTCACGCCATTAGAATTAACACCATCTGTGGCGTCCAGGCACTTAGTGCCTCCATAGGCAGTGACGGCGCCGTTTTTGAAGGTCCAGAGTTGGTCATCACTACCTGTGCAGTCCGTGATGACCACTGGGGAGCCATTGGAGTTGCTGAAAGACGTAAGTATCTTTGTTATTGAGATCGTGGAAGGGAGAAATTGAGCGTTGCCTGAACTCTCAAGCGACGCGTGCCTGGTCCAGGGCGGCTCCCATTCCTGTTGCTTTCCCCGTTTGCATGCCGAGACCCGTAACAACAACGCAGGTTTCATTCAGAGTAGCTCACAATGGAGCAGGTGTAATTCGGTGGACCAAAAATAGACCAGCGCCACCGGTGGTTTTATTTTATTTTTTGCTTGTGACCAATGGGGCAAACGCAGGATGGGGGCAAATATGTTGAATGAAAGGTGAAAGGGTACTCACCCATTTTGGGATGTCAGACACTTTGCGTTGTTTGCGGTGGCTATGCATGTCATTTAGAAGGCCGCGTGGGGTCATAGAAAGTGGGGGTGACACACGTGAGATAACGAGAGCGCCCTGGTAGCTTGGGGTCTGAGCAGAAACCGTGGCGGCACTCGCAAGGGCAGCAATGATGAGACTGAGGGTTTGTTTCATGATTCTGATTAGGTCGAGTATTAGGTGGGTAGTTAGTATTGAAAGGAGCGTAGGGAGGAGGACGAAGGGGAGTCCAGAGATTGTGAAAAATGGACGGCCTCGGTGTACCTAAATACGCCTGTCTGAAACGCTAGACTAGACGAGGCCGCCGAGGGGGAACAAACAAACCCAACCCTGAATGTGAATGAGTGTGAGTGTAAGGGCATCATCATCCGCTGCTGTTGGATGGCAGTTTATAACAAGGACTGAGGCGGGCTGCTTCGGGCGTAAGACTTCCGCCAATACCGCCAATAGAACGATACCTTTGCTTTGGCATGCAGTAGCCATATTACCAATGGCATCTGTTGGCTGCTTCCCCACACAGATATAATCAGAGAGTGGCAGGTTCTCTGAGACGTCCTTAAGACATGATATTCCTAACCCTATTCCTTACCCTCTTGGCATTAATATTGTTTCCCGGACGTTTCAACCCTCGGCAGTGACTTGCGAGGTCGGCTCGGCACGGGGCCATCGTGCATATCGATTTGATCGATGTGTCCATGAATAGCGTCCAAAAATAGAACAACAGAACAGTAAGTTCAGATCGTCTTAACACCGAACGAGACTCTTGTTGATGTGGTGGAAGAATAAGAAGCTGACCTAAGCAGGGGGTTTGTCACCGCTGTCTGCCTCAGGGGTAGGAGAATTTCGGAATTTCGGAATTCAAACTGCAACTCCACGAACAGACCATAAGGAAAACTACATCGGAACGGTTCGGAGACGTGCAAAAGGAACCTCGACAGAGATCTAGACAATTGCAAAGGGGAACGATGAGAGAAAAAACCCTAACGTCCATGTGACCAGTGACAAAATCCACTAGAAACGTCGCTACGGGAGGCAAACCGCGAATTAAGGGACAAGGGAGGTGAGTGCATCAGACTAGCAATGCCTACGCATGTATCTGGCATCGAAAGAAGCCGAGCTGGGCCGCCGTACGCACGGTGGAAAGGCGAAGGGCTCGCGATCTAATTTGGCACAAGCGTACTTCAACCGATATCGCGTGGCCGATGGTCGCGGGCGGACATAAATTGGTTTGTCAATAGACGGTGCTGCCTCCGCTCCCGTATTGCGCTTACAGCTCGCGGCTCGGTGACGCCTTTCCATCCCATTAAGTGGAGATGGCGATGTCGGCGATGGCGCCGGACGAAACGGCGTCTTTGAGGGCATCAAGCTATTGCAAAGGGTCTCCTATGTAAGATCTGCTGGGAACGATTTGGCGGTCCATTCTGTAACGCCTAGAATTTGTCAATGAACACTGATATTGGGCGATGAGAAATGTTGTGGAACAGAGCTCACCAGGTGAACCAATGGCAGGATGTTTATAAGTATCGGATTCGTCTCAACGGAAGAGGGAATGGACATTGTGTTCATGTCGGCGATACCATTTGGGGAACATGCTCCTTCGAATGAAATGTTGAAGAAGTAGACATGAAGCGGGAGGGATAGTATGCGTCATGAGTCGTAGGGCCCATCACCTTGACTAGTCCAAGAATGAAACGGGGTGATAGCAGCAGAAGTGCGCAGCGGTGGGCACTCCACGCTGGGGGCGGGAAGCGGGTAGAGAGGGCTTATATCGACTATGATCGACGACGGGACGTATTTCGTATTCATGTGCTGCGGTGGCACTCGAAACGAGCGATCAAGCGGTACTCTCACAGAGTCTTTGCATAGTATGTGTGGACCAGATGCCGGGTCAGGTTTATTTTAGATCCAACCTTATTGTCCGTTCTGGTCGACGAGAATTTCCGCAAAATTGTAGAGTGTCGCGCCCAGCTACCCTAGCCACCTCGAGGGGTGGAAAAATCATCGTGTGAAAACTGTGGATATATCGAGTCAAGCGCATGGGTTTGGTGCGAACGATGAGATATGTGTATACGCTTACGTCGGGTTATCCAGTATGCTGACGATTTGAACGTAACCATTATATTGGTCGCAAGAGTGTTGTCGTTTGAAGTATTTCTCCAGGGAAGTCCCGCGAGAGCCGACTGATAGTCAAGTCAGCATTGATGCCAACTTGTGCCAAACACACAGGTACGCTGCCCACCACACAACGGGCTAATGCCTCGTTCTCTTAGAGAAGAGGGAACACAACACGTATTTTAAAAAATTTCTACTCGATTGCATCAAGACAACCCGCATTCGTGTCTTGCAGCTTTGTAGAAGCTCATTGTAGGTGCACCAAAAATGTTGCGGGCTGAGAGGAGGAAGAGCAGTGAGGATCTTCTTGCCTCCTGCCTCTAGCCACGGACTATGGGTTGAGACCCCCGTCGAACGTAACCTGGCTGCCACATCGTTCGTTCCCGGTGCAGCGCACGGTTGAGTATGTACCCAAGCAGTAATCTAGACTGTCCCACCCTCGGGACCAATGACTATGATCGGTAACATCGGTCGATACACGCGAAGGAGAGGTTAGATTTGTGTCCTCGAGGGTTTGGGCGCCGCTTTTCGAAGGGTACTGTAGTCCCAGATTTTGTCGTCGCCAGTGGTGCACATGTCGAGGCGGCGTCTTGGGGCAAATGAAGCACGTCGGGACGGGTGGAGAGTTTCACACCCCAAACTGTTCGCTGATCCCGACATCTAGCGCTGAGAAAAGCGGCACTTGTACACAAGGAATATAAGAAGTATATCCGACTTATTCATAGTTCTGTCTGATTGCTGGCGATGCAGG
>WNFL01247608.1_pt1 | contig 27765 bp, 31 predicted proteins | sample 5400361 | NCBI WGS metagenome assembly WNFL01 (sample SAMN13153351, study PRJNA577476) | soil metagenome | isolation source: 40 cm soil on Douglas fir-dominated hillslope | place: USA:California | collected 2013-09-17
AGAATTCCGGAATTGGCCGCGAGGAGGGCATCAGCGAGCTGCTGAGCTACACCGAAGAGAAGGTGATCAACATCGTGCTGGGCGGCGGCGACTACAATCCCGCCGCGGGTTAGAACGCGCGCGAGAGCGTGAACAGCGCCAGCACCGCGTCTTTGTTCTGGACGTGGTCGGGATCGACCGCATAGGCAACATTGGCCCGCGCGTTCCATCCCGCGAGGGAAAAGCCATAGCCGGTTTCGAAATCGAACTCGCGGCCAGACGGCAAGAGCGATGCGCGTTGTTCGCCCATGATAACGCCGCCTGTGGTCCAGTCGCGGCCGATTCCCGACGCGATGGTGAGGCTTCCCTGTTCGGCGCGCAGCGGCTGGCCGGCGGTGAAGCTCAGGACATCTCCGTCGCGGAAGAGATTCGCTCCCGCGAGGCCGAAGGCGAAGCTCGTCGCGTAAACCGGTCCGATCGCGGTGATGAGGCTTCCTTGCGGATGCGTCTCCCCGCTAGCGGCGATCGTGAATGCGCCCCTCAACGACCAATGCGCGTCGAGAGCGGTCTCAGCCATTGCCGTCGTCCACGCAGTGGAGCCGCGGTCGGCCATTTTCAAACCGCCCGAGGCGAGCGAGCCCATGTAACCGCCGGTTTCCAGAACCTCGCCGATTTCCAAGCCCAGACGCGATCCTTTGGTCTCGCGATCGAGATGCAAAATGGCGGCGTCGGCGCTGTTGCGGAACGGCGTGCGCAGATGATCGGTCATGCCCTGGTTTTCGGCATGCGAGGCCCCGAAGGAGAGGTTCGTACCGGGGGCCAGAGGAACACGCACGCTGGCGAAGGCGCCTGGTGCCGCGCCGATCATCGGCGAAAACGCGTTCGTCAGCGACATGAAGAATGCGCCGTCGTCGGCCCCTGCCATCCCGTCGCGCAAGGGTAATCCCGTTCCTGCCGTCCAATCCAAGCCGCTGGCGGCTCCCGCAAGGCGGAACACGGTTTCATGCGTGGAATGATCTTGCGGACCGCCGAGCGTTTGAAACGGAACGATGCCGTCCTCAGGCCTGCGCCTGAGATCGAAGCCTAGCGAAGTCGCCGATCCCAGACGGAGACTGGTGGACTGCCAGCCCAGTCTCTGTTCCATCAATCCGAACATATCGGGCAGGTTCGGGCGCCCCACGGCCATATGCGATAGATCGATTTCGAAATCCCTTCCGAAGCCGTCCAGCATCATCACCTCCGAAAGCGCCTGATGAACGGCGGGCGCGTCGCCGAACGGGCTGGCGAGGATAAGGCCCGTCGCCGACACCAAGGGAGCAGCGCCACCGCTGCCACCGCTCACCGCAAATGTCGAAACACCAAGAGGCTGCAGCGCTGCCGCAATGTTGAGGAGGCCGTGTCCGTAGATGGGATCGACGCCGAGAGCGCCAAGATCGGTGGCCGATGCGAACAGGATATCGGCCAATTGCCGCCCGTTCAGATTAGGCCAGCGCTGCAGGATCAACGCCGCGGCCCCGGAGATCAGCGGCGAGGAAAACGACGTGCCGGAGACCAGCGCCATGCCGCCGTTCCACGGCAGGATCAAATTCGTGCCGGGCGCCACCATGTAGTAATTCATCGCCGAACCGGCGCGATCGCTGAAGGAGGCGATCTGGTTGTTCCCATCGACCGCGCCCGCGATGATGTATGCGCCAGCGCTGCTGTCGAGGACGCCCGCTGAGCGCAAATCATTGATTGTGTCGAGGTTGTAGAGCGAAGGATTCGCGCCGCCGGCATTCCCCGCCGAAGAAACCACGAGCGCGCCATTGACCAATGCCGCCGACGCCGAGGCCAGCACATAGGCTTCGTTCACGTGGGGAGGGTTGCTGATCACATCGCCCGCTTCGTAGCCGAACGACGTGTTGATGATACGCACGCCGTGCGAGGTGATGTAAGTCCACGGATCGGACACGTGATAAAGCACGCCGCCCTGCACGACCTGGGTCTCGTTGACATCGGCAAAATAGTCGACCGCCAGCACGCTTGCGTTGAAGGCGACGCCGTGGATTCCGACATCGTTCTTGAGCGCTGCGGCGGCGGATGCGACGGCCTGTCCGTGGTGATCGCTGGAAGGCGCCTGACCGGTTTGCGCCTGATAGAGCGCCACCGCTTGCGCATTGGCATCGCGGCTGTCCACGGTGAAATTCACCTCGCTGGATGCGAGCTCGAAATTGAAATCGATGATGCCGATCGTGACGCCGGCGCCCGTATAACCGAGCGCGTAACCGTCTGCGGCGCGAATCGCATCAAGCGCCCCCATGCGGTTGTACTCGACGGTACGAAAGGCGGCGGCACCCGGTACGGGAGGAACGACGGTGACGACGGCGGGAGCGGCCGTTTGCTGCATGATGGCTGTGCTGGGACCGGCGCCCCCCCCACCTCCGCCGCCACAGCCGGACAGGCAGAGTGCGACCGCTGCGGTGCGGAGCATCAAGCTACGCGTCATACCGTACGTCCGTTTTGGAGTTTACGACCGGCGCGCCCGCTAGTGCCCCACGAGTCCACCATCGATTCCATTAACGATGCTAATTGGGCTCACAACCCGCGTCCACTTAAACGCGGGTGGCCATCATCACATTTGCGGCCGGGTCGTGCTCCATCTGCTTTTCGGTCGATCTAGCGGCAGCTCGGCGGCCCTTTAGAGGGCGAATAGACCCGTTTCCCGTGACTTGCCTCGGGAAGATCGATCCCTTATAGAGCCCGCTTCCGCTTGAAGGGCGTTTGGCGATGAAAAAGGGCATCCATCCCAATTATCATTTCGTGAATGTGGTGCTGAACGACGGCACCACCTATCGGACCCGTACGACCTGGGGCGAGCCCGACGCCAAGCTGACGCTCGACATCGATCCGTCCACCCACCCGGCCTGGACCGGCGGCCAACAGAACCTGCTCGACAGGGGTGGGCGGTTGTCCCGCTTCAACAAGCGGTTCGGCGATTTCGTCAAGAAGTAAGGCGCCTTCTCCCTCGTTCGGGGTGTGCCCTATTTCGGGCCCTTCATTCTTTCGATCAGCGCGGCCAAGCGCACATGCATCTCTGCCGGGGTGAGGGACTTGCTGCCGCCATGGCCCGCGAAAATCCATTCGAACGGATAGTCCAGCAGCCGCGTCAGCGACCGGATCTGCTCGGGCCAAGAGTACCAGCAGTAATCCCGCCACGCCGTCAAATCATCGTCCTCGAAGCTCCAGGCGAGCGAGTCGCCCGTGAAAAGGCAGCGTTCGCCGTAGAGAAAAACGACGCTTCCCTTGGTGTGCCCCGGGACCGGTATCGCGACGAGATCGCCGCCAATCGTAACGGGATCACGGCCCTTTAGAATATTGTCGGCGAACGGCGCCCGCGTCCGGTCCCATTGGTGAATCCACACCCGCGCGCCGAAATGCTTCGCGTAGCGCTCCGCATCGCCGATGTCGTCGCGATGTGTCAGGAGAATGTCGGACAGGCCGCCCCATTCCTCCAGCTTTGCCGTGACCGCGCGAGTCCAGCGCGGCGCGTCCACCATGGTGTTGCCGTACTTGCGTCGGATCAGAAAGGAATGAGCCCCGGCGGCCGATGCCGCGTTATAGCCCAGCCGGTAAATCCTATCCGTCATGGCTTCGGGGAAAACCCCGTCGGGAGCGTCCGTCGGGTTCTGGGTGCGCACGGACGCGGTGGGGCAGAGGAGCCGCGCGCGCCAAGCCATGCGCAATTCCTCCGGCGTTTCGGGCTGTCTTGCGAAGACCGACTGGCCGTCTTTTTCGACGATCAGTCCGGGCGCTACCGTACGGGCGGCCGAACAGTCCGTGCAGCGCGTGTCGATATACCAATTGCCCGGCGCATTCGCGCGGTGGCGCTCGCTCATGCTGCGAATATAGGAGCCTGAAGCCAAAGCGGAAATACGCCTGGCGAAAACCTGCGCGTCAGCTCTGTCCGTCTCCGCTTGAGCCGAAGGCGGCTTCAAGCCGCGCGAAATGCGTCTGCACGCCGGGCGAGTGCTCCGCTTGCCGGAAGAGCACATCGTCGAGCCGCGCGATCCGCCGATAGAGACTCTCGCTTCGATCCAGGAGATCGATGAGCTTTTGTGGCAGGGAGTCGACGCCGTCTTCGCGCTTGCCCATGCAAATCTCGCGTGCGCCGAGACGATAGCGGTCGGAAGCGGCGTCTTCGGAAGACATATCGCCTTCCTGGACAGCGCGCTGGATCAGTAGCCAGCTTGCTGCCTGCATCAAACGCGTGGTGACGCGCATGCTCTCGCCGGCATACACAAGTGCGGCCTTGCGCGGCAGCTCGCGCGATTCGGTGCGTCCGCGCCCATCGAGATAGCGCGCGCATTCTTCGACCAGCGCCATGCCTTCATCGAAAGTGTGTTCGAACAAGGCCGAAGCCCTGAAACTGTTCAGCGAAATTCCGCTGAAGGATTCATCTTCTAGAAGCTCGATGTTCATTTCGCCGATCCAATGCCTATGGTCAGCGAAGCTATCAAGCCCCATGCGTTCGGCAAAGCGTCATGCGAAAAAGATTTTCAACTTGGTTACGATGCGACGGGCGCAAGCGCCGTTCACCATTCAATGGTTAATGCATCCGGGCGCTCTTCAGCGCTTGAAAAACGCATCGGCCGCGCTCTTGGTGGTCGATCGCGCGCGCAACGCGTCTTTCGCGCGCAGAATTTCCAATTCCAGCGATGCGATCCGTGCCTCGAGCTCATGCGCCGACAGAGGAGACAGATCTTCCCCTAGGACGATATCGGCCTTGGGTTTTTTCGGCGCGAGTTCGTCGAGATCGATGGCCATCGATGGACCTCCTTTGCTCTTCGTCGCAATCTTGGCATAACGCGCTGCTGGAGCAAGAAAGTCGAACCATGGCACTCCCCAAGACGATGATGGCGGTCGCCGTCGAGCGCACCGCCACAGGCCCAAAGCTGTATCTCAAAGAGATGCTCGTACCCCATCCCGGTCCCGGCCAAATCCTGCTCAAAGTCGCCAGCGCCGGAGTGAATCGCGCAGACCTGTTGCAGGTGGAGGGGCACCATCCACCGCCTCCCGGCGCGCCCGAGACGCCGGGTCTGGAGGCGTCGGGCAAGATCGTTGCCCTCGATCAAGCCGTGACGGGATTTCGCGTAGGCGATGAGGTCGCGTCGCTTTTGCCGGGCGGTGGCTACGCGCAATATGCCGTGGCATCGGCGCTTTGCACCTTGCCGCTGCCCAAGAGCGTCAGCCTTATCAATGCGGGCGGGCTAGCGGAAGTGTACTTCACCGTGTGGAGCAATGTGTTCGACACGGCGCGGCTGAAAGCCGGCGAAAGTTTCTTGGTTCATGGCGGCTCGAGCGGCATCGGGACGGCCGCGATCCAGCTCATGCATGCACGCGGACATCAGGTCTTTACCACGGCGGGATCCGCGGAAAAGTGCGCCGCTTGCGAAAGGCTGGGCGCCACGCGCGCGGTCGACTACAGGAACGAGGATTTCGTCACCCTGGTGAAGGCCGAGACGAACGGCAAGGGCGTCGACGTCATCCTCGATATGGTGGGGGGCGATTACGTCATGCGCAATCTCAACACCCTCGCCCGCGGCGGACGGCTGGTGAACATTGCCTACCAAAAGGGCGCCAAAGTGGAAGTCGATTTCCGCATCGTGCAGGCGCGGCTGTTGAGCCTGGCTGCCACCGGTTTGCGCGGTAGGCCCGATTCGGAGAAGGCCGTGATACGCGACCATCTCGCCAGGGAAGTCTGGCCTCTATTCGAGACCGGCCGTCTCAAACCCGTGACCCACCGGGTATTTCCCCTCGCCGAGGCCGGCGAAGCCCACCAGGCGATGCGGGAAAGCCGCCATATTGGGAAAATCCTGCTCGCGCTCTGAATTCTTCTTTGCCGCGTGGCGCTTCGGCGCTAATAAGAGGCCTTCCTCGATAGGGTTAGGCCTGGAGAGCGGAGTGGGGTCCCTGACGAGCCCCGCACGGAAAGGAAAAGCCTATGTCCGACAAGCCCCTGATGCCCAAGGCGACCGCCGTTTGGCTGATCGACAATACCTCGCTCACCTTCGAGCAGATCGCCGAGTTCGTCGGCATGCATCCCCTCGAGGTGAAGGGTATCGCCGATGAGGACGTGGCCAAGGGCATCAAGGGCATCGACCCGATCGCTGCCGGCCAACTCACCCATGACCAGATCGAACAAGCCGAGAAGAATCCCGAAGTGAAGCTCAAGATGGCGCCGGCGAAATACAAGATGCCGCACATCAAGGCCAAGAAGACACCGCGCTACACTCCGGTATCCAAGCGTCAGGACAAGCCCGACGCGATCTATTGGCTGTTGCGCAACCATCCGGAACTGACCGATGCCGACATCATGAAGCTGATCGGCACGACCAAGGCGACGATCGCGAAAATCCGCGATCGCGGTCATTGGAATTCCCAGAACATCAAAGCGGTGGATCCTGTGACTCTGGGTCTTTGCTCGCAGATCGAGCTCGACTTCATCGTCGGACGCGCCGCCCATCGCAAGCCGCGACCGGCGAAGAAATCGACGGAGAGCATGAAAACGGTCGAGGAAACGACGGCTGGCCTCACCCCGGTGGGTGACGAGAACAGCGATCACTAGACTAGCGCTTCAATCTCTCACCACGGCCGGGCCCCGGGTCCGCACGAAGTGCGGCCCGAGAACATGCTTCACGACCCGACCACCCAGCCAGCGCGCGTGCTTCGAGACGCACAACTGCCTCATCCTGAGGAGGCGCGAAGCGCCGTCTCGAAGGACCGGCAGTTGTGGTCCTCATCATGAGGCGAATGAGTCATCACTCAAAAGGCATAACGCGCCAATAGGAAGCCCGCGACGATGGTTCCGAGCACGATGAACATCGTGAGCTCGAGTCTTTTCTCCACGAAGGCCCTGATCGGTTCGCCGAACCAATAGACGAGGCCCGCGACAATGGTGAAACGCGCGCCGCGCGTGATCGCCGACAGGATCACGAACATGGCGAAATTGTAGCCGGCGAATCCCGATGCGATGGTGACGAGCTTGTACGGAATCGGGGTCAAGCCTTTGACCAGGATGATCCAGGCGCCCCATTCGGCGTAAAGCGCGCGGAAAGTCTCGAGGCTTTGGCCGTAGCCATAGGCGCGGATGAGCCACTGGCCGAGCGAGTCGTAAAGCAGCGCGCCGATCGCGTAGCCAAGCATGCCGCCCAGCACGGAAGCGAGTGTACACCAGGCGGCCAGCAGAAAGGCGCGCTTGCGGTCCGCCAGCACCATCGGCAGCAGCATCACATCGGGCGCGATCGGGAAGAACGAGCTTTCCGCGAATGAAACCGCGAACAAGGCCGCCCAGGCATAGCGTCCCGAGGCGTTCGCCATGGTCCAATCATAGAGGTTGCGAAAGAGTCCGCGTTTCTCGGCGCGCGTGTTTTCGGTCATGAGAGGTTTTCCTGTGTCGGACCGCGCGGGTCAAGCGGCAGGCTGGCAGGTGAGCCCTGCGGCATCGGCGTGAAGCTTTCGCGCGTTTCCAGCCGCGCGGGTTCTTTCACGCGGATCCGTGTGAAGGCATGCTGTATAGAGGAACAAGGAATTGGGTCCGGCGGTTGCGATCACGAAGGAAGCGAGCAACGGACCCGGGGTCGAAGACGCGGCATTGATCATCAAGAGCCCCGCCGACACCTCCACGAATTCCGAGCGCGGCAGCCGATCATTGGCATGCGCGATCGCGAGCGAATAGAGCGGCAGCATGGAGGCGCCAAGCACGAATACCACGCCGTAGAAAAGCAGCGGCGCTCCGACGAGCAGCCAGCCGAGGACCCCCAGCACCAGACCGCCAAGAGAGGCCGCGGTGCAGGTCGCGGCGATCATCCAACGCCGGTCCATGCCATCGGAAATGCGCCCGAGCGGCCACTGAATCAGCGCGCCCCCGGCGATGAAGACGCTCATGAAGAGCGCGATCTCGCGGATCGAGAAGCCGAGCGATTGACCGTAAATGGGCGCCAACGTCCAGAATGCGCCATTGGCAAGCCCCGTCGTTACGCACCCGGCCGCGCCCACCGGCGCAACGCTGAAGATGCGCGGCAGATCGATATGCAGTGCGGGATGTGGCGCCGGCGGAGGCAGGCGCGTGAGCCCCATGGGCACCAGGCAGAGACAATAGAGGATGGCGCCGATGCTGAAGAGTTCGAAGGATTGCGGTTCCCCCAAAAGAAGCAGCCATTGTCCAACCAGCAGCGCGCTCAGGTTGACCGCGATATAGAGCGACAGGATTTGGCCCCGCGTCTCATTGCTGGCCCGATCATTGAGCCAGCTCTCTATCGCCATAAAAAGAATGGCGAGTGAAAGCCCCGTGATGCCTCGCGCGGCGAACCACGTCAGGGGTGTCACCCATAGCGGCAGCATCAACACGGAGACCGCGACCAGAGCGGCCGCCACCGCGAAGGCGCGGATATGCCCGACCCGCGACAAAAGACGCGGCCCGACAAAGCAGCCCACCACGAAGCCGGCAAAATACCAGGTACCGAGCGTACCGACCGCAATATCGGAAAAGCCTTCGAGATGGGCGCTCAATGGTGTCAGCGTTCCGATAAGCCCGTTTCCCATCAGGAACAGGCCCGTCGAGACCAGAATCGCGGCAATGCTGGAGGAAGGCGATGCCATGATTCGAACCTGAAAAGCTGCGCTCGCTAACCTGTCCGCATCTTTAAGTCAAAGAAGCCCGGCGGGCGGTCGAGAAGAGCTCGCGAACTATGGTCCGGTGCCGAGCTTGCCGCAGCGAAAGCGTTTCATTAGCTTTTCGCGCTTCGTTCATCCCTTTCAGACGATCCATGGCAGCGCGAAAAAAGAGCCTTTCAAAAGGAAAAGCGAAAAAGCACGCGAAGGCGGCGTCTGCGAAAGCGCTAAAGGCCGGCAAAGGCAAGACGCGGCCCAAGCCGGCTCCTATTGCCAAATCGCGAGCCGCGAAGAACAGAACTGCGCCTCCCAAGGCAAGATCGTCCGCACGCTCGAAGCCAGCGGCCAAAGTCCGTCCCGGCATTCTGGCGCGCCCCCGCCCATTGCGGGTCTTGCCGCAGCCGCGTCCGGCTTTGGGACACCGCCATAAGATACGCGTCGGCAATGCCTACGACTCGGATCTCGATCGCTCGCCCGCAAATTTTCAGCCGCTGACGCCGCTCTCATTTCTGGAGCGCGCCGCGCGGGCTTATCCCGAGACGACCGCGATCATCCACGGCAAGCGCCGCTATTCCTATGCCGAATTTTATGCCCGCTCCCGCCGGCTCGCTTCGGCGCTGGCGCGCGAAGGCATCGAACGCGGCGACACGGTTTCGGTGTTGCTCCCCAACACTCCGGCCATGCTCGAGGTCCATCATGGCGTGCCGATGACCGGTGGCGTGCTGAACGCGCTCAACACGCGCCTCGATCCCGCATCCATCGCCTTCATGCTCGATCATGCCGAGGCGAAGATTTTCATCGTCGATCGGGAATTCGCGCCTTGCGCTGCGTCCGCGCTTGAACTCACGGCGGTCAAGCCGTTCGTCCTCGTTTATGACGATCTGGAGTTTCCTCAAACTGGGGAATTACCGGGCGCACACGACTATGAAGCGTTTCTCCTCGGCGGCGATCCGGAATTCTCCTGGTCGATGCCGCAAGACGAATGGGATGCGATCTCGCTCAACTACACCTCGGGAACAACAGGCCAGCCCAAAGGAGTGGTTTGCCACCATCGCGGCGCCGCTCTCATGGGCTACTCCAATATCCTGGCCTGCCGCATGCGCGAAAATCCGGTCTATCTTTGGACATTGCCCATGTTCCACTGCAACGGCTGGTGCTTTCCCTGGACCCTGGCGTTGATCGCCGGAACCCATGTGTGCCTACGCTGGGTGCGGGCCAAGGAGATGTATGCGGCCATCGAGGAACACAAGGTCACGCATCTTTCGGGTGCGCCCACTGTCATGGCAGCGCTGCTGAATGCCAAACCCGAAGAACGGCGTCCGCTCTCTCACAGCGTGAACTTCGTGCACGCGGCCGCGCCGCCACCGGAGGCGATGTTGCTCGCCATGCTGCAAGCAGGCTTCGAGCTCACCCATGTCTATGGGCTCACCGAAACTTACGGCCCCGCCACGGTGAACGAGTGGCACGCGGAGTGGGATCGGCTTCCCCTAAAAGAGCAGGGTGCCAAGCGCATTCGTCAGGGCGTGCCATACGCCGCCTTGGAACAATTGGTGGTGCTCGATCCCGCGACGATGGAAGCGGTGCCCGCAGACGGTCAAACCCTCGGTGAGGTCATGTTTCGCGGCAATATCGTGATGAAGGGCTATCTGAAAAATCCGCAGTCGACGCGGGAAGCCATGAAGGGTGGCTGGTTCCATTCCGGAGACCTCGGCGTGATGCACCCCGACGGTTACATCCAGCTGAAGGACCGCTCCAAAGACATCATCATCTCGGGCGGAGAGAACATTTCATCGATCGAGGTGGAGAACGCGCTCTACAAGCACGGCGCCGTGCTCTTTGCAGCGGTGGTGGCCAAGCCCGATGCGAAATGGGGCGAGACGCCCTGCGCTTTTGTCGAGCTGAAGCCCGGCCATGCTGACGTTTCGGAAGCAGATTTGATCGCGTTCTGCCGCGACAATTTGGCTCGGTTCAAATGCCCCAAAACCATCATCTTCTGCGAGCTGCCGAAAACAACGACCGGCAAAATCCAAAAATTCCGTTTGCGCGAGCAAGCAAAAGCACTCGCCTGACGGCTCATGTCAGGAGGCGCTCGACACGAAAATCGGACAGCTCAGTGGGCAGGCGATCGCAGTCTTTCGAGTTCGTCTTTTAAGCGGAGCTTTTCTTTTTTCAACGCCGCGACCCGCAAATCATCCCAAGCGGAATGGGTCATCTCGGCTTCGATCTGCTCCTGCAATTTTTGATGTTTGTCGGCGACTTCTCTGATGTGGGACTCTAAGGCCATCGCTACCGCCTCATCGCTGGAAAGGCCCGGAAATTAGATCACTCCAAAAGGCGTTTGTCACCCCCTTGGATTTTCATGGTTTCGATTTGGTTGTAAATCCGCGGCCCGTAATGCGAATCGGCTTGGCGACGGCTTAGCCTAGGCCTACAAATCGCCCTGCTGGGCACCAAGCTCAAAAAGCGGTTCGCCCGTGCCATGACCGACGAAGAAGAAAAAATCTTGAAAGCGAAGCTCGCTGAGCTTCGGCAAGAGCACGGCGATCTCGATGCGGCGATCGCCGTGATTTCGGATTCGGCGCATTGCGATCAGCTGCAATTGACGCGGCTGAAAAAACGCAAGCTGCAACTCAAGGATCAAATCGCCCGCATCGAGGACAGCCTTCTTCCCGACATTACGGCCTAAGCGTTTTGGCGCCGGCGCGCTTCTCCGCGTACATTGCAGAATCGGCTTCCGCCATCGCAATTTCGGCTTTCTGGCCGGCATGCAATTCATGCGCGCCGCACGAGAAGCTCAGCGCGACGGGCAAGCCGTTCCACAATGGTGGCTTGGTACGCAGACTCTGCGCGATGGAGAGTCCTTTTTTCTTGGCCTGATCCAGTGTGACATGGGCGAGGAGGACGCCGAACTCATCACCTCCGAGTCGGGCGAGAATATCGCTGTCGCGGATTTGGCTGGCGATAAGATCGGAAAAGTGTCGCAACACGACATCCCCTGCCGCATGACCATAGGCGTCATTCACGGCCTTGAAATTGTTGAGGTCGAAATAGAGCAGGCTCGACGGCGTGCCGTAACGTTCGGCGAACGCAATGAATCGCGAAATCTCCCGCACGAAAGCGCGCCTGTTGAGGATCGGCAGCAGCGTGTCCTGGTCGGCCGTGCGCGCCATGTCTTCCAGCCGCGTGCGGGTTTGTTCCACCTCGCGCCGAAGCAGCTCGATCTCGTGAACTAGCCGGCCGGCGGCTTCGCGAACGCTGGGCGTGAATTCTTCTTCAGGAATGCCCAGAAGGGAGGCCGAGGCCGTAGGGGCCGTCTGGCTGGATGGCGCAGCCACGCGCCCGGCGCCCGCACCACGCGGGCCTGCAGCCCGTCCCGTTCGCCGCGGGCGATCCGACTTTTCGACTTTCACCTCCCCTGCCAAGCCCGTCATTGCGACTCACTCCAGATGATGATGGAAATTGGCACCAAATGGTTCACACGCAAAGCAGCGGAAAGCGCTTTCTTCCGTCGGGCGGGGCCCTATAATAAGCCGCTTCCGACTGCCGTCCGGGCCTGCCGGACAGGTCAAGCCAGCCGAAGCGCACCCCAGAATGCCCGCCCAGAAATCCGCCTCCAAGCCCGTTGTGGGTATCATCATGGGAAGCCGATCCGATTGGCCGACCCTGCAGAAGGCTGCCGAGATCCTGGGCGAACTGGGCGTCGGCTACGAGACACAGATCGTCTCGGCCCACCGCACCCCGGACCGGCTCTACACTTACGCGAAAAGCGCGAAATCCCGCGGACTCAAGGCCATCATCGCCGGTGCGGGGGGCGCCGCCCATCTTCCGGGGATGACGGCCTCCATGACGGTCTTGCCGGTGCTCGGCGTGCCCGTCGAGACCCGCTCCCTCAAAGGCCTCGACAGCCTGCTTTCCATCGCACAGATGCCCGGCGGCATCCCGGTTGCGACCTTCGCCATCGGGCAAGCAGGGGCGAAGAATGCGGGACTCTTTGCCGCGGCCCTGCTTGCGCTCCAGGATCCGAAGCTCGCCCAGCGGCTCGAAGCCTGGCGGGGGCGGCAGACCCGGTCCGTCGCCAGATCGCCTGATGGCAAGAAACCGAAAAAACGCAAACCGTGAGCGCCGCTTCCATCCTTTCCGGCCCGCTTGCACCCGGGGCCACCATCGGGATTCTCGGCGGTGGACAATTGGGCCGCATGCTCGCCCTCGCCGCGGCCAGGCTCGGCTTCAAGACTCATATCTACTCGGACGAAACCGAATCCTGCGCCTTCAATGTTGCCACCGCGAGGACGCGCGCGCGTTACGACGACCACCGGGCTTTGGGAGAATTCGCCGCCGTCTGCGACCTCGTGACCTTCGAGTTCGAAAACGTTCCTGACGGAACCGCGCAATACCTTGCCGACCACGTGCCTGTGGCGCCCAACTCGCGGGCTCTGTCCATCGCACAAGACCGGTTTGTCGAAAAGAGTTTCATTGCCGGCCTCGGCATCGCCACGGCCTCGTTCCGCAACGTCGAGAGTGAGACCGATGCCGCCGAAGCGTTCCGTGCCTTGGGCGGGCCGGCGGTCTTGAAGACGCGCACCCTTGGCTATGACGGCAAGGGTCAAAGGATCGTCGGCAGCGCCGAGGAAGCCGCACGCGCCTATGCCGAACATCAGGGCGTTCCCGCCATCCTGGAGAAATTCGTCGATTTCGCATTCGAGGCCTCGATCGTCGCCACGCGGGGCCGAGATGGCAGCTTCCTCGCTTATGATCCACCGAAGAACGAGCATGAGAATCACATTCTGCGCCGCTCCACCGTACCCGCGCCGCTCACCAGCGCGGCTGTCGATGAAGCCGTCGCGATTGCGCGCCGAATCGCCGAAGCGCTGGATTATGTGGGCGTCTTGGGTGTGGAACTTTTCATCGGCAAGAATGGCGAGATTGCCGTCAACGAGATCGCGCCACGCGTCCACAATTCGGGACATTGGACGATCGAAGCCTGCGTGGTCAGCCAATTCGAGCAACATATCCGCGCCGTTGCCGGCTGGCCGCTCGGGGGGTCAATGCGCCATTCGAATGCGGTGATGGAGAACATCATCGGCGCGGAGGTCGAAGATTGGGTCGCGCTCGCAGGCCGCGAGGCGGGCTTGCATATCTATGGCAAGCGGATCGTGCGGCCGGGGCGCAAGATGGGCCACATCACGAAGCTTTCGCCCCTCTTCCCTTGAGCAAGGAATTACCGCCGGCCGCGGAGAGAATTGAGAATATCCAGCGGATTTGGAAGCTTGGCGATCGCATCGCGGGCCTGCCCGCGGAATTTCTCGATCTGCATCACATTGTCGATGCGGTTGCCGAGGAAGGTCCAGGTCGCCGAATGTCCCTCACTCGCATCGCTGAACCAATAGGCGAGCGTGGAACCATAGCATCCACGGTGCGCATCGTCAGTCTGGCCGCCAGCGCTGCGTGCTGCGGTACCGCGAGAAACCCCGCCGCCCGTCGCGCGGCTTCTTTATGCGGCGCGACCACTTCGATGCGAGTTCGAACGGCGGCTGCCACCTTGTCGCGCAGGCGCTGCTCGGATTCGCCCTTTCCCATGATCTCGGTCATGCGCCGATCCGCCCAATCGGAGAAAGCTTCCACCAGGCTCGCGGCGCCTTTGGGAAAGGCGTCCTGCAGCTCGCGCTTTCCAACGCCGGCTCGCGCCGCCGCGTTGGCCAGCGTCGTTTCCGAAAAGCCGTTTTCGGGAATTTCCGCCAGGGCTTCCAGCAGCACCAGCTCGCGGATCGCGTCGCTCATTGCGCGGCTCTCCTATCGTCGCGTTTGTCCAGCCAGTGCTGAAGCTCGCTTTCGAAAATCAGGCGGGTGAGATCGGTCATGCGCTGCGGGTAGACGATGCCATCGATGTGGTCGCATTCATGCTGCACCACCCGGGCATGGAATCCCTTGGCGATTCGCAAGATTCGCCGCCCCTGCGTGTCGTAGCCCATATAGCGAATCTGCCGCGGCCGCTCGACCCAGCCGCGCATTCCGGGCACGGACAGGCAGCCTTCCCAGCCGCCTTCGATCACGGGGTCCAGCACCTCGACCACCGGATTGATGAGCACGGTCAGCGGAGCGGTGTGATCGAAGGCTTCGGCCTCGGGGAGGGCATCCTCCGCGCGGCTTAGCGGCGCCTGGAACACCACGACGCGCAGCGGCACGTGCACCTGGGGCGCCGCGAGACCGGCGCCGTTGGCGTCTTCCATCGTTTCGATCATGTCGTCGACGAGGCGCTTGATCTCGGGCGCGGTCGGATCGGAAACCGGCGCGGCCACGCCCCCCAGAACCGGATGCCCCATGCGGGCAATTTTCAGGATAGCCATGGGCGGAATATGGGGTCGTTAAAACCGCACGTCAAAGTCATAGCCCCAGCGCGGCAATGCCGGCGGCGGCAACCTGCTCGTCCTCGTGACTTTGCACGCCCGAAACCCCGACCGCACCGATGATTTCGCCTTGGAGCGAAATGGGAAGCCCGCCTTGGATGGGGAAGGCGTCGGGGAAATTCAGCATTCCGGGCCGCTGCTTGACCGTTTCCTCCCAGACCTTTCCAGACCGGTGGGTGATGGCCGCCGAGCGCGCCTTCAGGCTCGCAACTTCGGCGGTCTGGGGTCTTGCGCCATCGCCACGCTCGAGCAGCAGCAACCGCCCGGCGTCGTCCACGACCGCTATGGTGACCCCCCATTTCTGCTTGTCCGCTTCGGCCTTGGCCGCGGCCAGGATCTTGTGGGCGTCCGCGATGGTGAGTGCCATTTTGCTACGCATTTATGGGTCCTTTGCAGGGTTGATTTCGTTTAGGTGTCGTGGCCGCGGAAGGTGGACAGTTAGACCGGGTTCTGATAGGAACCCGCGCCGGATTCGAGAAGAAGGAGCCTCGCTTGCAGATCATCGTTCGCGACAACAATATCGACCAGGCGCTCAAAGCGCTGAAAAAGAAGATGCAACGGGAAGGCATCTTCCGCGAGATGAAATTGCGGGGCCACTACGAAAAACCATCGGAGAAGCGCGCACGCGAGCGGGCGGAGGCGATCCGCCGCTACCGCAAGCTTCAGCGCAAGCGCCTGCAGCGCGAAGGTCTGTTGCCCCGTTAGATATTCCCATTTTGGGATCAGAAGGCCGCTTCCGAGCGGCCTTCGGCGTTTTGGCCTGGTGCGCAGTCCTGACAGACGGAGACTTCGATGGTCACGTGGGACAGTCCCACGTGACGCCGGCGCAGCTCGGCCTTGATGTCGTCGGCCGAACAGGGGACGGGGCTGACCAGGGAAACGATCAATCCGCGATGCCCGGGTCCTAGACGCCAGAGGTGCAGATCCGCGACCTGAGCATGGAGATCGTCCTCCAGCGTGTGGCGTATGTCCGAAGCCAGGCGCGGATCGTCTTCGACATCCAGGAGAACGATACCAGTTTGGCGCATCAGCTGAACTGCCCAGCGCGCGATGACAAAGGCGCCGAGCAGTCCGACCAGTGGGTCGAGCACACGGAGCCCGAACAGCGCGCCCGAGATGAGGGCCGCAAGCGCGAGCACCGACGTCGCAGCGTCGGCGAGGATGTGCACATAGGCGGCGCGCAAATTGTGGTCGTGGTGATGGTCGGTTTCGGTGCCGGGCTCATGGCCTTCATGCAGCATGGCCGCGCTGACGAGATTTATCGCAAGACCGAGCGCCGCCACGAAAATCGCCTCGCGGTAGCGGATGGGAACCGGAGCGTAGAGGCGCATCGTCGATTCCGCGGCGATGCCAAGCGAAATGATGCCTAGTATGAGCGCGCTGGAAAATCCCGCGAGATCGCCGAACTTGCCTGAGCCAAAAGAAAAGACCCGGTTGCGCGCGTGCCGCCGCGCCATCCAATAGGCCCAAGCCGCCAGGCCGAGCGCTCCCACGTGGGTCGCCATATGCACGCCGTCGGCCAAGAGCGCCATGGAGCCGAACGCCAGCCCCGCGACGATTTCGACCACCATGAAGGCGGCGGTGAGATAGACGACCAGACGGGTGCGCGCTTCCGCGCGCGCATGTCCCGCGCCCAAATAGACGTGATCATGTGTCCAAGTGTGGTCGTGCTGTTCGGTCATCTCAACATTCGCGTCGGCCGAAGGAAATATAGGGCCTATTTCGATTCGCGACTATGAGCGGCTTGGTAATATGCGTTTCTGGTGACGAACCACGAAATGCGGTCCGACCTGAATCGGCTTTGCATCGATCCGGATAAAGCCTGCGTTTGCATAGAGCGCCAGAAGCTTCGCCCGCGGTTCGCAGTCCAGCCTCAGATAAAGCCGTCCCTTCGCGCGAACCTCGCCTTCCGCCCATCGCAGCATGGCATGCGCGTATCCGCGCCCGGCAAACCGCCGCGCCACGGCCAGGCGATGGAGGTAAAGAGCCTCGCCGGGCGCGACCTGCGGCCAGAACAGCCGGTCTTCGTCGTGCAGATACATGCAGGTCGCGAGCGCGCCCTCGATGCGTCCGATGACGAGTTCGCCACCCTGCGCGACGCGCACAAGTTCCTCGTATGAGGTCTCGTTCGGCCCCCAGAGGGGCTCCCCCTTGGCGATCAGCCAATCCGCCGCCTCGTGGATCAGCTCATCCGCTTCTGGAACGGCCTCCATTCCGGCGCGGGCGATGATGAGGGCCATAACATTTCCTACGATTACCGCATCGTCGGCATGATGAAGCTGGAATCGCGCGCGCCTTTCGGCCATCGCGCGGTGACGGTCTTCAGTTTTGTATAGAAGCGCACGCCGTCGGTGCCGTGCTGGTTGGCGTCCCCGAATACCGAGCGCTTCCAGCCGCCGAAACTGTAATAAGCAAGCGGCACGGGAATGGGCACATTGATCCCGACCATACCCACGTTCACCCGCGAAGCGAATTCGCGTGCCGCATCGCCGTCGCGGGTGAAGATTGCCGCGCCATTGCCATATTGGTGCTGAGACGGAAGCGACAGCGCCTCATCGAAATCGCGGGCGCGCGCGATCTGCAGCACGGGGCCGAATATCTCCTCCTGATAAGTTTTCATGTTGGCGGTCACGCGGTCGAACAGCGACCCACCCAGGTAAAATCCGTTTTCGTAGCCCTGCATCTTGAAGCCGCGGCCGTCGACCACGAGCTCGGCGCCTTCCTGCATCCCGAGCGCGATATAATCGAGCACCTTCTTGCGGTGCGCCGCCGTGATCAGCGGGCCATAGGCCGCCTCTTCGTCGGTCGGAAGGCCGACCTTCAATGCTTCCACGCGTGGCTTCAATTTGCTGACCAGCGATTCCGCCAGCCGCTCCGTCACCGGTACGACGACCGAGATCGCCATGCAGCGCTCGCCGGCCGAGCCGTACCCTGCGCCCATCAGCTCGTTCGCCACCTGGTCGAGGTCGGCATCGGGCATGACGATGGCGTGGTTCTTGGCGCCGCCCATTGCCTGCACGCGCTTCCCATGGGCCGTGCCGCGTCCGTAAACATATTCCGCGATGGCCGATGATCCGACAAAGCTCACCGCCTGGATGTCTGGATCATCGAGGATCGCATCGGCGCTTTCCTTGTCGCCGTTCACCACTTGGAGCACGCCCGCGGGCGCGCCCGCTTCCATCATCAGCTCGGCGAGGCGCAACGGCACGCTCGGATCTTTCTCGCTCGGCTTGAGAATGAAACAATTCCCGCAGGCGATTGCGACTCCGAACATCCACATCGGGATCATGGCGGGAAAATTGAACGGCGTGATCCCGGCGACGACGCCCAAAGCCTGCCGCATCGAATAGACGTCGATGCCCGGACCAGCGCCTTCGGTGAATTCGCCCTTGGCGAGATGGGGAATGCCGCAAGCAAATTCGATCACTTCGAGGCCGCGCTGGATGTCGCCCTTGGAATCGGCGACGACCTTGCCGTGTTCGCTGGAGAGCAGATGCGCCAGCGCGTCCATATTCTTCTCGACCAGCGCTTTGAAATTGAACATCACGCGGGCCCGGCGCTGCGGATTGAGGGCCGCCCATTGGGGAAAGACTTTCAGGCCGGCGTCGACCGCTAGGCGAAGCTCCGCGCGCGACGCCAGAGGCACGCGTGCCTGCACCTCGCCGGTCGCCGGATTGAACACATCACCGAACCGGCCATTCGTGCCGACAACGTGCTCGCCACCTATGAAATGCGTCAGGGTTTTCATTGTGCTTCACCAATAAGGTTGGGTGAAGCATACCGCGGCCCATGTGGGACGGAAAAGCGCTAGCCCAGCGCCTTGACGATTTCTTCCGTCATCTTCTTGGCGTCGGCGAACAGCATCATGGTGTTGTCGCGGAAGAACAGCTCGTTTTCGATACCGGCATATCCCGAACCCATGCCGCGTTTGATGAACAGCACCGTTTTCGCCTTTTCGACATCGAGGATCGGCATGCCGAAGATCGGCGATTGCGGATTGTTCTTAGCCGCGGGGTTGGTCACGTCGTTCGCGCCGATGACATAAGCGACATCGGTCTGCGCGAATTGAGAGTTGATGTCCTCGAGCTCGAACACCTCGTCATAGGGCACGTTCGCTTCGGCAAGCAGCACGTTCATATGGCCCGGCATACGGCCCGCCACGGGATGGATGGCGTAGGACACTTTCACGCCCTCGCGCTTCAGTTTCTCTGCCATTTCGCGCACCGCGTGCTGCGCTTGCGCTACCGCCATGCCGTAACCGGGCACGATGATGACCGAGCCTGCATTCTTCATGATGAAGGCCGCATCTTCGGCCGAACCTTGTTTCACGGGGCGGGTTTCCGCCGGGCCCGCCGGCCCCCCCGTCTCGCCGCCAAACCCGCCGGCGATGACCGAGATGAAGGAGCGGTTCATCCCCTTGCACATGATGTAGGAGAGAATGGCGCCGGATGAGCCTACCAGCGCGCCCGTAATGATCAGCGCCGTATTCTCCAGCGTGAAGCCGATGCCTGCCGCCGCCCAGCCCGAATAGGAGTTCAGCATCGAGACGACGACCGGCATGTCGGCGCCGCCGATGGGAATGATCAGCGTGATGCCGAAGATGAAGGACAGCACCGTGATGGCCCAGAAGGTCCATGGCGCTTGCACAACGACGAAATAGGCAACAAGCCCGACGATGAGGAGCGCGATCAGAAGATTGAGCAGATGGCGCGCGGGCAGCAGGATCGGCGCGCCCGACATGTTCCCGTTCAGCTTGGCGAAAGCGATGATCGAACCGGCAAAGGTGATGGCGCCGATGGCGACACCCAGGCTCATCTCGATCAGGCTCTGTGTCTTGATGACGCCCGTGCACATATTGGCGGCGTCATGGACACAGATGCCGTAGGCGTCGGGCGAATACAGCGCCGCCCCTGCGACGAGCACCGCGGCCAGACCGACAAGCGAATGGAACGCCGCAACCAATTGCGGCATGGCGGTCATCGCGATGCGCCGCGCTGTGACCGCGCCGATGGCACCGCCGATCCCAAGACCGCCAAGGACCAACGCCCATGTCAACGCGTCGCTGACTCCCGTCACTGCCAGCGTGGTGAGGATCGCGAGCCCCATGCCGATCATGCCGCGCCGGTTGCCGATGCGCGCCGTCTCAGGCGAGGCGAGGCCTCGCAGCGCCAGAATGAACAGCGCGCCGGAAACGAGATAAAGCAATGCGGCAATATTGGCGTTCATCGCTGAATCCTACCGCCTCACTTCTTCTCTTTTTTCTTGTACATCGCGAGCATGCGCTGGGTGACAAGGAAGCCGCCGAATATGTTCACCGACGCCATCACCAGTGCGGCGAAACCGAGGCCCTTGGACAGCCAGGATTCATCCGAGACCGCCGGCACCGACACGGCGATCAACGCTCCGACCACGATGACCGACGAGATGGCGTTGGTGACGCTCATCAGCGGCGTGTGCAGCGCAGGCGTGACGCCCCAGACCACGAAATAGCCGACGAAAATCGCCAGGATGAAAATCGAAAAGCGGAAGACGAACGGATCAATCGCTTCCATCATTCACCCCTTTAAGGAGGGCTGGACGACGGCGCCGCCGCGCGTCAGCCCCGCGCCCTTGATGATCTCATCGTCCCAATTGAGCGCCATCGCGCCGGTCTTCTTGTCGACGAAAAGGCTCACGAAATTGAATAGGTTGCGCGCATACAGACTCGATGAATCCACCGCGAGACGCCCGGGCAGATTGCAAAACCCCATCAGGGTCACGCCGTGCGCCTCGGTCACCTCATCGGGTTTGGTCAGCGGGCAATTACCGCCCTGCTCGGCGGCCAGATCGACGATCACCGAGCCTGGCTTCATGGTTTTGACCATGTCTTCGGTCACCAGCACCGGGGCCTTGCGCCCCGGGATCAGAGCCGTGGTGATGACAATGTCCTGTTTCTTGATCGTCTCGGCGATCAGCGCCGCCTGTTTTGCTTGATATTCCTTCGACATTTCCTTGGCGTAGCCGGCGGCGGTCTGCGCCTGCTTGAATTCGTCGTCCATCACCGCAACGAACGTCGCGCCCAGCGACTCCACCTGTTCCTTGGTGGCGGGGCGAACATCGGTTGCCGATACGATCGCGCCCAGACGCCGCGCCGTCGCGATCGCCTGCAGCCCGGCGACCCCTGCGCCCATCACGAGGACGCGCGCCGGCGCGATGGTGCCCGCCGCCGTCATCATCATCGGCATGGCGCGGCCGAATTGCGCTGCCGCGTCGACCACGGCCTTGTAGCCCGCCAGATTCGCCTGGCTCGAAAGCACGTCCATCGCCTGGGCACGGCTGATGCGCGGCAGGAATTCCATAGCGAAGGAATCGATTCCGGCCTGAGCCAACTTGCCGATCGCCTCTTTTTCGGTAGCCGGAGCGAGTAGCGCCACCAGGATTGCGCCCCGCTTCAACAGTGCGATTTCATCATCGGATGGTCCGCGCACCTTCAGCACGATGTCGGCGGTTTTCAACGCGGTGGCGGCATCGGGCGCTATGGTCGCGCCGGCGGCGAGATAGTCGGCGTCGGAGAAATGGGCGGCAGCGCCTGCGCCCGTTTCGACAGCCACCTCCAGCCCGAGACCCTTCAGCTTCTTCACTGTCTCCGGCGTGGCTGCGACACGCGTTTCCTTGGCGCGTCGCTCCTTCGGGATCGCGACAATCATAGCCATGAAGGGTTCGTTTTGAAGACGGGAAGCTCTATCCGTTATGGGTGCGGAAGAAGAATAGCAACGTGGCGAGAATCACCAGGATGATAACCGACCATTTCGTTGCAGCCCAGAAGGCGAGCCATGTCTTTACATGGTCCGTAATGTCCATGCTGCCGCCGGTGGAGTGACCGCCGCCGTGTTGGTGATCCTGGGCCATGCCTTCCCCTCGAAATTGCTCAAGCGATTGCGAACGCGGCGGGACTATAGCAAAGCGACGCCCCGCGCAAAGCCCTGACTCCCGACCCGGTGCGCCTTCAGGGCGACTTATCGTCGCGCCATTCCATCATTCCGCCTTGGGGATCGCAGAGCGCCAGAAGCCGTGTTTGCTGGGCGCCGTCCACGTAACGCGTCAGCTTTAATGGGTAGACACCGTCGCTCCACTCCATGGATAGGCGCCACACCGGCCGCCTCACGCTCGCCAGGATCAGCAAGTTGTCGAGGGCTTCCCGCTCGTCTTTGGAAAACTGATAGGTCGTCATGGTGTGGGTGACGACCAGGGCACCGCCGCGCGGCGCTTTCGCCAAAGCATCGGGCAGGAGCGACAGCGCATCGCCGGACTCGATGTCGAGCGCGTAGCCGCTGGTGATTTCGAGAGCCCGTTCCAGACGCAGGAAGCGGTCCTTGTGGTCCGGCCAAACCAGCGCCTTCAGCCATAGGCGAGCATCCGGATCGGACAGATCGACGGGATCGCGTTCCAAACCCACGCGAAGCCCCACACGGGGGGTGGGCTCGAGGGGCGGCACATGCGGCCCGATCAGTTGGGTTTCCAGCGTCAGTTTCGCCGTCTCCGGCCCAGCGGCGAAGGCAGCGCCGTCTCTCACATAACGATAGAGGTGGCGGTCCCAATAGAGGTTGAGGCCCGCGCTGAGGCCAAGCTCGATCAGATGAAGCGGCTCGCCCGCCTCCCTCGCGACCACCAGGAAGCCTGCGCGAAGATAGGCGGAACGTCCCACTTCGTTGGTGTTGGTGACGCGGCTCGCCACGATGGCGGCGATCTTCGCTTCATGCGCGAGACAGACATCGCGAAAGAGGGGAAACGGATCGCTTGACGGTCGAGGCGCATTCTCGGGATTGAGCGTTCGATACTGCGCGCGCAATTCGTGGTTCATCCCCTCCAACAAAAGGAAGTGCACGGCGCCAAGAATGAGGTTCGCCATCGGTTGGCCGGGACGGGCAAGCGCCGCCAGAGCGGAGAGTTTGGCATCGTCGCGCACGCCCGATGCCAGACGCACATAGAGCGGCGCCTTCTGGCGCACGCATTCGGCGATGAAGAAGTCCCAATAGTCTCGCGTGCCATCGTAGGGCTCATGAGAACGCATTGTTAAGCACGATTTGCGCCGTTTCGTGAGACCTGGCGCAATTTGGCACGTTTAAACCGACTTTTACCTTTGGAACGCGACAATGCCTCCATCCTAAGTAATCGGATCTCGCGCACCCCATGACACAAACGGTTCTCATCGTAGACGACGATCCCGTGCAGCGCCGTCTGCTCGAAGCCTGCATCTCGCGTGACGGTATGCAGACATTGACGGCGCCGGGCGGCGGCCCAGCGCTTGATCTATTGTTCTCGCCGAAGGGCGAACAGGTCGCGCTCGTCTTGCTGGATCTGATGATGCCCGATGTTGATGGAATCCAGGTTCTTACCAAACTGCGCGCGGCGAATCAGGAACTGCCGGTCATTGTCCTCACGGCGAAGGGTGGGATCGATTCGGCGGTCGAGGCCATGCGTGCGGGCGCCAACGATTTTCTGGTGAAGCCTACCAGCCCGGAGCGCATCAAAGTCTCGATCCAGAACGCTCTCAAATTGGGCGTGCTGACGGGCGAGGTTTCGCGGCTCAAGAAGAAGCAGCAGAACCAGCTCGGCTTCGCCGACCTCATCGGGAAGAGCTTCCCGATGACCCAGGTGATCCGCTTGGGCGAGCGCGCGGCGCAGTCGTCCATTCCCATCCTGATCGAAGGTGAATCGGGCGTCGGCAAGGAGCTCATCGCGCGCGCCATCCAGGGCTGTTCCGAACGCGCCGGCAAACCATTCGTCACGCTCAATTGCGGGGCGATCCCTGAGAACCTGATCGAAAGCATCCTCTTCGGTCACGAGAAGGGAGCGTTCACCGGCGCGAGCGACAAGCATCTCGGGAAATTTCAGGAGGCCGACGGCGGCACCCTCTTTCTCGACGAGATCGGGGAATTGCGACTCGATATGCAGGTCAAGTTGTTGCGCGCTTTGCAGGAGGGTGAGATCGACCCCGTCGGGGCCAAACGTCCCGTCAAGGTCGACGTGCGCATCATCTCGGCGACCAATCGCGATCTTGCCGAGCTCACGCGCGAGGGCCGTTTCCGCGAAGATCTCTATTACCGGCTGAACGTATTCCCGGTCCTGATTCCGCCCTTGCGCGACCGTCGAGAGGACGTGCCGGCGCTGGCGGAATATTTCGTCACTCGCTTTGCCGCCGAAGAAAACAAGCAGGTTTCGGGTTTCACGCCCGAAGCGCTGGAGCTGCTGGATTCCTATGGCTGGCCGGGCAATGTGCGCCAATTGGAAAACACGATCTTCCGCGCTGTGGTGCTCTGCGACACCGACGCGCTCGACGTTGTGGATTTTCCCCAGATTGCGAGCGCCATGGGCGTGTCACCGCGCGAGCGTGAGCCGGCAGCCGGCGGCGTCCCGCTCTCGGATCGGCCCGTGACCGGTGCCTCCGCCCAGCCGCGCATCACATCGCCCTACACGATCGGGGCAACCGATCCGGCGGGCCACATGCGCAAGCTCGAAGACCTCGAGGCCGAGATCATCCGCATGGCGATCTCACGATATGAAGGGCGGATGTCCGAAATCGCCCGCCGGTTGGGTATCGGGCGATCGACGCTCTACCGCAAGCTGAAGGAGTTCGGTCTGGAGGATGGCGCGGACGCGCCGGTCGATGATGAGCTCGCCGACGTCCCTCGCGCCGCGACGGGTTGAACCCGCTACTCTTCCCCGGGTGCCGACTCGGCTGGTTTGCCTGTCTTCGGCGGCGATTGGCCAGGCCAGGGAGGGATGGACTTCGTCTCGCCCGGCCTCAGCCCACCGATATGATCGATGATCTGCTGATAATTGGTGTCGCCCGGTTCGACCATCAGCACGGCCTGGAGCGGGCCATCGGGGGCCGGTCCCCGAATCCCAATCAGGATGGTTCCGTTTTCGAGCATGGTGGCAACGCCGACCGAGGGTGCCGGGTCAGGCTTTTCCGCAGCCAGCACATCGCCTGAAATAGCGAGAAACATGGCGACGAACGGCGCGGCGCGGATCATTCGTTAGTTTCGCATACCCAGGGCCGAAAGATAGAGGTCCAGGACCGCCTCCTGCTCCTGGCGGTCGGCCTTGTCGAGCCGGCGGATGCGGATGACTTGGCGTATGATCTTGGTGTCGAAGCCATTTCCTTTGGCCTCGGCATAGATTTCGCGGATGTCGGCGGCGAGGGCAGCCTTCTCCTCCTCGAGTCGCTCGACCCGTTCCACCAAGGATTTCAATTGTCCCGCCGCGAAGCCGGATTTCGCCATATTCGATTCTCCTGCACTCGCGATAAATGCCCGGCCAATCGCGCCGCGCAGAGCTTGTGACCGTCTGGATGGCCCGCCTTGCGCGGGACTCTGACAATCAAAATGAAAGATCCGGAGCTGGCAATGCGTCCGGCACCGCTTAGTTGTGAGTCTTCTGCGATGCCTTGGCGAATTGAGCCTGAGACTCGGGCGAAGCGTCCTTCTGATAGCGCTTCTTCCATTCCGCGGGCGCCATCCCGTAGACGATTTCCCGCGCCTGATCCTTATCCAGCACGATGCCTTTTTCGGCCGCTGCTTCGCGGTACCAATCGCCGAGGCAATTGCGGCAGAACCCGGCCAGATTCATCATATCGATATTTTGCACGTCGGTACGCTTGCGCAAATGCGCAACCAGATGCCGAAAGGCCGCCGCTTCCAATTCGGTGCGTGTCTTCTCGTCCATCCCTGAACCTCCTGATAAGGGTTTGAGCGCCCGGGTGAACAGGATATCAGGCCCGCCCATGGCCTCCAAAGCGTCGCGCAAAGCCCGTTCCAAACGCGCAGCCCAACGCAAGATCCCAGGCGGATCGGCGATCAGGTCCTGGCGCACTTCGATCAGCACATGCGGCAGGCCGTTTATCGTCCCGTGCCGGTAAAGACAATCGTTTTCCAGCTCGCCCGAATAGGGTTCGTTGTCGCCGACGACCATGTCGCCTTCGCGCGCCAGACTCTCCATCAGCGGTTTCGCGAGGCGTCCATCGCGGTCCCATAGGATGCCGACATGCCACGGTCGTGTCTTCCCACGCCAAACGGGCGTGAAGCTATGCATGGAGATGAGCACCGGGACGATGGATTTTTCTCTCGCGACGCCGATTTCGGATGCGATCCGATCATGGTAGGGGACGTGATAGCGCGCGACGCGCATCCGCACTCCGGACGCATCGAGCATCCGGTTGCCCGGGATGATCCGCCCGTCCGACAGTTTCATCACCACGGTAGGGTCATCGGCCCCCCGGTTCAGATCGACCAGAAGGCGCGACCAGCGCGCAAGGATCGCGGGAGCGCGAAAACGGTCGGCGAGAGCGCGCGTTAGCTGCGCTGCGCCAATGTCACAGGCGATATGAGTCCGGAACTCGGAAAGCGGAAGTCCGAGGGTCCCCAACTCCGCCGGCACGGCATTGGCAGCATGGTCGCACAAAAACAGCAGATTGCGTGCCGCGTCGGCATTGCGAATTTCGTAGTGTTCAAGGGCCGACTCAGTCATGAATCCATTATAAAGGGCGTGATCGCCAACCGCCGTCGAAATGCGCGGCTGCGCCCGCTGTAACAGCCGGAGGAGGGACCGACGCCCTTGCTCAAGTGAGCCGCATTTCACTGCCGCTTCTTTTTGCCGTTCCGACCCTTGCCGGAAGTTTCCTTGTTGCCTCCGCGCTGCCTGCGGTGGCCAAGCTCTCCGTCTGCAACAAGACGGCGCATAGTGCATCTCTCGCTCTTGGATTCTTCGACGGCAAGAGCTGGGGCAGCGCTGGGTGGTGGACGGTTGCAGCTGGCAGTTGCACCGCGCTGATCGAGGAGCCGCTCAACGGCCGTTTCTATTATGTCTATGCCGAGCATCACGATGTGGGCGGCGCCTGGGAGGGCGACCGCAGCTTCTGCGTCAAACAGGGACGCTTCGCCATTCTCAGTCGCGCAGGCTGCACAGCGCAAGGTTATGAGGTGAAGCGTTTCTTCCAGGTGGACACCGGCAATTCGACCGACTGGACCGAAAACCTGGCGGATTGACGCAAGCTCGAATTTGAGGATTCTCCCATAGCGATGCGACGCAGCCGCAAAACCAAGATTGTGGCCACGCTGGGGCCGGCCAGCCACACTCAAGAACAGATTCGCACCCTCTTCATCGCGGGCGCGGATGTGTTCCGCATCAATATGAGCCATACGAGCCACGCCAATCTCACCACTTTGGTCAAGACCGTGCGGGCGGTGGAGGCCGATGTCGGGCGGCCGATCGCCATTCTGGTCGACCTGCAGGGACCTAAGCTTCGGCTCGGCAAGATCGACGGCGGCGAGAGACGGCTCGAAACCGGCGAGAAAGTGATCCTGGTCCGCGCCGAGACCACGTCCCATCCGACTGAGCTCCCGATCCCGCATCCGGAGATTTTCGCCGCGCTCAAGTCCGGGGCCAATTTGTTGATCGACGACGGCAAGGTCCGCCTCGTCGCCGATTCCGTGAGCGAAACGCGCATCGATGCGACCGTGCTCCAGGGCGGAATGGTCAAGAACCATAAGGGCGTGAATCTCCCCGACACGCTGTTGCCCATCCCGGCTATGACGCCCAAGGACCGCAGCGATCTCGATTACGCGCTGTCCTTGGACATCGACTGGCTGGCACTTTCCTTCGTGCAGCGGCCCGATGATGTGGCCGAGCTGAGAAAGGCCGCCGCGGGCCGCGCCGGCGTCATGACAAAAATCGAAAAGCCGGCAGCGTTCCA
>WNFL01397234.1_pt1 | contig 27736 bp, 40 predicted proteins | sample 5400361 | NCBI WGS metagenome assembly WNFL01 (sample SAMN13153351, study PRJNA577476) | soil metagenome | isolation source: 40 cm soil on Douglas fir-dominated hillslope | place: USA:California | collected 2013-09-17
GTCTCAGTGCAGAAGTCGCTTTCTTTCTCGGAGAGGCTGCTGGTGCTTGAAGCGAGTGGCATAGTCTGCTTCAACCCGGTGGGGCTTCCATCGGATTCGTCGCTGACAACTACCCCAGAGTCGTGTGGCTTAAACTTCTTGCTAAGTCCTGGCTCACTGAGGAAAGGAATGGAGAAGGACGAATCGAAGGTAAACGAATCGTCCCCAGCCTGGCCAAAGGAGAAAGGTGACTCTTCCTCCGGTTCTGGACCCGCAGGCGCAGGCGTAATAACAGCCCGGGGTTCGGGAGGGTCAATCGCAGGACCGCCGAAGAGAACTTGAGCATGAGAGACATGACGTTGGAAAGACGGAGCTGTCACTGGCGAAGCAGTGGATGGCGACGCAAATAGGTTCAAGCGAGGCGCAGGAGAGTCTCCAATCGACTCAAAAATGCCTCCTGTTCGGCGCGGTACAGGGGGTGGACCCATGAGTCTAAAGGGTTGGAAGGCTCGTCGAGCCAACGGTGACCCATCAGAGTCGCTCCACGTAGGGCTCCAGTCAAGGCATCGTGCCTTGTTGTCTTCAAGCGACATCTTCTTGAGCGAGTCGCCAGTCTTCATTAGCTTTCCCAAATCGAAGACCGGCCGATCCGGCGTGGACTGCAGCTGCGGAGGTGGCAGTGACCCTAAAGTCGATGCAATGGAAGCAGTTATGCGAGACGGTGCCGACGCGCGAGGTTTACGCCTATTCGAGGTCGTCGTCTTAGGAGGCGCATTAGGCCTAGGGGCAGTCTCAACAGAGCGGCGCTTTCTGCTCTTCTCACTATTGCTTTCCTTAGATCGGCGTGTACCAGCAAGTTTGGTATTTCTGTTCTCGCCGAAAGGCTTTGGTGTCGGAGCTGCTAAAGCCTCACGTGAATAATAGCTCTCAGAGGGGACGATTAAAGGAACTTTGGAAGGACTTACAAAGCCTTACAGGTGGTCGTGGGGATGTGTATGCACTATATCGTACCAAGGGACTGACGAGCGCGTCGTCCTCGTCATCAGAGACCGCGTCGCAAGGCCGTCCGACGTGTGATTGGGCGAGTACGAGTGCCGTTGTATGGTATGGAGACGGTCGGAAGGCGCGACGGAGGGGAGACGCGTCCAAAGGGCGGCTCCTGCGAGGCGGGGAGCGCGTCTGGGTCGGCGTTGCGGGATAAAACAAGTGGTGGTCTGAGTGCATGGTATTGACTAGTTGAATGCTGAGATTGTTGGTAATGTCAACTGGGCTGAAAGGAGGTGAAGAGGTGAGATGGTTCAAGGTCAACAAACACGAGTACCAGCCTCAGTAGCCCATGCCACAAACAATGCTCAAATCACGTGGCCGCCTCCTCACACTTTCACACAATATTCAGCAAAAATCAGCAAAGTATGTAAGTAGTACTAATGTAGCATACATCACTCATTAATACCCTCGTCCTCGCGCAGCTCCTTGATTAGCGACCCCTCGAAGGACCGCTGCACTAGACTTGCCGCGATCGCATACACAGAGTCCTGTGGATTGTACGAAAGGCAGTTTGCAATGATCAGCCGCACATCTGCGATGAACTGTTCCGGCCTTTCATATTCGCCACGCTCCAGCTTCTGCTCCATCGAATGCAGATCTATTACTCGGTTAGCTCCCCACCATCGTCATGTTGCCAGCACGTACCCATGGGGTTTTGAACAGCTTCATAGTAGTCGGGAACCTCGGCTTTGTTGACAGCAGTGCGGAATGGCCATGATTGCCCATGATTCTGCAACGCTCGAAGGACGCGGGTCATCCGCACGAATTGAGGCGGTCGTACGCGGGCTGAAGGTCTACTGTACTTTCAACTGCCGATCTAACCGAGATGAAGGATCAACTCACTCTTGCTGCTCCTTCACGTCAGGCGTCCATCCCCCTTCTACTAGAGACTACGGTCAGTAGAACCCAACAACTAAGCTTACTTGCGTACATAATCCGAGTATTTCATTGTAATCAAGTGTCGTTGGTGGCTGTCCCTCCTGAAACTGGGGAAGTCCGGCTCGGACTTCGTGGGAAGCCGAGCGTTCCCGAATCCGAGCCTGTATGAATTCCTTTTGCTTCACCAAAGTATCGCGTATGGTGGTATAATCCACGCGAGGCACAAGGGTACACTGCAAAGGCATTTGGACGATTGAGCTCTAGGTGTCCGTGGTGCATACCTGCAGCAAAGTCGCGCCTTCGTAGTCTTTAATATATCCTGCCCATGCAGACCTGTCCAAAGTAACGTCCTTCGAGAAGCCCTACCATGGCTCAGCGAATGAGCTCGATACTCCCCTTATCACTCACCTGCTTTTTGAAATATCCAACGGCGTAGTTGTCCGCATACGTAAGGAAATAGTTCACATCTTGGTACTTATTTTGAATATGCTTCTTAAAGTGATCCATCAAGTGTCCACCATACCCCTTGACCTGGTTCGCACTAGACACGGCACAGAACACAATCTCGATGAACTTTCTGTGAGCGAATGGCCTGTACGTGATACCAGCAACAACTTTGTACCCATGCTTGATCATGGCGAGGCCACACGAGTTGCGGTCCATGACCAGTCGGGTAATATACTCTCGAGGCATTTTCGGGAGCTGCCTTTGAAATAGATTCTTGAGACCAGTGAGGATGATATAGGACCGTTCCTTCCCGTCATTCTCGACGGGTGCGAACTGGATCCACCCTTGCCTTTGCTCAGTTATAACGATTTTCTCCTTCTGAGGAAGCTGTGCATGTAATAGAGGAACCATCAGTTCTGAATTTTTGTAGATAGGAACCGGCCTTACATCAATAGATGGCCGTCCTTGGTCCACGACTGCACTCGCCACAGTATCGGCGACTGACTCGGCCTCCCCCATATCTTCCTCCTTGATTTTGGGGACATGGCCGATCCCATTTGTGGTTGCAGGAGCCTTTGTGGGGACAGCTCCGGTACCGACAGCTCTCTTCTTGCCGGCACCACGCGCAGCGGTCCGAACACCACTGAGAACAGCAACATGCTGAGTAGCTTTGCTAATCTTCTTAGTAGGCGATCCACCTTCGTACTCGTCTCCGTCATCATCGTCATCCTCGCTCAATGGTGAGCTCGTTGTCCGTCTTCGCTTGTTGTGTGCAACCAAGGTATTAGGTACATCACTGAGATCCGATGAAGAAGAACCACGAGAACGTTTGTGCTGGGAGTTCTGGTTGAGAATGCCATGCTAGCCCAGTCAACCATGTAAGCTCACCGTCAGATGCCGCATCAGACTCGTAACTAGCTTGCCTCGATGCTGAAAATTCCGTCATCTGCTTCCTTAGTGTGGTAGTATGTATGTTATCGAACTTGAAGTCCGCCAGTTTATTATAGTCCTACAGGATGCCAGCCATCAGACGTATAATCGACATTAAGATGTTCTCCCATGTACCTCCAGAGTTTCGTCTATTCGTAGAGCAACTCTGGCTCGCCTATTGAACTCGCTTGAGATGAGCTCTGAGTGCGCGCCATGCGAAGCCCACTGATGAGCACACTCGCACATAGTATTGGCACCATTCGGTTCTCCTTCGTCGGCGAATTGGACAATGGTTATTTCTGCATCATCTGCTGGGTGCAGACCAGCACAGGAGCACTCTGAGCATTGGGAATAACGAGCAATCCTCACTGCCCGCACTGCATCTTCGTCTTCGTATGTGGGAGACGGGTAATAGAACGCCCTTGACATTTCGAGTCAATTGGCTGAACCCCTGCGTACTGGCCGATCCCAAGATTGACTCTTTGTTCCTGCGATCGCACCTTCGACCGAACCACCTCCCCCACTTGGCTAGTGACACAATTTGGACCTTGCAATCCATTTGTACCATATTCATTGAGCACCTTCCACTGATCCATGCACCTGTTGTCCCAACAGTTATGACCCCGGTCCACTTGGAAGCTAACATACGGCAGAAAGGCTACGCACACCGTAACTGGACCTACTATTGTCATGAATTAGTCACTAATGCTTTTCGCAGGCAGTACTATAGGAAAGAAAGTGGCCGGTTTGTATTTGCCACCATGCCGACTGACACGCAAATCCTCATGCGACTTGACTCTGGTACCCTATAGATGATAAGGATGGTGATCCAGAATTTGTAGCTCATGCAACAGTCCCCGAAGAGGAGGCTGCCGGTGGGAAACGAAAGCGATCGAAAAAGTCTTTCATCCCAAACAAGCACCGCAAACTCTCTGAAGAACACCAATTAGGAAAATCCTCAGTGAGAAATAAATTGGAACCTCCTGAAGAGTCTGGTATGTCGAGCTTTCTTCGATCAAATTCTTCGCTCACAGCAGCATCAGGGGTTCCAAATCCGCTCCCGATGTTACTCAAGCTCCATGGCAGTCAATTATTTGCTGATGAGGTCCCGCGCATCGAAAAGGGAGGAAGCGGCCAATCGACCAAAGTGAAACGTGAAGTTCTTCCCATCGCTTCAACGTCCCACCCTGTCCCTCATAAAGTGACAGTGATTACACCGTCTATAGAATCTGATGCAACAGGTGTCCCAGAAATTCACTCGTATTTGCGATTCACTGTTGATGGCAGTTTTGTCTATCTTAGAACCGGAATCTGAGGGAGAACCTCGTGCTCGAAGAGGAATCAATGCACTTGATCACATCGTACCAGTTGACGATGATGCCACCGAACCGGAGAGCGACGCCGATCAGCCCAAGCTGAGACGGCCGTTGGATTCGACAAATCTCGCAGCCTCACCTCGTCGAGCACTCTCATCCGCGACAGAATGTTCAGAAACTGAACCTGAGGCAGACTCTGACGGGGATAATCACCCATCGCGAGCGGATGAAAGTCGGGACATAGTTCACATGGAGGATGAGGACGATGAGGACGATGAGGACGAAGGTGAAAATAATGGATTGGACGGAGAGATCGAGTATTTCCCGGTGCGTATATGTATTTCACGCTCATCATTGGCCCCATCCTAACCATTTCCTAGCACTATGGCCCGAAACCTAGTTTTCCAGCTGCCACAGCCCTGCCACTTTGTGGCCCTCTTGTTCTTGACGCTTCCAAAGGGGTTCAGGTCCCCAGCTCTGTTAATCGTTACCTACGTGAGTATCAACGGGAGGGGGTCCATTTCTTTTGGGATCGCTACAAGGAAGGTCGGGGTGGTATCTTGGGAGATGACATGGGTCTCGGTATGCCTCGACCTTCGTTTCGCTTCTGGATTCTGGATTTACGGTGTCTTGGTTCTGACAGGGAAAACGATTCAAGTGATTGCTTTCCTCACTGCCATTATGAAGAAAAGTGCAGACAAGAGAGACAAAAACCGACGCGGACGGCGTGCCAAGGAGCTAGCTTTTCGAGGTCACGATATGAAGGATGGGACCTGGCCGAAAGCAAACGCGGAGTGGCCCACATGCTTAATCATCACGCCACCTACTCTGCTGGACAACTGGCAGAGAGAACTTAAGATTGTAAGTAGTTGATGGGTGGAGTGAACCTGATAATCACCTTCCCTCAGTGGGGCAACTTTGAAGTCGGAAAGTACAGCAGCTCGAAAACGGAGATGAAGGGGGCAATACTCACGGACTTCAGATATGGACGGTTAGATATCGGTTAGCACTTATGATATGTATCCTTAGACACCAACTGACATTGAGGCTCAGTCCTGGTGGGAATTGAAACAGCGCGGGATCGCATACGCGAATTGAAAGAGTTGGACTGGTCCGTCATATTTGTAGACGAGGCACATCGTCTCAAAAACCGCAAATCTTCCACATACAAAGCTCTCAATAAGTTCGCGTGCAAGGCTCGATTTGGACTCACGGTCGGGCCAAATTTTCAGTAGAATTAAGAAAAGGCTGACGAGGTATCCTCTAGGGAACTGCTGTTCAGAATGACTATAGGGAGATGTGGCCATTGCTCGATTGGTCGAATATGGGCGGTGTTGGCACGTCCGCTCAATGGAAGACATACATCGTCACCCCTTTGAAAGGTAAGTTTCCAGCACTCAAGGGACCTAATACCGATTCCTATTCACAGTTGGTCAATCTCGGGATGCATCCAAGGAGGAGCAATATATGGGAAGGGTAGGTGACTGCTCGACCGTGAAGCGCAGAGCTCAACTCTGACAATTGACCCAGCTCATTGCACAACGCCTTGTACAGGACTTACTGCCTCACTTCTTCCTCCGTCGTACCAAAGGCCTCATCGCTCAGCAGATGCCAAAGAAATACGACCATATCGTCTTCTGTCCCCTAACTCCGAAGCAAATCAGTGTATATAAGGCGTTCTTAGCAGTCAAGGAGCTTTACAACATACTCCACAAGGACGACGATTGCGGCTGTGGCTCTGGGAAAAGGTTAAGATGCTCACCAAGAACCGGACCACTTCTGATCTGTCTGCCACCTCCAGGAGGAAGGAGTGCTGTTATCAAGAGCAATCCAGTCCTGGTATTGTCCTGAAGTACATGGACATTTTCTTGAAGATTTCCAACCATCTAATGCTTCTATGCCCTGGTATTTGAAACTCCCGAAAAGGTCTCCGGAGTGTGGTCTCTGATCCTCGCCAGGTCCCGGCGATGATGCGGAACAGCTTGCTAGGAATATAGAGCTCGCCAAGGTCGCTTTCCCTGACCGGAAGGTCACATTCGATATCGCATTGATGGATTTCGACATGTGCGGGAAATGGAAGGTCTGTTCAACCTTCCATGTTTCTAGAATCGCGTTGGATAACAAACACACAGGTGTTGTCCGAATTATTACGAACCTGGCACGAGGAGGATGAAAACAACAAAGTATTACTGTTTTCAAAGAGTGTAAAGCTACTGCGTGCCCTTGAGTGGTGCCTACAATACGAGGGCTACGATTTTGAGTTCATGTCTGGGAAGGTTGCACCTGCGGATCGTACGTCTAACTGACTCGACTGGAATGACTCTTTCTCACTTTTACTTTAGGTCAGCCTATGGTGGACCGCTTCAACGACGACCCGGAAAAATATATCTTCCTCATCTCGACCATGACGGGTGGGATTGGGCTCAATTTAACTTCTGCGAACCGTGTGGTAATATTCGGTGAGTTTTTTTCCCTTGTTCGAGTATCGCTTCTAGCTGACGCGAATCAGATCCTAATTGGAGTATGTGATTGCAATATTGCTCGTTGATGTCGATGTTTAACCCCAACAGACCCGGCGCACGACCTTCAAGCCATGGACCGTGCATACAGATATGGTCAACAGCGCGACGTTCATGTTTATCGTTTACTCGGGGCTGGTTCCCTGGAGGAGCTCATATACGCGCGGCAACTCTACAAGCAACAGCAAATGCACATTGCCTACGAGGCCAGCCTACAGACCCGCTACTTTTCTGCAGTCCAGGGAGACAAAAATAGACAAGGCGAATTATTCGGTATCAAGAATATTTTCAAACTGAACGAGGCTGAACTCCGTACGAAGCACGCGGTTAGTTGAGACTCGCAATGGTTCTCTCTGGCGTTGACTGACATGAAGAATAATAGGTCGAGCGCGCTCAGCTCGACGAGAAACTTTGGTCCGACTCTCTCTCTGCTGAGGGAATGAGCAATCTGGCCGAATTCCTCGAAGAAGACAGTGCGTTCTCTTCTCATCGTTGCTTACTTTGATGCAAGCCTTTGTTGCAGATATCCCTGCGAAAAAGGAAACCGACGATCCGATCATGGATATCCTTCAAAGCAACGGCGTTCAGTACGTGCACATGAACGATGAAATATTAGAGCCGAGTAAAGCCGAGAAAATAGTATGTTGCGCTCCCTTTGATATCGTGACCGTTAATCAAGGTGACACACAAGGTTCTTGAGAACTTCAAGAAGAAAGCGAAGCACAAACAGAGGGGCAAAAAATCCAGAATTTACGGCGATGGTGGTAGTGAAGCAGACGAGGATGGTCCTCCTTGGCCGCCAAGGCGCCCAAAGAAATTTCGAGCTCCAGCCTGATGGCATCCCATCTTGTGAACCTATCTCTTATCTTGTGGAGTGTACTTAATGTTGTACATGGTTGTGCCAGATGTTACATTAGACCCCACTTGCTGACGTTCATTCAATTCACGCCCTCTTCGTGAACATTGCCTCGGACTTGACTGACGAGTATCTATCATTGTATAAGGACCCGGTTAGTATTATAAGTCTGTTTCTGACAACACGGAAGCCTGAAACGCGGGGTTGCTTTGCTTCCACTTTGAACCCTTTACCTCACATGGACTCTTCCGCGTATACGTACGTGGGTTTGGTGAACCAGAACTTGGTATTCTTGTTCAGCTCCTTCCACATACCACATACTGACGAGTTGTTCCTAGATTTGCTGCATCTGTAGGTAAGCAACCACATGCTCATCTCACTGCCCCTGTGCTCCGTTCTCAACCATCCCAGAAATCCATTCGTGGAACCAACATCGTCCACAACTTGCAACCACACATTTTGCTACAGTTGTATCGACGAGGCGCTCCGTCATACCCCGCAATGCCCCGTGGACCGCTCTCCGCTCCGTCGGGAGGATCTTCGCACGACCCACAGGATTGTACGGGATGTTAGTGCATTCGTTGTTGTCTGGAAATCATAATGACGCGTCGGGTTCGCAGTTGGTCGACGAACTACCAGTTGAATGCCCAAATCGGGGACAGGGCTGTACTGCTACGTCTCAGCGTAGTCTGGTCAATATCCACGTACGAGAGCATTGCCAGTATGCCACAGTCCCATGTCCAGAACCCAAGTGTGGCTCAACCGTTCTCCGGAAAGACCTTGAGGCCCATCGAAAGACCTGCGGCCGGAGACCAATCATTTGTGTTGCCTGTCATCAGGGAGTGGATCCCGGGACTGCAGAGGTACGTTCTGGGGACACTGAATGCACCTATTTGTCTTAACCCTTTTGTAGGCTCATCCGAGTGATTGCCCCCAAGCCACCATTACGTGCCCCGATTGTGGATCGGAAATGGCACGCCGACAGCTAGAATCACATGCAGATGAGTGCCTAGAATCGGTCGTTCCCTGCACGCAAAGTGTCAACGGCTGCCTTTGGACCGGCAAACGGAGTTGCCTCTCGACCCATGGTGGGATATGTCCATATGAAGCTATCAATGGTTTCTTCGCCATACACAAAAAGGAAATGGCGGATTTGCGAGTAGAAAATATTGCCTTACGGGAACATGTGTTGACCTTGAAAGCTCATATTCAAGTCCTACATCAAGATGTCGCGACGGCCAAACAACTCCTCGGCCCTTGGTACAGATCAGAAATCCCACCGGCTGTACCACAACCTATCTCGGCACCCTCCGAAATGACTGTCCCTCAGGAGAGAGCCACCAACCGACGACGACTCTCGAATCCACTTAGCTGCGGGATTCTCGGATTCCCCGACAGGTCTTTTGAAGACGGGGATCTACTCAATAGCCCTCCATTCTCGTTTTACTCCCAGGGTGGCTTGCCTCCGACTCGCGGAGAGGGCTTGTCCGTTTCTGTCTTGAACGATTTCACTCGGTCGCAACCTCAATCGCCCATCCCCCCAGTTAACTTCAGCACTACTCTGGATGGTTCCTTAAACTCGCTTCGAAACTCCATTGTTCAGCTCTCGGCATCTCTGGATACGGTTAGCCGCAGGCAAGACATGAACTTTACCACTGAAATGTTGCGTATGCACGAAGAGGTCGGCTCATTGCGAGCTATTGTGCATGGTTTGCGCATGCAGGTGTGTCCAAGCTCCATGTAACCACCTTCCAATCCACTCATAACACTCTCAGGTACATGCCGTGATGATGGAACGAAATAATACGTTGGCTGGTGGCGGGATTGGGTATACTACAACTGGTCTCAGCGATTCGTCGACGATTCGTTATTTCAATCAATCCCCGCCGCCGGCCACGATCTTTAATATACCAGCAACTACCATGGTCAAACGCGCAGAGACGAAATTATAGGGCCTCTCACATCTCCTCTCCACTTCTTGTGCCATGGATTTCTTATCGTGTACGCGTGGTGTATCGGACATCTTGGTTCGGGAGTGCGTCATGTGTGATTAGTATCAGTGCAATATAGCATGTCGCATTACAAAGAATAAGTAAATGAGGACACAGTATACTTCATCCACCAAGCTTCCTCATGAGGTTGGTTCAGTTACAACTATTTCCGGGCCATGTTTCCTCCGCCGAAGCTGTGGCTTCCCTTCGTCGTCGCTGCCTTCCATGTCGCGAGAGGTGCCGATGAGAGAGAAGTTTTCAGATATGGCGAGACGAGAAGGGTTACGTGATGTAACTGGTGACGAAGGGCGAGTGGCTGGAGGTGACCACAACCCAAAGCCCGCGAGCCCAAGAGATGCACCCTCCCCGGGTGTAGTAAAGTATTCAGGTGGCTTAGAGGGTAACTCGCTGACCGAGAGACTGGAGTCGCTATTCTCCTTCGAAATATGAGATGAAGTCCTCTCTGGCTCCACCAGAACGACGCGTTTGGAGGACGCAGGGTGAGCATATGGTATCCCTAGCGTGCGTACGATCGCGTACGATGTAATGTCCTGACCAGTGGGTTCAGATTCCTAAAGTCGATGGTGGATTGCGGAGTACTAGCGGATAACTTACAAGCAATGCTAAGCATAGTATAGGGACAATGCAAAGAAGACCAAGTAAACGGAATATGAACGCGAACGTCCATACCCAAGAATTCGGGGGTGGATAGGAGAGGTATGAATAGCCTCCATGGAGCGCGCGCAAGGCGTCTAGAGCGTGTGCTGGGGTGATATTGTACATGCTTGCAGTGGCGGGAGTGCTCGTTGCTCTGGCTGCTCTTGGCCAAGAACGGAAGGGTTCAAGCTGTGATTACCGGTTGGACTTTGACCGTGCAGAGAAGGAAGGTACTTTGGGCAACCTGGCGCCATTTGCTGACTTTACCGCTTACCAGGGCATTCCTCTTGTCGGTATGCGTCATAAATTTCGTAGTGTGTGATGGGCGCAAGAAGCTGATCCCAACTTCGACTCTTGGCAGCGGCGTTGCTTGCGCTCCTCTTTGCCGGCGTGGCCTTTGCTCAGACAAGCCAATCAAAGCATAGGATGTCCCTCAAAATAAAATGGGGTAGAGAAAGGTCGGTATGCTCTTCTCGCGCTCTTGCAAAAATCCAGCTGATCATGCGCGTGGTTGCTTGTCCAGGATTGAAGTGCCATTCCCATCCTCCGATACCACGCTTGGTCAGTTGAGACAACAACTGTCCGAATATACCACCGTACCAGTCGATCAATTCAAGCTCGTCCATGGTGGAGCGGTGATGAAGGATAACAATGCCCCTCGTTCGTTCAATTTGTGCGGTGACATATTTGACGTCTCTGTTGAGCTATTTGCCTAGTCTCTGCCTTCAATCTCAAGCCAAATGCAACCATCCAGTTAATCGGTAGCGCGGCCCCTTTACCTTCAGCACATCCACAAGCAACTGTAAAGGAGGTACCCATAACCCAAACCGCGATGGTAAAGACAATACAGGCTGAAATCGACTCGATACATCGCGAGCTGCTCCCGAGCTTGGTTGCCTTCGAAACATCCTTAACTTCACCCGAAAAACCATCACAAGAGTCTCTCAAGCGAGAATATACTAGACTGGGAGAACTTTTGTTGCAAACCCTGTTACGGCTAGACTCGTTTACACCAGATGGAGAGTGGGTAGAGGCGCGCAATGCGCGAAAAGCGGCCGTGAAAAAGGTACAAGGACTCTTGGCGCGTATTGATACAGCTTGGAAGATTTCGCAAGCCTAATTGTCCTTTTAACTTGATATTCCTGTGACGCTCCCTACCAGTATACTCCACATACTTTGGTGTATTTCAGAGCTCCATCGTCGGTGTTTGTATATCCAAAGCAAAGGAGACCCATTCTAATATTAAATGATCCAGCGACATTACTTCTCCAAATCCTCTAAACGCGTATACTTCCCTGCACGACCCTTTCCTTTCACGTCATAACCCAGCAGCCTCTTGACCTTCTGTACACCACCAAGGAGCACAAAAGCAACAGTGGGGATGATTAGGAAAAACACGGCCGCAATGAACAGTTGGCCGGAAGAGATTTCGTAGTTGGAGGGTGTGGCAGACGAAGGGGATACAGTAATAGCGCTTTCCTCCTAAATAATAGAGTGGTCAGCATACTGACGAGGGAGAGAGTAACGCGGAGGGACATTTTCTTTTAGAGCTCCGCGTGTAAAGGCACCTGGTTACCCTGCTCGTCAACCTCCATTGGGAGCTAGATACAATAAATCAGTAGGTATATTTCATGTTGCATGGATCACAGATGACCAACCTCGCCAGAGTCCTCGATAACCACGTCAACATTCGGCTTGTCGCGAGTCGTCTCTGTCTTTTCTGCGCAAACATGAGCCAACGAAATGCTGGTATACATGGAATACCTACCGATCTGAGTCACGATGTCCATACCCTCGATAACCTTGCCAAACACGACCTGGAAAGATCAATGAGAAACTGGCTTTGAGGTCGGGAGAGTCCTCGCTCACGTGGCGGCCATCGAGCCAGGTGGTCTTGACAGTGCAGATGAACTGAATTGTTGCGTTAGACGGCAAGAATAGCGCGGAAAGAAAGGGATACTCACGAACTGGGAGCCATTGGTATCCTTGCCCGCATTAGCTGTCCGATGCAACGTGAGTTCGAGTGTTGTGTAATTTACGGGTAAACAAACCCATGGAGAGGATACCGGGACCAGTGTGGCGGAGTTTGCTGTAGGTGGTGTCAATGAAGAATGGAGGTAACAAGTGGGTGTACACACAAGTTCTCATCTTCGAAGCGGTCACCATAGATTGACTGGAGGTCCCTATAAGTAAGCACGGCCTTCTCTCAACGAGATTTCACAAACCTTGCCACCAGTGCCGTTACCGTTGGCTAAGTCGGGGGGTTAGAAACCACAAAATGGTACCAACAGTGCAAATACAAACTGAAATCACCGCCCTGGATCCTTTGATAACGTTCAGCGAAGCCGTTGATGCAAGAAACGTCAACGCTCACATGAACTCCTTGATGACACGGTGGAAAGCAGAACCCTTATATCCATAGCCCTTTTCACCAGTAGTAAGTGCACGGAAATTCTCGACAGTCCTGGGTACGGTCTAAGGATTTCGTGACGTGTCAGCGAGTGGGCGAAGGCGACATTGGAGGCTGACGCCTACCTTGCCGTAGAGACCCATAATGACTAGGTACAAAATACGTGAGTGTATGGCCTCGTGGTATATAACAGAGCTGGAGACATACTGCGACCGAGGCTTTTATCACCTTGCTTGATGTCGAAGTAGACCTTGTTGGTGATGAGAGGGCCTTTGCCCTCTGCAGTGACGGTCCAAATTCCCGCTAAGAGGACAATCGCAAGCGTAAAGATATTTCGAAGGTTGAACATTTTCTGGGAGAGAGGAAGAAATCAAGTCGTGGAGAACAAAGCTGTGATGGGTCTCAAAGCTAGCACGGCTCAAGTCCGTTTACGCGGACGCAGGAATTCTGTGCATTGTCTCGTAGATTTTATACTTATACTGCAAGCCATCGTTCAAATCTATAGTAGGTAGGAAACCGAAACCCGCAGATGGCAAGAAACAAATAGCAAAAAATGATAGTCTAAACAAGAGAGTAAATAAGTTATCTATCAAGAAATATGGGTTGGACAACAACGGCAAATCGCCCAGAATTTCGGACCTATGACGCAGAAGTCGAGTCGATTTTCTTGTTCAGCACTGGGAGAGGCTTCTCGATATACTCATGCTCTGGAGCAAACAAGTCCTCGTCCTCATCTACAGGAGCCTCGAGCTGGACCCTGCCTTCGCCAATCACCTCGTCGTTCTCATCGCCTCCGAGGTACCTCATTCGCCCGTTATGCAACGCTTCCATTGCCGGGGTGACCCAGTTTTGTTGCCACGCTTTCTCCCTGCGTACCACGTCCTCCCAGATTACCATTCCAGAATCTGAGAGTCGCGACCATTCTTTTTCCAACCGCCCCTGAGACACAGCGCGCCAGCCCTTGAGAGGAAGATTTTTCAATATTGGTCCATGTTCAGACTGAGAGCTCACGAGCTCGCCCGGGTTGAAGCCTGCGCCAACGAGGGCACGGAGGAGAACGATGAGACAGCTGTATAGAGCAGGGCGGATGATATGAAGTGAAACAGATTGTACGGTGCACATGTATGTCAGCTTTGTCCAGAGACTTGGAATTATTCAAGGTCAAGACCGACCTGAAGAATAGGATCGTCACTGGTATGTTTCCCTGTCTGGCGTTGCGTGCGCTACGTGCGGCGACGTGCCGAACATATTTCAGTATACTTCGCATTGGGTGCGATGGGGTCAAGAGAAGGAAAGGAGCGGAGCTAAGCTCCGCACCTGCCGCGGCTGCGGACTTGAGACGGGCGGAGTTTGACCTCGTTCAAGACACCCCACCACAACACCGTTACTCTCTAACGACAATCCTGGGAAAAAGACATACAATCCAGCATAGCATCCACTTCATGCATGCGCTATCGTCTTAATTCACAAGATTTCATCAGCAACGCGATGTTCGCACATGAGGGTTTTAACCAAGAATATGAACTATTACCCATCAGTCCTTGTTCCGTACATCACAGGTGTTAGTTTGCCGCTTTTCGTAATACCGATTGGCCGCTCTGGACACAGCAGAGGCGGTTTTCGCCCTCCGATACATTCTTTGTGACATTCCTATGACTAGATGTTGGTTGATTTCAAGTTCTGCAAGCAAGGGGCTCGGATAATTATCACAATGCCGATGTTCCTTCTGTTTTCACGTGCTCCGACTTCCATAAAGGTGGATTTCTCTTTTTCTCCTCCCTCTCCCGCGAACCGTCCCATATGAAAGGATCGAGACCAATTCGACTGCCATTGATATTGTCGACTTTACAATATGACGATGTTTTCGGGAAGGGAGACATCACATCGTTATGTTGATTGTTAGTATAGATTGTCACTCTTAGGGATGTGGGATGTCCTTCCTAGGAAATTTAAGGGTTCGGCCCTGGCCAGGGGCTATGGTGGCTTGTCTCTACATCTCTTTGTGTGGGTCCAGTACAATGATAACCTATAAAAGTAAACCTACTCCCGATAGCACAGGCCCGATATGACCAAATCTGTTTCGGACCAATCACTCCTCGTGTCGGTTGGGTGCTGGCTTCACCGAACCTCTTGGTACATCATGCCTAAAATGGGGCCAATCCAGCGTTTGCACGGAGTTCCTCTTTATATATCGAGGAGAGAGGGTAACGCAGCTGTCCGCGTCGAAAGTGGGACAGGGCGAAGAAATTGAACGGACAGCAATATACCTCAAAGTGATTGCACCTCGGCCATTGTGTTTAACATAACCGATACCGATATCTTCGTGTGGGGTTCTTTCGCTGCTCTGGAATCATTCAAGGCTACGAACTTAATTCTTTTTTGTGTGAGAATTTTATACCACGGCTGACATTGGAATTGAATACCCTCCTAACGGTGTGCGACGCCACGGCCGGGGGGAGCAGTGGTGGAACGTAAACCGCTTCAGGGGGCGCAGGTTCAGCAACATGTTAAGCGACGAATTGGAAATTTTGGGTTGGCAGAGAGGACGGGACTTCGCCTGTACCGCCAACACTACATTATCGCATTAGTATAAAGGTCACTTATCTTTGTGTCACCTCATGCCGGTAAATTGGAAGCACAATGTCAGTTTTAATTTCCTCGTTCACAACGCCATCGTCTGCATCGATTACCAGTTTAGTTGCCTACGTAATAAACTGCCTAACGCGTGGCTATTATCTTGCGGAAAGGGGTTGTGATATAGTCTGAGGAAGTGTTCTGTTATTAGTAATTTCGTTTATCCTCTCATTTGCACTCCACCAGTGACCACTTGTCGCTTCACCTACCTGCTCCGCAAAATACCAGTTTGGGCATGACACCAATGAATACGTCGACAAATGTTTAAATTCATCAGCGTCTGAAGGAAGACCAGTCAATTGACCTGCTGCTAAACCCGTGAGCGGGAACCACCTCCCCACCATCTCCCATAGTATCCGTCAAACCGTCATTCCACTCCATCGGATCAATCACATACGTGCCCCCCTCGCGGCTAAACGTGCTAATCCCTTGACACGTTCAATATTTGCATACATAATATACACCAATCATTCTTGAATTCTGAGCGACGTTTCAGAACATATGCTACAAAGTATTCACCTATCAAACTCGCACAATGTCCAACTAATAGGAATCAAAGTATACAAGCTCTACTTGAGCAACGTTATAAAACAAATTGGTCATATCGCAGCCGCTCTGGTGGATCCAGTCGTGAAAACAGAAAAAAATCAGAACCCTTGACGAGCTTTCAAATGCTCATTCTCCATTTGCAAAGCCCTGATGCGTTTTTCATATTCTGTGAGTTTGAGCTCCGCCGATTTCTTGGCAGTTTCCGCTTCGACCATCTGCCTCTGGAGCATTTTGAGGAAGGCAGGCAGCTCACCAAGCTCCCTCGCAGCGTTAATGAAGACGGCTGCATCATCGGTGTCAGTCCCCTGGCTCAGTTTGAATGACGACTGATAATCGAGTAGCGAGCCGGGGCTCCAACTGGAAGCACTTGCGCATACTATGTCGCGAGCCTTGTGGGTAGGAGTCTCCTGCATAACCGGTGGGTATTTACGAATACCAGAAGGAGTAGTGGACGCACCAGAGGATCAAACAGCGATTTGTCCTTTGTTTTGCCCTTCCTTAACGCAGAATCCGGTGGCGTATTGAGCGCCAAACCATTCGTAGTGTGTACGAGGGAGGGTGCAGGTGTTGACGATAGAGGGGCCTGGAATAGGTATTTGCCGCCGTGTGGGTTGAACTTAAACGCCTGGCTATTGTTAAACAACTCGTCGTCGTCGTCGTTTGTATCGCCCAAATGCCCCCAGAGCGCCGCAGAAGTCTGACTAGCTTTGGGTTTCGGAGGTGTCTGACGTTCCTCGGACGGAAGGGTGTCGAGAATTGCCTTTTTCCGCGGACTTTCCTGCCTTGCTGAAGATGGGGAGCGAGGACGTTTGTTGGACTCAGGACTTCCGCTCGATGTGGGAGGAGCGGAGATGTCGTCTTCCCATTCTGTACGATGATTAGTAAAGTGAGTCAAGTGTAGCAAACTCACTCACTAAAGAACTTGCAACGGTGGGGATCACTTCTATCTTTTCTACAGCACCAGAATGGCCTAATCGCGTGGTTTAGCAGGTGAGAGCGCGGGCCACGAGCTCACCTATCAGGATTCTGGACTGAGTGAGAAGTGTAACGGACAGCAAAGTCCGGACAGTTGCACCTCAGACCCTCCAACGGCGTGGTCGGCGACCTATACTGTGGTTTACTGGGCGTCTGAGCGGGATCACGCATCTGAAGGTTGTGTCGAGGTCAAAGATTAAACTGCGACCCAACCCTGACTTGACGCCTCGGATGGTTAAAACGGTCACTCGTTACTTCCCCGCAGAGGAGGACACTGGGCTTCCAGCTATCGTCGTGCAGGTTATATGCTGGACGGGTTCGTTTATGGTATGGGCGGGAACAACAGACGAAGCAATCGACAAGCAGGACACCACCAGAATCACTAGTCTGGTAGAGCAGGGGAAATTAGGACAAGATTGGGCGTGCGCGATGCCTAGCCCGAAGGTGGACGGGTGGTCCAGACGACGAGATGAGAATTAACTATTCGCACTTGCAGCCTTCGATCCCGGTCACGGGGACAACATTATTGCGATCCAGCAGCCGTGCTCTAGCGCTGTCCATGTCACAGAGATTGGGTGTGTGCCACCAACGTTGTTCATTTTCCTTCATCTAACAAGATCGAAGCCCAAAGGTTCAAACAACAATACTTTGTGTCAATCGACATTTTACATTCCCATTCGTCTATGGGGCAAGAAAGTTTCGTCGCCCTTGCGCTTGAAAAGCAAGTGGTCAAGACCTTGAAGGAACTTCAGCAATAGTGACCACAGAACGCCCCCAGAATAAATCGATATATTATGCACGAATTCACGATTGTAGAAAAACAAGAAGCAGTTTCCTTCATCGTTTGACCCAGGTGTACTGAGAGAAATGTCAGCACCACAGCCGTAACGGTATGTATGTGGGTGCGCACCTTTTTCCTTGCTTTCGCTTGGTTGGTCTTCTTTCGTTCGACCATCCTCCGATCGCGCACAGCAAGCTTTGCTAGAACAACTAGTTAAAGCAAGTGACCGAATGAAAGCATGGCAGGACTCACACCTCCCGATGATAGACTTGACATTGGGCTCCAGTATTTTAAGACACCTCGCTAACCCCATGGCAATAGCCTCTGACTGTCCCGTTGAGCCACCTCCGCGCGTAAGAGCGAAGACGTTATAGGCGGTGAGGAGTCCAGCAAGTTGCAAGGGGCGGACCACACGCTCTCTGTCGGCGGTGTTCTGGAAATATGTCGCGGCTGGAAGACCGTTAATCATAATTTGAGAATAAAGGTGCTCCCCCTTAGCCTCGGCTTCGGCTTGCGCTTCAGGTTGAATCCTGATGGCCCATACCCTTGCAGAGCTCGTCTTCCTTCGACCCAACGCGTAACAACGCCCGTACTCGTCGACAGCCTTCGCCTTTCGTTCTGCTGCTCCTGCTTGCGAATTGAAGCGCGGCTTCTCAAATTGCATACATGCAGCATTTAGCTTTTCCCAAATTTCTTTGCACCCTGACGCCGCGGCGATAGACCGAAGCTTGTGTATATCTGCCAATATTTTCACGATGCGGCGGTACTGGCCCGTCTTGACGATCGAGCCAATGGTCTGGGTCATATCCTCAGCACTCGCCCAGTAGACCGGTGTAGAGGGAAGGGCGTGCTTTGCAGCCTTTGGGAGCGGTGTTACATGGAGTTCGTGCAGCCGACGAACGGCAGCGTTGTGGATGCGTTCGAGGGTGTAGACCGTGTCAAGTAGTGGAGAACGACCAGAGAAGAAAGTGGGGGTTGATGGGATCTGAAGCTGGTTCTTGAAAACTGGTGGGGTATTGTTTTCCGTCCTGGCCTTTTCTGGGACGTAACGGTCGCGTCTGCTAACGGCGCCATTGTGTCGACATTGGAGAAAGACGCGTCGAGCATTGGTAACGGATATTCTCAGCCTCGCTGAGGGTGCAGACACCATCCGCAGTGGACGACGACGGGGTCAGGCTTCACTTCGACTCGGCTTCACTTCGACTCAACCACAAAAATGGCTACAACTCACAATTTCTCAGACGCTCTTACAGCGTGGAAAGGTGCTTGGGAACGTCTCTGGAACGACACCTGGGGGCTCACATGCACCGCCAGAAATCAACCTCGCTGAGCTACAGAAGACCTTGGACGCACAGGGCATCGAGGTGGTCAACAACCAGAAGGAATCACTCGTAGGACGCAAAGCTTTAGCAGATAGCACACGAGGTACTCAGTTCTCTGAATCGTGGTGTCCGCTGACCGCATCCGTGCAGAATTTAAGAAGTTGTCGGATGAGGAGAAGTTGACGGAAGTCAAGACACTCCTTAAATGTATGTACTGCACCCAAGCAGCGTGCCAGAAGACCGATCTTTTGCAGCTTACCAGACCGAAATTGACAACCTTACGCGGAGAACGAAGACGTCGGAGACTGTCTTCCTAAACGTGTACAAGATATTGGCAGAAGCACCAGACCCATACCCTTTACTCGATGCTGCTGTTGTACGCCCGTCTTCTCCTGGATGAGCGGACCATTCACGAGTGCTGCAGGACCAAACAGTGAAGGTCTCAGAGGCTCAGGCCCTAGAGGTTGAAGTACGGCGATTGCGAGAAGAAAATGCGGAGCTCCGTCGCAAGAACAACGAAATTAGCTCCCTCGAGGTCACGAAGAAGCGGGCAGAGGCCAAAGTGGAAGCTCTTGAACAAAAGGTTCGTCCTTTAGCCACTCGTCTGGCACGAGTCCTGTAGAACTTGTGATTCTAGATGGAAGACGCCATCAAAGAGCGAGTTGCCCAGAAGGAGACCGAGCTGCACGCGACCTATGACGAGAAGATTATGAACTACGAGGAACGGTAAGCCCTTACTCCCTGGAACTTAGTTCAATGCTAAATGACTTTCGTCTGTACAGAGAACGAGATCTTCAGCGTCAAGTAAACCTCGTAAAGGGACAATTGCGTGATTTTCGCAACTCGAATGAGACGCAACAAGCGAAACTGCTGGACCAGAGTGAGCGCCAAGGTATGAACTAACCCCTAGCCGCCGGTTTGCATACCTACATATCCCGCAGATGCGGAGGTTGTTACCAAATTAGCCGAAATGGATATGTTGCTCGCAGACCTGGAGCGCGCCAATAGCCGTGTCGCCGCCGTTGAACGTCGTAATGTAAGCTCTTCCTTTCCGTTATTGGGTTCAATATCAACCTCCGAGTAGGAATTGCTACGGGCGGAAATCGAAGCTGTACGGACTGGCAGTGAAGGAAACGACAAGTAGGTCTTTTCTACATTACCCATCTTGCGACCGACGCCCTCTTAGGATCAAGGTTCTTGAATCACGAGTGACAGAGCTGGAAATCGAAGCATCAAGATTGCTCCGCACTCTTGAGACTCAGAAGTCCCTTGTTGCAGAAACGGAGTCGGCTATGCGACGTAAACTTGATGAAGCCTCCAAGGACCTATTGTTGAAGGTGAAATTGATATTTCAGCCAACGATATATCCACACTCATAAAGCTTGACAGTCCTCTGAAGTCGATCATCTTAAGCAACGCCTAAAACAGTATTCTGACTACGATGAGATCAAGAGAGAATTGGAGATTATGAAGGTAATTCCCACCCTCGGTCGGCACCCATGCCGCTCATAAGTCCACAGTATGTCGAGTTCTCCGGTTTCGACGCGGAGGATGGGGAAAATGATAGCCTCCAACTACCGGATCCGAATGCCCAGAAAGCCAACCAGCAGCAAGCCAAGTCCTTAGAAGCCTTGCTCTCCGTAAAAAACAAGAAGCTCCTAGAAGAGCTCACTCGCTTCCGAGTGAGTAGTACACATATATGAAACAGCAGGGTCCTCTCAACCTACCACCTGTCTTCCCTGTCAGGTACTACACGCCGAACTGGAAGCCTCATTCCGTTCAGTATCCGAAGATCTAGCCACCTGCCGCGCGGACCTCGAGAGGCAGAAAGTCCTTAATGACAGACTAGAAAACGATCTGCTTCATGTTGACAAGCACACGGGCAAGGCCAATGATAGGCTCTCTGGTACTTCGACGCCGGACCCGCTCACGAGTCTGAATATCGGCACAAACGTAAGTTCCGAGCTATTATTCTTATCAAACTCACTCTGACACTGCTATCCTTAGGACGCATCGGCACGGGCTACACCTATACCCTTTTCGTCGTCCGCCGATACATCTATTCTCCCTATTGTAACAAGCCAACGAGATCGTTTCCGACAGCGCAATGCGGAGCTAGAAGAAGTACAATAAATAATCCACGTCCATTACGTTCGTTGCTAACTTCATTTATCAACCCTAGGAGCTGAGGAAACAATTTGATATCATTTCTGAATTGCGGACAGAGATCAAAACTCTTCAATCTGACAATCTCAAGTTATATGAGAAAGTACGATATATGCAAAGCTATCNNNCCACTTTCACGCCGGCTGGTGCACCACTAGTCCGTTCTCACAAGGCTAGTAATATTAATGACGACCTTGGTAAATACCGTAATCTCTACGAACAAACTATGAATCCCTTCGAGGCTTTCCGGGGACGGGTGAGTCCATCAGGTCTCCTATCCCGACAATTCGCTTACTCGAGGCGGCCACCAGGAAGCCGCACGTGCTGTCCAAGCGCTTAATCCGGTCGAAAGGGGCGTTCTGTCTCTCACCCGAGCAATCTTGGGTAACCGTCGCACACGGCTCTTCTTCATCATCTATGCAATGGGTTTACACGCGCTCGTATTATTCACTAGTTACGAGTGCACTTCAGTTGGATCCGCGCCTCCATCACCTATACCTCGCTAGTTTTGGGCATCTTTATGAAGTGCCCACCTCTTCGTTCAATTGATACACCATCGTGCACGCCTAGACTATCAGGCTATCAGGTATTTCTCTCTGAAGCATGCTGTTGCTGTCCTCTTATCCACATCATGATCGCGTGTTGTCTATTATTGTCTATAACGGCGTTTGCGTCGTTTCCTGTCTTGGAGTTCAACAGACCGGAAACTGAACTCGCCAAGTCCTTCATTCTGAAATTACAGTATAGGGTGTGACTGGACTGAATCCACAATGGCGAGTCACTGACGCTGAGCCCAATAACCAAGTGCTCTATCAACAGCGCTGAGTAGTGGTTGGAATGCCTGAACATCCATGTTAATAGGAAGGTTCTGCAAGTGGTTTGAACAGATGTGGAACTCGCCTGCTCGACTTTAGCGCTGTCCCAATTATTACCAGCCGCCTTTTGAACGAGGCCAGTGACGTTCTCGGAGGTGGCCTCCAAAAGTTGTACCATCGACGCAGCTTTGGCGGCCCGCTCTTTCACGGGGGCGACGGTTGGCGAGTCAAGCGGCGGATACACCGCCAACCAGAAATGGCGCAAATACTCATTTGTCGTCGCTTCACAGAGCTTCATCTTCTCTAGGAAGTCCTTAGATACGTCCGCTGTATATATCACCATCAGTCCCAACCTCCCGTTCATCGAAATAACAAACATTTTGTGGTCTTCACGGCTAGTCGTGCTTTGACGTTCTTGGACATTGATTTGACAGCGGCTTTGCTTGCATCTGGGTTTTGTCGCAACTGGGGGCAGTCAGTGGGAATGGGTTACCCAACCAGACCAAACATACTGAGACTAGACGGCCTTTCCAGCTGCTGACCCCATTTCCCATCATCTGTAAAAGATCGGACGTGTCGATACCACTGGAGTCCTTCGTTTCACCCGCTCTTCCTTCGAAGTAGCGCTGTCGATTCTTCATGTCCAGCGCGATCCCTTCGTGACTGTGGTCTTCGTTGAGATCCTCAATCACAATTTCGTCGTATACAACCTCCTAAAGATTCACATCAATGACGACGAAACATAATACCCCATGCAGTGGGTACTCACGGGCTCCTCGACATTCAGACGTCGACGCTTTACAGGTCTCACTTCTCCTAATGCAGAGTTGAGCAGGCGTTCCGAGTGTTCGTTAAACTTTCGGATAAGAGGGAGTATGGCACGCTGCCTGCCGGCTTGCATGGTCACGTCATTTGTATTACCAGTCTGGCCAAAGTTCAGAAGGTCTTACTGGCACATGCAGGTAGCGCTTACCTCCATGTGATCCTCTTGAGTGGCTGTCAGGTCAACACCCAGACTGACCGGGTCGTTTCTTGCATGCCGAGGTTCGAGTTCTACAAGAAGGGTCGGCAACGAAACATGATCTCAGGGCATGACCGACCGACCGTCATCAATGGGCTCCAAATATTTATCAAAGATAGTATCCTCTTTGATGACATGCTGCGTTGCGGAGGACCGCACGGAGGCCTGATGGTTGTGGTACAGCCTTGACTCAAAGTACCGCTTCCAGAACTCGCCCTCAGACATCTGGTTCATCTTTAGGACCTGACTTCGGGAGAATCGATTTGGTAACCTACACTGCCGGGCACGTTTTCTCGAAACGCCCGCTCGACTACTGGCCAACTCTCGAATATGGCGTTTGCAATTGCAGGTGTCATAGTGACCCTCATGGTACCGGAGGTAGCACCCCCCGGGCGAGGATCAATAAGCACAGACGCCTTGCCTTTTCTTTGACTCCTGGCGACAAGCGCATCCTGGAGCAATTGCTAGGGTGGTACGTGGAAAACGGTAAGAGATGCGAAGCTACCCGGAACACGGGATTAGAACGATTCTCACTTGACGATGCGCCCAGAAATCGGCCTCGGATACAGAACCACGCAATACCACCGCGGCATGCAGGGCGGCTAACTCGGGGCTGCTCTTCAACAATTCTTTACGAGCTGAATACTCAGCCGAAAGGCGAGCTTTCACGGGATCCAGCCCTGGCGCCAGGCCTGGCGTCTGCGGACTGGGGACATTTTCCGGGGCCGCCGAAACAGGACGGGAAGCGGCGGCTTTGACCTTTGAGGAAGATATATTTTGAGACACACTGGGGACCTCGGCAGGGCTGTCCTTCGTCGGAGCGCCCTCGGGCTTGAGGGGAGTGGGTGTGCCCGCAGAGGGCGTCTTGGCCTGCATACTAGCGCGCAGGAGTGGCTTGAGTTTGTCCTTGAATGTATCTCGGTCTGTCATGTTTGCTGGCTCTGGGCCTGAGAATATGAAGTTGTACTCTACACCCTGGGCGACCACACGTAGTTTGGCTGGATTAACTCCCGGCTTACTCGCCAGGAGGTCTTTGAAAGCGGTGAATACGACTGAGGATACGGAAGTTGTATATATTTCCAAACTCAACTGGTGATATCGTCCGCAGCCAGCAAGAGTTCGGGGAGTTTTGTGGTGGCATTAACCCAGATGACGCGGTGAGGAGAATCTGTAAGATAGAGAAAGCCATCTTGTTTAGAGTACTTTGCTCGTGCAGCTGCAATGGTAGCCGTGTCGCCCATTTTCAGTAGCCACGCGCTCGCTCAGCTCAGGCGAGGGCGAAGGCGAGTAAATTGTTTGGCATCGCTGCATCGCTGCATCACTACATCGCCCATCGCTTATCGCTCATCGCTAGTCCGCGCCTCGCCGGTATGAGTAGTGTAGAGATGTTGGACGTGTGTTGGACATCACGCGTACGGATGGCCAGGCTGGCAACTCAACAAGGTTAAGTGCGTGAGTAAAAGTGAGTAAGTGAGTGAAAAAGGTATATTCTAAGAAGAATGAGAATTCTAACCGGCCGGACTGATGGCGTTTAAAGCGTTGGCCACCTGGGCCCCGTACCATAGCCCGTGGCCCGTGGCCCGTAGCCCGTAGCCCGTACCCGCAATCCGTAATCCGTAATCCGTAGCCCGTTACCTCGCCGGAGTTCCAAAACGACCGGGACGAGGGAGCACCATTTCCAAATGCCACGCTTGCCACGCTTGCGCTTACTCCGACCAACGCGCGTGGCCGTCTCCGGTCGCCTTGAATCCCCGCAAAACGTATATAACCTCGCTCGCTCCTCGCTCGTCAATGTCACCTCCATCTACCATTCCAAGACACCCGATCACTAACCTAGATGACCACAGGTACGTTCATCGCTCACCCAATATATCTACCAATCCTCCAATCTTGTCCCTGACGCTCCCCCTTAGACCCCCCATTTCACATCAGCCAAACTACCACTGGTGATGGTGCAGTCGCAACACGACCTATACGAACCGGTCAATTGCTCTTTGTCGAAAATGAGCCCCTTGTCATTCAGCCAGAGAATGCCTCTGAGCAGTCCATTCTCGCCGCCCTCTGCCACCTTCCTCCAGCACGATCTCAGGCTTTCTTCACTCTCTCCACTTCTTTGGACAGGAAGACACCTATACGTGACATCTTTCAAACCAATGCCCTTCCACTGGGTCCTTGTGTTCCCGTGTCTCCCTCAGAGCCGGACATGGCATACGGCGTCTTCACCATGCTCTCTCGGTTGAATAATTCGTGTACACCGAACGCAGCGGCCACCTGGAATGATGATGCACAACGCATGTCCCTCCATGCCCTACGACCTATCGCCACAAATGAGGAAATTACAATCTCCTATGGCCAGCCTTTATTTGCCACCCGGGCAGAACGGCGTTCATATCTCAAGCGCACACGAGGCTTTGATTGCATTTGCGGAGCTTGTAGGTCAACCGACCCCTCGAGTGATGCTCGCCGCGAGGAACTCAAGCGGCTATTCACGAGCATCCCTTTCGTGCCCGACCCCGCTACAGGAGTGAAGATGGTGCGCATTTCTCTACATCGACAATCCCTCAGACGCCTCTCGTGTGATGCGATGATGGCTAACCACGTTGTACAGGTTCTTCAAGCACTCCAGACACTACGAACTGAAGGAATTGACCTATGTGCCGACGTCTTGGCATACGATGCAGCCCAGTTTTGCTTTGCTGCCTCGGACATGAAGCACGGCCGCGAGTGGTTGGAGTATGCCTACGATTACAAATGCCGGGCGAGTGGCGTGGAATCCGAAACAGCGCAATATTTTGCAAAGTGTCTCCAGAGCTCGTCTCCGCCGGACCCACTGGCAAGCCACAATCGACCAATGATACTGTGGGGGCCTCCGTCCTAACCGCGATCTACGATTGGTTTCTTTCCTTTTCCAGGACACTTGGGGCATATGCCGTTTCATACGGAAGCGCTGTATTTCTCACACTGGTTTTTAGTTGACTCTTCTTGCATTTCGCACGATAATCCATGAATTAATTTTTTGTATATTGGGTGTCGCGATGTGTGGCGTCCGTTGTGAACGTCGAACATGGTTATATCATGTGGTGTATACATCATGTGGAAGAACCGAGATTCTGGGTGCTAGTAATACAAAAGCCTTCCTCTGAGCGAACACGAGGTCGAATGCATTGCCTCGCTGCACCCAATGACATGACAGAGATGTACAAATCGATTTTGATAATACAAGCTTAGACCTTCGCCGCTGGATTGACTGAACCCTAGCACACACGTACATCGTTCAATCGACATGTGGGGGTCGACGAAGACAACCTTACCCAAAGGTCAGCGAACCCTTTGCAATATCTATAGAACTGTCAATTTCTAGCATCACGCGTATAGCTGTCCCCCCGGCCAGATGGATCAAGACGCCGATTGGAACCCTATACATGATTCGCTTGTGTGTGGCATCAGAGGTGATATTTTCGTGTGGTTCCTCCAAACTGGCATCTAAGTTGTGCTGGCGGTTCCGAATTTTAAAATTCTCAGGTATATGCCCCCCTGGTTGGTTGCAATCAGATGTCTTATGTCTTATCGCAATGCCAGGCCTAGCGCCGAGGAGACAAGCGACCTGCGAGTGATGCGTGTATCACGTCCCCCTTTTTCCTTTTTCACCTCACCAACCCTACTCACCGTACACCTCGCTTGTTGGAGAAACCTACCGTGTCCCAGACTAGGTCACCGATCCACACAGCCGATTGAAAATATACATCGCTCAAAATGATTCTTCAATGTGGCCCTCATTTGTATATAGTGTATCGAATTGATAATATAAATATGTTTTGTACAAGAAAAGATGAAAGCCCGGAATTTCCGTCTCACTTCGAAAGGTTAAGATCGTCCTCCGACTCGCAATTCGATCATCTGTAAATATATTCATTAATAATTCTTATCAACTACTACACAGATCCGTCCGTTCCAGATTCCTTCGATGCAGGTTAAAAGACAAATCGCGACGAAACGCGCCAGAGAGAATGCGAAGGCCCAAGTTCTTGCAATGTGGATTGTATGGTACCCCTCACCATCCAGTATAAATCAGTTTCGTGCAGATCGACGGCCACTGACATGTCACGGGGCTTCATCACCCAGTCGAAACTCTCCTACTGCATGTGGTGAACTCGGGTTTTGTATATTTTTATCCATTTCCGATTCCACCCACTATTTGTGACTGTATTTTATTGACTAGTAGGTCTTTGAGTCTTCGAGAGCGATTCCCTGCAATTTCCCGGAGTCAGTTCTTGATTTCGGACGCTTCATTGAAAAAGTTACGCACTTTATCTCCAATTCAATACTTATTTAGCACAATAACCACGCGTGGGCGCTACATTTACCCGCCCACACCCACAGCATATTTTGGGGCCACTGGGGTTCACTGAAGCCACAAACTTGTTATTTGGTGCCTCCTGTAC